>Ga0209048_10004309_pt1 | contig 13639 bp, 10 predicted proteins | sample FrelakmetCRP12CR_FD_187146 | JGI IMG/M metagenome (GOLD analysis project Ga0209048, IMG submission 187146) | Freshwater lake sediment microbial communities from the University of Notre Dame, USA, for methane emissions studies - CRP12 CR (SPAdes)... | ecosystem: Environmental > Aquatic >... | reverse complement strand
GGGTTCACAGTCTGGAGATATTTCCGTAGCACGGCAACCGCTCGATCCTGCTCCTGTCTCGACTCATAGATCGACGCAAGCGCAAGATAGGCTGGTTCAAACGAGGCATTGACCGCGATCGCCCGCTCAAAACTTGCCGTCGCCTCTTCCACTTTCCCTGCCTCGAGGAGCAGGCGCCCCAGGTGATAATGCCCGACGGCAGATTCGGGAGCCCGAGCCAGGCCGGCTCGAATGGCCTGCTCCGCCTCAGGCAGCCGCTTCAGGTTCAGGAGCAACAGTCCCTTTGTAAAATAGGGGTCGCCCGAGGTCGGATCCACTTCGATCGCGCGATCCAACAGTTTCAGCGCACGCTCCCCTTGCCCCGCACTGGCTAAAATGCCCGCCATCTGCGTGAGCAGCTGACCGTCTTGGCTTGGTCCCTCTGCCGCTTCATTCGCATAGCGGACGGCATTGGGCATATCGCCCAGCGAGAAATAGAGACCAGCCAGCCTGGCTTTCACAGACTGGGACGTCGGATCAGTCTTCAGCGCGGCTTGATATTCTTGAATCGCACGATCCATGTCCTGCGCAAGCTCGGCTTGGTACCCAAGCATGAAGTGATAGGACGCTGCGGCATCAGGGGAATGAATCGAGGGCGTAGCCTTCGCCGCGCTGGCAGGGGCGAGCATCTGTTCAGGCGTCTGAGGCGCGGTGGCGCAGGCCACCACCATCAGTGAGATCAGCGAACACGTCACCCTAGAGAGCGATGTAAGACCTCGGCTGTTCGCCGTTCGGCTCGGAATGAAGCACGTCGTGAGAATTCGCACGATCCTCTTGCTGGATTCAGGTGAAACTGCGGTGGTCGAAAAGATTATACGAGTGGGGTGAGGCAGGGTCAAACGACTTCGCGATTGTCGAGGCTCTCGAACTTCGCGAAGCGGTCGTGGAAGAAGAGTTCTTTTCTCCCGATCGGGCCGTTGCGATGTTTACTGATAAGAATATCGGCAATGCCCTTCCGTTCGGAATTCTGGTCATACACGTCCTCTCGATAAATGAACATCACGACGTCGGCATCCTGCTCGATCGCGCCGCTCTCGCGGAGGTCTGCCAGCATCGGCACGGGCGGCTTCCTGGCTTCCACTGCGCGGCTGAGCTGCGACAGCGCGACGACCGGCACGTTGAGCTCCTTGGCCAAGGCTTTCAATGAGCGAGATATATCTGAGATTTCCTGCTGACGGGATTCCGAATCACTCCGCCCTTGCATCAGCTGGAGGTAGTCGACAATCAACAGGTCGAGCCCCCGTTCGGCTTTCAACCGACGAGCCTTGCCCCGCATCTGCTGCACGGTGATGCCTCCGGTATCGTCGATGTAGATCGACGCCTGTTCGAGTCGGCCCGCCGCCTCCGCAAGGCGCCACCAATCCTCCTTCTGCAGTTTGCCGGTTCGAAGGCCATGCGAATCGACTTTCGCTTCTGAACTCAACATGCGCAGTACGATCTGCGGCTTTGACATTTCAAGGCTAAAAATCCCGACCACGGCGCCCGCGTGGATGGCGGCATGTACCGCCATCCCCAACGCCAGGCTCGTCTTCCCCATGCTGGGCCGCCCCGCGATCACCACGAGATCGGAGGGTTGGAGCCCCGCCGTGATGTCGTCGAGGTCGTAAAATCCGGTGGGAACGCCCGTGACATGTTCTTTGCGCTTCGACAACTTGTCGACGAGATCGAGACTTTCCTTAATGATGGAATTAATGGGGGTGAAGGACCGATCCAGTTTCCCTTGGACGATGCCGAACACCGACCGCTCCGCGAAATCGAGCAGGTCGTCGATTGAAGAGGTGCCCTCGTACCCGCGTGTGAGGACTTCCGTGGAGGTATGGAGCAACTCTCGCAGGAGCGCCTTGTCGCGCACAATCTTGCAGTGGTAGCGAATATTGGCGGAGCTGGCCACGCTCTGCACGAGCTCCGCTAAATAAGCGGCGCCGCCGATGGCCTCAATTTCTCCCTGCGCCTTCAACCGTTCCGTCAAGGTAATCTGATCGATCACTTCTCCGACTTCCGACAATTCCAGCATCGCACGATAGATTTTTCGATGCGACGTGCGGTAGAAGTTCTCTTCGACCAGCAATTCCATCGCCTTGGCCATCGCGCTATTGTCGAGGAGCACTGCGCCGAGAACCGATTGCTCGGCCTCCACATTCTGAGGGGGGAGTTTGGGCTGGGACAGATCGACGGCTGACATGGATTTCATGACCGTTTCTTTACCTGCCCCCGAGACCGACGAGCCGCGGCCACCAGGTCAGCAAGCCCCATCTTTTTCGAAAGACGACTCAGATTGCCCGTTCGACGGCCAGGCAGGTGAGCAGCGAGGGAGTCGACCACCAATACGTCATCATGATTCATTCCTGGGGCACCCACCACCACCACGGCCGCCGCCTGCTGGGCCAACCCCGCCGTCACTGCGGCAGACAAGAGGGCCGCCTCGCTCCCTTTCATCGTCTGCTGCACAACGCGGGAGCGAGTCCGACGCAGCTGTCCCGCGACCTCCGTCAATCGTCGAGTGGCCCGGCGTGGCGCAGCCACAAGATAATCGACTCGCGCTGATACCGATCCTTCCTCAGGGAACTCCACGGTGCGGAAGAGCCGATCGACGTCCAAGCCAAAACCGGTTGAGGGCAGTGGTCGGCCAAATCGACCGATCAAATGATCATACCGCCCGCCTCCGCCTAACTCCGCTCCCATTCCTTCGGCAAACACGTCGAAGACGACACCATCATAATAGTCGAACCCGCGAAACTCCCCGAGATCCAGAAGCAGCGACTCCCGGTGGCCTGCAGCACAGAGGAGCTGATACACCTGAGCAAGCCGTTCGAGCGGAGCGGCCAATGCTGGATCACCGGCCGCGAGGACCCGGCCGCGTGCTAACACCTCCTCTTGACCGTAAAGCTCCGGCGCTTCTCGAATGGCGCGCGCCGCCGTCTTGGAGATATGCTCGCTCGCAAGGATCTCTTCGAGTCTCGGCAGATCTTTTCGCGCAGCCGCCTGCTCAGCCAACTTCTGACCATGCACCGACAGCCCGGACCGCAGCAGGAGCCCCTTAATAAATCCCACATGCCCGAGCGACACCTTAAAAGACTGAAGACCGATCGTGTGGAGACACTCGATCATCAAACCGATGACTTCGCTGTCGCTCGTGACATCGTCCAGGCCGATGAGCTCAGCTCCGACTTGAAAAATTTCTCTCCCGCGCCCTGCATGTTCCTGCTCGTAGCGGAAGACGGACGTTCGATAGGAGAGACGCAACGGCAGAGTCGCGCCCGTGAGCCCCATTGCGACCGTCCTGGCGATCTGCGCCGTGGCATCCGGACGAAGGAGAAGCGTCCGCCCCGTCGTGCGATCGACGAATTGATAACAGTGCTCGATCAGTTCCGGCTCAAGCCCTGGAGCCAAGACGTCGAGATACTCGAACGTGGGAAGGATAATTTCATCGTAGCCCCACCGGTTGATTTGAGCGAGCAACTGTTCTTCAAGGCGACGGACCTGCTTCGCAGCGTGAGGGAGAATCGTCGCCATGCCCACGGGCACGAGCGAGCGCTCGCGGGACGACACGACCTGTCCCGAAGAAGGGCGAGGCTTCGGAGGAGCAGAAACCATAGCTGACCTGATGGATGTGCGCGGAATTAGGACAGTGCCGCGACTTTGACTGAGAGAATATCCTTGCTGGATTTGATCGTCTCAAGCACCGTGGTCGGGAAGGCCGAATCGGATCCAATGATGAGCAGCGCGTTCCCGCCCCGCTTCTCAAGCGCGCATTGCATCCGAACGATGTTGATCTGGTTGTCGCCGAGCACCTTTCCCACCATCCCGATCACCCCTGGACGGTCGATGTTGAGGATCAGGAGCATGTGGCCCTCTGGCACAACTTCAACATTGAACTGATCGATCTCGACAACGCGCGGATCTTTCTTGTGATAGAGCGTGCCCGCCACCTGATACGACTTCTTACCGGCCTCCACTCGTACTCGAATCAAACTGGTGAAATCACCCGCATCGGAGCTCTTCACTTCCTTCACTTCAATGCCGCGATCCTTCGCGACAATCGGAGCGTTCACGTAGTTCACAGGCGCTTCCATCATCGGAGTCAACAGTCCCTTCAGCACGGCGATCGTGAGCGGTGCGACGGACAAGCCTGCTACCTCTCCGCTGTATTCGACGGTCACGCGTTCAAGCCCTCCCTCGCACAACTGCGTTTGCAACTTCCCTAGCTGCTCGGCCAAAGACAGGTAGGGCTGGAGTCTCGGCAGTAATTCCGGAGAGACCGAAGGAATATTGACCGCCCCTCGGGCAATGCCTTTGGTGAAATAATCGACGATCTGCTCCGCGATCCCAACTGCCACGTTCTCCTGGGCTTCGTTCGTCGAAGCGCCGATGTGGGGTGTGCAGATGAAATTGTCCAACGCCAACAGTGGATTGTCCGGCTTGACCGGCTCCTCTTCGAAGACGTCGAAGGCAGCAGCCGCCACATGCTTCGCTTTCAAGGCCTCAGCCAAGTCGCCCTCATGGATGATCCCGCCGCGGGCACAATTCACGATCATGACGCCCGGCTTCATCTTGGCGATCGCCTGAGCATTGATGATTCCCCGAGTCTCGGGGGTCAAAGGCGTATGGACGGAGATGATGTCGGCTCGCCGGAACAGCTCGTCCAAATCCACCATCGTGATGCCCATTTTTTGCGCGCGTTCTTCCGCCAGGTACGGATCATACGCCACGACACTCATGCCCATGCCCTGGGCTAGCTTCGTCAGATACCCGCCGATCTGTCCGACACCGACGATGCCGAGAATCTTGTTATAGAGCTCGACGCCCATGAATTTCTCTTTTTCCCACTTGGCGGCCTTCGTCGAGGCTGTGGCTTGGGGAATACGCCGGCTCATGGCGCAAATCATCGACATGGTGTGCTCGGCAGTGGTAACCGTATTGCCCCCGGGCGTATTCATGACCACGATGCCGCGACGGGTGGCCGCGGGGGTATCGACATTGTCCAGCCCCGACCCGGCCCGCCCGACGACTTTCAATCGCTCGGCTGCTGCGATCAACTCCGCCGTCACCTTCGTTCCGGACCGAACAATCAAACCATCGGCGTCCTTGATCTCTTTAAACAACTCTTCCTTCGAGAGCTTGGATTTGACCACCACGGTAAATCCAGCTTTCTCAAGAAGCTCCACACCCTGCTTGGAGAGGCTATCGCTAATCAGAATTTTCATCACAGTCCCGCCTAATCTGCCGTCATGAGTTCGCCGATGTCTGACCCCTACGCCATAAGAATTTCTTGCGCCTTCGCCACACCACTTCCAAGCTTCACGGGATGCCCCAGCCCTTTGATCACCATTTCAACGGCTGCCACGGCCATGATGACATCGAAGCGGTCCATGTAGCCCATGTGGGAGAGCCGGAAGATCTTCCCCTTTAAATGGTCTTGCCCGCCGGCTGCCGTAATGCCGTATTGGACACGCAGGTTCTTATAGATGGCCTGCCCGTCCACGCCTTCCGGCGCTAAAATGGCGGTGAGGGCATCGCTGGGCGACTCTTTTGGAAACAGCGCTAACCCGGCACCCTGCACCCCTTCACGCATGGCTTTCGCGAGCATGGCTTGACGGCCGAACACCCCCTCGAGCCCCTCTTCCTTCATCATCTTCAGCACTTCCTGCAAGCCGACAATGAGGGACACGGCCGGAGTATAGGCCGTTTGATTTTTCTGCTGATTCTCGTGCTCCTTCTTGAAATTGAAATAGAACGCCATGTTCTTCGCCTTCTCCGCTAACTGCCAGGCTTTATCACTCACGCTCACAAATGCAAGGCCCGGCGGGAGCATCAGCGCCTTTTGCGACCCCGTAATCACGACATCGATCCCCCACTCATCGGTCTTGATGTCGAACACCCCAAGGGCAGTAATAGCATCCACCACAAGAATGGTCTCGCCATAGGGTTTCACGATCTCCGCAAGAGTCTTGATGTCATGCGCAACGCCGGTCGAGGTTTCACTCGCCTGCACATACACCGCTTTGATTCCCGAGTCCTTCTTCAGGGCAGCGGCAACCACTTGGGGATCGACGGCTCGCCCCCATTCCACCTTGATTTCGGTCACCTGTGCGCCGAACGTCTTGCAGAGCTTGGTCCATCGCTCCCCAAACTTCCCTCCATTAATGGTGAGGGCTTTGTCGCCGGGAGAGAGAAAGTTAGAAACTGAGCCTTCCATGCCTCCGGTTCCGGAAGCCGCCAGCATGAGCACGTTGTTTTTCGTCTGAAACAACCACTTCAGTCCATCCCGGACCTCCGCGAAGAGCTTATCGAACTCGGGAGCACGGTGATGGGTCATCGGCCGCGCCATGGCCAGCAACACTTCAGGGGGCACAGGCGTCGGACCGGGAGCCAGCAAATACCGCTTCAGCATCGACTGATCCTCCTCCGGATGAAACGTGAAAAAGCTTACGCGAAAACGAGGGACGATACCATTGCCTCCCAAAAGCTGTCAAGGCGAGAAGCCGTGTAGCCACGCATGTTTTCAGACTGTTGCGGCATGCTGACTCCGGCGTGACTTCCGCTCGCGATCTTGCTCGAACGTGAGCTAGTTTGTCCTCTGTGCTACCAAAGGGGGGCGTCATTCCCCTTTCAATTCCTTGACAATAGCGCAGTCCCTCGATAGTCTACTTTCAGAAAACATGACGAACCTCACCCACTATACTCGTTGCCGCCTCAGATCATTGATGCCACTCAGGCCAGGACATGTCATCCTCCCTATGGCACTCTTCCTCGGAATGTGGTTCAACTTCTCCACACCCATGGCAGGGCAAGCTGCGACTCCTTCCGAACCTACGACGGTTGACTCGTCTCCGATTGTGGACGAGAACGCAGCTGCGGAAGACGACCCAGACGAAAATCTGGTCCCGCTGGATACCGACCGCCCAGCACCGGAGGCCACCAAATCTCCCACAGCGACGACTAGCAAGGTTCCGCGGGCTGAAGACCTCTTGCAGCTGAACCCTGCGGGAAATTCACCAGCGACCGCGCGGTTTTCAGACGCCTTGGATCCTCCGGCTGAACTGGCCCTGACACAAGACTCGCCCCGGAGCGCCACAGGCCAGGCGGAATATGCAGCCTACGATGTTCCGATCGTCATGGACTCCTCGGTCCAGGCTCACATTCGCTACTTTAATACAGGCATCCATGATCGCTTCGAACAGTGGCTATTCCGGCTCAGCCGCTATCGGCCACTTGTCGACAGAATCTTCACTGAATTTCGTCTCCCCAGCGATCTGGTGTACCTCTCGCTGGTGGAAAGCGGATTCAACCCCTACGCGTACTCTCGAGCCAAAGCCACGGGTCCCTGGCAGTTCATGAAGGGGACTGCCAAGGCCTATGGACTCCGCGTCGACAACTACGTTGATGAACGTCGGGACCCCATTAAGTCAACGGTCGCTGCGGCACGCTACCTCCGCGATCTCTACGACCTCTTCGGTGCCTGGCCGCTCGCGATGGCTGCCTACAATGCCGGAGAAGGTAAGGTGATGCGAGCCCTCCAAAAGGCCCAGGTCGAAAGTTTTTCCGAGATTTCCAAAACACGATTAATTCGACGAGAGACGAAGGAGTACGTGCCCAGATTTATGGCTGCGACGATCATTGCGAGGAACCCCGATCGATACGGCTTCACTCAGGAACCTGCCGAACCGCATCAATTTGAAGAGGCGATCATCACACGAACCGTCCATTTCCGAGCGATCGCCAATATTACCGGCATTCCCTATGAAGAGCTCCGGCTCTTAAATCCTGAGTTACGGCGAGACGCAACACCTCCCGGTGACGAGACCTACCACCTGAAGGTTCCGGTGGGAACGAAAGCGAAAGTGGAACAGCTGCTTGACCGCATCCCGACCTATAAATTCCCGCACCTTCCGGAGAAGGCTCAGTTCGCGGCAGCCGGACATTCTCGTTGGTATAAAGTCCGCGTGGGAGACACACTGGGAAAAGTGTCGAAGCGGTTTCGCATCCCCATCAAGACGCTCAAGACCAAGAACAACCTCTCAGACCCGACTATTCGACCGGGCGACTTTCTCGTCATCAGCCGCTAGATTCAATCTCTTTTCTCTGACGATCCGCAGAACGGACCAAGCCGAAATCAGGGGCACCGGCAGACCTGAGCGTTTAGGATTTCTTCTTGCCAGCTGACGGGGGGAGAGAAGGAGGACCCTTCTGTGGCGCAGTATCCGTCGGGGTGGGTAATGTCGAAGTAGGTGTTGATTCCTGCGCTTTCTTGACATCCATGATCTTGGTCCGAATCGTCGCCTCACTGGTGAAGGGCGAGTTCGGATAGTTCTTTATCAGTTCCTGATAGTGAGCCAGGGCCCCTTCTGGCCTCGACTGAGACTCTTCCAGCCGCGCCAACTCAAACAACGCCTGATCTCGATTCAACGTACCAGGAGTCTCCAGGATAGCCGTGAGTGCCTTCACTGCTTGGTCACGCTCTCCCTTGATCAAATACACATAGGCCAGACGCTGTTGCACCAACCCGACCATTGAGGGATTCGAACCGTATAACATAAGAAATCTCTGATTCGCCTCGATGGCCGCACTCAGTTCATTGGCCTGGACCAATGTATTTCCCAAATGATACAACGCGAGTGGTGCCGTGGGGGTCCGTGGATATTCATCAACAATTTGCCGATACCTCGCGATCGCTTCCTTGAGCGCATGGTCAGCCTTCTGAGGATCGTTGGCGGAAGGAGCAGTCAGGAAGCGCATTGCCTCACGTTCAAGGTTCTGGGCTTTCTGCGCAGCCTGGCGGTCAACATAGAAGACCCCTCCGACCACGGCAACGGCAAGCACCAACACTCCCAGAGCAACCAGCAAGGGGCGGCGATAATCCTGTACCCGGTGCAGCGTATGGTCAAGCCAGCTCAACATGTGGGCTTCATCGACCGGGAGAGTTTTCGCCGGGACCTTGATACGGTAGCTCATGGATGGATTCGTCAGAGAGGGCGGGGCCCGTTTCCTCAAATTGTGTTCGCGCCTTATACTAAGGATGTTACGGGCTTGTCAATGAGGCAGCAGACTCCTCCCGGTTCTCAGAAGGCAAACAGGCCCCATGTTTAAAAAACAGCTAGACGAGTTGGCCGCGCGACATCTAATCAGACGGCTCACTCCGCTCAATTCCGGCGTCGGCCCGGTGGTGGAGATGGCAGGACGCCAGATCCTCCTCTTCGCCTCAAACGATTATTTGGGACTGGCCATGCATCCGGAGGTGATTCAGGCCGCTGTCGAGGCGACGCAGCGATTTGGCGCCGGAGCAGGAGCTGCTCGGTTGGTCTCAGGCTCGTTGCCACCGCATCAGGAACTCGAGTCTGCGCTGGCACAGTTCAAGGGGACAGAGGCCGCCCTTACCTTTAGCTCCGGCTACCTCGCCAACATCGGGACCATCCCTGCACTGATCGGACAAGGCGGATTGATCCTAGCCGATCGCCTGTGTCATGCCAGCCTGATCGACGGCTGTCGTCTGAGCGCAGCCGACTTTCGAATCTATCGCCACAACGATACCAATCACCTAAAGTCTCTTCTGGCCGCAAGACGCCGTGGTCGACGCACCCTGATCGTGACCGACGGCCTCTTCAGTATGGACGGAGACCTCGCGCCATTGCCCGAACTCAGTCGGTTAGCCCAGGACTATGAGGCCGACCTCTATATCGATGACGCCCATGGCACAGGCGTGATGGGACCGCATGGACGAGGAACGGCAGAATATTTCGGCCTTGAGGCAGGCATCCCGATTCAGATGGGGACCTTGGGCAAAGCCTTCGGCAGCAGTGGCGCCTACCTCGCTGGCTCCTCGTCAATGATCCACTATCTCATGAACACAAACCGGGCCTTCATTTTTACGACGGCGCCGCCACCGGGTTCGGCTGCCGCCGTCACGGCAGCCTTACGCATCGTACAACGAGAGCCGCAACGACGGGCGCGCTTGTGGGCCAACCGTGAACGGTTGTTCTCGGGATTGACACGATTGGGATTCACCTTGTCACCCAGCGTCAGTCCGATCATGCCGATCCTCGTCGGCAAGGCCGACACCGCACTCTCGTTTGCCGAACACCTGCTCACAGAAGGGGTGTACGCTCCGGCGATTCGCCCCCCCACCGTTCCGGACGCCACCAGCCGCATCCGCGTTACGGTGACGTCCGAGCACACCCCGAGCCACATCGATCATGCTCTCACCGCATTTCACCGCGCAGGGCAATCCGCGGGACTGATCTGATCGAATCGATTACAACCCTGCCCTGAAGCACCGAAGAATTTACGCCGCCGCTTCCGGCTATTTTCTTGCTTTCTCATCACCCTGTGGCATCATGCTCTCAAGCAGTGCTGAGGTCCGACAAACCATCATTCTATCCATTCTCACTGAGGAGTCCTCTTCATGGATATATCGAAGCTCCTGACCTTCGCGGCAAAGGAAGGGGCGTCGGATTGTCATATCAGCGCCGGCGAGCCACCGATGATCCGGATGAACGGGGACCTCAAGAAACTCGATCATCCTCCGCTGACCACGGAAGAAACGCACTCGCTGATCTACGACATGATGAGCGATACCCAGCGCAAAAACTTCGAGGAAAAGCGCGAGTGTGACTTTTCCTTTGAGCTGGGCGACATCGCCCGATTCCGCGTCAATGTCTTCGTCCAAAACCGCGGGCTTGGCGCCTGCTTCCGAAACATTCCCACCGAGATCATTCCGATGGAAAAGCTCGGGATGCCTCCGATCGTGCGACAACTCTGTGATCGGGAAAAGGGGCTGATCTTGGTGACCGGCCCGACCGGATCCGGAAAATCAACGACGCTGGCCTCTATGGTCGATTATTTGAACAACACGTTCGAAGGCCACATCATCACAATCGAAGATCCGATCGAATTCGTCCACAAGACAAAAAAATGCCTCGTCAATCAGCGCGAAATGGGCGTCCATACCCTGTCGTTCGCGAACGCGCTGAGAGCCTCCCTCCGCGAAGACCCGGACATCATTCTCGTGGGTGAAATGCGCGACCTGGAAACCATCCAGCTCGCGTTGACTGCTGCGGAAACGGGCCACTTGGTCTTTGGCACACTCCACACCTCCAGCGCGCCGAAAACCATCGACCGCATCATCGACGCCTTTCCCCCAAACCAACAGTCCCAGATTCGGACACAGATCGCAGAAGCCTTGGAAGCGGTCATCACGCAGACCCTGCTGAAGAAAAAATCCGGCGGGCGTGTCGCCGCCCTCGAAATCATGGTCGCCACGACCGCGGTCCGGAATCTCATCCGAGAGGGCAAATTGCACCAGATTCCCGGGATCATGCAGGCCAGTCAGAAAGACGGCATGCAAACGATGGACATGGCGCTGGTCGATTTAGTGACCCGTGGAATCGTCACGAAGGGCGAAGCCCAATCGCGCAGCATGAATCCCAATCTATTTGGAACCACAATGAGCGGCGCAGCTTAAGGCACCAAGCAGAAAGAACCGGGGGCAGAAATGGATGTTCGCAGTCTCTTGAAAGTCATGGTGGATCAAGAAGCGTCAGACCTGTACCTGACCGTCGACTCGGCTCCAGCCTATCGCGTCCACGGCTCGACACAACAAACCGACGCTCCGCCGTTTACCAACGAACAACTCGAAGCCCTCGCGCTGGCGCTGATGCGCGGTCAACAGCGTGGGGAATTCGAGGAAAAGATGGAGATGAACCTGGCCCTCTACTACAAAGAGCTCGGCCGTTTCCGTGTCAATATTTTTCGACAGCGAGGGAACGTCGGCTTGGTCTTTCGGCATATCAAAGCTGAGATCCAGACCGTCGAGCAACTGGGCCTGCCCCTCATTGTGAAAGACATCTCGATGACGAAGCGTGGGCTGGTGCTCGTAGTAGGGGCCACCGGTTCAGGAAAATCCACCACCCTCGCAGCCATGATCGACCACCGCAACACCGTCCATCCGGGCCATATCGTAACCGTGGAAGATCCGATCGAGTTCGTCCACAATCATAAGCGATCACTCATTACGCAGCGAGAAGTGGGCTTCGACACGCTCTCATTTCAAAATGCACTCAAGAATACCCTGCGGCAGGCGCCGGATGTGATTCTGATCGGCGAAATCAGGGACACGGAAACGATGGAAGCCGCGATCACCTTCGCGGAAACCGGGCACCTCTGCATTGGCACCCTCCACTCGAACAACGCGAACCAGGCCATCGAGCGCATCATGAATTTTTTCCCGGTCGAGCGGCATGCGCAGATCTATCTCCAGTTGTCGCTCAATCTTCGCGCCATCATCTCTCAGCGGCTTGTACCATCCGTGGACGGAAAGCGGGCCCCTGCACTGGAAATCATGCTCGACACGCCCCGCATTAAGGATCTCATCAAGAAGGCCGAGGTCGATTTGCTCAAAGAAGCGATGGAACAAGGCGTGGAGGAGGGTTGTCAGACGTTCGACCACGTCCTGTTCCAACTGTATAAAGAAGAGAGGATCTCGCTCGAGCAAGCCTTGATCAATGCCGACAGCGCCAACAATCTCCGGCTCAAGATCAAAATCGAAGGTCTGAGAGGGGACGATGCGGTCAATGCGCTCCTCGACAAAAAATCAGGTGACCCCGCGGGCAATGCCTTTAAGATCCAGGGTGGAGCCTCAGGAAATGTGACCCCCATACGTAAACGATAGCCCCACACCACCACGCGTCTCGTCACCAATCCGGCAAGGATCATTGCATTTACTGAGCCGCAGGAACCCCTTGCCGCTCAAGATACAAAGCAATCTTCTCCAGCGCGAGCGCGCTGAGTTTCGCGCCATACCATGTCGGCATCGTCTTAGCCGGATATCCCGGCACGACAAACACTTCCGGTTCGAGAACCGACTCGATCACATAATCATGCACCGTCTGTGCGTGGCCCCGGTAACACGGATCGGCCAATCGATTAGGCCCCATGGTGCCTAATCGGAGGGGCGGCCCTACGCGCCCATCGGCCCCCGGAATACCAGGAATGGTGTGGCACACTGCGCAGCCGGCTCTCGTAAAGATTTCTGCGATCGGTTCGTCTCCGGTGACGAGCGGAACCATGTCAGGCACAAGCGCTGCCACGGATGCGACCGGCACCGGCGTTACCGAAGACGATTTAGTGGAACGAAGGGCGAACAACGTGCCCAGTAGCAGCGCAAGCAGGATGAGGGGGGTGATCAATCGTTCAGGCATGGCACCGGTCGCAGGAACAGTCCGGCAGGGTTGTGATGCGATGAATCAATATGGCTCGCTGAGCCCGGTTATTTACTGCATCGCAAAAATCCGCCGGCCAGCCCCACTCACTTCGCCACATTCATGGCACAACGAAATCCGATCGTCCGATCCTCGAAATCCAGCTCAGCTGAGAACCGCGCGGTCACACGCAAGGCAGACGGTACGTCAGCCCAAGACCCGCCTCGCAGTACTCGCTTTTCACCAGTGGCCGGGCCAGTTGGGTTCTTCTCAGGACTCTTCTGATAATAGTCGCGGTCATACCAATCAGCCACCCATTCTGCCGCGTTCCCCGCCATGTGGGAGAGGCCAAACGGACTCTTCCCGCCCTCCTTGAGCCCATGCCGCACACTCATTCCCTCAAGACC
>Ga0209048_10004307_pt1 | contig 13645 bp, 12 predicted proteins | sample FrelakmetCRP12CR_FD_187146 | JGI IMG/M metagenome (GOLD analysis project Ga0209048, IMG submission 187146) | Freshwater lake sediment microbial communities from the University of Notre Dame, USA, for methane emissions studies - CRP12 CR (SPAdes)... | ecosystem: Environmental > Aquatic >... | reverse complement strand
AGTGACCAGACCAACTGGCTTGATGAACTCGATGCTCGCGATAATTTTTTCCGACAGTTCGATTATGTTTTCAACAGCTATCATATGGGGAAAAGCAAGAAGGACCCGAGTCATTTTAAGGACGTGGTCCGCATATTAAAAATTGAGATTCAAAAGGCGCTCTTTATTGACGATGACGCGGGAAACTGCGAAAGGGCTAAACAGGCGGGGTTGAAGGTTATTCATTACAGGGATCGTGAACAATTTTTTGGAGAGATTGTAAGGTCGATTCCCGGAATAAGATATTGAAGCGTAGTGAATACCATCAAGTCGGCCACATCATTACTCCGGCAAATGATTATATCAACAATGTCATTCCCGAGAAATCGGGAATCTGGTTAAGACACTGGATGCCGGATCAAGTCCGGCATGACAATGGGCGTGCTTAATTGCCGGAGTATCAGCAGGACTAAAGTTTTGCACTACATCTCGGCTACGTCTTTCCATTTGACACATAAATGCATTTTTCTTATACTCCCATATCTTTTCCGCTTAAGACCCTTCGTTTCTTATTAACCAAAATGGACAAGGAGGACCCATGCAGCTGATAAATCAACTCGATGCCATCTTTAAACCTAAGAGTGTTGCGGTGATCGGGGCATCACCATCTCCCGGCAAACTTGGCTATGATGTCGTTTACAATCTGATCCATGCCGGCTTTGCGGGTCCCATATATCCTGTCAACCCAAAGGCTGATCAGATTCTGGGTCGTCCTGCATTCAAGCAGATCGGCGACATTTCGCCCTCACCGGATCTCGCAGTCGTGATCATTCCGGCGAAGGCAGTGCCCGGAGCCATCGACCAATGTGGTAAGGCGGGGGTCAAGGCCGCCGTGGTTATTACAGGGGGGTTTGCGGAAGCGGGGGAAGAAGGTGAGAAACTTCAGGTAGATCTGGCCAATACCGCGCGCCGCTATGGCATCCGGGTGATCGGTCCCAACTGCCAGGGGGTGAATAATCCTCATCACAATCTCTGTGCCTCGTGGCCATTGCTTACCAGGAAGGGACGCATGGCCGTTATCTCCCAGAGCGGGACGGTCGGGGCAGCACTCATGGATTGGGCAAGCGAAGAGCACCTCGGGGTGAGTGCCTTTGTAAGTCTGGGAAATCGCGCGGACGTTGATGAAACGGATTGTGTCCAGTATTTTAACCATGATCCTAATACAGAGGTAATCGCCCTCTATGTAGAAGGCGTCAAACGACCCGTTGAATTTCAGAAAGCCCTGGCCGCAGCCACGAAACCAGTCGTTATTTTGAAATCCGGGCGCACGCCGAGGGGCCGCGTTGCCGCGGAATCGCACACCAAGTCAATGGCGGGAGTGGATGCCGTTTACGACGCCATCTTCAGGAAATACCGGGTCCACCGCGCCGATACAGTTGAAGAACTCTATGACTATGCCAAGGCGTTAGCCTACATGTCCAAGCCTCCGGGAAAACGCCTGCTCAATATTACCAGCTCGGGAGGCTCTGCCATCCTGGCCATCGATCAGGCGGAAAAACTCGGGTTCGAATCGCCGCGACCGGAGGCCGCCCTGAGGGAGCGTCTGCGCGCAATATTGCCCGCGCACTGTTCGGTTGATAACCCCATAGACCTTACGGGAGACGTCATCGGCGATCCGACGTTGTACAGCAAAGTGATTGAAGCGGCAAAAGGTGACTATGACACTATGGTCATTATTTTTGGCGACCCCATAGCCGGGGCATCGAAGATTGTCACTCCCGGCGCCTCCGAGGTGGTTGTCTTTCTGGGCGGCGCCGATGTCGAAAGAGAGGAGCGACTTTTGATCCACCAGCGTGGCATACCGGTCTTCCCCACTCCGGAGCGCGGCCTCAAGGCCTTGCATCAGTTCTTCCGGTTTGAGAGCCGTTCCATTATTCCCTCTTCGCCGCATGCATCGACCTCAGGTTTGCAACTGATGCCCGCCGGTGAGGCAGTGGCACTGCTGGATGAGGCTGGTATTCCCGTGGCTGCTGCGAGACTGGCGAAATCGCCCGAGGAGGCTTCAGCAGTGGCTCGCTCGTTTGCTACTCCCGTTGTTCTCAAAGTGGCGTCACCGGATATAGCACATAAGAGCGATGTTGACGGTATACGCCTCAACCTATCCACCGATAAAGAAGTACGCACCGCTTATCACGAAATCATGGCAAGCGCCGCGGTTCGCGCCCCCCAAGCCCGGGTCGAAGGGGTAACCGTATCGCCCATGGCCGAGCCGGGAGGTCTGGAGGTTATTGTAGGAATTTTCACCGATCCTCAGTATGGCCCAGTTCTGATGTTCGGCCTGGGGGGGATTTTTACTGAAATTTACAGGGATGTGCAGTTCTGTCTGCTCCCCGCTTCGGAAGAGGAATTGCGGCATATGATCCAGACCATCACGGGATATCCCCTGCTTGCCGGCATCCGGGGCCGACCGGCCAAGGATCTCAAGAAACTGATAGAGCTAATGAAACGCGTTGCTCAACTGGTAATAGATAACCCAGGATTTGATCAGGTAGATCTTAACCCGGTGCTTGTTTATGAACAGGGTGCCATTGTCGTGGATGCCAGGATATTCAGCCGGATTGCGTGAGCTTCAGTATTACGGGAACGCGCGGGGAGTATTTATCAAAAGGGAAGCAGGAAGAGTGTTGAGAATGTCTTCTCTTTCCTGAACTTTAGGGTGCGTGGAAGCCGGCGCCTTCAGTGGATTTTGTTATCCTTCGCCAGGTTGGCCATAATAAAGCCGTAAAAACTTTCCCTGCCCGACTGGTAATACCAGCCCAGGTGGGTGAAACAATTTGCACACACAGCGATGCACCAGGTGAATCCTGCAAACCACGTAGCCTCGTATGTGGGGATGCCGTGGATGAAACATCCCCATGCCCTCGAAAAGCAGCCGATATGGAATGTTATTCCAAGAGGATTCGTAAATATATATGCGTGTTGACCGCTTACGGCAATGCTGTATTCAACAGTTGTGATCTCGTTTCTACAGTTCTTGCAAATGATTGACCCTTTCTTTTTTTCTGCTTCTGTTTCCTGCAGTATATTCGAGCAGACGGCCTCGATCTGCTCGTCAGAAGATTCCTTGAGTGTCAACGGATGGCCAATGTGATATGGATATATTTCGTTGCTTGTGCGAAAGGTCATATTCAGAAAACTTCCTGTACCCTGAAGTGTTGGTTCATGTTTTCTGATTGAACCACTTTATCACATTCTACTTGATTTGGCGTTCTAAAGCAAATTACCAAAAGAGCCGATTATTGTTAAGAGGTGCCGAGGAGTGATACCAAAAATTGAAAGAAGATCCGAATTTAAAGCAGCGATAATTATTCTTTTGGTTCTAAGTATATCATTGCCCGTTCACTCTGCTGACATATACAGATGGGTTGATAAAGAAGGGGTATTACACTTCTCGGATGATCAACCACAAGGGGTCAAGGATACGAAACGGTTAAAGGTGGAAGATTCGGCACCAAGGGGAGACGTCCCTGGCGTGAAACTGGAAGTGCCCGGGGAAAAGATCACAACACCAAAACTGCAAGAGAAAAAAGAATGGGGCAGGATAACTACAAGAACGCAACAGAAGTTGCAGAATTTTCCCCTGGTCTCTCAGAAGTTCAATTGGTGTGCCTACGCCAGCATGGAAATGGTTTTCAAATATTACGGCTTCGATGTTAATCAGGACGCGATTTACAAGAATTTAAATGCGCGTCGGAGAAGTACAGTTAAGGAAGGAGAGGGGCTCGATCCGAGAACCGTAGCGCGCTTCATGAGCAGGGCGGGACTTAATGTTGATTACCATGAAGAGGGCGATCTTGAGGCTGTCAAGAGTTATATTGATAAGGGCATTCCCGTAATGTGTGGGCGTATTGCACCCGGGAAATGGGAAGGTTCACGGCACATGGCAGTAATAATAGGGTATGACGATGTATATAAGTCAGTCGTACTTGCTGACCCCGGCTATGGCCGTGAAATATCAATTGGCTATGATGAGTTTATGAATGAGTGGGGAAGGGCCAATAGACCGATGATTGCTGTATCCAAATAAGGGCATATGGAATAGTCGAAATTAAAAGAAACAGTTATATATCAAGAGGTCGAATTGGATGGCAAAGATCATTTTCATAACAGGGGGCAGCAGGAGCGGCAAAAGCATTTACGCCCAGCGTGTTGCCGAATCTATTTCCGGCGCCCGGACGTATATTGCAACCTGTCCCGTCATCGATAAGGAAATGGAAGACCGCGTACGGAAGCACAAAGAAGCGCGTCAATCGGCATCCTGGCAAACTATCGAAGAGGTTACAGACCTTGCCGAAGCTCTACGGAGGTCAAAGGAAAGCGAGGTGATCCTCGTTGACTGCCTTACCTTATGGATCAATAACCTCATGTATGAGGCGGAACAAAAAAAGAAATATCTCGACGAAGGGGTGATTAGCAAACGGTGTGATGATGTCCTTGGAGTCTGTAGCGACCTTACAGGCACGGTAATTTTTGTGACCAATGAAGTTGGTATGGGCATCGTGCCGGAAAATGCCAGCTCCCGGCTGTTCCGGGATCTTGCAGGTCGATGCAATCAGAGAATGGCGAATCACGCAGACACTGTCATTTTCATGGTAAGCGGCCTTCCCCTCTATATTAAAGGGGAGAAAATTATATGAACTTGCTGGAATCGACGATTAAAGAGATAGTTCCCCAGGACGCGGATGCCCGTGCCCGGGCAAGGGCAAGGCTTGAACAGCTCACGATGCCGTACTGGGCGCTGGGACGGTTGATGGATCTGGCCGAAGAATTGGCGGGGATGACGGGTTCCCTGAGGCCGCCTGTAGGCCGTAAGACTGTGGTCACCATGGCTGGTGATCATGGCATTGCCGCGTCGGGGGTAAGCAAATACCCGCAGGAAGTAACTGTCCAAATGGTATATAACTTTGTGCGGGGCGGCGCAGGCATCAACGCCTTGGCAAAGCTTGTCGGTGCACAGGTTATAGTTGTCGATATGGGTGTGGCGGGTGACCTCGGTGACCTCGTCAAATCGGGGAAGATCATTTCCAAACGGACGGGGGCGGGAACAAGAAATATGGCCACGGGACCGGCCATGTCCCGGAATGAGGCCATTCGTTCCCTCGAAGGGGGGATTGAGGTGGCCCTGGAACTGGGGTCATCGACGGATATCTTCGGTACGGGTGATATGGGAATCGGCAACACTTCTCCCAGCGCCGCCATCATTGCCATATTCAGCGGGTCGCCGGTTTCCGAGATTGTGGGCCGTGGCACAGGCATTGATGACGGGCAGCTCGTGCACAAAATTGCGATGATCGAACAGGCCCTTGAGATGAACAGGCCTGATCCCGGGGACGCCGTTGATGTCCTCGCAAAGATCGGGGGATTTGAGATCGGCGGCATAGCCGGTTTAATCCTGGGCGCTGCGTATATGAGAAAGCCCATACTTGTGGATGGATTCATCTCCACTGCCGGCGCACTCATAGCCGCGCGGTTGGCTCCTGCTGCCCGGGAATACATGATTGCATCCCACCGCAGCATGGAGAGGGGGCATCAGATAGCCCTCGACTGCCTGAGGAAAAAACCACTTCTGGATCTCGATATGAGGCTCGGCGAAGGAACAGGAGCGGCCTTATCCATGAATCTCGTGGAAGCCGCCGTCCGGATTCTTACGGAGGTAGCCACTTTTGAGGAAGCGGCAGTATCGAAGGCAGATAAATGAAACCCTTATTGCAGTCGCATTCTTAATATGATGATACGACCATTATTGGCAGCCATTCAGTTCTTGACGGTTATCCCATTTCCAAAGAGTTTCACGGGAGGAGAAAAGGAACTCGAGAAGTGTATGCTATTCTTCCCCGTCGTTGGTCTTCTCATCGGCATTATCATAGCGGCTTTTGATCATGTTATGGTCTTTATGCTCCCGCTACTCCCGGCAAGTGTGATGACAGCGATTGCCATGACAGCCATATCCGGGGGATTACACATGGACGGCCTGGCGGATACGGCGGATGGGTTTTTCAGCGCCCGCCCGCGCGAGCGGATTCTCGAAATCATGAGAGACAGCCGGACAGGCGTCATGGGCGTTCTCGCCGTTGTGTTTGTAATTGTACTGAAGGTCTCTGTCCTGATATCACTCCCCCCGCCTTTCCGTCCCGGGATCATTGTCCTCATGCCTCTGGCGGGGCGGTGCTCCTTCGTTGTGATGATGACGGCTCTTCCGTATGTCAGACGCGAAGGAGGTCTGGCGACTGCCTTCGGGGTTGGAAAGTCATGGCTAAACGTCCTTTGGACATCGGCGTTTCTCCTTGCCGCAGGATGGCTTGGGGGACGCTGGATGGGCCTCGCAGCAAGTTTTTCTGCGCTTCTGATGGCGGCTCTGTTTTCAGTTTACTGTTTTCGCAAGATTGGCGGATATACGGGTGATACCCTGGGAGCCGGTTGCGAGCTTACGGAGATTATACCGGCTATTGCAGCTGTGGTCTTAATGAGGATTATGTACTGACTCGTATGGGGCCTGAGAGACATTTTTCAAAATTAAAATCTCTTGGCCTGAAAATTTTGCATGAGACTGGAATATCAGATTCTTGCCACGATTATATTTCTTGCCGTCAAATTCAGTCTTCATTAATGCATCCAAGATTCAACCTAGTGTGATGTATCGAGCGAGATGAGAGCACCCGGATCAAGCAAAGAGGTAACTGCTAAATTCATCCTTAGGGCTTTGCACCACAAGAATTACCGGCTCTTCTTTGGCGGTCAAAGCATCTCCCTCATCGGAACGTGGATGCAGCAGATTGCCATGAGCTGGCTGGTTTACCGACTCACCAATTCGGCATTACTCTTGGGCATCGTAAGTTTTTCCAGTCAAATCCCCGTTTTTCTTTTCGCGTCTATTGCTGGCGTATATGCGGACAGATGGAATCGCCATCGCATGCTGGTTGCTACTCAGGCGCTTTCCATGATCCAGGCCTTGACCCTTGCCTTTCTTGCCCTCACCGGTACGATACATGTCTGGCAGATTATTGCTCTGAGTGTCTTCATTGGCGTGGTCAATGCCTTCGATATGCCCACCCGCCAGTCCTTCATAGTGGAAATAGTAGATAAAACGGAGGACCTCGGAAATGCGATTGCCCTGAATTCTTTTATGTTCAACGGTGCGCGGCTCATAGGACCAGCTATTGCAGGAATACTGATCGCGCTCTTGGGTGAAGGCGTCTGCTTTCTCATTAATGGGCTGAGCTTTATCGGCATTATTGTTGCTCTGCTCGCGATAAAGGTTCCGAAAAGAAAAAAGGCGGCGCACAGCGCTCGTCTGTGGCATGATTTGAAAGAGGGTTATTCCTATGCCTTTGGATTTGCACCGATACGTTACATACTACTTCAGCTCGGATTGATGAGTTTCATGGGCATGGCATACGCTGTCCTAATGCCCATTTTTGCGAAAGATATTCTCCATGGCGGACCTCACACCCTGGGATTCCTCATGGCGGCATCGGGTATCGGCGCCCTCACAGGCTCCGTCTATCTCGCGTCTCGACAGACGATCCTGGGGCTGGGGCGACTCATTGCATATGCTTCCGTTATTTTCGGTATGGGGATCATCGCCTTTTCCTTTTCCAAAATTCTCATTGTTTCGCTGTCCATGATGTTTCTTACCGGATTCGGGATGATTGTACAGATAGCATCGGGCAACACAATTCTCCAGAGCATCGTGGAAGAGGATAAGCGTGGTCGTGTGATGAGCATTTATACGACGGCCATTATCGGCATGGCGCCAATTGGCAACCTCTTTGCGGGTGCCCTGGCGTCTTGGATCGGCGCCCCCAATACCCTCATCTTGAGCGGATTATGCTGCATAATCGGCTCGCTACTCTTTGCCCTGAAGCTTCCTCACATAAGAAAGAAGGTTCGTCCCATTTACGTCAAGATGGGCATCATCTCCGAGCTTGAATGACAAATTTAAAAAGTCTTAGCATCAAAAAATATTGGAAATTTTGTATTAATTATATTATACTGAAGCTCAGAATCTTTTGAAATGAATCCGGTAGCGAGCGCATTCCCCGCAGCTTGCTGCGGGGTAAGCGAGCGAGTGGGGAACATTATTATTCTTTAAGGATCGGAGATTCTCCGCATTTTACTGCGGAGAGCTTCAATTGAGGTGTTTATGAGGTTTGATATTGCTAAGGACGGCAGTGGCCTGGTTTATGAAATACGTCAGATCGTAAACGTGGCCAATAAACTGAAAGAATATGGCATAGAGGTAACCTGGGAGAATATTGGCGACCCCATTCATAAAGGTGAAAAAATACCCGAATGGATGAAAGAAGTCCTTACTGAGATTCTCAGAGATGACCTTTCTTATGGCTATTGTCCTACCAAGGGTGTTGACGAAACCCGTGAGTTCCTGGCAGATCGGGTAAATAAGCTGGGCCACGCACAGATAACACCTGAAGATATAATTTTTTTCAACGGACTGGGTGATGCGATTGCCCGGGCATACAGCGCCATACGGGTTGATGCGAGGATCATCATGCCCGAACCAACTTATTCTACACATCTGCTGGCGGAAGTGCTCCATGCCTCATTTCCGCCTAATACATACAGGATGAATCCCTATCGGGACTGGGCCCCGGACATCCGCGAACTCGAGCAGAAGGTGAGAAGCTATAAATCGATCGTCGGAATTCTGGTTATAAATCCGGACAATCCTACGGGCTTTGTCCATTCTCCCGATGCGCTGCAGAAGATCGTGAAGATTGCCAGGGAGTATGACCTCTTTCTAATTTTCGACGAAACGTACATCAACATTGTGTACAACGGAAAATCAACGGTAAGCCTGTCGGATATTATCGAAGATGTGCCCGGCATCAGCATGAAGGGCATCTCCAAGGAATTTCCCTGGCCGGGTTCGCGGTGCGGCTGGATGGAGGTATACAACGTACATAAGGACGAAAAATTCGAAAGGTACTTCAACACTATAGTGAATCAGAAGATGTCCGAGGTTTGTTCGACTACACTCCCGCAGATGGCGATTCCGAAAATCATTTCCCATCCAGAGTATAAGAAATACCTGGATTCTCGTATCCGTCACTACGAAAGACTCTCCAACATAGCCTATAATAGTCTCAAGGATGTCCCCTATCTCATCGTGAACCGGAGCAACGGCGCCTTCTATATGTCGGTGGTTTTTAACGAGGCGTCCCTTAATGACAGGCAGACACTGCCTATCAAACAACCGGAGATCAGGCAATATGTTGAAAAACTGACGTCTGAAAGAATAGAGTTTGACAAACGTTTTGTTTATTACCTGTTAGGTTCCACGGGGATCTGCGTCGTTCCCCTCACTTCTTTCTTTACCTCCGTACCGGGTTTCAGGATGACATTGCTCGATAGAGACGCGGATAAGTTTGAATATATCATGAAGACACTTGCGGAAAAGACCGTCGAGTATATCGAGTCTGCACACTAAGCTCTTCCTAAAGATAGAGACATGCGGCAGCATGTCTCTATCTTCATTAAAAGCCCTCTTCCGGAAATTTACTTTATTAAGCGCCGGTGCATTTTGTGGATTGCCAGCGGGAAAAAAACGATGCAGGAGATCACAAAATAGCAAAACCCCGGCAGCAGCGACATATCGAATATGCCGAGACTTAGAGACCTGGTAAGATTTACCAAATGCGTCAATGGCAGGAGAATGGCTATGTGTTGAGCCCAAGCGGGCAGATTCTCGATGGGGAAAAAGGTCCCGCTGAAGAGAAACATGGGGGTGATGAATAGAAATACGGGCAGGTTGAACAGCTCTATGTTAGGTACAATTGCCGTAAAGATCATTCCGATTGAACCAAAGGCAATGCCCCCTATGAGAGCGAGCGGGATAATCAAGAGGCCTTCAGGATAACGGATGAGGCCAAAGAGACTGATCACCCCGAGCATGATTGATGTGGCGATCACCGATTTGGTGGCTCCCCAGGCGATTTCCCCGGTGATAATTTCTTCAATCGTAAGCGGCGTTGCCATCATGGCGTCAAATGTTTTCTGATAATACATGCGCACGAAGGAGGCATAGGTGCTCTCAAAGAAGGCGTTGTTCATGATATTGATGGCAAGAAGGGCCGGCGCAATGAAAAGCATATACGATATTTCGGAGCCCTGGTAACTGACATTTCCGACGAGGGCGCTCAAGCCCACCCCGAAGGCGACTAAATAGAAAAATGGTTCGAGCAGGGGAGGAACAAAACTGATCTTCCAGTTTTGCCGGTAAACAATGAGGTTTCTCTCCCAGACCCGCAAGAAGCGCATGGAAAGATGGAGTCGTAAGAATCTTCTCATTCTCTGAGCTCCCTGCCTGTTAATTTTAAGAAGACGTCTTCCAGGGTTGCCATGCGCATGACACATCCTTCCTGACAATATTCGTTGCTGATCTCACGAAACAGGGCATTTCCATCTTCAGTATTTATAATCAGCCGATGGCCCAGGTCCTCATGTTCCATGTTCCGGGATAGGACGAATGCCCGCAGCGTTTGGCTCGGCTCAAGCACTTCAATGATATCATGGCCTACATATTGCCTGATTAGTTCGAAAGGTTTCCCCTCTACTAATATACCGCCATGGTCCATTATGATTAGCCGATCGCAGAGCCGAGATGCTTCGTCCATATTATGGGTGGAAATTAAAATGGAAAGCCCTTTTGCCTTGAGCTCTCCTAAACGCTCCCACACCTGATGACGGGACTGGGGGTCCAGTCCCGTCGTTGGTTCATCCAGAATTAAGAGTTCCGGCGCATTCAGGAGTGCCCTGGCCAGAACCAGACGGCGCATCATGCCTCCGGAGAGTTCTGTAACCCTTGCATCTTTGCGGTGATCGAGGGCCATAAACTTAAGGAGGCTCTCGGCCTGTACCTGCGCTGCCCCTGGCGACATGTTGAAGTACCGGGAGAAAACCTCCAAATTCTGTTTTACTGTAAGGTCAGGATCTAAATTATTATCCTGGTGACATACGCCAAGCCTGGACTTAATGGCACGCGCGTTTTTTGTGACATCAAGACCAAAGACATCGAGGGTGCCGCTCGTCATCGGCGAGAGGCCATAGATCATCCGGATGGTTGAAGTTTTCCCGGCGCCATTGGGTCCCAGCATCCCGAAACATTCTCCCGGAAATACTGTGAAAGAAATACTGTCGACAGCTACGATTTCACCAAATATCTTAGTAAGATTTTTTGCCTGAATGATCGGGCTCATCGATAATTTTTCGGGGTAATTTTCTTGCGCGATATTCATGCGTAATCGCTTCTCTTAAGAGCTACATTTGATCAATATGACTTTGTCTTTGTCCTTTAAATGCATTGTCAGAATCTTCTGAATATGCTACTTATCCGGCCATCTTTATATCTTATATCAAATAAGGATTCTTCTTAAAACATAAATTAGCGAAAAACCATTCAATTATAGATATAGGTCACAACGCAGGAGGAAAATTAAGATGTCTGGCTTATTGGAGGAAACGCTGGCGAAATATAACAGAGGACTGGTATTTGTCTATACGGGGAACGGCAAGGGTAAGACAACGGCCGCCATGGGGCAGGCGCTGCGGGCAGTGGGGCACGGGTTGAAGGTGTTGGTAATTCAATTCATGAAGGGAAAGAAATATGGTGAGGTGATAGCTTGCGAGCAATTTCTTCCCGCCATAACCATTTGCCCATGCGGTCTCGACAGTTTTGTGATGAGGGGAAACCCGGCCCCTGTTGACATCGATTTAGCGCAGCAGGGGTTAAACCTTGCCAGGAAATCCATGTCTTCCGGCGAATATAACATGGTTATTCTGGATGAAATAAATGTTGCCCTTGACTTTGGATTGGTTTCCGTAAAGGACGTTGTGGAAATGATAAAAGGGAGAGCAGCAAATGTGGACGTGGTCATGACGGGAAGATATGCTCCTCCGGAAATTATCGAGATTGCCGATACAGTTAGCGAGGTAAACGAGATTAAACATCATTACTCGACGGGGTTGAAGGAAAGGGCCGGTATAGAGTACTGATTCAAGAAACGGAATGTGAGGTATGCGGTTAAGTGAAGCTGATGAAGAAGACACCGAGAGACGAATTATACGGACGGATAAAGGCGTTGCAAAGGCACATGGAACGGGGAGAAATAGACGGTGCCCTAATCGTTCAGAACGCCGACCTCTTCTATTTTACGGGGTCCGTACCACAGGGGTATCTGTTCATACCATCGTCGGGGGAACCCATCCTGCTTGTGCGTAGGATTCCAGAGCGCATCAGGAGTGAGTCGGAGCTCGACAATATTATACCTATAGGCGGCTTGAGAGAACTGCCCGGGATGCTTGCAAACCACGGCCATCCGCGGTTGAAAAGAATCGGGATGGAACTCGATGTCCTTCCGGTCAATATCTATCTCCGTTATCTGGATGTGATGAAGCCCGCAGAGATTGTCGATATCTGGCCTTTCATACAGGCCGTCAGGGCCGTGAAATCTGACTACGAGATAGGGATCATGAAGGAAGTGGCGAGCCTTTCGGACTTCATGGTCACCACCTGCCGTAACAATCTTAAGGAAGGAGTAGCGGATGTAGAGCTTGCTGCCACGATTGAGGCGGCAGCCCGGACGCGGGGCCATCAGGGTTTTATACGCACGAGGGCTTTCAATCAGGAGGTTTACTGGGGGCATCTGATGTCCGGCCCCGATGCAGCCGCTTTGAACTTCGTCGAGAGTACAACCGGAGGGTACGGGCTCTCCAATGCCTTTCCGCATGGTGCAGGATGGAGGACCATCAGGGGGCGAGAACCGGTCGTTTTTGATTTCCTGGCAAGTATGTACGGGTACGGCGTGGACCAGACGCGCACGCTCTCTATAGGTCCTCTTCCCGATAAACTGGACAATGCCTACAAGGTGTCCCTTTCTATCCAGAATAAACTGGGCAGGATGATTAAACCGGGGCTATCAGTGGGAGAGCTTTTTTCTGAGGCAGAGGACATGGCAAAATCCCACAATCTGGGTGATTACTTCCTCGGTTACGGAGATCGGCGCATCACATTCTGCGGACATGGAATAGGCCTGGAGCTCGACGAATTTCCGGTGATCTTAAGAGGAGGAAAAACAACCCTCGCTCCGGGTATGGTGATTGCCCTCGAACCGAAGTTTAATTTCCCAGGGGAGGGAGTTGTCGGCGTTGAAGATACATTTGTCGTCACGGATAAAGGAAGTCAGAAACTGACCAATGCCAGCTATGTTGTCGACGTTACCCAGGGATAGATGCCAATGGTGAAGCATAAGAAAGTTCTCGATCACATCATCTCACTGCTCAAGACACAAGGCGCTTCGGCTGTGGTACTGGCAAATATTGCTGACATCGTCGTTGACGAAAGGGTTCGCCTGAAGTGTCGTGTACCCGTATGTGACAGTTACAACAAAAACCTCATGTGTCCCCCCTATGTACCGTCTGTGGCGGAATTTCGCGAGGCTCTCAAGAATTATAAACAAGCCATCCTTCTCCAGGTCTCCGCCGAACTCCACGAAACACACGCGAATGCACCCGCAGAAGAGGTATTTCTTCCTGCCAGGAAACTTCATGAACTGGTTAATTTGGGTGAGAGAGAGGCATTTACCGCCGG
>Ga0209048_10004306_pt1 | contig 13645 bp, 14 predicted proteins | sample FrelakmetCRP12CR_FD_187146 | JGI IMG/M metagenome (GOLD analysis project Ga0209048, IMG submission 187146) | Freshwater lake sediment microbial communities from the University of Notre Dame, USA, for methane emissions studies - CRP12 CR (SPAdes)... | ecosystem: Environmental > Aquatic >... | reverse complement strand
GGTGCGGGTGGTCGACGTGCCCCCGCCCCGGGCACGCGCCGACGAGGTGCTCGTGCGGGTTCACGCCGCTGCGGTCACGTCGGGCGACTCGCGTATCCGTGGCGCGCGGTTCCCCAATGGGTTCGGGCCCTTCGCCCGTTTGGCGTTTGGAGTGCTCCGGCCGCGCCGGCGGGTGCTGGGCAGTGCCTTCTCGGGTGCGGTGGAGGCGATGGGCGCGCGGGTGAGTGGGTTGGGTCCGGGCGATGAGGTGTGCGGCATGGCTGGCGTGCGGATGGGCGCGCACGCCGAGTATGTGGCGGTGGCTGCCCGGCGGCTGGCCCGTAAGCCCCCTGGGGTGAGTCACGACGACGCCGCCGGGCTGTTGTTCGGTGGGTCGGCGGCCCTGTTCTTCCTGCGCGACAAGGGGAAGGTGGGGGAGGGCATGAGCGTGCTGGTGAACGGGGCGTCGGGCGCGATCGGTACGAACGCGGTGCAACTCGCCCGGTTCTTCGGGGCCACGGTCACCGGAGTCACCAGCGGGGCCAACGTCGGGCTGGTGACTGGGCTCGGTGCTCAGCGGGTGATCGACTATGCGAGGGAGGACCTCGCGTCGGTCGCCGAGCGGTTCGACCTGGTGCTCGACACCGTCGGCAACGTCTCCGTCACCGTCGGCCGGCGCCTGCTCACCGGGCAGGGTGTGGTGCTGTTGGCGGTGGCCGACCTCTGGCAGACGCTGCGGGCCCGGGGCAACGTGGCCGCCGGTGTCGCGCCCGAACGGGTCGCAGACTTCGAGTTCCTGCTGCAGCTGGTGGTCGACGGTGCCATCACGGTGGTGCACGACCAGGCCTTCGACCTGGCCGACATCGTCGAGGCCTACCGCCGGGTGGACACCGGCCACAAGGTGGGCAATGTGGTGGTACGGCCGTAGCGGAGGGGCCAGGGCGCGCGGTCGGGTCGGTGCTTCCGTCGTTGCCGGCTGCCCCCGGTCGAACTCTTGCTCGCCGTCGCCGTTCGTGATTCATCCCAGCCGACCGGAACCAGCTCGTTCCCCTTGCGCATCATCGGGCGCGTGACCGCACCGTCGATGTGGTGCACCTGGCTGGTTGCTCGGCCCTTCGGGCAGGTATTGCCCTTGGTGCGCGGATGCTCCTTGTCACGACGAACCCCGACGATCTGGTTCCCGGCGACTTCCGCCACGATGCCGCACTGAACCATGCAGATCGGGCAATAGGTTCGCTTGAACTCGACCGGCTGATCCGCCATCGATCCTTCGCGTGACACGTCGGCGGTAGTGGTCGGAGTCTGTCTCGTTGGGGTCAGAGCTACTCTTCCCAGCTCATGCTTCCCGTGTGCTGCTCGCGGAGGTTGATCCGGTCGGCCAGATTCTCCTTGACCCACCCGGCTGCGAGCTCGATCGCGCGCTGGGCTTCGTCGGCCGTCTCCCAGACGCTGAACGACACGATGCCACCGTCGTCGAGGGTGCCGACCTCGTAGCGGACGAATCCCGGCTGCGCCTCGTACAGGGGAATCATCCCCTTGCGCGCGATCTCGATCGCATCCTCGGCTGTGCCCGAGGTCATGTCGTAGAGGGCGATTCGCAGGTGATGAGCCATGGGTTCCTCCGCTCCTGGCCGTGGCCTCGTGGTCCGACGCGTAGGTGCTTCGGGTAACCGACGCTAGCGCGATCGTTATGGAGCGGGCGGGGTTGACGCGGCCGTCGTCGGATCTGAACTGACGCCGGGTAACCGTGGGAGAGGATTGCCGTGGGGCAGGCCTTGCGGCCGGGCCGACGACGTGGGAGCGTGTCGCGGTTCGAGTATTCCTGAGCGGAATCGAGGCACTCATGGCGGACTTCCCGGCGATTGCGCATGTTGCGCTGACCGTCAGCGATCTGGAAGTGAGTGTCCCGTGGTATCGGGCCCTGATCGGTGCCGATCCCGTCCTTGATGAGGACGCGGGCGCGTTCCACCACACCGTCTTCCTGATCGGCGGGACGTTGCTCGGTCTCCACCAGTTCGCGGATCGGCCCGTCAAGGACGCGTTCAGCGAGTTTCGCGCTGGCCTCGATCACGTGGCTTTCGGTTGCCCCAGCCGAGCGGAGCTCGAGGATTGGGTACGTCGGCTCGAGGAGCTCGGTGTTGCCCACGGCGGCATCGTCGATGCCCACTACGGTTCTGGGTTGTCGTTCCGCGACCCCGACAACATTGCGCTGGAGTTCTTCGCTCCACCAGGCTGAGAGCGGCGCCTCGCCCGGTGATCACCCGTGGACCACCACGCCTCGGCTTGGCGGGACCTCGCTGGGCTTCGCATCGCCCTGTTCCCGCTCGCAGGTCCCGAGCTACGGGGGCACACGCGCGCATCAACATCCTCCGAGGTGCGCCTTGGCCGCGCCGGCCTGGGCTCGAGCGCCGCCCAGTCGGGCTCAGCCGCAGTGAGGTCGTCGGGCCACGACTCGACGATCTCGGCGGCCCAGTCGGCCCAGTGCTCGACCATGAGCCTGAACCGCTCGTTCCCGGGGGTACTCGAGAAGGCCGGGATTGGAAGGATCCGGTTCCACGACCTCAGGCACACCGCGGCGACCCGCGGCAGCGATCGACAAACTCCTCGGAAGCGGCACTCAGTCAAACTGACGCGCGGTCCGCTCCATCGCACGTTGCAACCCCTCTGTGGGGGTGAGCGGACCCCTCTTGGCGGTCCAGCTTGGGGACCTGGACCAACGTCGCGGGCTGACGGGGCCCCGTTGGTAGGTCCACTTGTTATGAGAGTGTGCTTGCCAGGGAGGCGAAGGCTGGCCTTTTGGCAACAAAATTCCTAGTATCAAATTTCGCGAACGGCACCTCCGATTTCCCTTGAATGCAACCGGGGGTCACTGACGCATGACGACACACGTGGGTGCAGTTGCGCCCGACCTTGACGAGCTCACGATCACGATCGTCGTCGACAACGCGACGGATACCCTCTCGAGCATCGCTCCCGGAGTACCGCAGCTCCCGGAGCTTGCCTACCTGCTCAGCCAGATCCCGCCGAGCGGCGAGCACGAGGGCCACGACTGCGTGGTCGGCTTCGACCACCTCTGCGTGGCGTGTCACGGCTTCTCCGCGCTCGCTACTGCGCGCCGGGCGGAGCGTACGGCAACAGTTCTCTTCGACGTCGGTCCCTACGGAGATGTTTGGCTCGCCAACGCCGAGCGCTTGGCGGTCGACTTGTCAAGCATCGATGTGCTGTTCCTATCGCACTGGCACTGGGACCACTCGGGGGGTATCACCACCGTTGTTGAAGCGATCGCCGCCGAGCGCGACCGCACCGGTCGAGCCCCGCTCGTTGTCGATGTCCACCCTGACCGACCCGACCAGCGCGGGATCCTCACTCCGCTCGACATCATCGCAATGCTGCCCCCAGAGCCCACCATCGACGACATCGAAGGGGCAGGCGCCACCGTCGTCGCCAATGCAGAAGTCCACACGGTGAGCGAACTGCTCCTTGGCAGCGGCGACATCCCGCGCCAGACGAGCTACGAAACCGGGCTGCCAGGACACTACAGCTGGCGCAACGGCAAGGTCACACTCGATCTCGGTATCCACGACGAACGCTTCCTCGCCGCGAGCGTCCGCGGCCGCGGAACCGCGGTGTTCACCGCGTGCTCGCACGCTGGCGTCGTCAACGTCGGGCTCGAAGCACGACGACTACACCCCGACCAGCCGATCGATCTCCTCCTGGGCGGCTACCACCTCGCTGGCACGACCGTCGAAGACCGCATCGAACCGACGGTGCACGACCTCATCGAGCTCGTCGCGCCTCGAATCGTCGCCCCAGGACACTGCACTGGCTGGCGAGCAGCCGCCGCCCTCGCGAATGCGTTCGCCCCGAACAACTACGCCCCAAGCGTTGTCGGCACTCGATACGTCCTCACCGCGTCCTAGACCGCCGAGGATGTGTCGCGGCGCAGCGCTCGTCACAGGGTAATGACGACTTTTCCTTTGGCTCGACCGTCGCTGACGTGCTGGATGGCTGCCGGCACCTCGCTCAGCAGGTAGACGTGGTCGATCGCCGGTGTGATGCCGGCCGACTCGATTGAGTCTCGGAGGACGCGTAGGTCTTCGGCGTTCTCCTTGGAAGCGAGCATTCCAAGTCTCTGGCTCACGAGTGGCGAGAGGAGTTCTGCCCGTAGTGAACGGTCGAACCCGCCGAGCCAGCGGCCTCCCGCCTCGCCGCCGACGATGACGAGGGTCCCGTGGCGGGTGAGAGCTCGACGCAGATGTGACAGCCGACGATCGCCTCCAACATCGAGGATCACGTCGTATCGGTGCTGTCCATCGACAAACTCGTCGCGCGTGTAGTCGATGACATGGTCGGCCCCGAGCGATCGGACCAGACCGACCTTCGCGGTGCTGCCCACTGACGGGGCCCCGTTGGTACTCCCGGACTCGCGATTGGCTGAACCGCGCGCCGCATCCTCTCTATTGGAGGTTCCCGAAACCGTGCGCCCAGGTTCGAATCCTGGCGGGGGCGCCATTGTGCGACCACGCATTTCGCGCGGTTGCCCTGGTCAGCGGGCATTTCATGGCAGCGAGAACGCGACCGACAGGTACCGCTCGCGGCCCCTGGTTTCCGCTCGCACAAGGTGCAAACGAGGGGTGAAATTCTCACCAGCGTGATCGAGAGACCGACTGCTTTGGGTGCCGCTGACGGATATGGAACCGGTGACCCTCATCTTGGCAACGTGACACATGGGTCGCGGGGCCCGGTGGCGATGACCGCGAATGTGGTCCTGAACTGCGGTTATGCCTCTCGACGTCTCGCGTCGCTTGGCGTCGAATCTCATCGTCTCGCGGACTATTCGCGGACTCCTTGCGGACCGCGAATGACACCGGGCGACCGCGCCTTCGGCAATCGCCGAGCCCAGCGCGGCCATCATCGCGTCGTCGTCGACGCGATCTTCAGCGCGCAGCCACGGCGGGGGCGGATCCGGTGGGGCAGTCGTCGCTCGAGATCGGCCTCAGGTGCCGTCCTCGTCGGCGCCCAGAGCCTCGACGACCCTGCGGAGCTGCTCGACGAATCCCGGGAGGAGATCTGTCGCCGTGGTGTGCAGGATCTCCAGGTCGATGGACCAGTAGCCATGGACGATGCGGTTACGAAGCCCAATCGGCTGGGCCCAAGGAACTTCGGGAAATTGCCCCGTCAGGTGATCGTCCAGCTGGCCGCCGCCTCGCCGAGGACGGTGAAGTTCCAGAGCAACGCTTCCCGACGCTGGAGGTCCGCGGTCACCGTGGCGAGGTCGGCTCCAGCGACGAGCGACTGGGCGCGCTCAGCAGCCTCGATCATCTCCGCGAGCAGGAGCAGATCACGCCGCATACAACGGGCGCGCCTCGGCGAGTACCCGGGCACGCAACCGCTCGTGCAGCGCATTGCGCGAGATCAGATCGACCCGCCGACCCAGAAGCACCGACAGCTCGTCAGCGAGTGTCTCGATGTTCCAACCGAGGCGAGCGCCAGGCGCGAGCTCGTAGAGGACATCGATGTCGCTCCCTGGACTTGCTTCGCCTCGACCGACCGAACCGAAGACCTCGAGTCTCGACACCCCATAGCGCTCGCAGACCTCGCGAAGCTTCGCCGCATCGACGTCGAGGCCGGGAAAGGTCACGGTCACCAGGCTAGAGGACGGCAGCTCGGTCAACGCGCCCACCCATCCGCCCGGACCACGCTCAAGCCGACGATACGAGGGCCTGAGGCCACCAGCCGCCATCGAGGCAGGCTTGCGGGCCTACCGTTGAAGTCATGGCTACTCGTTCCCTCCGTCTCGACCCGGCACTGCAGGAGGCAGTCGAACGCGCTCGCGAGGCACTCGCCGAGTCGGGCGGGTTGGGCGTGTCGAGCGCCGAACGGTACGAGTCTCCGCTCGGAGACCAGGAACGGGAGGCGGTGGCGCGGATCTTGCGCGATGGCACGTATCGCCGGTTGGCCGACGCAATAGCGGCGGACGACACCGAGCTCGCCGACCTCTGACGACACCTTCGTCGTCGTGCTCATCTTCGATGACGCGCTGCTCCTCGCCGTTCTTGCCGGGGTGGCCGCAGATGACGTTCATGCAGCACCTACTTGCATCGCTGGCGGTGAGCATCGGTGTCCGAAACCGCGCGTCATGTTCTTCTAGCGCAGATCTTGGGACGCGCGGGGCAGGAGACCGCGCGTCCGCCACGGAGCACGCCAAGACGCTCGACGACTCAACGCATCAGACCTCTTGAAGCCACGCCGGGTGCGTACGGTTCCTTGGCGGCGAGAGCAGCCCCTCGTTTGGAGCCCGGTCGATGACCGAACGCCTACTCACCCCATCGAAGATCACGGCGTGGCTGGACTGCGCACACTTCCTCGCGTTGAAACACCAGGTGGAAGACGGCCTGCTCACACCTCCAGGCGGATCCTTCGGTTCGTTCGCGGAGCTGCTGACCAGGAAGGGGCTCTAGCACGAGGCCGACTGCCTGGCGGAGTACACCCGGCAGGGCAAGACCATCTTGGAGGTCCCGGCGGGGCGGAGGGGAGAGGCTTTCACCGCATGGGTCGATCGCGTCGGCTGCCTCTGTGAAAGCCGAAGAACGCTCCACGGGAGGGACGCGGCCACCCGCGGTCGGGCCGTCCGTGACCCCGACGAGCTGAGTGCTGGGACGTAGCTTGACAGCCAGATCTTCGGCTGGTCGGATACGGGCCTTCTGGGCGGCCGAGAGGGTGGCTGTCGTGGCCGAGAAGCGGCGGGTTGGGTACGTGCTCGTGGTTGCCGGCGCGTTCCTTGCGGTCGTGGGGCTGCTGGGCCTCAGTTTCGGATGGGGATCGACAGCCTCGAATTCCACCGGATCTACAACACCAACGGGAACCGAGACCCCGGCCAAGTTCTTCTCCGAGTTCGTAGCTGCGGTCCGCAACGGTGATCGCACGTTCCTCGTGGAGCGTATGCATCCCGCGGTCATCGCGCGCTATGGAACCACCAAGTGCCAGGCAGCGAGCGCCGCACTCGTCGACCCTACGATCTCGTTGCGGCTGGTGCGGGTGAGTGGCCCGACCAGCTACGACTACGCCAGTAGCGGGCAGTCCGTGGCGGTGCCCGACACCTATACGTTCACGGTGACCGGCACGGCCGCGGGACAAGTGGGGACCCGGATGTATCACTTCGCGCTGGTTCAGGGTCGATTTCGGAGTTTCGTTGATTGCGCTGCGGCGGCGGGCTGATGATCCGCGGTCGATGTCTCGCAGCGCTGGTCGGTATCGCGGTCGTGGTGGTGTGCTCGATCGCCGAGGTGCCGTCCGCCACAGCGCAACAGACCAATACCGCCGTGGTGAGTGGCACGACGATCACCGTCACGTTGTCGACCCCCGACGGGAAGCCCTCGTACGCGTTCGGGGTTCAGCTCCCGGCAGGTCTCGCTGGAAACGTCGTGACTATCACCGGGCCCGCCGGGAGCACCTCCAATCTCACTGGTGGGCCAGGTGGGGCAGCCGAGATCCTGTTCGCGACTCCGGTCACCACGGTCACGTTCACGCTGACCGGGCGGAATCCGTGGCCAGTCCCCCTTGCCCTCACGGGGTTCTTCAGCCCTGACAACAAGACCTACACCTCTGGCCCGCCCTTCACTGCCACGGCGACTGTGCCGGCACCATCACCCCAACCACCGACACCGCCCCAACCCACACGATCGGGACCGGCGGGCGGAACATCGCTGGACTGGCTGTGGGCCACGCTGACTGGTCTCGGCGTACTGCTCATCACAGCTGGCGTCATACTGGTTCGCCGCGGTGGCCCACCAGAAACTGAGGACTGCGCTCAGGCGCGCGCCGCCGCACGGGAGGCGCGCACGCGGGCCCGGGAGCTGCGGGCACGAGCGGACGCAGCCGACAAGGCCCACGACATAGCCAAGGCGGCACGCGAGAAGGCGCAGCGGGACATCGACCACTCGCCGAAGGAGAGTTGGGTCGAGGACGCCAAGACCGGGCTGCGGTGGACGACGGATGCCGCGAAGCTCAAGAGTGCGGTCGAGGCCGCGTTGACGCACCAGTTCGCGACCCAGCAGATCACCCGCGACGCCTTCGACGCCGAGATGCAACAGGTCAACAGCGAGGGAGCGCACCAAGAGTTCGAGCGTCAGGCCACCGCGCAACGCGACGGGGCGGTCAAACAGTCCCAGGACGGTCTCGAGCGGGCCCAACAGGAAGAGCAGCGCGCCGCCAACGAAATGCTCGATACTGACGCGGCGGCCCAAGACGCCGAGCGGGAGGCCGATGCGGCGCAGGCGCGCGCCGAGCAGATCTGCGGCGAGCAGCGCGCTGCGGTGCCGGGCAGGACCGACCGCGACGACGGGTTGCCCCCACCGACGCCACCGCTGAAGCCTCCTCTCCCGCCCGAACCTCCAGTCATCACGGAATCGAAGTGCTCGTGCGCGTTCACCGTGACGATCACGGGACCCGAGCAAGTGGGCCTCGAGTGCGGCGCGAAGCCCACGAGGTTCCCCATGACAAGCGAAGAGCCGCTAACCGGGGTGCTACACGTCGGGGAGGGTCAACCGCTGCGGTACTACCGGGCCGAACCCCACGTGGAATGCACCGGAGGCGGCGGCGTCGATATCGAGCACGCGACCTGGACAGCCGAGCGAACTGACGACGCGCATGTCACCGTGACGGTGATTGTCGATGGGACCCAGCATTGTCCGGGTGAGCCGTCGGGCCCCGTCTCCGCGGTCGACATCAGGATCGTACGCCTGGTGATGGCGCACTGCTGCGGACCAGATATCACCGATGGGTTCATCCGTTCGATCAACAAGATATACGCCAAGTTGCATCCCCGCCTGGTGGACAACGTTGTCGAATTCTCGCCGACTTCGTTCTTCACGAACTGGGGAGACAGGATGATCTACCGCCCGTACAAGCCGGGGCAGGTGTTCGACGACGGTTGCCCATCACCGGGCTGCAACGACACGGTCACCATGCTTGGTCGCTGTTACGACTGCTTCGTGGCCGACAATCTGCTGTTCGGGATCGTGGCCGGCTTCGTGGAGTTGCCACTCCTCGAGCTCGAAGCGGGCGGCTGGGCCGCGAAGCTCACCAAGAACAAGGACTTCACCGCGCACCTACCCTCCGAGGAGCTGTGGCGCAAAGGACACGACATCGGAACAACGGCGAAAAGGGCCTACGATCAGGGTCGGAGCTTTGCATTCGATCGAGGAACGCTCGCCAGCGCCCTTCGAGGCGTGCCAGAGCACACGGACTGCCGACCCTGCACTGCCGCTGGACCCGCGACCGCGTTCATCGATTTCGCGGACGCGCCCTGGTAGGCATTCTCAGGCCGAGCCTGTGGTGGTGATCCGGCGAACGTGGGCTCTGATGGCGTCCACGCCCACCACCTGCGCGGAGAGCTCCGCGGAGCACGCACGTAAAGCGACGCCGGCCATCCTCAACCTTGAGTCGGCGTCGCCCTGATCACGGTTCGAGACAAGACGCGCTCCCGATTCCCGCGGTCATTGCGCTTGTACCCGATACCGACCGCGCTACTTTCCACAGAACCGGCAGCATCTCACGGCTCGCCTCGGCGAACGCCGCCCTCGGCTACGTGCTCGCCGACATTGATCCCGACCGAGCGCTCGGCCATCTCGAGCGGAGCCGGGCCGCACGCCATGAGGTCCACGTGGCGGTTGCGGACGAGGAGAACTAGCGTCGACTGCCGCCGTGGCGACGCGACGGCTGCCCGGTCGTCGCGGGCGTCCGGCTGCGTCGAGCGCTGGCCCAGTAGGTCAGACTCGCGGTTCTGAGGACCGCGCGTTAGAGAGCACTGAGATCTCCAGGCACGTCGACTGCATGTTCGCGGAGCACGTCGATCGGCACGATATCGAGCGCCCGTTCATGCGTGGACGCAAGAAGGACCGGTGCGGCGCAGCCATCCATGTGCGCGCGGAGCCAGTTGGCTGCGGTGACGCACCAGCGGTCACCAGGGTTCAGTCCTGGGAAGCGATGCGTGGGCATCGGTGTGCTCAGGTCGTTGCCGATCTTTCTCTGGTGTTCAAGGAACTCGGTCGTGACGACAGCACAGATCGTGTGGCTGCCACGATCCTCAGGCCCGGTGTTGCAGCAGCCATCCCTGAAGAATCCGGTGAGAGGATCAACGCCACAAGGCTCGAGCTCATCGCCGAGGACATTGCGCTCGCTCATGACGCCAGCCTATTGAGAGTTTCTCCATGACTTCGCTGGGTCGGTGGTCCGGCGTTCCATCCGGGCCGGGGTCGAAGCGCACTACCAGGTTGGCAGACGCATCGAGCAGCTGCCCTCGCCGGCGCTCCGGAGCCCAGGACCGCTTGTTTCCGTCGCTTCCGGAGTGAGTGTCTCACCCCCGTCGCATACTGCGCTGAGTGGGACGGGAGTGCCGTCTCGGCAGTCGAGGGAGCTCAAGATGAGTGCAGAACTCAGCACCACCTTCAGTCCGGGTCGGGTCCTCGTGGCTGACGGGGTCGTCTATGTGCGTGACCTCGAGGAGCGCGACGCTGAGGTCGTGCGGGTCGTATCCGAGGCCGACGACCCCGCGGCTGCGACCAGCCAGTGCCTGCGGATCGGCGCCCGGGCGATGCGCGCCGCGCACGTGACGGTCGACGTCGACGTGATCGAGCGTTCCTTTCGCGACCTCGAGACCCGCTTCGAGTCCCGGGTCACTGATGCGGTCGACGAGATCGCGCGTACCACCGCCGGGCTGCTCGACGAGGAAGACGGCGCGCTCGCCGGCACTCTCGGCAACTTCCGCAGCGAGTTCGACCGGCTCCTGGGCGATACGTTCGACGCCGACTCCAAGGTCAGCGTCCTCGCCAAGATCGAAGGGCTCGTCTTGGGCACGATGAAGGGTCTCATCACGCCTGAGATCGACGACAGCCCGATCGGTCGGCTCAAGAAGGAGCTGATCGACACCGTCCAGCACGAGGTGAGCGAAGTCTCCGAGGAGCTGCGCCGGGTCACCGAGCACCTCGGCGTCACCGACGCCACCGCGGACGCTTACGAGCACACCACCGCGAAGGGCTTCGATTACGAGGACCTGGTCGACGAGTGCGTCGGCACCCTCGCCGCAGGCTATGGCGACCTCGCCGAGTGCACTGCGAAGGAGTCCGGCTCGAGTGCCTCGCAGGTCGGCGACGAGGTCGTCACCCTCAACCGTGACGACACCCACGGCATGGAGGCGCGCTTCACCCTCGAGGCCAAGAACCGGTCGCTCAACATGCGCGCCACGATGGGCGAGCTCGACGCCGCGCTCGCCAACCGGGAGGCGATCGCCGCGATCGCCGTGTTCCGGTCCCAGGACCAGGCCCCGACCGCGGTGCCGTTCCAGTACATCGACGACAAGGCGATCGTCGTGTTCGACCCCGACGACCACGACGACTCCGCCCTACGCCTCGCCTACATGTGGGCCCGCTGGACTGTGCGGCGCCGACTCAGCGCCGGTGAGCACGACGACCTCGACCTCGAACGCATCGCCGGTCTGCTCGAAGACGCCGGCCGTGCCCTCGAGCGGCACACCGCGATCAAGCGGTTCCACACCCAGGCGAAGAAGAACATCGACCAGGCCACCGACCAGGTCCGCGACCTCGTCGACGAGACCCGTCAGGCCCTCGACGAGCTCGAGGCTGCCCTGCAGAGCCACTCGTAGAGGTTCATCGTTCCCAGACCGGGTCCACCCGACTTGGCGCATGCTGATGCGATCAGGTTGGCCTTAGCGCTCTACGACGGGAAGACCATGGCTCGCGGTCGAGGGGATCGCGCGTCGGGCACCCTGGATCAGCTGACTCTCTAACGACTCAGTCGGCTTCAGTGGGGGGTTCCGGCCCTACTTTCGCTTTCCGCGTTTGGGCGCCTTGCCGTGAGAAGTGCTGGGGGTCGACCGGAAGTGCGCAGGGACTTTCGTGCCATCCGGCCTCGTGTATCCCTTGACGTGCACTTCCTTCTTCCCGCCCCGAGTTTCAGCCATCGCGGGCCCCCTGTCTCACGTTCGAGTTGTGCCATTCAGTCTCGCACGCGTCGGAGAACGAGAGCGGGAAGCCCGCTTCCGGTGGCCTCCAGTTCGTTGCCCGTTGCGGCCGCGCCCAACGGCGCCCCGTCCTCGGGACTCATCGAGCCCAGTGCCGTGCCGACGCGAGATCCGTTGGGTGCTTGCGGAGCGAGCGGCCTCCTGGAACTCCGAAGGTCAGGCGTAGGCGACCGTGGCGGTCGAACAACCCGCGCGGCAAGACTCCACGGGAATCCCGTACTCTGCAGTTCTCTGGAATCTCGCCCGACTTCTTCGATCCCGCGCACCCGAGGTCTTGCGGTGAGCCCGGCTCTTCGCACGGACCGCACTACGCGCACCGGTGGTGCGCGCGATGAGCGCGGGCCGCCCGCATCCGCCGGTCGGTTGTGGGTCCCTCGCCGCTACCTGGCGGCGGTGCGCTGGCCCCGTGTCTCGGTTGGCCGCGCGGCGCTGCTGGTCATCACCGCGGTGTGCACCTACCTGCTGCTCCCCAGGCTGACGGAGGTCTTCGAAGCCTGGAACCGCCTCGACGAGGTCGACCTGCGTTGGCTCCCGGTGATCATCGGCGCGCAGATCGCGAGCTTCGCAACGATCTGGCACATGCAGAAGATCGCGCTCCCGGGTGCCTCGTGGTTCGCGGTGATCAACTCGCACGTAGCCGGGAACGCCTTCAATCGGATCACGCCACTCGGGGGCGTGACGGGCGCCGCGCTTCAGGCCGGGATGCTCGCCGACGCCGGCATACCGCCGGCGAGCGCCAGCTCGGCGATGGCGACCCAGTCGATCCTCGGGAGTGTCGCTCTGGGCGCCCTGCCACTCTGCGTCTTGCCACTGCTTGCGGTCACCCGGACGAACGCGCCGGATGAGCTGCTCGCCGCCGCCTGGATCGGCACCGTGGTGTTCCTGATGCTCGCCGCGCTCTTCGTGGTGTTGCTCTGGACGCGTCGGCCACTGGTGTGGCTCGGCCGTTCCATCGACACGGTGGCCGGCTGGCTCCGCACGCGGCCTCGCTCCGGCCTCGACGAGCGGCTCGTCGAAGAGCGCGACGCGATCCGCGCGATCCTCGGCTCGCGCTGGCCGGTGGCTGTCGCGGACTCGATCGGGCGGTGGATCTTCGAGTTCTTCGTACTGCTCGTGATCCTCATCGCGATCGGCGCGTCACCGAACCCGGTGCTGGTCCTGTTCGCCATGACGATCGGGGCGCTGCTGAACCTCATTCCACTCACACCGGGTGGGATCGGGTTCGTGGAAGTCGGGCTGACGGGCACGCTGATCGCGGCGGGGATCCCCGCCAACGCGGCGCTGCTCGCGACGCTTGCGTTCCGCCTCGTGTCCTTCTGGCTGCCGCTGCCGTTCGGGCTCGTCTCGGTGTACGTCTTTCGTCGCCGTCACCCCCGCCGAGGAGGTGCCACCAGCCCGACCCCGTCCGGGCAGTAGGAAGGGGGCGATGCGGGCATGGCACGTCCGTCGTCACGGTGAGCCGCGGGATGCACGCGAGGCCGTCGCAGTCGATCCGCCGGCTCCGACGGCTGTGGGTGCCGCGTGAATCTCACCGAGGGGGCTGCTCGGTACTGCTCGGTCATCCGCTCGGCGCCTCGGAGCCGGGGGGGGAAGGCGGGCCGGGCGCAGACTTCGGCGGTTGGTACG
>Ga0209048_10004305_pt1 | contig 13645 bp, 11 predicted proteins | sample FrelakmetCRP12CR_FD_187146 | JGI IMG/M metagenome (GOLD analysis project Ga0209048, IMG submission 187146) | Freshwater lake sediment microbial communities from the University of Notre Dame, USA, for methane emissions studies - CRP12 CR (SPAdes)... | ecosystem: Environmental > Aquatic >... | reverse complement strand
CCCTGCCTTCCAGGGGCGAGTCCAGATCGGTCTGCATCCATTGCGCCGGTTCGAAGGGTCCGCGCCTGACGATGACCACCCGGGACATATCAGCCTTATCCGTCTTACCCCCGGCCGCGGCAATGGCCTGGAGGGCGGTCAGGTGGCCTTCCCAGGGAATGGCCTTGGGCGCACCCACCTGACCGGCCACAAAGACCCACTGGCCGCCGCTCTTGACCACGGCCACGTTGATGAAATTGCCCTGGGAATTGATGTTTTTGGCGGCGATATCCATGGGAAAGGCCGCAGCATTGGTACCCGTCAGGACCGCGATATCGGCTTGCCGGATATCCCGGGAATACTTTTCGATGAGCTTATGGCGCAACTGCGCCGGGGTCAGATTGGCGGCCTGGATCTCCCCCACCAGGGGCAGAGAGACCTTGCCGTCGGACTGAATGCGCACACCGATGTTCAGCTCGGGGTTATAGATGAACTTGAGATCAAAGTAATCGTTGGGCTTGAGCACCTTGCCATACCCGGTCTGGGTAATGAATTCCCGGTATTGCTTACTGATAGCCTGCTGCAATTCCGGAACGGTCATGCCGCAGGCATTGACCTCGCCCGCCAGGTTCAGGACCATTTTACCATCCGGGCGCACCAACACCGGTTTGAGATCCAGCTCCGGATTAAGGGGAAAAGTTACGTTCAAGGTGTCGCCCCTCATAATCCGGTAGGGTTCGACGACCACCGGGCCCTGAGGAGGAGGCTCCATCTCCGGGGAACTCACCTGCAGAACCCCTGTCCCTTTGCCGCCGGGTCCGCAGGCCATGGTCGCCAGGAGCAGCCAAGTCATCCAAATGCCATGCCGTTTCTTCATAACGACCCTCTACTTCTTCTCGAAGAGAAAGAGGTCTCTGACCGCCTTCTTCATGGTCTTGAACAGAATTTTCAGATCGAGCCCCAGGGAACACTGCCTCACATACTCCAGATCATAGAAGAGCCAGTCGTTAAAGGAGAGCTTCGTATGGGCCTCCACCTGCCAGAGGCCGGACATGCCGGGGCTCACGGTCAGCCGCGCATCCCGCCAATTGGGGTTGTAACGCATTTCCTCCAGGGACAACGGCCGGGGCCCCACCAGGCTCATCTCCCCTTTCAAAACATTATAGAGCTGGGGCAGTTCATCCAGGTTGGTGTCCCTGAGAGTTTTTCCCACCCGGGTTATCCGTGGATCATGGATGATTTTAAACATCGGTCCGTCTACTTCGTTTAGGTCCTGCAGTTCCCGCTTCCGATCTTCGGAGGTATCGACCATGGTTCGAAATTTGTACATGGTGAAGTTCCGCCCTCCTTGACCGCACCGTTCCTGCCGAAAAAAGATGTCCCCGGGGGAATCCAGCTTGATGGCCAGGGCAATGACCAGCATAATGGGCGCCGCCAGGATGAGACCCAGGATGGCCAGTACCACGTCCAGGCAACGTTTAACTTTTCGACAGATAGGCCCAAAGCGGGTTTGCCATTCCAGGGGACCGACCACCTTCCCGGGGTGGCGGCGGGCATGCTCCCGCAGGGAACAGACGGTTTGTTCCGGCGGGCTTGACAGGGTCTTCATGACCGCCATTTCGTGCAAGCTCATCAAACTGCTGATGACGGCCCCGTCGCTGATGACGCAGCGGTGGAGGTAGGCCCCCTGGCTGATATGGGCGTTATCCAGGATCACGCACTCATTGACGACCACTCCGGCCTCTATCTCGCAGTGGGCGCCGATGGCCGTGGGGCCGAGAATGATCGCCTCGTCGCCGACCCGGGACCCCGGGCCAAGCACTGCCGGGGCAAACACCTTGGCCGTGGCGCTGATCTGGGCCTGGTCGGTATCACCCGAATGATCCTGGGGTTTTTCCTGATCCGGCAGCGGCACCCGGCCGTTCAAAATATCCAAATTGGTGGTGAAAAAATCACCGATACTGGCGATGTTGCTGCTGTATCCCGGAATCTCCCAGATCCCCGTGGGCGCGCCTCGTTGATAGAGCGGGGCAAAGAGCTGTTCTTTGAGATCGAAGTAGCGGGCCGGAGGTATACCTTCCAGGACCTCTGACTGGAACAGGTAGAGACCGGCGGGACGCAGCGTGCTCCGTCTCTCCTGGGCCGGGTGGATTCGGTGAATGGTTTTGATCCTCTGGTCCGCATCAAACTCGACTCTTTCCATCTCCCAGGGCGCCTCCCGGACCCGCAATACCCCCACGGTGGCCGTGGCGCTCCGTTGCTGGTGAAAGGCCAGCATCTCGGCCAGGCCGGCAGTCAGCAGCAAATCCCCGCTCAGCACCCAGAAAGCGTTCCCGTGAATGGCGTCCTCCACTTCCCTCAGCGAGCCCCCTGTACCATAGATGGTCTCCTTGACGACGTATTCAAGGCAGTGCGGCAGTGAGTCCAGGCGTTCGGCCACCCGCTCCCCCATCCCGGTATTCAGGCAGAGTACCATGCGCTTGACCCCGGCCTCGGCCAAAACCCGGGCCTGGTAGGACAATAAAGAACGATTGGCCAGGGGGAGGAGAATCTTGGGGTAGGGGGCCAGGGCGAACCCGTGAAACGTGGCAAAACCACCGGCCAGCACTACCGCGGTCTCGGGCACTTGGCTCATAAGCGCCGGTAAATCCAGGGTGGAATGGGAAAGGTCCTCCGGTTGAGGACCAGGTCTACTTTCTCACAGCCGCCGGCGGCCAGTTTAGCCAGGGCGGTTGACACGACCTGAATCCGGGTGATGCCGGATTTTACCACCAGAAAGACGCGGTCGACTTGCACCGCATAGAACACCGATTCGGGAAAGCCGTTAACGGAAGGGCCATCAATAATGATGAGCGCATATGCCTCAGCTAATCTGTCCAGCAGGTTCTTGAAGGCCGGCGACTCCAGCATGCTGATTTGATTGAGCGGCGCCATCCCGGCGCCCATCACCTGCAAATTCGGGATGGTGGTGGCCCGGACCACGCTCTTGACGTCGATGCTGCCCGCCAAGAAGTCCCCCAACCCTTGGAGTTCCGGCAGGCCAATAGCTTCGCATACCTGGGGATGGGAAAAGTTGCCGTCGATGAGCAGCACCGGTTGTTTCCGGACCTCGGCGGCCGCCATGGCTATTCCCAGGGCCACGGTGCTGGCCCCTTCCCCCCGGCTGGCCGCACAGATGAGGAGGCTCCTTTGCTGGGTGCCGCTGGACGTCAATAAGATATTGTCGTAAATCCCCATGAAGACCTGAAGGGACTCAGGAACAGATAATATCTGCAAGGTTTGGCGTTTACTCAAGGCCGGGGAAAGATGCATGCTTGCCTCCACCATCGGATTAAAGAGTATCCAAAAGCTCTCGGTGCACCGCTAACCCATCCCGCATAAGTCAGCCTGCCGTCTCTTTGTGGTCGCGATTATGAGTCCCCCCCCATGCTCCGGACCATACGGCGCAAGCCTGTTTGTTACATCGGGAATTCTCTGGGTTGACCGGGGTGCAGATTACTGAGCCCTGTGGCTGCCAACTTTCCAGAGTGAGAACTCGGTCCTGATTCTCCTTTGGGCAGACCCTTTCTACCCCGCACTGCTGCAGCCCTCCCCAAATCTGCCACGATCGGGGCTTAACGGTTCCCCGGTCTCCCTGTGGCTGGTTGCCTGGACCGTGACCGGATTTTTTCATGAAGTCCATAACCGGTGGCCACATCAGGGGTATCGGGAAGTTCTGGAAAAAACTTTAGGCTCCATTGATTTTTTCTAAAAGAAGTTTGTCAATCCCTTGACCGTGAAGATATAGCGTTTGCCTTAAATTCTTTCCCCTTGGAGGTTCTCAAATCCCCCTAAATCCCCCTTTTTCAATGGGGGACTTTCCCAGCATTTCCTTGTAGTTCCCCCCCTTTTTTAAAGGGGGGCAGGGGGGATTATAAGGCTTTACTTAGCGGAAAAAACTTTTGGCAATTGCTATAAAAACGACTGGGGAGAGGAGGCCGGGAGGACTACCCTAGGCCGCAGGGGCCATACATCCGCGGCAGCCTCCGGACCGACTCCCGGCCAAGGCGCGAGGATCACCCCCACGGTATTGGACGACGAGTCTATCGGCCATATATTATATTGGTTATCATGGCCGTCGAAAAAATCGGCTCTCAGGGTGACTGATGGCTGCCGGCAATGCTTGGTCCACGCCGACTCACCCTGTCAAAACCTGCAGGAGGATTGCGGTCTGGTTCAGCCTTCAGGGCTTTCGCCTCTTTTCAGAAGAGGGGAACCTGGTCGCCCGGGCTGCAGCTTTTTCCCATCCGCGGTCTTCTAGTATCAATCATCAAGAGCTCTGGCCGAGGCCCGAGACGTCCGTCTCGGTTCACGCCCGGTGCGGCATTGAGGAACGGCAACCCTAATCGGGAGGAAGGGATCGTGGCGGATGACATGGCGCTGAGCGATAGTTTGGTGGTGGTCTGGACCTCCGGCGACCGGGAAGTAGCCCGGAAAATGGTGTTCATGTATACCAGGAACGGGAAGCTCCGGGACTGGTGGGGCCGGGTGCGGCTGGTGGTCTGGGGCCCGTCGGCGCTGTTGCTCTCCGGAGACTTAAAACTCCAGGAAGAGTTGGAGGACCTCAAGGCCGCCGGGGTGGAACTCCTGGCCTGCAAGGCCTGCGCCGACCTTTACGGGGTCGCGGATAAACTCACTGCTCTGGGCATCCAGGTCATTTTCATGGGCAAGCCTTTGACCGAGATGCTGAAATCGGGCTGGACCTGCCTGACCTTTTAGGGTTTAGTCTCTGCCCGGTCTTGAGCCTCGAGACGATACGGGGCCGGTTGTTCAGTCCAGGCAAGGGTCCGGGCCCGCGGTTATGCCCCCTGATAAAAGGTTGGATTTTTCAGGTCAGGGGTGTAAAACACCTGTGCAGGCGGTTGCCATAACCAACGGTTGCCGAATATGGCGGGCAAGTACCGTGTAGACTCTTGACCTCTATCCCCCGGCACCAAACCATCCCAGAGAGGGGCACCCATGGACAAACATCAGATCACTTACCGGGAAAAGTTGGCCCAGCCTCTGATCAAGAACCTCGCCAAGCGGCGGCTGGAAGCGAGTTACGCCCCCACCGCGGCCCAGGCCCGGGAGGAAATCTTGGTCATGATTCCGGCCGGGGTCACCGTCAGCCGCTGCGGTTCCATGTCCCTGGTGGAGATGGGGCTGTGGCAGGCCCTGGCCGCCAAACCCGGGGTGGAGATCATTGATCCCTTCCGCCCGGGACTGGCCCCGGAGGAGGCCATCAGCCTGCGGACCAGGGGTTTGACCGCCGACTACATGATCAACCAGTACCAATCAATGCCCTGACCCTGGACGGCAAACTGGTGAACCTGGACGGCCAGGGCAACCGGGTGGCGGCCATGTGCTTCGGGCCCAAGAAGGTCATTCTGGTGGTGGGCCTTAACAAGGTGGCCCCGGACCTGGAAACCGCCATGGCCCGGGTGAAACACCACGCCGCGCCCATCAACGCCATTCGCCTCGGCCGGGCCACCCCCTGCGTGGAAACGGGCCTGTGCTCCGACTGCCGGAGCCCCGAGCGCATTTGCAACATGTGGTCTATCATCGAAGGACACCTGGTGGCCAACCACATCCACGTCAAGCTGGTGGGTGAGGACCTGGGTTACTAAAACTACCCGTGCCGCAGCCTGCTCCCGGGGATTCCCGGCCGCTCCATGACCCTTTCGGGTCATCGGCAGCCCGGCCGGGAACCAGGGGCAACTTGGACCCTGAGAGGCCGGGCCATTTCAGCTCCCTTGTCATGCCCGGCTCTGGCGGGGGCTGGCTGATGATAGGTATTTTTTAAATATATTCTGATTTCTAACAGTAAAGTACCCTATATTATTCACTCAGATCAGGCGGAGGAATCATAAATGGCGGGAAATATTTCATTACTTCTCTTTTCGTTCGCGTTTATCTGTGCAACAACAATTTATTTTATTAAAAGATGGCAAGATATGGATGTAATAGATTTATATGTAGTTTTCGTTGCATTACATTTTGGCCTTTATCCTTTTATAAGAGGGTTACATTTTGGTGCAGATGCTATTTTTGATTTTCGGAACAGTAACCCATTGGCTATAGGGTTAGTTTTTATCCATGTTTTATTAATAATTGTTATCATTAGGGGGTTATCTTTATATTTATTTCCTTATTTGATGAACTATTTGCAAATAAAGTCCCTTATTTTACAATGGGGCAATATAAATAAATATGTTTTATTGGCAATATGTTTTTGGCTTATAATTTTTCAATTCATTAGTTATTACATATATGGAGTAAGAACCTATATAATGCCTGATGATTTTGCAAGGATCGGTAAGAATCTGCCATATTGGTTTACGTCAACGCGCACAGTCTATATGACCATTGCTTTTTGTGGTTTTATAGGCTTATTTTCAAATATTATTAAATCAAACAAGTACCAGAGGTATTTTTGGATTATTTTAACCATAATTTTTGTTCCTATTGTTACAGTTTTTGGCAGAAGATTTTTTATCGGAATGATAGTTGCATCAATTATTTTTTTGTTAGCCTATAAGAAAGATAATATATTGCGATTAAGATATCTATGCATCAGTTTACTATTAATTAGCGCCTTTTTTTTATTTAGCAATATTTATCAAGCATATAGGTATGTTTTCCAGGCCGTTGGTCAGGTTACTTCTGATAAATTGATGAATCCGTTTTCTGCCGCGCTTAATTTCAATTCTACCATAAGTAATCTTGTACAAAGGCCGGGAACATGGGAATTTAGCTTTCTGGTGATTAATAATCAACTCAATAATTATGAAATGACTACCAATGGCAAAGTGAACTTGGAAAGTTTAAAAAGCTCTATCCCTAGATTTTTCTGGCCTGAGAAACAATTTTCTCTCATAGACGATATCTTGTCAAAATTATACAATATCAATGCAAAAGATATCGATATCGGGAAAAACCTTTTTGGAGTGAGCCAGGTTGATTTTGGTTATTTTTCTATCATAATAGTGCCATTAGTCATATTATTCATAATTTATCTAATGGGATTTTTGATTAAAATAACCACGCCATATCCTACTTTCTCATGGCTACTTTCTGGAAACATTATCTTCTTTTTAATTAACGTCGAAGAAAATGGGAATGAAATATTTTTTATGTTTAGAAATATAATATTTATTATGATATTGTTGGCTTTTTATCTGCTGGCTCGTAAAATATATTCAATTGTCTCGATTAAAATTGCCTGATTTTGATTAATAAAAATATCTGATTTTGATCCTTTAAATCAATTTAGTACTATTATCTTATAGTATCGGGCCAATATATTGCCTGTCGGCATTGCTACGATCTGACTTACCGGGGTTGCCAGGAGTCCGACAGCCGCTATAGTCGGCATTTGCGGAATTAAGAGGATTTCGGCGGGGTGAAGCATATACCTCTTTGGGCCTTAAAGGGTCTTCTGAGCCGGACAGAGAAAGAAGAGGAACAGTGTGATAAGCCAATGAAATCGAAACGGGGGGGGGAAGGCCTCCCCAGGTTAAGCCCGCAATATCATAATTTTCTGGGATATACTGATAAAGATGTTTTAGGAAGGTAACTTCCTGGTTTCGATATGAAACTCATCTCAATCCAATTTAATTATCCCTGGGCCTCCTCGTCGGTTGATAGGGCCAGAAGATCCGCGCTGCCGCGCCCAGTTCTGGGAAGGCCTGGGGGCGAGTCCTCCACGCTACTCCAGTTCTCCATATCAATGTTTAAGGCGGCAACAAAAAAGGCAGGGCCCCGGCGACCTGAGCCTGGCAGGTTCTATCTGGAATTAATTTCTTGTAAAGACGATATTTTTAAAATTTCTCTCTTCTCCTTTCCATCTGCGTTCGAATTCGATTTTAAAACCCGCCTCTTGAAAAAACCTGGTAATGGGATGTTCTGATGTATTGCTCACTTCTATGACCACAGACTTTAATCGTTTATTTTTGACCGTATCCGCCATACCTGAAACTATACTTTGTTCGGGTCCGTCAACATCGATTTTGATATAATCGGGGGACAAAAGAGTCATTCTTACAAAATCATCAATAGAGATTGATATTGTATTTAATGATAAATAGTAATATTTATCCATTCCCTTAACATAGTGGTAATTAGTTGGTTCTGAAAATCGCATTAGTTTCATCTTATCAGATAATGCTACAAAGTATTGATCGACATGTTTAATATTATTCAAGCTAATATTATAAGCTAAATTAAATGAAGCTTCTAATGATAGATCGAAAGAGACAATTTTCTCAGGCCCATCATTTTTCAAGGCCGCATATAGTGTCTCAGTACCAAAAGATGCTCCAACATCAAAAAAAGTACAACCTTCTTCAAAGCTATCGATCCAATCCAAAACTTCAGGCTCTCTCTCCTCCCAATTTTTCATGGTGTTATAGACACCAACTTGATTTAATGGAATGATAATTTTTATGGGAATACCTCTAACTATAGTTTGCGGAATTGGAAGTATTCTCCCATAAAAATCAAATATTCTTTTAGATAAATTAGTCTTCTCTACTAATTTAGACAATACAGTATTTATCGTGCCAAATACAATATTTTCAAACGTCCGGCGTGAACGTTTATTATTGCCGATCATAAAAATATACCTTCTCAGAGAGAAAACATGACTATCACAATTTTTTCTGAAACATCATTTGCGCCGCGCTACCAGCAGGAGTTCATCCCCCACAAGTTCCACCGGTTCCTTTAACGATCGAATATCTTCAATACAGTAGGGCGTAGAGAAGATGTAAGGCACAAAGCCGTAGGACTTGGCCATTTCTCTAAGGCACCTGCCGTTCAGCAGCAACGGGTGCTTTTTATTCCACATCTGATGATACATCTTCGAGCCGCAGATTTGTTCCTGGGAGGGCTCGCCGTTGGGACAGAAAGTTACCATAATCCCATTGGGATCAAGCACCCGGCTGGCGGCTTGCCAGAGGAGGTTCGGGTCGGGCAAATGCTCGATTACATGGGCGCTGAAAAAGCCCTTGACTCTTCCGGGAATCTCCTCAATGTCATTAATCAACCGGCAATGCAGCTTCTCCCGGGCATACGCGGCCCGGGGTTGGCTGATCTCCAGGGAATAAACTTCAAAACCTGCCTGCCTGAATTGCCAACTGCCGTAGCCCCAGGAAGCCCCGAAATCCAGCAGCGTGTCGCCCGCCTCCAACGACAGGGCTTTCAATATCTCGATATATTCTCGGAATTCCACCGGACTGCCGGAAAATTTCGCCTCCACCAGCTTCGCCAGTTCCGATTCGGAGGGACATGCCGTCGTCAGTTCTTGCCGATATCTTCTCTGATAATAATCGAAGGCCTCTTCGGCGAGGTCCTTGGGGATTCGGAACCGCAATCCGCACGCTTGACATTCCCATAAGGAAGTGACCAGCGCTTTGCGCCGAATCAGCCGGGTGTCACTCCCCTTACAGAACGGACAAGAAAGTTCTCGGTTTTTCAGGTTTTTCAGGGCCCAAAGAAAATAGCGAACCTTCTCAAAGAACATATGCCGAGGTTATGCGGCAGCCTTGGCGGCGCCTTCTCCAAATTGATATGTGGCTGCGTTTTTCCCCAATTTCCGCCCCAAAACACCCCCCTCGAAGCCAACTCTTTCCATGGGAGTGTATCGCATCCGGTTTCCTGGACACAAGTTTTTTTAAGCCGCCATGGCAAGACGATCTTCAGATCAGCTGCGCTTATCCCTCGCCGTGGAGAATAATGCCGGCCCAGAAATAAGGGTGGGGTTCTTTATCCCGGACGGACTTACGGGCCGCCTGGAGAGCCTGGAGCCGGGTCTTTCCTTCTTTTAAACCCTGGTAAAAGGTGCGGTAAAACTTGAGGGACTCCTCCACCGGGATGTTCCACAGGGCCACCATGACGCTGCGGGCCCCGGCCTGCTGAAAGGCTCGGGCGAAATTCAGCACCCCCTCCCCCTGGGTCACCTGGCCTACACCGGTCATGCACGCCGCCAGGGTCACCACGTCGGCATCCAGCTTCAGTTGCAAGACCTTGCTGAAGGTAAGAAACCCATTGTCAGGGGTCTTATTTTCAACCTGGGTCAGCACCAGGGTCGGCTCCTGGACCCCGGACAAGTTGTCCGCCAGGAACCCATGGGTGCCGAAAAAGAGATAGCGGTACTGTCCCAAGGGCGATTGGCGCACCCCGGTCTCGGTGGCCTGCACATCCAGGAGGACCTGGGGGGCCCGGGAAGGCACGCCAAACAGGGAAGCCAGATCCTCCACCGTCTTCCGGGTCTCAGGCAAAGGCGGAAACTTAAGCTGGGCCCCTCTGGCGCCGGAAACCGACATGGTGAGGCCCTTCTCCGGCCCGGCGTGGCGCAATTCCCCCGCCTGCCCCTGATGCGCTTTATATGCCTGGTACCGGGGACTTTCTTGCTCATAGATGCAATCGCCCAGGGCAAAAAAAGGCTGAGGGCCCTTTGAAGCTCCCAATATACGGTTCAAGGCCAGAATGGCGGCAGATTGGGAATAAGTTACCGGCCAGCGGTCCCCCACCAGGACGCTCTTGCCCCAATCCGGGCCCGCCTGCACCACCAGCGCCTCAAAGGGGAAGGCTCCCAAGACCCCGTCGGGCACAATAATCAGGCGGGTCCCCGGGGCTATCCCCCACAAGGCCGGATCCAGAAGCTCCCGATAGAGACCGGCGGCCTCGGTGACCGAAAAGCGCGACAAATCTTCCCGGCGCAACGTACTCTGCCGGAAGGGGGCCAGCAAGGCCCCCAGCCGCTTCTCCAGGGCCTCCTGGCCCAAAGCCAGCCGGAACACCTGGGTCTTACCCCCGGGTTCCACCCGGAAGACATAACTCTCTTTCTCCCCCAGGGCATACTCCAAGAGCACCTCCCCGGGCTTCAGGGTCAACTCCCGGGCCTTATACGGGTGGGGATAACGCAAGGCCGCATAGCGGGGATTCCGATGCCTCAATTCCTCCACTAACTGCTGCTGTTCCCGTTGCAAGGCTTCCATTTCTTGCTTAAACATGACCACGGGTTGTTCCACCTGAACCTGGCCACGGCGACCTTGGCGACGTTCCAGGTAACGTTCCTCTCTCTGGGCCTCCAGGGCCCCCAGGCGCTCCTGGATACTTTTTTCCTTGGCCGCCAAATCCGGAGGTAACTGGGGGCTTGCCGTCGCCGCCGCCGCGGCCATCGCCTCCAGCAACGATCGAGCCTTGATGGACTCGGCAAAATAGAAGGCCGCAGCCCCGGGGTCCGGTCCATAAGTTTGCAAGGCCGGAGGGAGAGACTCACCCTTCTGGGCCATCTCGGCCAGGACCTCCACCATGCCCCGATAGACCAGAAAATATCCGCCGGGAATGCCGGTTTCGAAGAAGGCGGTGCGCTCCCCCGGGGTCCGGGCCCGCAGATCTTCAATGGTCCGGATGGCCTCCAGGAAGGCGGTACAAGCCTCCGGCCGGCGACCCAGCCCCTTGAGGGCCAGCCCTTGTTGCTTGGAGAACTGGGCCAGGTATTGGGGTCTTCTCCAGACCGAAGGAGGGTTCTGAGACAAGATATCCAGGGCAGCCCCGTATCGTCCGGTGGCCAGATAGAGTTCCACCATACCCGCCTCCCCCAGTTGTTGAAACTTGGCCCGCTGGAAACAGGACTCCGCCTGGCCATAATTTTTCTTGGCCAGATAAAAAAAACCCAAATTTCTCAGGGTCATGGCGGTACGCGGGTGTTCCGGCCCCAACACCTTTTCCCTGATCCTCAGGGCTCGCTCCACCAGTGGTATGGCCTGATCATAGGAACCTTGATTGGCGTAAAGCGTGCCAAGGTTGTCCAGGCCGATAGCAGTTTGCGGATCTTCCGGCCCCAAGGTCTTCTCGGTGGTCCTCGGGATTGTTGGACCAGCGCCAAGCCTTTATCCTGCATCCCCATCTGCCCATAGAGATACCCCAGGATCATCTGGCTCTGCGCGGTTTGAGGATTATCGGGTCCCAGAGTCTTTTCCCTGATCTTCAAGGCCTGCTGGGCCAGGGGCAGGCCCTTGTCGAAGAAACCGAGGATGGCATAGACCCTCGCCAATAAGGCCATGCTGGCCGCGGTGTCCGGGTGTTCCGGCCCCAGGGCCTTTTCCCTGATCTTTAACGCCCGCTGGTACAGACGTAAGGCCTTATAATAATGAAACTGGCCGTCTTGAATGCCGGCCAGCATCAGAAGAGCGCCGGCGGTGCCGGGGTGATCGGGTCCCAGCTTCCTTTCCCGAATCTCCAAAGCCTGCCTGGCTAATGGGAGGGCTTCTTCGAATTTCCCCGCCTTCATTAACTCTTTGGCCTGTTGGATTAATGCCCTGGCTTCGTCCCCTTCCCCGGATTGATCCGGGCTGGCGCTGTCCTGGGCCGGCATGGCGCCGGAAGGCTGCCCACTCCGCTGCGCCGCCCATCCGGGGGTGGCCGTCAGCACCGTGATCATCATCCAGAGGCAGATGGGGATGGGGTTAGGCATGTGAACCTCTTATAACCCTCATCAGAGGGTAAATCTTTTACGCCTCAGGGGTTAGCCCCTTGGAGAGATTGGTTGCGGGCCCAGGCTTGCAGTTCTTTCAGGGTGGCATTGCCCGGGTTCTGCCGCAGCAGGGTGTCAATGAACTTTCCCATCTCCGGGTACTTGCCATTTTCCGCCAGGACACTCAGGAAATAGAGTTCCGGCGTCAGGTCGCCGGCAGGCGCCTGTTCCCGTAATCTGGCATAGGTCCGCCGCGCTTCCCGGATTTCCTCCTGGGCCGCTTCCCCGCATAGGCTCGGTGTCTTGGGCGCCCTGTCCGGGGTTATGGCTTTGGCGCCCATGGTGGGGATAACCCCGGAATGACGGATACTCGACCGGGGCAGCGGCATCTCTGAGGCCCCGATTTTTCGGGTAACCCTGGTGGGCAGCAGCTTCACCTCCGGCGGGGCCGATGGCGTACCCGGCGCCGCCAGACCTTCGCCCTCACCGGCGGTCAGGGTCACGGGGCCTTTCCAGGTCTCTTGACGGCCGGCGGCCAGGTAGAGAATCTGCAGCCGGCTGCCGGCCGCCAGCTCAAAATGATCACCCCGGCGGACCTTCATGAACACCAGCACCCGGGACGGCTTGGTTTGATCCCCGGCATTCCAGTAAGTGGCTTCCCCTGAGAGCCCGGTTACCAGTCCCACATCCGGACTCGACGATTGGGCCTTAACCGCCGCCCCCGGCAGCAGGACCAGACATAGGGCCAGGCCCACGGCAACCCTGCGGCTGAGAACCTTTATGCTGACGCCTCGCATCATCAGTCACTCCATTTGAGAAGATTCGCTGGTTGTTGAAAAAGCCGTTTTTTCTGTCATTCCGAGCGGCGCCAATGATCTCAACTACTTGTTAAACCAATATTATGAGCTTTTCTTCAGAATGACCTGATGGCAGTTATTCATAAGAGCATTAAATTAGTTATATTCTGAGTTGCCGCCGTAGGAGCGACCCGTTGGGTCGCCCTTCATTCAAGGCAATCTATTTTATGCTCTCCTTCATAACCGGGTTGTTCAAAAGCCGGTTAGCATTGTGTTTCAGAAATAACTTTAATAAATAAGGGGTTCGTCACATATTGTCGAACTTATTAATCAAATTAATCTCTTGTAGGGGCGGACCCATGTGTCC
>Ga0209048_10004304_pt1 | contig 13646 bp, 12 predicted proteins | sample FrelakmetCRP12CR_FD_187146 | JGI IMG/M metagenome (GOLD analysis project Ga0209048, IMG submission 187146) | Freshwater lake sediment microbial communities from the University of Notre Dame, USA, for methane emissions studies - CRP12 CR (SPAdes)... | ecosystem: Environmental > Aquatic >... | reverse complement strand
CCCGCCCCGCCCCACCTGCACCACCCCACCCCCCGCGTTTCGGCGTCTCCAACTACCGCCCAGCGCAACCTTCGCGTGGGTAGAACGCGTCGAGGAGGGCGTCGGGCCGCAAGTCGGCGGTGATCACATCACCGAGGCCAGCCAGCCCAGCAGCACGGCGGCCACCTCATCGGGCCGCTCGAACATCGCGAGATGGCCACACCCGTCGAGCTCCACGCAGCGGGCGCCGGGGATGACGTCCGCCGCGGCGCGCGCCATCGCCGGCGGACAATCCCAGTCGTGCTCGAACGCGAGCACCAGGCACGGGGCCCCGATGCGGGCACGGTCGACGTCGCGGTCGGCGCGGTCGGCCCAGGAGACGGCCGACTGCCACTGGGCCAGGCGACCCGGGTTGGGGAAGCCGACCCCGCCGGCGAGAATCGACGCCCAGGCATCAACGGTCGCGTCGTCCTGCAATTGCGGGGTGGGCAGGTACGAGAGCAGCGACACCAGCTCGAACAGCGCCGGCTCCGCATCGCCGAGCGCGGCCATCTCGGCCCCGAGTCGGTAGCGCAGTCGCTCCCAAGCGCAGCCGTCGTTGGCCGAGGCGACCAGGGCGAGGCCGGCCACCAACTCCGGGCGGATGGCCGCCAATCGCTCCGCGATCCAACCGCCGAGCGAGTACCCGACGAGCAGGCACGGCGCCGCGTCGAGGGCGGCGATCAGCGCCACGACGTCGGCCACGTAGTCGTCGACCTCGTAGGGCCCGGGTGGCGCCTGCGATGGCGGCATGCCCCGGAGATCGACCGCGATGGTGCGCCACCCCGCCGCGCTCAGCGCGGGACGAAGGGACAACGACCAGCTCGATCGGGGCTCCCCGAGACCGGGCAGCAACAGCACCGGCGGTCGGCTCGCCCCCTCGGGCTCCTCGGCCGCCGGGTCCTCGACGTCGTAGGCGAGGGTCACACCGTTCACGACGACCTCAGGCACGAGGACCATCATCGCGCCGGTCCGACTGCAGCGCGCCGGAGCCGGACGTGCAAGGCTGCAGTCCGAGTCGGCAAGGAGGTCCAGCGATGGACGTGAAGGGCACGCACACCTACGACGCGTCGATCGACGCCGTCCTCTCGATGCTGCGCGATCGCGACGCGACCGTGGCCAAGTACGAGGGCATGGGCCACCGCGATGTCGAGATCGTCGCGTGCGACGAGACCGACGGTGGCCTGCACATCGAGTCGTCCCGCGTGGTCGACGTCGACCTGCCCGGGTTCGCCAAGAAGGTGCTCAAGCCGACCAACACCATGCGTCAGACCGACAACTGGACCGCCGCGAACGACGGCAGCTGGACGGGCACCTTCGACGTCGACGTGCAGGGCTCGCCGGTGAAGATCAACGGCTCGATGCGCCTGACCCCGGGCGACGGCTCCTGCACCCACGACGTGAACATCGAGGTCAAGGTCAGCGTCCCGCTCGTCGGTGGGCGCATCGCCGACTGGGCCGGCAAGAACGATGTGCGCCGGACCCTCGACGCCGAGTTCGCCTTCGGCGACGAGTGGCTCGCCGATCACCCGGGCTGACCACCGCCTGCTAGAACAGCCGTGTCGACCTGCTTCTTTGCCGGTCTTTGACGCTTGTCCTCACACTGCCGAGGAGCACCGTGGCCGAGAGCCGAAAGGCCATCCACGCCTACCTGAGCCCCGATGCGCACGACGCTTGGCACGACTTCGCGGCCGAACAGGGCGTGTCGGTCTCGGCCCTGCTCGAGGCCATCGCCGAGGACTGGGCGACCCGACCTGACGGGGACGACACCGCCCCCAGCGACCGGGAGCAGCTGGCCCGGGTGGCCCGTCAGGTCGACGCGGCACGCCGCCGGCGCCGCCGGAGCTGACCACCGCGAAGACGACATCGGCGCCGGGCGTGGGCGACACTGGCGCGATGCACGACCGCGGCACCAACGCGGCGGATGGGGCCCCGGACAGTCGGTGAGACCGCTCGACCCCCGCCTGCTGCGTCACGCCCGAGCCACCCGCGCCTACCTCGTCTTCGTCGGCGTCGTCGGGGTCGCGATGGCGCTGCTGCTCGTCGCCCAGGCCGCGTTGCTCGCCCGGGTCATCACCCGGGCGTTCCTCGACGGCGCCGATCTTGCCGCGGTCGCTCGCGAGCTCCGGGCCCTGGTCGTGGTCGTGACGGCCCGCGCCGTCCTGGTCGGTGCCCGGGAGTGGGTGGCGCGACGCACGGCGGGTCGGGTCACGGGTGAGCTGCGCCGCAGACTGTTGGCCCGCGCCGTCGCGCTCGGCCCGGTGGGCCTCGGCCGAGAGCGACGAGGCGAGCTGGCAGCCACGGCCACGAGCGGCATCGACACCCTCGACCGTTACTTCGCCGGCTATCTACCGCAGCTCGTGCTTGCCGTCGTGGTGCCTGTGGTGGTGCTGGTCCGCATCCTGCCCATCGACCCCACGGCCGTGGCGATCATGGTGGTGACCCTCCCGCTGATCCCGCTGTTCATGGTGCTGGTCGGCATGGCGGCCAGGGGTCGTACCGAGCGCCAGTGGAGGTTGCTGTCACGCCTGTCGGCCCACTTCCTCGATGTGGTCGAGGGCCTCCCCACCCTGCGGGCGTTCGGGCGGAGCCGGGCCCAGGCCGTCACGATCGCCCGCGTCAGCGACGAGTACCGCAGCGTCACGATGAGCACGCTGCGGATCGCGTTCCTCTCCGCCATGGTGCTCGAGTTGCTGGCCACACTCAGCGTCGCCCTCGTCGCCGTCGCCGTCGGGCTTCGGGTGGTCGACAGCCACCTCGCGCTGGAGCCTGCGCTCACCGTGCTGGTGCTGGCCCCCGAGGTGTACCTGCCCCTGCGGCTCGTCGGCGCCCGGTTCCACGACTCGATGGCCGGACTCGAGGCGTGCGAGCGGGCCTTCGCGGTGATCGAGACCGAGCCGACGGTAGGGAGCGGTCCGATCCCGGCTCCCGACCTGCGCCAATCCCGAATCCGGTTCGAGGGCGTCACGCTCACGTATCCAGAACGCGACCGGCCCGCGCTCGACCACATGCACGCGGTGATCGAGCCCGGCGCCACCGTCGAAGTCGTCGGGCCCAGCGGGGCGGGCAAGAGCACTATTGCCGCCAGCCTGCTGCGATTCCTCGATCCCGCCAGTGGCCGAGTGGTGATCGAGCCACCAGACGGCCGACCGGTCGACCTCCGCGACCTCGACGCCGCCTCGTGGCGGGCGCAGATCGCCTGGCTGCCCCAGCGCCCGCAGGTGCTCACGACGACCATCGCGGAGAACGTCCGAGTGGCCCGGCCCGACGCATCGGATGACGAGGTCCACGAGGCGCTGCGGTGCGCCGGCGCTACCTCGTTCGTCGACGAGCTACCCGAAGGCATCGCCGCCCTCGTGGGCGAGCGGGGCGCCACCTTGTCGGTAGGCCAGTGCCAACGCCTCGCCCTCGCCCGTGTCTTCCTGCGCCGGGCCGCGTTCGTCCTGGTCGACGAACCCACCGCCCACCTAGACGCCGAGAGCGAGGCGGCGGTGCTAGCCGCGCTCGCCGACCTGGCCGGCACCTGCACGCTCGTGGTGTTGGCCCATCGCCCCGTCCTCCCGATGACGGCCACGCTCACCCTGGTGGTCGACGACGGCCGGGTCGGCGCCGGTCCCACCGCCGCCGCGACCGGGGGCGGGCGATGACTGCGGTGACCGGTGAGCGGCACGTCCTGCGGCGCCTGACCCACGAGGTCGCGCCCGGCGCCGGTCGCACCGCGCTCGCCATCGGCCTCGGCTTCGTCACCATCGCGTGCGGCATCGGCCTCATGGCCACGTCCGCGTTCCTCATCCAGAAGGCGGCGCTGCACCCGCCGGTGCTCTCGCTCGGCGTGGCCATCGTCGGCGTGCGCTTCTTCGGCATCAGCCGAGGGGTCTTCCGCTATATCGAGCGACTGGTGTCCCACGACGCCGCGTTGCGGCTCCTGACCCGCGTGCGGGTGCGCTTCTACGAAGCCCTCGAGCCGCTCGCACCCGGTGGGTTGCACACCCGGCGCTCGGGTGACCTGCTCCGTCGCCTCGTCGACGACGTCGACGCGCTGCAGGATCTGTGGCTCCGCGCCCTCGGACCGCCCGCGATCGCCGTGCTCACCGGGCTCCTGGCCGTCGGGCTCACGGCGGCGTTCCTACCCGGAGCAGGGCTCGTGCTGCTCGCCGGTTTGCTCGTCGGCGGCGTGCTCGTGCCGGCCCTGGCGGCCCGACTCGGGCGCGCCGACGCCCCTCGACTGGCCGCGGCCCGCGGGCAGCTGACCGCCGAGGTGGTCGACCTGCTCCGAGCGGCCCCCGAGCTGGCGGTGTGGGGCCGTGCCCACGACCACCTGGCGCGTGTCGCCGACCTCGATCGTCGTGTCGAGCACCTGGCCCGACGAGCCGCGCGCCGGGCCGGGATGATAGAAGCGCTCGCCGCACTCGCGGCCGGGCTCGCCGTGGTCGGGGTGCTCGCCGTCGCCGTCGCGGGTGTCACCCACGGGTTCGACCCCCTCTACCTCGGCGTCCTCGTCCTCACCGCCATGGCGTCGTTCGAAGCCGTGGCGCCCCTTCCCGCCGCATTCGCAGCCCTGGGCGACGTGCGCGCCGCCGCGGTGCGGCTCTACGAGGTGATCGACGAGCCCGCGCCGGTCACCGACCCCCTCGACCCGGCACCGCTGCCCGACCACCCGATCCCGATCCTCCACGATGTGCGGGCCCGATACGCACCCGACGGGCCCGCCGCCCTCGATGGTGTCGACCTCGTTCTGGCACCCGGCCGGCGCGTTGCCCTCGTCGGACCGAGCGGGGCAGGCAAGTCGACCCTGGTGAACGTGATGCTCCGCTTCATCGAACCCGACGGCGGCACATACCACCTCGACGGAACGGACGTGAAGCAGCTGGCCCAGGACGACGTGCGCACCTGCTTCGCCGTCGCGGGCCAGGACGCCCACCTCTTCGCCACCAGCATCCTGGAGAACGTGCGCATCGGCCGGCCGGGCGCGCCCGACGAGGCGGTGCACGACGCGCTTCGACGAGTCCGCCTCGACGAGTGGGTCGCGGGCCTGCCGGCCGGAGCCGACACGCTGCTCGGCGACGACGGTGTGCAGGCATCGGGGGGCCAGCGCCAGCGGGTGCTCCTGGCCCGAGCGCTCCTACGCGACGCGCCGGTGCTCCTGCTCGACGAGCCGACGGCCCACCTCGATGAGGATGCGGAGGCCCGCCTGCTCGCCGATGCGCTCGCCGCGACCGAGGACCGCTCACTGCTCCTCGTGACCCACCGGCTCACCGGCCTCGACGCCATGGACGAGATCGTGGTGCTCGAGCGGGGTCGCGTGGTCGAACGGGGCCCCCACGCCGACCTGCTGGCCGCAGCCGGCCGGTACGCCGAGCTGTGGGCCGCCACCGCAGCAGCAGGCTGATCCGCGTCGGCGTTCAGAGCCCGAGCGCTTCGCGTCGGGTGGCCAGGTAGTGGACGACCAGCACGACCACGCACGTCGCCACGAGCCCCTCGGCCCAGAACCACGAGGCGTAGTCGAAGAACGTGCCGATCGGCGGTGTGCCCGGCGCGGCAGCGCGAAACCCGGTGAGCGCGAACAGCACGGAGGTGGTGAGGGCCAACATCAGCGTCTCCCAGCGCCGCACCCGGAGGGCAACGGCCAACACCACGCCGACGATCCCGAGCGCCACCAGCCAGTAGATCGCCATCATGGCCGTCACCCAGTGGCGCACCGGCGGGGTGCGGGTCATGCCGAGCGTCAGGTCTTCGAGCGGCGCGAAGCCAGTGGGCACCTCGGTGATCGTGCCCGAGGCGCTGAAGCCGACGGCCGTGTTCGAGGCCCTTACCACCAACGGCACGGCCGGTCGATCGAGGAACTGCTCGGCGGTGGTCGACGCGTCGGTGACGGCGACGAAGATCAGATCACCGCCGTAGCGGTCGAACGGGTAGTCGACCACGTCGCCGGTGGCGAACGGCACGTCCGCGGTCACCTCCCTCACCGCCGAACCCGGGAACACCTGGATCCGGGGCAACGACCCGATGGAGGTGAACAGCGCCACCCCTTCGGCCGGCACCGCGGTTGCCCCGGCGAGGGTGTTGATCCGCACGCGGGCGACCTGGCGGGCCGCGTCCACCGACTCGACGACCACGTCGACGCCGAGCTCGCGGTCGTCGAGCTCGGTGGGGCCCGCGAACTGGTGATCGGTCGGGCCGCGGGGCCGGAGGAGCACCACGGCGACGGCGAGGAGCACGCACCCGAGGACGACACCGATGAGCACACGCTGCGAGGTGGTGCGGCGCAGCATCATGGCGATCACGCCGCCAACCTCCGACGCGAGACCACCATGTAGAAGACGATCATCTCGACGAGGGCCAGTGCCACCAGGCCCTCGGCCCAGAAGAACGAGACGTAGTCGAAAAAGGTGCCGATCGGCGGGCTGCCGGGTGCGGCGGTCCGGAACGCGGCCAGGGCGAAGATCATCGAACCGAGCCAGGCGAGGTGCCGGCTCTCCCACGGACGATCCGAGAGGGAGACGGCCAGCGCGACCGCGATCGCCGACGCACCCAGCAACCAGTAGAGGACCATCATCGCGGTGACCCACACGCGGGTGGACCGCCAACGCTCCACGCCGAGGTCGACGCGGGCCAGGTCGTCCTCGTTGACCGCCGAGGCGGAGATGTCGAAGCCTGCGGTGCTGACGAAACCGTTCACCGCCACCGGCAGCGCCGCCTTCTGTTGGGCCTCGGCCAAGGTGGTCTCGCTCCCGGCCACGGCACCGAAGACGATCTGGGCGGTGTACTTGTCGAAGGGATAGTCGACGACGTCGCCCGTGAGCAGCGGGATCTCCGCGGTCGTATCGGGCACGATGCCGTCGGTGCGCACCCGGATCACCGGCACGGTGCCGATGTTGCTGAACACCGCCACGCCGTCGGCCGGCACCGCCAGCGACCCGGGCTGGAGGCCGATCCGCACCCGCATCACGCCGCGCCCGGGGTCGACCGAATCGACCGTGAGCTGGACGACGACCACGGCCGGCGGGGTCTCGCCCGCGCCCTCGATCTGGTCGTTCGGGCCGGGCTGCGGGACCCGCGTCGTCACCACCACCGCGACCAGCACGGCGACAACGACGAGACCGAGCAGTATCCACCGCCCCGGGGTCATGCGCCGGGGACTCACCGAGGCCGACTCGTCCGCCGGGGTCGACTCCGGCGACTCGCCGGGCTCGGGCGCTGCGTCGGACACGCCGGTAGCGTACGCAGACGATGCACGGGCCGGTGACGATGGGACTTCTCTTCTATCCGAGGGGTGGGTCCGCCCAGGTGGCCCGCTACCTCGCCGAGGCTCTCGAGCGACGGGGTCGCCCCGTGCGCCTGGCGAGCGGCTCGCTCGGCGCTCCCGGTGAGCGCTCCCACGCGGGCACGTTCTTCGCGAACCTCGACGTGACCGCCGCCGACTTCACGCCGGCCGTGGACGCGTTCGAGCGCGGCGACGACCCGATGGCGGTGTCGATGCCCATGCACCCCTCCTACGAGGATCGGGCCGGGGTGCCCGACCGACTCTTCGCCTCGCTCGACGACGAGGCCGCCGCCCACCAGGTGGCGGCGTGGACGCCGGTACTCGCCGATGCCGGCGCCGCCGACGCCGCGGTGCTCCACCTCCACCACCTCACCCCTCAGCACGAAGCGGCTCGGGAGACGTGGCCACGGGTGCCCGTCGTCGCCCACCTCCACGGCACCGAGCTCAAGCTCATCGACGGCATCCGCCGACGACGAGCCCTGGCCGCCCGCCTCGGTACCGATCTCGTCGGGATGGCCGACCTCGCCGTGTCTCCCGCCAACGCAACGCTCGTGCCGGCGCATGATCTCACTGACGACGAGCACGACCTGCTGACCACCACCCGTTGGCCCTCGTGGCGGCACGGGGACGCCTGCGAGCATCGGTTCGTCGGATCGGCCCGCTCCGCCGATCGGGTGATCGTGATCTCCGAACACGATCGAGGCGAGGCAAGGCGCCTGCTCGGTGTGGAGGAGCAGAAGGTCGCACTGCTGCCCAACGGCGTCGACACCGACCGCTTCGACCGGCTCGACCTCACCGACGCCGAACGTCTCGCCCACTGGCGCCACTGGCTGGTGGACGACGCCCAGGGGTGGGACGAGAGCGGCCGCCCGGGCAGCGTGGCCTACACCCCCGATGACCTGGCCTCGTTCGTCGACCCCGTCACCGGCGACGCTCGTCCCGTGCTGTTGTTCGTGGGCCGGTTCCTGGGCTTCAAGCGGGTTCCCCTCCTGATACGCGCCTACCAGCGGGCCCGTGCGCGCATGGCGTGCCCCGCCCCGCTCGTCGTGTGGGGTGGCAGCCCCGGTGAATGGGAGGGTGAGCACCCCGCGACCGTCGCCCGCGTGGGCGGCGCCGACGGGATCTTCTTCGCGGGCTGGCGCGGCCACGCCGACCTCGCCCTGGGACTCAACTGCTCGGCGGTCATGGTCGCCCCGTCGGTCGACGAGCCGTTCGGGCAGGTCTACCTCGAAGCCATGGCCTGCGGGCGCCCGGTGATCGCCACGACCACCGGCGGACCGGTGTCGTTCGTGAACACCGTGCCGGGCCGACCCAACGGCTGGCTCGTGGCGCCCGACGACGAGATCGCGCTCGCCGACGCCCTGGTGACCGCGGTCGACGCGGCCGGCGAGCGCGCCCGACGGGGCGCCCACGCCTACGACCAGATCCGCCGCGAGTACGCGTGGCGGGGCATCGCCGAGCGCGTCGACGCGATCTACGACAGGCTCGGTGCATGACCGCCACCCGGTACGCCCCCCTCACCGGCGTTCTGCCCGGCCTCGACCTCGTCGCCCGCGGTCCTGGTGTCCGCCCCACGCCGGTGCCCCGTGCCCGCGTGGCCGCGACCACCCTCGGCCCGCTCGTCGTGCGCGACGCCGGTGGGCCCGGCCGACCCGTCGTGCTCATCCACGGTATGGGCGCCGACGGCCTCACCAACTGGCTCACCGCGTTCGGGCCTCTCGTCGCCGCGGGCTACCGTCCCATCGCCGTCGACCAGCCCGGCCATGGTGGGAGCCCACGGGTCGGCAAGTTCTCGCTGGAGGCCTCGGCCGACGCCATCGCCGAGGTCGCCGACGCGGTCGGCCCAGGCGTGGTGGTGACCGGCTACTCGATGGGTGGGCCGGTGAGCCAACTCGTGGCCCACCGCCATCCGGGGGTTGCCGTCGGGCTCATCGAGGGAGCCACCGCCGCGTACTTCGGCGAGGGCCGGCGCACTCCCGGGCCGCCCCGGCCTGAGACGGCCCGCGACCGCGACCGGGCCCGGTCACCGCGTGCCGTCGCGCCACCGGTGCACGGCGACCGCATCGACCTGCTCGAGCACGTCGGTTGGCAGGTTCGCACCGCCTCCACCCGCAGCAGCTTCGAGGCCGGCCTGGCGCTCGGGCGCTACGACGCCCGCCCGTGGATCGGCCGGCTCGGCATCCCGGTGACCTCGTTGCTGACGCTCCGCGACCACGCGGTGCGCCCCCGCGAGCAGTGGCAGCTCGCCGCGTTCGCCGGCGCCGCGGTGCTGCGCTTCGACGCGGGCCACACCGGCACCATGCGGGCCCGGTTCGGAAGCGCGATGGTCGAGGCCGTGAAGATCCTCGAGGAGCGTCTCCAGTGAGCGTGCGCGCCGACCGCGACGGCGCCGTCACCGTGATCACGATCGACCGCCCCGAGGTTCGCAACGCGGTCGACCGACCGACGGCCGACGCCCTTGCCGAAGCGTTCCGCGCCTTCGACCGCGACGACCGCGCCGCCGTCGCGGTGCTCACCGGGGCCGACGGCGCGTTCTGTGCCGGGGCCGACCTCAAGGGCGTGGGCGAGGGCCGCGGCAACCGGGTCGCCGCCGACGGCGACGGGCCGATGGGGCCGACCCGTCTGGTGCTGTCCAAGCCGGTCATCGCCGCCATCGAAGGCCACGCGGTCGCGGGTGGGCTCGAGCTGGCGGTGTGGTGCGACCTGCGGGTGGCCGCCCAGAGCGCGGTGCTCGGCGTCTACTGCCGCCGGTGGGGTGTGCCCCTGGTCGACGGCGGCACCGTGCGGCTGCCCCGTCTCATCGGCCACGGGCGGGCCATGGACCTCATCCTGACCGGCCGCGGCGTTCCGGCGCCCGAGGCGTTGGCCATGGGTCTGGTCGACCGCGTCGTCGCCGATGGTGACGCCCTACCTGCGGCGCTCGCTCTCGCCCACCACCTCGCCGCCTTCCCGCAGAACTGCCTGCGCAGCGACCGTCGCTCGGCCCTCGAGCAGTGGGGCCTCGACGAGCGCGCCGCCCTGCACCGCGAGTACGAGTTCGGCCTGACCACCATCGAGAGCGGCGAGACCCTGAGCGGCGCAACGCGCTTCGCGGCAGGCGCCGGACGCCACGGCGCCTTCGACGACGACTGACCGACGACGCGCGGTCAGTCCGAGGTCTCCTCCAAGATCCGGGCCAACTCCCCGAACTCCTTCTCGACGAGCTCGGCCAGGCGACCGAGGTCGGGGATGACGTCGCGGTCGGAGGTGAGGCCGAACAGGAGCTGCCCCTCGTAGGAGACCACCGCGATGGTGAGGCCCTCGTTGTCGACCACCTCGACGTACGGGAAGGTCTCGAGCAGGCGGGCCCCTCGCAGGTAGAGCGTGACCGGCGGGCCGGGGATGTTGGTGATGACCAGGTTCATCGGGATCTTCGAGCTGACGTACCGGGTCAGAGGCGCCGCGATCGGCGTGAGACCGTCGGCCAGCTCGATGATGGCCTCCGCGCCGTCGACGAGGCCCGACGACTTCAGCTCGGCGGTCTGCTCGCGCACGTCACGGAGCCGGGCCCGGGCATCGGCCTCACCGACGGGGAGGTCGACAACGATCAGCGACACGCGGTTGCCGAGCGTGTCGCCGTGCTCGCTCTCGAGTCGGCGCGACACGGGCACCATCGCCTTCAGCACCCGATCGTCGGTGGACTCGGCGTGATCGTCGAGGAAGCCGCGCAGAGCACCGGCGCAGGCGGCGACGACCACGTCGTTGAGCGTGCACCCGGCCCGGCGCTTGGTCTCACGCACCTCGTCCATCGACACGCGAGCCACCGTCCACCGGCGATGCCGGGTGACGGGCACGTTCCACGGTGCGGGCACGGGGGCATCGGAGAACGTGAGGAGGGTCCGCCCGACGTCACCGACCCGCGTCGCCGCCTGGGCCGGGGCCCGCACGGCCGCACCCAGCGAGCGGGCCCAGCGAGTGGGCCGGCGGACCTGGTCGAGCACGCTGTCGGCCAGCAGCCGGTTGGGCGAGGGGGCCGGAGCGGGGTCCCAGTGCCGGGCCAGTTCGTCGACCGGTGACGGGGTCGGCTCGAGGTCGAGCAGCGCCATGCCCAGGTCGACGTTGGCGATGCCGTCACCCAGTGTGTGGTGGGTCTTCAGGATGAGTGCGACGCGGTCGTCGATCACCCCGTCGACGATCCACATCTCCCACAACGGGCGGTCGCGGTCGAGCGCCTGGGACTGGATGCGGCTCATTTGGTCGAGCATCTGGGCCTCGTCGCCGGGTCGGGGCAGGGCGGTGAGCCGCACGTGGTAGTCGATGTCGAAGTGATCGTCGTCGACCCAGATCGGGCGTCCCTGCCCGAACGGCACGAACATCAGGCGCTGCCGCAGACGGGGCACGAGGTGCAGGCGACTGTCGATGAACGCCCGGAGTTCCTCGATTCGCAGCCGGCCCCGGTCGTCGCGCAGCGGCGCACCCTCGAGGTAGGAGAGCGATCCGACGTGCTGAGGCTGGTTCGGCTTCTCGATGCGCAAGAACGCGGTGTCCTGCGCGGTGAGGCGGTCGTAGGGCATCACGGCTCCTCTCGCCGGGGCGGCGATCCGCAAAGCGTAGCGGGCCGGCAGAGGAGGGCTCAGTGGCGAGCAGCCGCCTTCCGGTCGTACATCTGCTGATCGGCCTCGGCCATGAGCTCATCGGGATGACGAGGGATGGCAGTGAACGCGATGCCGACACTGAGGCCGAGGCGGGCGTCCGGGGGGAGGCCCTGCGGGGCGCTGCTCGCGATCGATGTCCGGATGCGTTCCGCGATCTCGACCGCACCTTGGTGGCCGTAGAGGCGTTCGCACAGCACCACGAACTCGTCGCCGCCGACCCGCCCGATCAGATCACCGGGCCGGATCTGTGAACGGATCCTGTTCACGATGTCGATCAGCACCCGGTCACCGACGGCGTGGCCGAAGCGGTCGTTGACGCTCTTGAAGTCGTCGACGTCGCAGTAGAGAAGCCCGACGCCACCGATGGGCGCGTCACGGGTGAGACCGCTCATGGCGCGACGCAACCCGTCGAGCAACTCGGTGCGGTTGGCCACGCCGGTGAGGGGATCGTGGAGCGAACGGAAGTACACCGCGGCCTCGGCCTGGGCCCGCTGGGCGGTCGCGGTGAGGATCGAGGCCAGGCCGGCCGCATCCTCGCCCAGGGCGTCGTCCCAGTACGGATCGGCGTTCTCGTCCCACAACAGGTGGACCGCCCCGACGAGCACCCCGTCGGACAGGACCGGGCACGACAACATGGCGACGGCGCCAACCTGCCGCAGCACGCGCGCCGTCGACTCGTCGACGGCGTCGAGCGTCGGTCCGGCGAAGAAGGCCCGACCCGAACCGGTGGTGTCCCAGCCCGGTTCGGTCGCGGTCAGGTGCGTGGCGACGTCGTCGTCGCCCGGTGAACGGCCGGGTGCGCGCCACTCGCTGTAGGGGTGCATCAGCCCGTCGTCGGGGTCGGCCAAGCGGACCACGACCCGCGCTGCGGAGAAGAACGCCCCGATCTCGGCCAATGCCACGCCGACGATGTCTTCGATCGCCTGCCAGCTCGCCCCGGCACAGCTACCCGACACCCGCTCGATCAGCGCTTCGAGCTGTCGGCGCCGCTGGGGTAGCACGAGGCGGACGTCGAGGGGCCGGAGCGACAGCACGATCATCGGCTCACCCGACTCCGCGACCGGCGTGTTCGCGGTGACCTCCACGTCGCGCCAGCCGCCGTCGGCGTGGGTGATGCGCAGGTGCACGGGGATGTGCAGTCCGTCCTTGCGAACGGTCTCCTGCAGTGCACCCGCGGCATACCCGAGGTCGTCGGGGTGCACCTTGTCGAAGATGGAGGTGCCCATCTGCGACGCGGGCTCGAACCCCGTGATCGCCTGGGCGGAGGGCGAGGCGTACACCAGGGTGCCGGTCGAATCGACGACCAGCAGCGCATCGGGCGCGTGGCGGGCCGCGAAGGCCTCGAGTGTCTCGTCTGTGTCCGCCTCGGACACCCCGGTCCTCCCGCGTCATCGCCCGTCACGCTCTGATGATCGTCGGGTAGACGCTAGCCCTGTCGGTTCAGCCTGGGAAACGGGCTCCGAACGTGAGGCGAGCGCGGCGCCGGGCACGCCGGCTCAGCCGCTCACGATGATGATGCCGCTCGTCAGATACTTGGGTGGGAGTGGTTGCGGGTTGATCGCCACCCATGCCCCACCGGGCGGAAGCGGTTGCGGGTTCAGTGACACCTTGTCGCCGGGCGACGGGATGTTGATGTGCACCGAACCGGTGCGGCCGAAACGACGAGCGGAGTACCCCATGACCTCCTGGTCGGCGAGACCCTCGCGTTCGTTCGCGGGAAGATCGGCCAG
>Ga0209048_10004303_pt1 | contig 13646 bp, 14 predicted proteins | sample FrelakmetCRP12CR_FD_187146 | JGI IMG/M metagenome (GOLD analysis project Ga0209048, IMG submission 187146) | Freshwater lake sediment microbial communities from the University of Notre Dame, USA, for methane emissions studies - CRP12 CR (SPAdes)... | ecosystem: Environmental > Aquatic >... | reverse complement strand
CGACCGCGTCCTTGCCAATCGCCTGCCGCGTAAAATGAGCGGCATCGGGCTTGCCCACCTGCTGACGGATCGCGGCCGCATCGAGTCCGAGTTCTCGATCACGCGGCTCGCCGACGATCGCTACTATCTTGTCTCTTCCATCGTCGCCGAGCAGCGCGACCTCGACCTCTTGCAGCGGCTTGTCGGACCGGGCGAGGATGTGCGGATCGAGAACGTCACGCAGCGCATCGGCGTGCTCGTCGTCGCCGGACCCCTATCGCGCGATGTGCTGTCGCCGATTGCGGAGTGCGATCTTGGAAATGCCGCCTTCCCTTGGTTGACCGCCCGCGAAGCGACAGTTGCCGGCGTCCCGCTCCGCGCGCTACGCGTCAACTACGTCGGCGAACTCGGTTGGGAGCTGCACGCGCCGATTGCCGACCTGCCGCGCCTGTGCGAGGCTATATGGTCGGCCGGAAAGGTGCACGGCCTCGGCTGGTTCGGCCTTTACGCCATCAACAGTCTGCGGCTCGAAAAGGCGTATCACGGCTGGGGCACGGAGCTAACGAACGAGATCACGATGGTCGAGGCTGGCGTCGAGCGCTTTTTCGCGAAAGACAAGGGCAGCTTCCGCGGCCGCGACGCGACTCTTGAAGCAAAACCCCGGGGCCAGATCGTGCATCTTGCCATCGCGGCAACCGACACGGACGCGCGCGGCGCCGAGCCCGTTCTTTTGGATGGCAGCGTCGTGGGCGTGACGACATCGGGAGCTTTCGGCCACCGCACGGGGCAATCGCTGGCCTTTGCCTATGTCCGCCCTGAGGCCTTGGACGCCGGGGCACGGCTCGACGTCCAGCTGTTGGGCGATGCGCGCATGGCGGTGGTTCTGGCCGAACCTCCCTACGATTCCCTGAACACGAAACTGCGCTCTTGAGCGTGCTTGGAAAAGCCCATGTCCATTGGAACATCAGGTCACTCGCGTCGCGGCGGCCGGGAAGCGCGACGCACGACCCGTGCTGCGCCTCTGGCGGCGGAATTGCGGCCGGTCTGGCCGGGACTTGAGGGAGGCGCCTACAAACCACTCAAGGACGCAGATATCCATAAGATTCATCGGGCCGCGCTCGACGTGCTGGCCGAAATCGGCCTCTCGGACGCGCCACCGTCGGGTGTCGAGCTGCTGACGGCGTTCGGCGCCGAACTCCAGGCAAATGGCCGCATCACCTTTCCGCGCGCGCTCGTCGAGGATGTGGTCGCCAAAGCTGCACGGCGCTTCGTGCTCCACGGACAAGACCCACGGCACGATCTCGAGCCCTGGGGGAGCAAGGTTCACTGCGGCATTGCCGGTGCTGCGGTAAATATCGTTGACGTTGACACACGCATTTACCGCGAGTCGACCACGCGCGACCTCTACGACATCGCGCGAGTCTGCGATGTGCTCGAAAACATTCACTTCTTTCTGCGCGCCACTGTATGCCGCGACCTCACCGACAATTTCGAGATGGATCTCAACACCTGCTACGCGTCTGTGGCGGGGACCTCCAAGCATGTGGGCACGAGCTGGAGTGATCCGGCGCATATGGGACCGACGCTTGAGATGCTGCACTTGATCGCCGGGGGCGAGGACAAATGGCGGGTCCGGCCCTTCGTGCATCAAGCGAACTGCTTTGTCGTGCCACCGCTGAAATTTGCCACTGATGCCTGCCGCTGTCTCGAGGTCGCGGTTCGAGCCGGAATGCCGGTCTTCCTCGTCTCCGCGGGTCAAGCCGGTGCGACATCGCCCGCCTCGCTCGCCGGATCGCTGGTGCAAGAAATGGCCGAGTGCCTTGCCGGCCTTGTCTATGTGAACGCTGTCAAGCCCGGCGCGCAAGCGATCTTTGGCCCGTACTGCTTCATCTCCGATCTCAGAACCGGCGCCATGTCGGGCGGCAGCCCGGAACAGGCGCTGCTATCCTCTGCCGCCGCCCAGATGAGCCAGTTTTACGACCTCACCTGTGGCACGCCCGCGGGGATGACCGATTCGAAAGTTCCCGATGCCCAGAGCGGCTACGAGAAAGCCTACAACCACGTGCTCGTGGGCAATGCCGGAGCAAACCTCATCTATGAATCGGCCGGCATGCTCGCAAGCCTGATCGGCTTCAGCCTCGAGCAACTCGTCATCGACAATGACATCATTGGCGCGACGCTCCGGACGATCCGCGGCATAGAGGTAACGGATGAGGCGATCGCCCTCGAGACGATCCGATCGACTTGCCTCGGCGGGCCCGGCCACTTCCTCGCCTGCGATCAGACGCTCGCCCTGATGCAGAAGGACTACCTCTACCCAACCGTCGGCGATCGGACCTCACCCAAGGAATGGGTCGAGAAGGGCTCGACCGATGTCGTCGACAAAGCGAAGGCGAGACTCAAAAGCATACTCTCATCCCACTTCCCAACCCACATTCCGCGCGCAATCGACGAAGAGATACGACGCCGATTGCCGATCCGGCTTCCGAGCGAAGTCAAGTCCGGGAGCAGCAAGCCAGACAATGACGGTCACTGAAAGCATCGGCTTCTGGTAATTCATCCTCTTACGACCAGCAGATGTCGCGCAGTTCTACCATCTACAATCAGGCGACGTGGGCGTTCAACTACACGCCGGAAATGCGGCCCGGGATATCCTCCTTCGACAAAAACAAGCTGAAAATGAACGCGGACGGAAGCGTCGATCTCTACTTCGACCCCAAGGTCCAGGCGGGACCGGAGGGCAACTGGATTCTGACGCGAGGCAAGACGCCCTACCCGCTCTTCCGCTTCTACGGCCCGATGGCCCGTTCTGGGACAAGAGCTTCAAAATACCTGATTTGGATGGTCGAGTAGTTAGGAGTAACCCGCGAGAAAGGGAACTGCCCACAGACTAAAGTTCTAGCCGGTGCCCTGCGGCCGATACTGCCGCCAGTCTGGTCTGGTTCATGGGGCGCTCACCGCATAGGGTGCACCGGAGCCGATCCTTGATCGCCGGCACGAACACGTCGTCTAGCATGGCTGATACGTCAATCGATGCCTCGTGGCCGCACCGGCAATAAGCCATGACCTTAGTCACCTCAGGCTGCGCGGTCATTGACCTATCATAGCACTTCGGCACAATCGTACTGGTGTCTGTCGAGCTCAGCCTAGTCATGGGTCAGCCTAGCGCAGCACTGACTGCTAGCCGGATGGGGCTTATTACGACCAGAGGTGGGGCTTATGCGATTGGTATTGGCCGCATTGGTGCTGCAGTTGTCGGTTTGGATTAACGGTCAAGCTCTAGCTCAGGAACGGCCCGCGCCCCATGATCCGTTGAGGGTAGCCATCAAAGAGGCGCCCCCATTTTCCATGAAACGAGCCGACGGAAAGTGGCAGGGCATCACCGTCACGTTATGGACAGCCGTTGCCGCTGAGCGCGGCTACCGATACGAATTTATCGAGACCGACCTTCAGGGGATGCTCGACGGTGTCGCAGGCGGGCAATTCGACGCGGGCGTCGGAGCACTCAGTGTAACGCCCGAACGAGAGGAGCGCATGGATTTTTCCCATCCGTTTTATTCGACGGGGCTTGGCATTGCGGTCAATGATCAAACCAGCATATTCGGCCTGCTCGCGCGGCTGCCATGGCGAGATCTGGCGCTGATCATTGGTGGGTTGCTCGCTCTAATGCTAGCCGCAGGATCGCTCATCTGGCTGTTGGAACGTCGAGACAATCCAGATCACTTCGGCGGTACGGCTGGCCCCGGCATTGGTCAGGGGTTCTGGTGGTCGGCAGTGACTATGACCACGGTTGGCTATGGCGACAAAGTGCCAGTGACATCCGCTGGTCGGGCTTTGGCGATCATCTGGATGATCTCTTCGGTGATAGTGATTGCCGGATTTACTGCAGCCGTTACGTCCGCGTTGACGGTCAATTCCCTCTCAAATGCTATTCAGGGACCGGATGATCTTCCCCATCGACGAGTAGGATCAGTGCCTGGCAGCGCCAGCGCTGGCTATCTCAATAGCCACCGTATCGGATTTGTCACTTATACGACGCTTGATGCAGGGCTCGATGCGGTCGCCTCCGGGACTCTAGACGCCTTCGTCTATGACCGTCCTCTTTTGCTTTATAAGGCCAGCGAACGGCCGGACGGCTCCGTTCGTGTGCTGCCGAAGGCTTTCGGGCGACAAGACTACGCAATCGCTCTGCCAAACCGAAGCCCCATCCGTGAGGCCATTAACCAATCTCTGGTGCGCTATCTTGATTCGCCAGACTGGCAGGCCACGATGGAGCGTTGGTTGGGTAGAGACTAACATTAGTGGAATTGAAAATGGATCATGCTCGAAATATTCTCTCGCTTGTCACGCTATCGAGCGTATGTCTTCTTGTTTTCGCATCCCCCACTGCGGCATCTGGGGCTGATGACGGAAAGACACGGCTGTTCATGCGAGACAGCTGTAAGCAAGGTACGCGTTCTGCAGACGACCCTCACTGCATGATGCCACACCCAGGCGAGGCACCGCCTAAGGCTCATACCACAGCCCACCCTAGCCCTACGACGCAGCGAGCCGAATAACACCTGGTTTGTGTTGGGCCCGAGGCAAATCCCGCAAGGCAGGTCAAATGCCCGAGAGATTTGGAAGCCACATTTACGATTGTTTCAGCCAACGAAGAAAATGCCGATCGAGAAGCACCACAACTTCAACATTTGGCTTTACGAGTAGATTCGGATCGTGCTCGGAGCAGATGTATATGATGACAGCGCTTTTTTCACGTTTCATTAGGGACAATTCGGCGGCTACTGCCGTCGAGTACGGCCTGATCGCTGGTTTGATTGGTGTCGTGATCATCGGCGCCCTGACCACCGTGGGCACAAAAGTATCCGCGAAGTTCCAGAAGGTTGGGACGGCGCTAACCTGAGCGGGAGCAATTGCCTCGGGTGTTGCGACTGATCGGCCGTGCGCGCTGGTGATTGGTGCGGATTGGCACTGGTGATTGGGATAAGGGTCAAACGGGACGCATAAGGCACGCGGTTTGACGGAGACTGTTACTCCCTGGGTTCTGACCGGCGGATGTCACCTGAAAAACGCAGAAAAGATAGCCAGCCACCCACAGTGCCGGAAGATTATGCGAAACTGTGCCCCTAAACAACCAAGCGCCGTTCCGAGCCATCCAGCGTCCGTCATTCTCGGTAATGCCGTTCGGCAACGAATTCCGGTTATCGCGCCTTAAGCGGCTCTTGGGCGTGTGCGATACTGGCGGGACCATGCGACTCATGAATTGCTGCTTCAGCGGTACGGGCCATCATGTCTGAAAATGGCCCGTCGCTTTGACGCGATGGGGCTTCACGCGATCTAGACATCATGCGATACCGCGATTCTGATGGCGCGTGGAAGTGGCTTGACGACTATATGCCCGCAAGGGACAGCGTCTCCATCCCTTGGCTGGAGCTGGAGTGGAGGCTTAGCTACAGAGCAATGTCGGCCGAACCGGATGGCATTGCGGTACGAACATGGAACATGGGGTTCGAAAAAGGCCCGATATGGATCCAGGCCTTAATCCCCTCCAGGAGCCACCATTGTTGCCACCATCGAGAGCCCCGCACCTAAGGCTACTTTAGCCAACGAGGCGATTTCGATCGGGACGACGCACTCGTGGTCGGCGGATATTCCGACTACCGCGAACACAGAAATGGCCAATGCTTGATGGCCGTACGATGGAAATTCAGACCGCCCCAGCTTAAGCCACAACTCAATCATATCGACAGTCAACCGACAAGTTTCGGAAGTGGTCGGCTGTGCCAAAGGGCCTGGGCAAGATCTGAAATACTACGATGTACAGAAAAACTGGAAGCGCGTTAATACCAAGACTCTTTGGTTCGATAACCAATTGTCCCGCATGTACTGCCAAATGCTCTCGACAGGGTTGAGTTCAGGGCATTTGGGCGGCAGTAGGACGATCGTAATATTCGGTGGCACGGCAAGGCGGTTCGACATGTGCCACCCGGCCTGATCGACGAGCAGGACGGCATGATGGTTAGGCGCAACTTCTGCGGCAATTTCGGCAAGGTGTAGATTTATCGTCCCGGTATCGCATCGCGGCATGACGAGAGCGGCATCCCTGCCTTCCCTAGGGCAGATTGCGCCAAAGACATAGGTCGAGGCAGTACGTTGATCGCTTTGCGCGGAAGGCCGGCTTCCGCGTTTGGCCCTTGAGCGTCCGCGCGCCGGCCTTAAACGCGCCGCGACCGCCTTGCAAAGCTCCTCGATGAGGATCGATTGCGCGTCGGGATGCGCAATAGCGGGTTTATACCAGAACTCTGAAGGCGTGACTCGTTATGGGGATTCCCGAATCGGTCTTTTCCTGATTCATAAGTGGCGAACGAAGGAGGTTTGCCATGCCTATACCACTCCGGGCTGATTTTGACGCCAGGATGACGAGAGTCGCGGCCAAGAGATCGAAGGACGCCCCTCAGGCGAGGCGGCTTCTGGCGCTGGCGGCGGTTTACGACGGTGCCACACGCTCAGACGCGGCGAAGATCGGTGGTGTAACGTTGCAAATTGTCCGCGACTGGGTGGTGAAGTTCAACGCGCACGGTCCGCAAGGGCTGATCGACCGCAAACCGCCGGGACAACCGTCTCGGCTCGACGATTCACACCGTACAGCGCTTGCCGCGATCATCGAGAGCGGGCCGATCCCCGCCGTACATGGTGTCGTATGTTGGAGGATTGTATCGATCTCTGTCAGTGGATCTTCGAGGAGTTCGGTGTTCCGATCGCCAAGCAGACCCTGAGCCGGGAACTTCGTGGCATGGGCTACCGCAAGCTCTCCGCGCGGCCGCGTCACCATGCGCAAGCCGAGGGAGCGATCGAGGAATATAAAAAAATTCCCAACGCTCCTGGAGGAAATCGCGCGCGAGAAGGGCATCGATCCGGCCGCAATAGAGGTCTGGTTTTCCGACGAAGCACGCATAGGCCAGAAGAACAAGATCACGCGGCGCTGGCGGCGTCTGGACCGCACCTGAACAGCGTTCGGTGGCGCCCATTGGTGAGCTGAGCCATCGCCAAGGCGAGCTGTCGGCCACCATTGGGAGAATCAAAGCGTTAAGAGCCAGTATTGTCATACGGTCGTTACAATAGGACCGTCCAGTTGGGCTCATCGATCTCGCGGAGATTAGATCCGAAATCCCCGATCCTAATCTCCGCAACTTGAGCCGGCCTCTAAGGAGGCCGGCTTTTTTCACCGCGTATTCAGGCGGTCGCTTGACGCGTCTTTCCTCATATTAGGCCTCCTTCCTTTGAGGCTATTGAATATGTGACGTTTATATGACAGTTTGGTTATAAACCCTCGCATGTCCGGCCTGTTGGCCCTCAATAGGAGAGCTTCGGCATGACGTCCAATAGATTGTTTGACGAGTTTCTCAGCGGCCGCGTCCGCGCGGTTCAAACACTTGCGGCCCTAAAAAACGATCTGCTTAAGATGAAGGGCAACCGCACTTGTATCGACAGCACAAGGCTTTACACCCGCGAGGATACCTATGCTTTGTCGCGCCAAAGCGACACTTTGGTTTGCATTGGGCAGCTTCGCGAATGGGCAAATAGCCTTGCTGAGCAGCTTAGCGGGCGGTAAGCGGCGCCCCGTCGCCACACCTGCGTTTGCAGGCACAACGTCTCCGCAGCGGCTCGACTTGGCGCGCCGGGATGGGTTGGGTCGCCAAGCCGACAGCCGGACCGCGGCTGTGCCGCGTAATGTTGGCCGCGCCGGAGATGGGATGGCAGCAGCCTCAGCGCAGGATCGGCGGAGTCGCTGAAGCGGTCGATCAAATCCGACCGCCGCGGGGCACGCGGACCTGGTAATCGGTCGTGTCGAACAGTTAGGTCAGCAGGTATCCCCGCGTGAAGCACGGACCTTTCGTCCTTTGTGCACCAGTTCCCAATCACGTTGAACTCTACCCGAGCCACGCTCTTTACAATTCTGCCGTTCCTCAGGTTGTCTGAACGACTTAGATTAATAGCGTTTCTGCTGGGAGCTTTCGATGCAGCTTGCCCCCTTTTCCCGACCCGGCCGCTTCTGGCGTGGTAATCTCCACACCCACTCCGACCTTTCTGACGGTCGGCTAAAGCCGCCCGAGGTGGTCGAGGCCTACGCGAACGCCGGATACGAATTCGTGATGCTTTCGGAACACTTCATTGGCAATTTCGACTGGCCGATGGCCGACACTCGGCCCTACCGCTCCAACAATTTCACCACCATAATTGGAGCCGAGTTACATGCGCCCGAAACTTCCGCCGGTGAGCTCTGGCACATCGTCGGTGCCGGCCTTCCCCTCGATTTTCGCAAGGCAGCTCCCAGCGAAAGTGGCGCTGCCCTTGCCAGGCGCGCCCATGAAGCCGGCGGTTTTATTGCTATCGCCCATCCGGCCTGGTCACAGCTGACGCTCGAGGATGGCCGCGCTATCGACTGCGCCCATGCAGTCGAGATCTACAATCATGGCTGCGCGATCGAGAATGATCGTGGCGACGGCCTCTATCTCTGGGATCAGCTGCTCAACGAAGGCCGGCGCTTGACCGCCATCGCCACCGACGATGCCCATTTCAAGTCGCCTGACTATTTCGGTGGCTGGGTCAATGTTAAGGCCGAGAGCCTCGATCCCGGCGCATTGCTTGCCGCGTTGAAGCGTGGCGACCATTACTCGAGCCAGGGACCCCAGCTGATCGACATCAGTCTCGAAGGCAAGACCCTCAACATCGAGACCTCACCAGTCGACAGCATCACCGTGGTCTGCGGCACCTCGCGCACCTGCGTCCGGATCGGCAAGGCCATCACTTCGGCCGAATTCGATCTGTCGAAACTCGAAGAGGGGTGGCTGCTCCGCAAGCTCAGCCCGTGGTTCCGTATCGTTGCCATCGACCACGGCGGCAAGCGCGCCTGGAGCAACCCCATCTGGTGGGACGAGGTGGAAACGTCTTGAATCGGCTTATGGACGGAGCGTGAAGATTCTCTGCTCAAGAATGCTTCTTGAACACGGAATCCTCTATAAAAGGACGTGCAGGTTCATTGAGCATGTACTGACCTGGATGGGCCCCCGCGGCCTGGTCGCCGTTTTCCATCAGGCCAATTTCGCCCATTCGCTTGACTGATACGTCTGTTTCCACGGTTGACAGGCTGCCCGCTATAGAAGTGATTTTTCTAGATTTTGGATCAGTGTCGCTAATTGAGGCTCATCGACCAAAGTTGCGGCACGATCGACAGAAAGCCAGGCCATCTGTCGCGCTTGCCTCTCGCGCCACGTCTTGAGCTGGTGCGAAACCTCAAGCGGATAAACGTCGACATTCACGAGCTGGAACCGGTGAGCCAGACGTTTCCAATAGGTGTATTTGCCGACGGGCTTGTGGCCAACCTTTCCCTTGAGACCCGCCTCCTCGCGCGCCTCTATAGCCGCCGCCTCGGGATCGGCACGTCCTTTCATCGGCCAGCCCTTGGGTATGATAAAGCGACCTGTCTGCCGCGAAGTGATGATGAGAACTTCTAGCGCGCCCTCGGCTGTGTAACGAAACGGCAGAGCCGCGACCTGATGTCGATGTTCTTCGCGTTTAGCGTGACTCTTAGTCTCGGTGTTATTGGTTTTATTCTTGCTTTTCTTAGTTTTAACCTTTTCGTTTGACATATCTGTCCTGTATTTACCTCCGCAATATACTCGAGTTAGGCCTAAGACTTACGTGAACCAGTGCGCAATTGTACCCCTCCGGACAGCACGAGTTGGCCTAAAATTCTCGCTCAGGCATCCACCTCACAATTTATCGGTTGTTGACCGTCAAATCACATCGAATTTTCGTACGCGCTCTGAGTATTCTCGGCACCATCGGTGCCATTTTGCCCTCCCCTCATTGGAGCGCTTGGCTTGCGACGATGTTGGCGCCCGACGCCAACCGCTGTCACCTTGGAACAAACTCGTTCCGCCATTGGCAGATGGGTTGGTACACTATCCTTTGGCTCTGGCGTCGGACATTGATTTTCAACAAAGCGGCTGGCACCATCGACACGTGGAAAATTAAAAATGCGGATTGCGCGAAAAGCCTGATCAGCGGAGAAGGACATGGTCAAGACCAGCAAGCTGGCGGACCCAATGGTATCGGTGCTACGCGATACCAAGGAAATCACCGCACTCGAGCAGTACAAGTACTCAGCTGACCGCCCGAAGCCCCGCAAGCCTCCGGAAAACTACAGCTATATAGAGGAACTTGCCCATCTGCAGTTCGAGCTAATTAAGCTACAGGAATGGGTCCGCATGCAGGGGCTGCGGGTCGCGGTCATCTTCGAAGGTCGCGACGCGGCCGGCAAGGGCGGCGTCATCAAGCGCATCACCCAGAGCTTGAACCCGCGCATCTGCCGCGTCGTGGCGCTCGGCACGCCGACCGAACGTGAGCGCGGTCAATGGTATTTTCAACGCTATGTCGCCCAATTGCCGGCGCGGGGTGAAATCATCCTTTTCGACCGCAGCTGGTACAATCGCGCCGGTGTCGAACACGTGATGGGATATTGCACCGAACAGGAGTACCGCGAGTTTTTGCGCGCCTGCCCTCTGTTTGAGGAGATGCTGGTTCGTGCCGGCATCTACCTCATCAAGTATTGGTTCTCGGTCAACGACGAGGAGCAGGAACGGCGTTTCCAGGAGCGTATGCGCAATCCGATCAAACGCTGGAAGCTCAGCCCGATGGATCTCGAGTCGCGCAAGCGCTGGGTCGAGTACTCCAAGGCTAAAGATGAAATGTTAGCTCATACTGACCGGGAAAGGAGCCCATGGCACGTCGTCAACGCTGATGATAAGAAAAAGGCTAGACTCAATTGCATCGCCCATCTGCTGCGGCAGATCCCCTATCATGACATGACACCGGTCGAGATCGAAGTTCCTCCGCGGCAAGCCGACACTGGATACAAACGGCCTAAGAAGTCGACTCAGCGCTTCGTGCCGGAGGTTTATTGACTGAAATTGCGACCGACTTGTCGATATTCAGATGTTAAGATATCTGGAATATCTCCCTCGAGGTCTGACCGGTGGAGCCAGCGAGACCTCGATGCTGGGTTCTTGACTTCTAAGCCCAAGTTTGTACTTCGCGCTACTTGAAAGCTGAGTCTTTCCACGATGTTAGGCTTTGATCGGCGTTCGATTTGATGAGGTGGACGGCGCCCGTTCCCGGCATCGAAGTGCCATCGGTGACGCGGCCGTCGATGCGGTTTGTGCCGGCAAAGACCGCCGAGCAGCAAGCCGCGCTGATGCTGCACCGAACGCGGGATCTGTTGATTCGCCAGCGCACGCAGCTCATCAACGCGATTCGTGCCCACCTGGCTGAGCTCGGGTTGGTGTCCATGCGGGGGGCTTTTCGAATGAGCGCAAATATGATTCGATTCGGCAACCTCGAATTTGTCGCCTTCCGAAAAACACCCGTGTCCAAGCGCGCTGCGTCTGAAGGTGGCTTTAGCGCACCTCGGCCTTGATGCTGAGTGTGTCCAGTAACCGAAACGCCAACTGCAGAAATCGCGAGTCGCATCAAGGCCTTCCTCGATCTCATAATACAAACTTCTGTCTAAGAAGCCTTGGAAATTCGTCTCCCGCCGGCTGATACTGCAGGCGCATCACGCCGATATCGCCCGAGTCAAAAAATAGAATATGCGGGAAAGCTGCGGTCGCGGCCGAAAAACGGGAAAGAGGCAAGTGGATTTCACTCAATCTAGCCCCCCAGCGCCGCGCCGCTTCAACTGCCCCGCTGAGAATGAAATCCAATTCGTCGTCGCCTGAAATATCGGTAATTGTTACCAGAACAGGGTTTTTGGTGTTACGCAAAGCCGAATCAAGCAGTCGATGCAACTCAACAAGGGTCAAGCAGAACTCCACCTGGACAAGATACCAATTAAATCTAATCAACACCTGTAAAAAAGGAGCCGCCAGCCTAATCGGCTGACGGCCCCTCGCATGCGCCGGCGGAGAGTTGGGTCTTACGGCGCTTGCCCATTGATCATAATCTACCTACTTGACGCCTCGGCCCATATCCAAGGGTTTGGACTCAAAACTGCGTGGCGACGCCATTAGCCAGTTTTGCATGCAATGGATCCTTGCATCTTTCGCAACTTTGCCAGGGGACGTTATCCATCGGCAATAACGGCAGCCTGAAGGGTTACTTTAATAGCCCGAGATCTTTATAGACTTGGCTAGCGGCCGGGTGAAGTGGGACAGGAAAAGTACCGCTAACCATTTCTTCCAGCGTCAGATTCGCTAGCGCTGGATGCTTTGTCTTGAGGGCACCTATTTCTGCGACGATTGCCTTGGCAAACGCAGCAACAGCTTTTTCGTCCATGCCGGACGACGTCATTAATAGAGCGCTGACACCAAAACTAGGCGTATCCGCCGTCAGTCCATAGAGTGGTCCCGAGATGCGCCCCTCCCTTAAGTAAGCGGCATCGGCAACAAGGGCGTCAATCGCAGGCCCGTTAACAGCTACCAGGTTGCCGGAGCAGCGTGCAAGTAATGCACTTACCTGTGAAGACGGGTGACCAACCACGAGCATATTAGCGTCGATCGTCCCCGAGCATAAAGCGCCCCCTATTGCGTCAATGGGTAAATCAGTTTCGCGTGGTCCCTGTCCCTCTTTCCAACCAACTGCATTTCGAATGGCATCCCATGTCAAGCGGGTTCCACTTCCCGGTCGACCAACATTTATGCTTTTGCTCGCCAAGTCCCTGATATCGTGGATTCCAGCTCGTGCAACGATGGTGACCAGTTCCGGATAGAGGACGAGGACAGAACGTAATTCGTGGAAGGGTTTGCCTGCAAAGGCACCCTTGCCATTGTAGGCCGCATAGGCGACATCAGACTGGACAATGCCGAACTCAAGCTCGCCGTTACGAATCGCATCAACATTGTAAACCGAGCCCGGTGTCGCCTCAGGCGAACATCGCACCCTGTTGGCACGTATGTCTCGGTTAACGACCTCGCAGATGGCACGGCCAACCGGGTAATAGATGCCCTTCAATTCTCCGGTTCCGAGAGACGCAAACACTTCCATGGGCCGCTCTTCGGCTCCCCACGACGGCGATACTGCCAACACCATTGCCGTGACTGCGACGGCTTTGATCACCCCTCCGATCATGTCGGTTCATCCCATTTCATCGCCAGATCATAAACCGACTGGAACTGATCAGGTTCTACGCTTACGGCACCTTGCAATGGATGATCCATTGCGTAAATCAGAAAGGTCATAATTCCGAGAAAACATGCGGTGATTCCGCCCAGGATAATTTGGGGTACGAGTTCCATGTGGAGCATCCACAAGAAGACTATCGTAATGAGGGCGCCCATCATTACAACATACCAAAGCACGTCGGGCATCGACGAAGACACAGCGCTCATTCGCTGTTCTCGAGAAACATTCATTGCGTTGAAATAACGAAGCATCTCTCCATGAAGCGCTTCCTGTGTTTTAGCGGTCGGCTCAAACGAGAACAGATTTTGTCGAATTGCTTGAAGTCGATGCTCGCCACCAACTAGGACACGCGCATCGCGGTGAGCCGGCCAGTCCTTCTCGATGACATAATGGGTATAGTCCCGCAATTGTGAGCGCAATTCGCTACGCAACGGCTCGGGATAGCCGTCGGCGCTCCGGTACATCGTCGATAAACTCGAAGCCTC
>Ga0209048_10004302_pt1 | contig 13646 bp, 13 predicted proteins | sample FrelakmetCRP12CR_FD_187146 | JGI IMG/M metagenome (GOLD analysis project Ga0209048, IMG submission 187146) | Freshwater lake sediment microbial communities from the University of Notre Dame, USA, for methane emissions studies - CRP12 CR (SPAdes)... | ecosystem: Environmental > Aquatic >... | reverse complement strand
ACGGACCTATTTAAAAAACAATTTCATACTCACTATAAGTTTATGCTTAGGGCCACCTGAATTTCATTAGAGTATTTATGGGTACATTCAACTGCAAAATCTGAGTTTGTAACGGTCCGATTGCATGAGAGGCGAGTCAAAAAACCAGATCGAATCGTTGCTCATTAACCTCGACACCCCATTGGGAACCCCTGCGCTGCTCAGCAAGCTTGAACCCGGCCTTTTCATACAGGCGCCTTGCCGCCCACAGGCCCTCGAAGGTCCAGAGATACACCTTCTTGTGACCGCTGCTTCTGCAGAAATCCATGGCCATAGTTATGAGCCTGTTGCCGATACCTTTTCCACGCAAAATATCGGACATGATGAAATACCGCAAGTGTGCCCCTTTGGTGTCAGTATGAATCCCGTCGATGGTGAGATGGCCTTCAATGCGACCATCCAGCCAGGCAGTCCAGAAGCCGTCTCGATTTTCGTCATATCTTGTGAGGAATTCCGAGAGGTCGGTTGCGCACATCGCCTCGAAGATGAGCCCGAACCCCCAATGCTTGTGATAGTAGGTCCCATTAAGCTCGGCAACACGGCCGATTGCCCCGGGGAAATAACCTCTGACAATCTCGACATTAGGCTTATGGTGCCCCACCGTTTATCCTTTTGGTTTCTCCTGCTCGACCTCACGTTCGAAGTCAGCATCCTGTTTCCATGACTCGTCAGGCTGATATTCCATGCGGAAGGTATCCATCATCTCATTCAGCGGGACATCGGCGAATTCGCCCCGATACTGGAGGTATTCCATGTGCATGTTACCCTCAAGGTCAAAGGGGTGGTAGATAGAGTCGGTCATGCCGTTAAACTCTAAGGGGCGAAGCCTGAATTTCTCGCAGAGTTCTATGTTAAAGGCGGGCGTTGCCTTTACCCACTGTCCATCCAGAAAAATTGACGTATACCCGTGCCAGTAAAACACGTCGGTCTTCATGATCGAACGCATGCGCGCCGTGGTGAGATGATTGCGCACATCGGCAAACCCGAGCCGGGCTGGAATTTTCATAACGCGGCAGCAGGCCGCAAGCACTATCGCCTTTGATACGCACCATCCCCTGAGCACGGACAGTGTCGTACTCGCCTTCAGCCCGTTAATGGACAAGTCGAGGGTATACGGGTCGTATCGTATCCCATCCCTGACTGCATAGTACAGGCTTATGGCCTGCCCCTTGGGGTCAGGGGAACTGCCGATGTTCCTCCGGGCAAACTCGATGACCGCCAAGTTGTCGCTGTCCACGATCGCTGAGGCCTCACAATACTGTGTCATGTCCGGAATCATTGTGCATTTCTACTCTCAAGCTCAAAGATGGTCAAGCCCGGGGGGCCTAAGTCGGGTATTGACCCAGATTTTGTGTTTAAATGTACCCATAAATACTCTAATGAAATTCAGGTGGCCCTAAGCATAAACTTATAGTGAGTATGAAATTGTTTTTTAAATAGGTCCGTTAAAAATCTTCATCTCGCAGCCTTCAAGTCCGATAAAATTAGCATTCCTCATAGGCTGCGAGATGAAGATTTTTAACGGATCAGTTTTTACTCTTCTTAAACCCTAATCCGGGTTTTGGCATGAACATTACCTCAGTTCGAAAAGCACTGCCTTTTATCCTTGACAATCAGGGAGATAGTACGTAGGGGTAGGCACAATCCGGAATGCAGCAATGATTCGATTCATCAAAGGGAAAAGGTAACAGTATCAAGTTATTCAATCACTATTCCGAACAAGACAAGATCTGTCAGGTGTCTTTAAGTAGTTCCGCTGAAACAAATCCCAGTGGTTCCCACAAAGACAGGGCCTGCTCTTTATGAGCGGAGTCCCCTTGTCAGAAACACTATAAACTAAGGAGCATCAATGACATTCGAACAATTCAATCTTCATACGGACATCTCTGCTGCCATTACTGAGCAGGGATACACGTGCCCAACCCCTATACAGGAAAAGGCAATTCCCCACATTTTAAACAAGCGTGATGTCCTGGGCCTGGCCCAGACAGGAACCGGCAAGACAGCGGCGTTTGTGCTTCCGCTTCTCCAGAAGCTCATGGACGGACCGCACCGCAAGGTTCGGGCATTGATCCTCGCCCCCACGCGTGAGCTGGCCGCCCAGATCCATGAGGCTGTCAATTCCCTTGGCCGGCATACCAGGTTGCGCAGTGTGGCAATCTTCGGCGGTGTGAGCATGGACCCTCAGATAAAGGCACTCAGGCGCGGCGTCGAGATTATTGTGGCCTGCCCGGGCCGGCTTCTTGACCATATGTCCCGCAATAACATCGATCTGTCTTCACTTGAAGTCCTTGTCATCGACGAGGCAGACCGTATGTTCGACATGGGCTTCCTGCCTGATATCCGACGGATAATCAAACAGCTCCCCGGCAAGAGGCAGAATCTGCTCTTTTCAGCCACCATGCCCGATGATATCCGTCGCCTGTCTGCAGACATACTGCGCGATGCCGTAACGGTCCAGATCGACCATACGAAACCAGTTGCAACCATATCCCATGTGCTTTACCCAGTGGAACAACACCTGAAGACCGCACTTTTAAAGGAACTGCTCAAACGCACTGAAACGGATTCTGTTCTGATCTTTACCCGAACCAAGCATCGTGCCAAAAAGCTGGCTGATCAATTGGGTTATGCCGGATTCAGGGCCACTTCGCTGCAGGGCAACCTGTCACAGAATCAGCGCCAGAACGCCATTGATGGCTTCCGCAATGGTTCTTTCAAGATCCTTGTTGCTACGGATATTGCGGCCCGGGGAATAGATGTTTCGGCAATCACCCATGTCATCAATTTTGATATGCCCGACACCGCTGATGCCTACACCCACCGCATCGGACGGACAGGACGCGTCTCCAGAACAGGTGAGGCCTTTACCTTTGTAACGAACGAAGACACATCCATGGCGTATACCATTGAATGCTTCCTCGGGGCGGCAGTGGAACAAAAGACCCTGTTGGGATTCGACTACAAAAAGCCCAAGGCCGATGGTCCTTTCAAGGCAGCCCGACCACAGCAGCAAAGGCAGCGTGGAGCACGTCCGATAGGGCAGTCTCCCCTGGATAGGCAACGTAGCGTTGGGGATCGTTATCGTACACAGATCTCTGCACGCTGAAAATAACATCTCACGAAGTATCTCGTTCCCAAGCTCCGGCTTGGGAACGATGATGATCGAATGAAACAAAGAGTCAATACATGATCAAGGCAGCATTGTTGATGCCGGCGGTATTCTATGTTAGGATTAACATGGGAGACAATTATGAAATGTACATATATGGATGAGCAGTGTTACGAGTTTCACGAGAAAGACATCGATGAAAAGTGTTTCCTGTGCAGCCAGAATTGTCAAAAGCTATTTATTGTCAGGCAGATCTCCAGCATGAAGATGGTGCATTTGTGCGGGGAATGCATGGTGGGTAACCTGGAGGAATACCTGCTGGATAATACCAGGCCATGGGAAGGCATAAAGGGAAAGAGCGAATAGGCCTTTAAACGCAAAATCTGGGTTAAAGCTCGTAAAGCCTGGTAAATCTCAGGATAAATCGCGTTCCGACACCTTCTTGCGATGTCACTTCAATCTTTCCGTTGTGGGCGTCCATAATCTTTTTGACGAATGTCAGCCCCAGGCCTGAACCCTTCTGGCGCTCATCCTTGCCTTTCACCCTGAAGAACGGTTCAAAGATGAAGGGCAGCTTGTCGGCGGGAATGCCTGAGCCGGTATCTGCAATAGTCACATAAACATAGTAATCATCCTGAGTCATGGTTATGGTGATCTTTCCGCCGGGCGGGGTATATTTTGTTGCATTGCCGATTATGTTGGTGAAGACCCGGACCAGGCTCTCCTGGTCACCCATGATCTTGGCCGAGGGTTCATTTATGCTTGCCTCAAGGGTAATCTCTCTCCTCTGGCACAAGGGGGTGAGCTCTTCAATACTCCTGTCCAGGATTTTAGTGAGCACAATTGGCATCTTGGCCTCGGAGAAGGAGCCATCCTCGATCCTGGCAAGATCGAGCCAGTGCTCCACAAGGTCGTGGAGCCCCTGAAGCCTTTTCTCACAGCGATCAATAATATCTTTTGCATTCTGCTCAAGGCTGTTCTCGGAAATAACCTTCAGTGTCTCGAAATATTGCATGATAGTGACCAGCGGAGAACGCATTTCGTGGCTGACAAAGGTTATGAAGCTTCTCTCCATGCGTTCTTTTTCTTCTCTGAGCCGGTCAGACTCGATCTTCAGAAACCTATGTTCGAGTGCCCTCTTGGTAACTGCCCTGATCTGGTCAGGGCTGAAAGGCTTGGGAAGGTAATCATAGGCACCTTTTTTCATGGCCTCCACCGCGGAGACGATAGAGGCATATCCGGTAATCACGATCAATACAATACCGGGCATTTCTTTGGAGAGCACTTCAATGATATCCATCCCGGAACAGCTCGGCATCTTAAGGTCAACAAAGGCGAGGTCGAGTTTTTCAGACCTAGAGAGCCTTATGCCGTCAGGCCCGTCTGATGTGGTCATCACCGTATAGCCCGATTTTTCCAGGGCCTGTCTGCAACCGTCGAGGATTGACTCCTCGTCGTCGATGATGAGAATCCTGGCTGAATAACCAGCCTTGTCGTCCATTGAAGTTTTACCTCAGGAGCTGACCCACAAATTTTAATAGTTCAACAGCTTTGATAGGCTTGTGCAGTACAAGGTCCACAGTGGGGAGTTCATCAGGCGGCTCAAAGGACTGGTAAGGACCCTGAAGGTCAACAGCGCTGAGCATGATAAGGGGTATCTTCTTGCCCGTATCCGAGGTCCTCAGCTTTGATACCACATTGAAACCCTCACTCCAGGTCTCCATCATCATATCGATGATGGCAATGTCAGGGGAAAGCGATTTTGCCATGTCCACACCAGCTTTTCCGTCTTCGGCCAGAAAGACCTCATAACCGCCTTTTTCGAGGATAAGTTTGGTTGCGAGCAGGAAGTCTTTGTCATCGTCTATCAAGAGCACCTTTTTCTTTGCATCCATAGTCTACACCTCCTTCAAGGATCTCTTGCATGAGAAAAGCAAGTAAAGTGCCATGTTTCATCCTATTGAAATTACTTTACTTAATTCTTTGAATGAAAACCATGGGAGTCCTCTTGGGTAAAATCTCCCCAAGGGTGAGGAAGATGTCCCCCTAAAACCGGATTTTGCAATTGGATGTCCCCATACATACTCTATGCGTTAGAGTGGTCTTGGAATTTTTTTAAAATAGGTCCGTTAAAAACCTCAATCTCGCAGCCTCCATGACCGGGAGATTTTGCATTACACACCAGGCTGCGAAATTGAGGTTTTTAACGGATCAGGTTTTTTACGCTTCTTAAAACTAAAATCCGGGTAAAATCTATTCACCGTTTTCATCCTTGATATCAGTGATAATACCGTATGTCTTGATCTTGGTGCGGAGCGTCTTGCGATCGATACCGAGAAACTTTGCCGTGTTGTTCATATGATAATTATAATGTTTAAGCGCCTTTTCAATGTGATCCTTTTCCACATCCACGAGGCGCATTTTGCCGGAGAAGGGATCGACAACAGGGGCCTTGGCCTGTCTGTCCTGCCCATAATAGAGGATATCGGAGATACTCACCTCTTCGTGATCGCACAGCACACACAAACGCTCGATCGTATTTTTCAGCTCCCGGATATTCCCCGGCCATGCATAGGAGTTCAATGACTTTACCGCATCAATCGAGAAGAAACCGGCTGCAGATTTGTGTCTTTCCCGGAAAAGATCAAGGTAGTGCTTGGCAAGCTCGATGATGTCCGTCCGGTGCTCCCGCAGGGGCTTGATGTGTATGGGTACCACCGAGATGCGATAGAAAAGGTCTTCACGGAATCGTCCTGAATCAACCTCGCATCTTAAGTCTTTGTTTGTGGCAGTAATCAGCCTCACATCCACCTTTTCGGGTATGGAGCTTCCCACCCTGGGGATCTCCTGTTCCTGAATGACGCGGAGCAGCTTGGCCTGGGTTTCGAGGTTGATGTTCGAGATCTCATCAAGGAACAGTGTCCCCTTGTCGGCTATCTGGAAACGACCGTCGCGGGAGTCTGTTGCGCCGCTGAATGCGCCGCGTATATGGCCGAAGAGCTCACTTTCCATGAGGTTCTGCACCAGAGATGAACAGTCAACCGGGATGAATGGCTTGTCAAACCGCTTGCTCATGTTATGAATGGTTCGTGAAACCAGTTCTTTGCCGGTGCCGCTCTCGCCGGTTATGAGCACGGTACTGTCAGTTTGGGCGACCCTCCTGATAGTGTCCTTCAATTCCTTCATGTAATCGCTGCTGCCGATCAGCATGGACAAGGTATCTTCCTTTTCATTACGCACCGCGGTATCAAGAGTATCATGAATTGCATTCCTGAGATCTTCAGCGCCGAAGGGCTTGGTGAGGAAATTCATGGCGCCTAAGCGCATGGCCTCAACAGCCAGGGGGATGGTGCCGTAGCCCGTAATGATGATTACCTTGGAGGTTATATTGTGATCCTTTTTGAGAATCTTCAAAACATCGAGGCCCTCTATCTTGGGAAGGCGCACATCCAGAAGGATGATATCAAAGTGGTTATGCAAGGCCAAGTGGATGCCGTGTTCAGGATCACCTGTACTCTCCACATCATGACCTATCCTGGCCAGGATCTGCTGGCATCCATCCCGTATGGATTCTTCATCGTCGATGATCAGGGTGCGCCTGGTCTTTTTAGCCAATGCTGCATTCCTCCTGTCCGGTCTCGGTTTTATCATTGATATTTAAGGGCGGAAGCGTAATGGCAAATGTCGTCCCTTTGCCGGGTTCACTCTCCACATCGATAATGCCGCCATGTTTCTGGATGATGCCATAGGTTATCGACAGTCCAAGCCCTGTACCCTGGCCGGGCTCCTTGGTGGTGAAGAAGGGCTCGAAGATGTGGGGCAGGTAGGCCTTATCAATGCCCTTTCCCGTATCGGTTATGTAGATCTTCACCATGCCTGTACTGGAAAGCCTGCTCGAAATCTTGATGGTACCCTTTCCCTCTATGGCGTCCACTGCATTGATGAACAGGTTCAAGAAGACCTCTTCGAGTCTGGACAGGTCACCCATTACGGAAGGGAGTTCTGGTGCAAGCTCGGTCTTCACCTCAATGCCATGGAATATGGACTGATCCTTCACCAGATTGAGCGTTGTAAGGATAACCTCGTTTATGGAAAGGGACTCCATATCTCCGGAAGGTGTCCGGGCAAAATCGAGGAGGTTCTGGACTATCTTCTTGCATCGCTCCGTCTGATAGATGATCTTTTCCATGTTATTTATGGATGTATTGCCTAAGGGCATCTCCTCGAGCACAAGGTTGCTGTAGAGGAGGATGCCGCCTAAGGGGTTGTTGATCTCATGGGCAACACCGGCCGCCATCTGGCCCAATGAGGCAAGCCGTTCGGTGCTGGTGATGCGCTGGAAGGCCTTCTGGAGCCGGTCATCCCTGTCTTTGAGTGAGCGCGCCATGTTGTTGAAGGCCTCATCGAGCATATCGAAGCCCGATGACCGGCCCGGAGGGAGCTGGTAATCAAGGTTGCCTGAAGAGATGGCATCCGTTGCCTGCTTTAAGATCCTGATCCTGCGGATAATGCCCTGTCCGAGCCTGAAGGAGATAAAGAAGGCTATCACCATGCCAAGCGAGGTGATACCCAGGAAGAGGAGCATGGTCTTTATCCTCATATCACGGTATTTCGCCTCCAGGATGCCGGTAAAGAGCATGCCGATGATATTATTATCAATATCCCAGATGGGTGTGTAGGAGCTGATGTACCTTTCATTGAGCACCGAGGCACTGCCGATCCAGTCCTTGCCTTGGCCGATGACCTGGTCATAGACCTCCCTGGATACGATGGTCCCTATGGCCCTGTTATTTTCTTTGTTCATTACATTTGTTGAGATCCTCACCCCGCCGAGGAAAATTGTTGCATATCCCATATCCCGGCCCTTGTACCGCTCGTCACGGTACACGGTCTCCTTGATGGTATCTACAATGCTGTAATCGCAGTTCAACAATACCCCGCCGACAAGTGCGCCAAGCAGTTTCCGATTCTTGTCCACAATGGGGTAGGCTGACCTGAGAACCATGCCCTGGGTAAGGACCTTTTCTTTGATCTCGGCTGAGTCTTCCATTTTTACAATGGGTATCTTTATCCGTTGCGCAAGATTGGGGTTCTGGGCCACAATAACATCAAAAGGCATGATTATGGCGGAAGACGTCGGTTTTTTTTCTTTGAGACAAGCCCTCACCACCGAGTCCCAGAGTATTACATCTCCCTTTGCGTTCGGGTTTGCCGCGCGGTAGATAACCTTGCCATTGGTGTCAACCAGGGTGAGCATGTCCAGGGCCATGTGTCCGGGGGACTGGTATGTACCGCTCCTGATGAGTACGCGTAAATCTTCCAGAGGCTCAAGGTTGCCGGACAAGATAGCCTCGTGGATGGGTGACCTGAGCGCGATAAACTGAAGCTGGTATTCGAGCCTCTCCAGGTTGTGGCGGTAGACAAGCTTGGCAGTGTTGATGTCCTGCTGTACCTTGCGCTGCACCTCGTCAAGGGCGGTCTTGTTTATCAGCTGTATCCCCACCACCGAAGCAACAGCCCCTGTGAGACATGTGGCGATCAGAAAACCTATGACGAGGCGGCTTTGTAGTTTCATCTAAGGTCGTTAAGAGAACTCATCCTCCTGTGTCAAAATAAATGCTGCCACGTTAAGGTTGCTATAATAGCACTACAATCGAATCCGATCAACGGATCAAGAGGACTTCTTCTCCTTGAGAACTAAAAAAGGCAACGGGCAGGGCTGATCAGCAGGCCTTTCACTCGCTCAGGAGCTTGTTTACACGGGAAAGGAGAACGGATACCGTAACTGGTTTTGAAATGTAATCATCCGCCTGCAGGTATTCGCCATCCGTAACAGGAGAGAATTTGAAGCCCGTCTTCTCGGTAACGGCTGTGACCATGATGATGGGGATCATGGAGCAGGCTTTATCATCCTTGAGATCAGCGCACAGGTCGAATCCGTCGGTATGTTTTTCCATCATCACATCAAGGATAATGAGGTCCGGTGGATTGTTTTCAACCGAAGCCCTTCCATCCTGGATATTCAAGGCGTGAATCACGGCGTACCCATTATTTTCCAGTACGAGCCTCAAGGCGTCCCCGTAATCCTTGTCGTCATCTATGATGAGTATTTTCTTGTTCTTCGCCTCGGGCATAGAATACCTCCTTGCAATCAATAGATATGGTCCACAATGGCCTTTGTTACCTCAAGGGTGCCGATGTGGACAGGGCAGTAATCGGAACAGCGACCACACCCCACACATCCGCACAATGCATCCTGAATGTCTGTCTTGTTGTAATAGAGGAGTTTATGCTCGTGTCGCCTCTTAAGCCGTAACGCCTGCGATGATCTGGGGTTGTGCCCGGACGCCTCTTTCGTAAATCCTCCATACAGGCAGGTATCCCAGGTGCGTATCCTTTCGCCATCTTCTTTGGTGGTCGCACTATCGATGACATTGAAGCAGGTACAGGTGGGACATACATATACACATCCTCCGCAGGCAATGCATTTACTGCCCAAGTGGTTCCACACGCCGTCGTTTGCCGATGAGTCTTTAAGAAAATCGATAGCCTCTGTTACTTCCGGCACTACGGGGATGGAATTGTGCGCCATGTGCTTGATCTTGCTGAAACGCTCCTGGGCATCCACGTCATCGAAATCGACAAAGTGCCTTGATGAGGTAAGCTCTCTCCCGATATCAGAGCCTGCCTCTACCAGGAAATCGTTCCCCATATCAAAGAGCTGGATATCAAATCCCTGCTTCGCATATGGTCCGCTTTTGGTGGTTGTGCAGAAGCACGTTTCATTCTGAGGCAAGCTGCAGGCATGCACAACGAGAATGGTGTTTTCTGCATAGGCACGGAAATACCTGTCGTCCAGGTCCCTGCCAAAGAAACTTCTGGACTGGCGTATCCCCATCAGGTCGCATGCCCTGATACCGAAGATGAGCATGCGCCCCTCATTGAGCACCGGGGTAAAGTTTCCGTTCTCAATGGTGAAGATGACCTCGCTCTGGGGCAGGAAAGAAGATTTCAAGGGCATGGGCAGTTTCCGGTATTCGAGGGTGAAGGTGGCCGGGTCAAAGGTGTCGTATACACGCTCACCCTGTTCTTTCAGGGTGGGACACAGGATGGAATAGGTGCTTGACCACGCACTCAGACATTCACTGATATCTTTTTTTGCAACAAGTTTCATGAGCACCTCCTGATCTTGACCGAGCACACCTTCAACTCGGGGATCTCGGCTATGGGGTCGAAGGCTGGGTTCGTAAGCTTGTTAACAGGGGCCTCACGGAAGTGGAATGTGGTGAAAAGGACCTGCTTGGGCACCCTGGGGGTTACTTCCGCCTTGATCTCTATGGTGCCCCTGCGGGATTGAACCTCTACCTTATCGTTGTTTCTTATACCGAGCTTCTTGGCGTCTTCGGGATTTATCTCCAGAAGCGGCTCAGGTGCTTCACGTTCCAGGATATTGATGCGGCGGGTCATAGTGCCGGTATGGTACTGGTAAGAGATGCGACCGGTGGTGAGGGTGAAGGTATACTCCTCATCAGGCAATTCATCTGCTGGTTTGTACTCGCAGGGAAGAAACGTCCCCTTGCCCTTGGTGAACTGGTCCCTGTGAAGGAAGACCGTACCGGGGTGATCCTCATTGGGGCAGGGCCACTGCAGGCCGTATCCTTTGGAAAGTCGTGAATAGGTGATACCCGCATATGAGGGTGTAAGCCTATTGATCTCTTGCATGATGTCCTCAGTGCCGCGGTAAGGGGACTTTACACCACATCTTTTCATGATCTCGGTGATGATCTCCCAGTCTGCACGGGCCTGACCGGGGGGCGAACAGGCCTTGCGCGAAAGCTGGACGCGCCTTTCCGTGTTGGTGAACGTGCCGTCTTTTTCTGCAAAGGATGCGGCAGGAAGGATCACGTCGGCCAGCGTAGCGGTATCGGTGAGGAAGATATCCTGGACAATAAGGAAATCCAGGTTGGAAAGTGCCTGTTCTACATGGGTGGTGTCCGGGTCGCTCATGAAGGGATTTTCTCCCATGACGTACAGCGCCTTCAGGCCACCAGAGTGGGCGGCATTTATCATGCCGGTGATGGTGAGACCGGGTTTAGTGTCAAGACCCGTCACGCCCCATGCATCCTCAAACTTTTTCGTGGTGGCGGGATCATTCACCCGTTGATACCCGGTAAATACACCCGGCAGGCCGCCCATGTCGCAGGCACCCTGTACATTGTTCTGTCCCCGAAGGGGGTTCACCCCGGTTGATGGTTTGCCCAGATGCCCGGTGAGCATGGAAAGGTTGGCCAGGGTCTTCACATTGTCGGTGCCGGAGATGTGCTGGGTGATCCCCATGGCATAGACGATCATGGCCTTGTCCGTCTGGGCATACATAACTGCCGCATGATAGAGATCGGATGACCGTATGCCGGTGATCTGCTCTACGACCTTTGGGTTGTATCTGCTCAACAGAGTCTTTAATGCATCAAATCCCTCGGTCCTTGTCTCTACAAAGTCCTTATCATAGAGTTCTTCAGAGATGATGATGTTCATGAAACCGTTGAAGAGCGCCACATCAGTTCCAATGTTCGGCCTCAGATGGATCTTTGCAAAGGAAGAGAGCGGGGTCTCTCTTGGATCGATGAGGATGAGTTTGGAGCCTTTCTCCTCAATGGCGTTTATCATCCGTATGCCGATGAGCGGGTGCTGTTCAATGGTGTTTGAACCGGTCACCAGGAAGAGATCGGCATCTTCGAACTCGTTTATGGAATTGGTCATTGCCCCCGAACCGAAGGTTGCGGCCAGACCGGCCACGGTGGAGCTGTGTCAGAGCCGGGCGCAGTGGTCAACATTGTTCGTTTTGAATCCTGCTCGTGCCATCTTCATGAAGAGGTAGTTCTCCTCATTGCTTACCTTGGCCGACGAGAGAAACCCCAGCGAATTCGGACCGTAGGTATCGCTGATGCCGGTTAGCCTTGTGTATATGAAATCCAAGGCCTCTTCCCAGGAGCTTTCAACGAGGACTCCATCTTTCCTGATCAGGGGTGTTTTCAACCTGTCGGGAGAGTTGAGAAACTCATAGGAATTCCATCCCTTGGCGCAGAGCATGCCTTTGTTCACCGGGCTGCCCGAGTTGGGTTCAACCCCTATGACCTTATCCCCTTTCACCACGAGATAGAAACCACATCCGCACCCGCAGAAGGGGCATATGGTAGGGATCTTTGTCATGACTATATAGCCTCCTTAATATGCTCGATCTCGGTATAGTTGAAGACCGGGCCATCAGTGCAGCAGTACTTGTCTCCAATTGCGCAGTGACCGCATTTACCCACGCCGCATTTCATCATCCGCTCAAGCGACATGTAAATACGATCTTTTGAAAAGCCAAGCCTTATAAGCTTTTCCACTACGAAGCGGTACATGACCGGAGGGCCGCATAAAACGGCATAAGTATCTGACGGAGACAGCGCCGTGCGGTCAAACAAACCCGTTACCACCCCTACATACTGTTTCCAGATACCCTCGTCGTCGCGGTCCACGCTGTAGAGGTACTTGATGTCTTCTCTGTCGAAAAAGCTTAAGAGCTCAAACTTGAAGAGGACATTTTCCGGGCTGTTGGTCCCGTACATGAGGATGAGATCGCCGAACTCACTCCGTCTGTCCAGGACGTAGAGCAGCAGAGACCGCAAAGGGGCGAGCCCCAGGCCACCGGCAACGAGGAGAAGATTGTGCCCTTTTAACGTTTCTACCGGAAAACCCCTGCCGTAGGGACCTCGGATGTGAAGTCTTGAGCCCTTGCCCATCTCAAATAAGGCGTTTGTTACCTTTCCCGATCGCCGTACACAGATCTCCAGCATGTCACACCGGGTGGGGGAGGACGATATGCTAATGGGTGCCTCCCCCTTGCCGAAGATGGAGACCTCAATGAACTGGCCCGGTTGATGACCGAACTCATCCCAGCTGCAGCCGTTGTCGAGCTTGAGCTGAAAAAGCCGGTGATCGGATATCTGTGGCAATGTCCTTGCAATGGTAACGGGTCGCAGTTCATACATGTTCTGCGAGTGATCGCCCATATGGACCTCCTCCAGTCTAAGGTGGGCTGAAAAAATCAGCTGCCATTCTTAAGGCAATTTCAATACCATCTGTATAACTATTAACAATTTATAGATGAAATGGTGTTCACAGATGACATCATGCCATGATGGTGGGGTATCTTTCCCCAGGGGTGGGGAGGAATTACCCTGATTGGCAAGGTAAATTGATGAAGGAGGAGCTGATTGCAAAAGTCCGAGATTGTAATTCTTCGAGACTCAGGTGGCCTCAAGCATAAAGCCGGATTTTGCGTTTAAGATGAGTAAAAAAACTTGATCCGTTAAAAACCTCAATCTTGCAGCCTTTGCGGGATGCTAATTTCCTCGGTCCTTAAAGGCTGCAAGATTGAGGTTTTTAACGGACCTATTTAAAGACAATTCCATGATAACTATGAGTACTATGCTTAAGGCCACCTTCAGCT
>Ga0209048_10004301_pt1 | contig 13650 bp, 17 predicted proteins | sample FrelakmetCRP12CR_FD_187146 | JGI IMG/M metagenome (GOLD analysis project Ga0209048, IMG submission 187146) | Freshwater lake sediment microbial communities from the University of Notre Dame, USA, for methane emissions studies - CRP12 CR (SPAdes)... | ecosystem: Environmental > Aquatic >... | reverse complement strand
CTGCTGGAAAAAAGAATCAACCTTTTTAAAATTATCGTCAACGGAACGCTTGAAGTCTTCAAATCCTTTTTTGTAAATCGCAGCCCATTCTTTGGCAGCTTTTTTCCCTTCCTCCGTCGTTCCTGTGGACTGATTAACAAAGGTATTGATGATACTTTCCATCTGCCCCTGGAGCATTGCCATATTATTTAAAGCATTGTCAAAGGCGGCTTTGTTAAAATCAACCATCTGTTTCAGCATCTGTTTTGGTTGCGTTATCATAATCTAATTCCCCTTACAACTTTTTAAATTTTATTTGTTATTTTTTTGCTGGTTTGCCGGCCTCGGAGAAGAAGTCTTCAACCCGTTTGAAGCTTTCGTCAACGGCTTTCTTGAAGTCCTCGCTGCCCTTCTTGTAGGCCTTAATCCACTCACCGATCGCTTTTTTCCCCTCTTCCGGGAATCCGGTTGTCTGCTCCAGATACATGTCCATCACTTTCTGGGTCTGTTCCTGTAGCATCATCATGGCATTGAATGTGTTGTTAAATGTAGACTTGTAAAAATCAAATGTTTGCTTCGCAATTTTCTTGGGATCCATACTATCCATACTAATAGCCTCCTGATTTAAATTTTTTTTGTGCATTGTGACTAAGGTACACAGTGATTCTTCGTTTGTCAAGAAAAATGTTGCATTGCAGCAAAATTATTTTGGATCGTTCGCTATGATGATGAGTTGCAATATTGTAATATCTTAATATTAAATGGAATTTATGAAATTAAGCGCAACGTACTGGGAAGAATGTTTTTTATTGCATTGTGACATAATTTAAGCTATAAGTTGCTTCAAGGAGACGGGATATGCGCAATGTACTGATCATCAAGAAATATAATAACAGGCGGTTATACGATACGGAAAACAACACCTATGTAACCCTGAGCCAGGTTTCTGCCATGATCAAGCAGGGCAGACAGGTCGAAGTCAACGACGCAAAGACCAGGGAGGATGTGACGGCGTTCATCCTGACCCAGATTATCCTGGAAGAGGCAAAGAAGAAAAACTTCCTTTTGCCCGTTCCCCTGCTCCACCTGATGATCCAGTTTGGAGAGACGGTTCTAAGCGAATTTTTTGAGAAACACCTGCAGCAGATCATCCGGAATTATCTGGCCCATAAGTCGTCGGTAGACGAACAGTTCAAAAAGTGGCTTGACCTCAGTACAAGCCTTGTCGATCAGGCGAAGAAATCGATCCCGACCATCAGTCCCTTAAAGTCTATTTTTGATCTCTTCCCTGAGTCGCCGCAGAAGCGGGAAGGCGGGGAAAAAGGGAAAACCGACTGAGCGCGTAAGGAATTTTATTCCTCCTGTTCTTCCAGCACAATGCTCTGAGGATTGCCCGTTCCCGAACCAGCAACCATTTTTTCGTTATGCCGTGGGCCGATGGGGATTACCGGCGTGACAAGACTTAAAAAAGAACATTCGTCAAAGATTCAGTGAAAGAGCATGATCAATATTGGTTCTGCCATTTTTAATTATTAAGCAGTGCAAATGGTAGTCAATAGAATGAGCTTCATGCCGATGTTGAGGAATAGTTGCTGAAAGCCTCTGACAGAAACGAATTTGGCATTATTTGCGACGTTCATTTTGACTCTTGCATTTTAGACTACTGATGTCGATAATATGAGACCTTTGAAAATCTGCACGTGTGGAGATTTTTCAAAGCCCTCAATGTTTTTTGATATGGGACGTATATAAAAAGTGTGGGAACTCATTACAATCTTCGTTTCATCTTTTATCATCGCTTTTTCCGGCGCCATGATGCCAGGACCCTTGCTCACGGCGACAATCAGTGAGAGCTCACAAAGGGGATTTCTCGCCGGACCTTTGCTTATCGTGGGTCATGGCATTCTGGAGATTATGCTGCTCGCCGCCCTTGTGTTGGGATTGGCCCCGTTTCTTCAGCGCAATGATGTCTTTGTCGTCGTTGCCATAGCAGGCGGTGTTATTCTACTCTGGATGGCTGCGGGGATGTTCCGGACACTCCCCACTTTAACCATGTCACTGAATCAGGGTTCGGTTAGGCGTGGCTCCCTGGTCATGAACGGGGCAATTATGAGCTTAGCCAATCCATACTGGATCATCTGGTGGGCGACAATAGGGTTCGGCTATGTCATTTACAGCTGGCGTTACGGCATAGCAGGTATCGTCGTTTTCTTTACAGGACATATTTTGGCGGATTTTGTCTGGTATTCAGCAATTTCCGCGGCAGTGGGGAAGGGCAGGCATCTATTCAGCGACGGTCTTTATAGATGGGTTATTGGAACGTGTGCAGTTGTGCTAATAATATTTGCGTGCTATTTTTTCTTTGCAGGCGTACAAAAAGTAATTGCCTGAGAATTCTTCGAGGATGCCGAATCTTTAAAAAAGGAGAAGAGCCGTAATGAAAAAGAAGACGCAGAAATCTGACCTTGATGGGCTGACTTTACTTAGACGTGATGCCAAACCCACAAAGAAGTTAGAAACCTTTCCCAACCGTCATCCGGAGAGGAATTACGTTGTAACACTCAAGACGGAAGAGTTTACATGTGTATGTCCGGCTACGGGGCAACCTGATTATGCCAAGCTGACCATTCAGTATATACCGGATAAGAAGATTGTCGAATCCAAGTCTCTGAAATTATATCTCTGGTCTTACCGTGATGAAGGGGTGTTTCATGAACATGTAACCAATGTGATTCTCGACAATCTGGTTTCCGTGCTGAAGCCCCGCTGGTGCAAAGTCACGGCAGATTTCTCGGTTCGCGGCGGCATTTCCATTACCGTCGAGGCGGAATACAGGAAGTAATCTTGTGCTGCTTCACTTCTTTAATTCGTTGACGAGTTTCGGCACAACGTCATAGAGATCGCCGATTATGCCGAAGTCGGCAACCTTGAAAATGGGAGCGTTCTCATCCTTATTCACGGCGGCGATCACCCTGGCGTTGCGTATGCCCGTGACATGCTGTACCTGGCCCGAAACACCGATGCCCAGGTAAATGTCCGGTTTAACCTGAATGCCGGAGAGGCCGATACAGACTTCTTCAGGGAGCCAGTGAAACTCCTCCGCAATGGGCCTCGTACAGCCTATTTCGCCTCCCAGTACATCCGCTAACTGCCGGGCAAGCGCCAGGTCTTCCTTCTTGTCTATACCTCTCCCGACACAGACAACGGCCCGTGCTTCGGAAATGTCTTTCGCTGCCCGTTCCTTCACTTTTCTTTCGAGTATCTTTGCAGCCGAAGGTGCAGGCGCCGGGAGTTCGCGGATCTGTCCTTGTCGTCCTTCATCCGGTACAGCCTTCTCAAATGTCCTCGGCGGGATGCTGGCCATGGCAGGACGGGCGGTGCAGATCACCTTTTGCACGGCCACCCCTCCGTATGCCAGGCGCTCCATCACCAGCGATTTACTTCCGTCATCAAAGCTCAAGGCAATGCAACTGCTACAGAGGCCCACATCCAGTCGTGCCGCAATACGGGCCGCCATATCTTTTCCTCTTGCTGTTGCAGGAAGGAGGATCAGATCGGGGTCCCTTTTTTTTGCTTCTTCGATGATAACAGGGATATAGGTGTCCGGGGACTGGTCACTACTCAGAGGAGGAAGGAGCATGACCTCGTCCGCTCCATGGCTGATACAGCCCTGAACTTCTTCACGGTCCTGGTAGAGAAGCGCAGAAACATGCGTTCCCATCTTTGCGGCTAATTGCCTTCCGATGTTTAAAAGCTCCAGGGCACGCTCGCGGTTTTCTGAAATAATCCAAACTCCGGCCATATAAGCTCCTTTATCCGACGACACCTCTCTTCCGTAAGGACCCCACAAATCTGGCGATTTCCTGAGCGTCTGTTCCGAACATCTCGCAGCTCCGTTCCATCCGTGAAGCTGCTAGGCCGACGGTTAGAAGAAGGGTCTCACCAACGGGTGGAAGCTCATCCTTTGTGATCGTCACCGTAGGCTTTTTCCCCGCCATTAGGGTATCCTTAACCCCGGGAATCCTGGGGACGTTGATGTCGGGTAGAACAGTCACCAGGGCAGGCAAGGGTGCTGCAATTACTTCAACACCCTCTTCGACACGGCGCTCCGCGACAATTTGGTTCTTGTCAATGGAGAACTTCTGCACGAAGGAAATACAGGGTATACACAGTTTTTCCGCCAGGCGAGGGCCAACCTGCTGAGCATAGAGGTCGCTTGAACCCTCACCGCAGATGATCAGGTCGTACTGCTCAATCCTGGTGCTGATGACTTCAGCCAAGATGAAGGCGGTCTGGGAAGATTCGAGATTGTTGAAAGAAGCGTCGGCGACAAAGTAGGCCTGGTCGCACCCACGGGAGAGGGCATCCTTGAGACTCTTCGTTGCCTGGGGAACGCCGACGGTGATGGCTATTGCTTTTCCCCCAAGGGCCTCTTTCGACCGGACCGCCTCCTCAATGGCGTTGCGGTCATACTCACTGATCTTGTAATCCACGGAGGAGAAATCCAAATCCCCCGACGGTCCTCTCCGGATATAGGCCTCATCAACGACCCATTTGAAACAGGCAATAATGGAAGGCATAAGCTTACACCTTTTACGATCTTTCCCGAATAAATATTTTCAAAACGGCTTCATATTCCAGATGCTCAGCGGAGCACGATCCCGGAGATGACCATCCGCTGTGCCTCTGAGGTTCCCTCGTATATCTCGGTGATCTTGGCGTCACGCATCAACCGCTCCACCTTGGCGCCTTTGCAGTAACCGTATCCCCCGTGAATCTGGACCGCCTTTATGGTGTGACGCATGGCTGCTTCAGATGCGTAGAGTTTCGCCATGGCCGCTTCCTTACTGAATGGCAGCTTCTGGTCCTTGAGCCAGGCGGCATGATAGGTGAGAAAGCGTGCAGCGGACAGATCCGTGGCCATATCTGCGATCATCCAGGAAATGGCCTGGTGACGGGCTATGGCCGTACCGAACTGTACCCTCTCCTTTGAATACCGTATGGATTCATCGAGGGCGGCCTGGAGGATGCCGACGCACTGGGCGGCGATCCCTGTCCGGCCATGATCAAAGCCTGTCATGGCCATCTGTAGACCCATTCCTTCCTTTCCCAGCAGGTTTTCTTTGGGGACCCGGCAATCCTTGAAAATCATCTCGGAGGTCTGGGAAGACCGGAGACCCATCTTCTTAAAATGTTCTCCCACTCTCATTCCGGGTGCTTCTTTCGGTACGATGAAGGTACTCATTCCCTTGCGCCCAGCGGCTTTGTCCGTCCAGGCGAATAATAAATATGTCCCGGCAGTGGGGCCATTGGATGTGAAGGTCTTTGTTCCGTTGATGATATAATCATTACCGTCTAAAACAGCGGTTGTAGTAGCGGCCATCACGTCTGTGCCTGCACCCGGCTCGGTCAGGACGAAAGCCCCCAAATGTTTTCCTTCGGCCATGGGAGTCAGGAACTTCTTCTTCTGCTCTTCCGTTCCGAAGAGAAGTATTAGCATGCATGCGATACCCACGTGAATCGAGACTGTAAACCCGGTGGAGGAGCATGACCTTGCAAGCTCTTCCACAACCACGATATTGGTCAGATAGTCAGCCCCGGCGCCCCCGTATTGCTGCGGAATGGGTATGCCCATCCAGCCTCCTTCAGAGAGCTTTTTGAACAATTCGGCGGGGTGGCGGCTGTTCTCATCGATTTCAGCGGCAATGGGGTCTACGTTCTTCTCGCAAAATTCCCTCACATTCTTGCGAATCAATTCCTGTTCTTCTGTAAATTTGAAGTCCATAACATTCCTCCCTTCAGTTTTATTATCGAAGACTGTAATTTTGAGCCCTTCGGTTTACTCAGGGTAAACTCCGCGAGAAATCCTTGTCCCGAGCAAAGGGAGGGATCTTAAAGATTCCCCACATTCGTTCGGAATGACATTTTTCCCTATTACGACAGTCTCTCGGTCGAAATGACAGGCAATTCAAAACGTCGAATAATACAGACGGACTCGCCTTCATGAACAAGATTCTGTTCCTAACCGAAACGGTACTGGACACCTGTTCCCCCGGGAGGATAAGTCCAATCCAGAACCTCCGCGCCGCAGACAAGCCGGCAGGTGCCGCACTCGAGACAGCCGTCGATGGTGATAACGACTTCCCCTTTTTCATTTTCGCTGTAGAGACCAGCCGGACATACCCGGATAGCCGATTTCAGGCGCAGGTCTTTTTCCATCCCCTGTCTGATCTTGATATGGGGTTCCCCGACGGGTTTGAACACGTCAAGCCCCAGTTTGGCCTTCAAGTCCACCCTCTCACTCATATCTTCATTACCCCTTTCAGATCCATGAACAGGGTCCACAATTCGCCGAGAGTCAGGTGCTTTCTGATGGTCGGGTACAGCCTATCCTTGGGACCTGCGGGAACGGAGTAGACATCTTTTATGATTGCTCCGATCAGCTCCGGGTAATGGCTGAAGAACCGCGGATTTCCGATCACAGCTGGTGTTTCCTGGAAGTTTCTTAAATCCTTAAGAACGAAACTGTCTTCGAGAAGTCTCCTGTACATGCTAAGGGTTGGCGCATCAAAATTCCCGGATTGCTTCGCCTTTATGACGGTCTGGGCGGCAAAGTAACCCGACGCCAGCGCAAATTCCATGCCCCTCACAGTGAAACCGATGTTTAGTGCGAGGCCGGCAGCGTCACCCGCTACCAGAATACCGTTTCCGCATAGATCACCAACTGCCTTGAAGCCGCCCTCCGGTATTATATGAGCCGAATACTCTACTGTACTTCCCCCCCTGATTAGGGGGGAGATCTCCAGCCGCTCCTTGAAAGCGTCCAGGAGGGCAGGCACTTCGATGGGAAGCCTGTCTTCTGCAGCTTCATCGATGCCGACGACAATACCCAGGCTGACACTCTCCCTGTTTGTGTAGAGAAAACCACCTCCGAATTTTCCACGGGTTACTTCTCCCACAAAAAGGCGCGCCGCACCCTCGTCGCCTTCCAGATTGAAACGCTCATTGATGACCCCGTAATCCAGGGAGATTACTTCCTTGATGCCGAGGGCGAAGTTGCCAGGCGCCTCGGGTGTTCGCAGGCCTGCTTTTTCCGAGATGAGTGATAGTGCGCCGTCGCAGGCAAGCACAACGTCGGCGCGCAGTTCATCAGCACCTGCAAGGACACCGACGATTCTTCCATTATCTTTGATGACGTCGTCGACCCTGATCTTGGATAACATGGCGACCCCTTTTTCTTCTACTTGTTCCGAGAGCCATCTGTCGAACTTCGACCGGAGGATACTGTAGCTCTGATGGGGTTCGTCCCGCAGTTCATTGCCGGAATAGTGGAGTGTCACCGAGCGTTCCTTTGCCATGATCGATATTCCTTCATGGGTTATGAAGCGCTCAAGGGGGGCATTTTCGAATAGGTCGGGAAACAGATTGCGAACGGGGTTTAAGTAAAGACGGCCGCCCGTAATATTCTTTGCGCCCGGATAGTCCCCCCTTTCCAGAACCAGCACCTCAAGACCGCCCCCTGCGAGCGTATATGCCGCCCCGAGGCCAGCCAGTCCGGCTCCTACAATGATCACATCAAACTTATCCATTTTCCTGATGCTTCTTTTGGGTTTCTGTATGATGCTATCTGAGTCACCTTTGCAATATTAAAAGTATCAGAGCGATGAAATATGTTCGAAATCTTTTCGCGTGTTGACATTCAGGAACATCTTTCCTTCCGGATCAAAAGATTTGATTGTCTCTTCCTTGATCACCAGAGTCTTTAGTCCTCTATAAAAGCCGGTGATCTTCAGGTTGTCCATGTCCATAAGCTTCTTTATGGGACTAAGGCACCTCTTCGAGTAAATGGCATGAAGCGGTTGGAGACCGTCAGGAAGTTCCGGCACCACAATGTCATATCTGTCTCTGCATTTAATCATATGCTCTATGAACGACTTGTTTAAGAATGGCATATCGCAGGCCGAAACAAAGACATGATCGCAAGAGGCATAGAAAAGTCCCGTATAGATACCTCCCAGGGCGCCCTTGTTCTTGAATATGTCGGAGGCAATAATACAGTCCTGATCAAGATAATCCAGAGGGGAATTGGTTACAAGGATCACTTCCCGGAACATATCCCTGAACATCAGCATGATTCTATCGATTAGCCGTTTGCCTCCAATATCGAGGAAAGCCTTGTTCGTTCCCATTCTGGTGCTTTTCCCGCCGGACAAAATAACGCCTGTCATGGAGCTTACACATTCCAATTTAATAATTTTCCGCCAATACTTCGTAGTATGATTGCGGGTGTTTGCACGCTGGACATTCAGCCGGTGCTTCGGTTCCTTCAAAGATGTAACCGCAGTTCATGCAGTGCCATTTTGCAGATGTTTTCTTTTTAAATACTTCTTTATTCTCGATGTTCTTTATAAGTTTTCTATATCTCCCTTCATGAAACATTTCCACCTTCGCAATCTGAGCAAAGGAGTCCGCGATTTCAGGGAACCCTTCTTCTGTGGCGATCTGCTCAAATTGGCGATAAAGAGTGGACCACTCCAGTTTCTCACCGGACGCCGCCTCCAGGAGATTGCTTTTGGTGTCTGCTATGACGCCTGCGGGATAGGAAGCAGTAATCTCAACATCGCCTCCTTCCAGATACTTAAAGAAAACCTTGGCGTGTTCTTTTTCATTTTCCGCCGTTTCCAAAAAAATGTGCGCGATTTGTTCAAAACACTCTTTTCTGGCGGCACTGGCGAAATAGGTATATCTATTTCTTGCCTGCGACTCACCGGCGAAGGCTGCCAGTAGATTTTTTTCTGTTCTCGATCCCTTAATTGACTTTGCCATGTTCCTCTAATTCTTCCCCCTGATCTATTTCTCGTACTATAAATATGGTGTATTTTTTCTACTTGACTGTACCTCTTAAAGCAAGACTTTTTTCGTTTTACAAACTTGCCGGTTTTTAACTGCATGGAGGGCCAGTGTATCAAATATACCAGTTAAGCAATGGGCAAAAAAGTCTTGATAAAATTTGAAACGAATTGTAGGAGTGACGTTAGGAGCAAGGCTGGGAGGCGCCGAATGTATTGGGACAAAGATATTGAAATTATGGATCGAGAAAGGCTGGAAGCCTTACAACTCGAAAGATTTAAAAAGACAGTCAAAAAGGCACAGAAATCCGTATATTATGACAGGATGTACAGGAGGCTTGGACTGGATGCTGATTCTGTTAGATCTCTGGACGATATCAGAAATTTTCCTTTTACCACGAAGGACGATTTGAGAGAGCACTGGCCTTATGGTTTTATCGCTGTTCCAAAGGACGAGCTCATCAGGATGCATGCATCCTCAGGTACCACCGGCCGGGCCGTTGTTGTATTTCATACAGCCGCTGACATCCAGGCATGGACAGATGTCCTCGCGCGCTGCGTATATATGGCAGGCATGAGAAAGACGGATGTCTTCCAGAACATGATGACCTACGGCCTTTTTACAGGGGGCCTTGGTTTCCACTACGCTGCCGAAAAGGTGGGCGCCCTGGTAATACCATCAGGGGCGGGCAACAGCAAACGTCAGATTCAATTGATGCGGGATTTTGATACAACAGCCATCCATATAATTCCGAGCTACGCCCTGCACCTCTCCAAGGTTTTTGAGGAATTGAAGGTCGATCCAGTAAGAGATACGAAACTCCGGATTGCTTTTGTTGGCGCAGAACCCCACTCGGAGAGGATGAGGAAAAAAATCGAAGAGTATTATGGTTTCAAGGCTTATAATTCCTATGGCCTTTCGGAAATGAACGGGCCCGGTGTGTCTTTTGAATGCCCGTATCAGGACGGAATGCACATCTGGGAAGACCATTATTTCGTAGAAATCATAGATCCACAAACATTGAAGCCCGTTTCCGACGGCGAAGAGGGGGAACTTGTCATGACTACACTCCTGAGAGAGGGTATGCCCATCATCAGGTATCGGACAAAGGACCTGACACGCATCATCCCCGGAACGTGCGCGTGCGGCAGAAGGCACAGAAGAATTGAGCGCATCAAAGGTCGGACAGACGACATGATGATTATCAAAGGGGTCAACATATTCCCCATCCAGATTGAAAAGAGGCTCATGGAAATACCTGGTGTCGGCAATAACTTTGTGATCATACTGGAAAGGGAAGGTTATGATGATTACATGACCGTAAAAGTGGAAGTGCAAAATGAGGTCTTTACGGGTGATCTGAGGCCCCTTGAAAATCTGAGAAAAAGGATTGTTGATGAGTTGAAAGCTGATATTCTGATCACACCAAGAGTAAAGTTAGTCGAACCTGGCAGCATTCCCGCCACTGAAGGGAAGGCAATTCGGGTCATCGACAACAGAAAAGAGTAGATGGAGAAGGGGCCATTTCTACAGGAATAACTAAATTCGGAGAATAAAAAATGACACATGGAGACAGAGGAAACTATAAGGCTAAGCATTCATCCGGCAGCAGATTGAATCAGGAGATTGCCCGGGCTCTGGAGAAAAAGACTGCCCATGGCAAAATTACCTGTGCCGATGCAAGCAATGGTGCCGCAGAGCTGGGCGTGACTATGAAGGAAATCGGTGTCGCTATTGATCTTATGGAGATCGAACTAAGCAAATGTCAACTGGGACTTTTCGGTTACAGCCCCCAAAAAATGGTCGTCAAACCTGCGGAAGCCGTTCAGGCTGATCTGGATAAGGCCATACGCGGCGCCCTTGTGAACGACCGTCTTCCCTGCGTCGCTGCCTGGAGTATTGCTAAAGCATTCGGCATTCCGAAAATGGCGGTTTCTTCGGCATGTGAGGCCCTAAAAATCAAGGTTAAGCCATGCCAGCTGGGGGCGTTTTAACATTAACCTTTCTGCTCTTCGTACCGTGCGAGAACAAATAGCATATCTGCCAATCTGTTGAGATATCTGTTGATTTCGGCGCTGCGAAGGAGCCCTTCATTCTTGAGGCTGGCAGCTTTTCTCTCGGCCCTTCTTATGATGGTTCTTCCCACATCTATCTGGGCCGATACCGGCGTTTCCCCCGGGTAGATAAATTCATTTTTCAAGGTGATGGATTTCTGCAGTTCATCAATGATCTCTTCCAGGCGCTTAACGTCTTCTTCCCCGATTCTGCGCGTTAGCTTTTGAATATCTTCCGGCACGCTGGAAAGTTCCGCACCCATGATGAGAAGGTCTTTCTGCACGCTCAATATAATGTCTTTAATCTTCCGGTTATTTGTTGTGGCTCTGGCCACCCCGAGTGCGGAGCTTGCTTCGTCTAATACCCCGTAGGTTTCCGGCCTGGGATCGTATTTAGGGACTCTCTGTCCTCCTAACAGGCTTGTCTCGCCTCCGTCCCCTTTCGTGGAAAATTTCATCATTTTCTCCTTTCCATGTATCTCGTGACTATTTTTAGCACTACATCAGCATTTCTCCGGGCATGCTGAAGTATTTCATCCACCGTCAATTCTCTTTCTCCGAGGCCGTTGGCATAGTTGTCCACGGAGCATAAGGATGCATATGATAGCCCCAGTTCCTGCGCAATGACTGCCTCACTCGCCATGGTCATGCCGACCACGTCGGCAAACTGGGACATCATTCTAATTTCCGCCTTCGTCTCAAATCTGGGGCCTTGCGTTTGCCAGTATACTCCTCCATTTACGACATCAATTCCGCAATCTCTTGCTGCGCCCATCCACTTTTGCCGGACTTCTTCATCCAGCCTCGGTGTGATGTGAAATGCCCGTCCGCCAACTGTCGTAGGTGTCTCTGTAAGCACTAGGAAGTCGTCAGGTATGACAAACGTACCGGGCGCCAGATTCCTCTTGAGAGATCCCGTAGAATTGATGCTGATGACCTCTTTTACGCCGACATCTTTCAACGCCTTTAGATTGGCCTGGTGATTAATTAAGTGAGGAAGGATATGGTGCCGCCGGTCTTTACCGTGTCTGGGGATGAATGCGATGGCATCGGAAATGAAGACGAGGGCCTTGCCAAATTCATTTGCCATTTGCCTTTCTTCTAGATTATCGAATATACCCTTGCCCTTCAGAAGAATTATGCCAGATATGATGCCCAGAGGTGCCACTTGATTCTCCAAGAGATTCCTGTCATTAATGATGAGTCCTTATACCAGATTCATTTATGTATGTCAAAATGCGCGATAATAAATTGCGTTTGACATCCTTTGCAACACTATAGTAATAGAATTCTGTAAAGTTGTCGAGGAGGATGCAACATGGCTAAAGAGGAATTCCTGGCTCAGTTTACAGATGCTAATTTCGAACAGGAGGTGCTCAAATCGGAAAAGCCCGTCCTTGTAGATTTCTGGGCGCCGTGGTGCGGTCCCTGCAGGGCTGTAGGGCCTGTCGTGGAAGAACTCGCAGAGGCATATAAGGGCCGCGTCAAAGTGGGAAAGATAAATATTGATGACAATCCTACAACAGCTACGGCCTATGGTGTAATGAGCATACCGACCCTCATCCTGTTTAATAAAGGTGCTATCATGGATAAGCTCATCGGCCTCTCTCCAAAGGAACGTCTCGAAGGGTTGATCAAGAAGGCTTTGTGATCGGTGGCTGAAAAAGTGCGCAGGAAAAATACATTTTTAATTTTTATCATTATCGCCGTATTTTCTCTTTCCGGATGTGGCGTGTGGAATTATATTACGCATCTGTGGGAGAAGCCTGACAGTGCGAGAGGTACACCGGAGCATCTTTATCAGAAGGGATATGAGGCGTATCAGGATGGCGCGTACAAGAGGGCAGTTGAATATTTCCAGAAGGTGAGGGATCAGTATCCCCTCAGCAAGCTTGCCCTCCTTGCGGAGCTGGGGATAGCGGATTCGCATTTCAGTGATGAGGAGTATGGTGAGGCAGAGCTTGCCTACAGTGACTTCATAAACCTCCATCCAACGAACGAGAATGTGCCTTACGCGATCTATCAGCTTGGCATGTGCCACTATAAGCAGGTGTATAGCATAGACCGTGATCAGACCGAGACAAACAAAGCCAGAAAAGAATTTGAAAGACTCATTGCACGCTTTCCCAACAGTAAATTCTCCTTGATGGCAGAGAAGTCTCTTCGGGAATGTAAAAAGAACCTTGCAGAACACGAATTCTACGTAGGTCACTTCTACTTCAAGAAAAAACAGTATAAAGCCGCCCTGAAAAGATTTGAGAAAATTACCAAGGATTATGCAAACCTTGGTTTGGACTATAAGGTATCGTACTTCATCGGTGAAACAAGGAAACGACTTACCGAGGAAGAGGCAAGCAAGAAAGAATCAAAAAACATAAAATAACTCTCCCGGTTTTCCTACCCTCGCAAAAAAACAACTAAGAGCGTAAGCAGAAATTATCGAGAAAGTCGAAATAAACGGCCTTCTTGATCTTATATACATAATCTCCGGCGATGAAAATATAGGATATGTGGGTCTGGATTAGTTCGCCATGTTCCGGCCGGTGGGGATAGAATTCCGGCCGGAACATGGCGGGAGCCAGTCTGGGATGTGTCACCTTTTCAGATAACCCCTTTGCCTCCCAGTTCTTTTAGTTTTACCGGGCCATATCCAAAATACTTGAGGTATATGAATCCATTGTCGTAACCTATTGGTCGACAGGCCCATTTTGTTCTCGGCGGCGTCTCCGTTGCCTTCCATTGAGCCTGGGCACAAAGAACAGAGCCG
>Ga0209048_10004300_pt1 | contig 13651 bp, 6 predicted proteins | sample FrelakmetCRP12CR_FD_187146 | JGI IMG/M metagenome (GOLD analysis project Ga0209048, IMG submission 187146) | Freshwater lake sediment microbial communities from the University of Notre Dame, USA, for methane emissions studies - CRP12 CR (SPAdes)... | ecosystem: Environmental > Aquatic >... | reverse complement strand
CTTGTCCACGGTCTTGCCTTTAGCCTGCTCAGGGCTCATATACGCCGCGGTCCCCAGGATGATTCCCGGCTCGGACATCTGAGCCGTAATGGTGGGCGAATTCGCGATATCGACACCGGTTGTCTCTGCGGCGTATGACTTAGCCAGCCCGAAGTCAAGAATCTTGACCTTGCCCTCGGGCGTGGTCATGATGTTCCCGGGCTTAAGATCCCGGTGGACGACTCCCCTCTCATGGGCAGCTTCAAGTCCCTCGGCCACTTGGCGGCAAGTCTCCAGCGCCTCATCTATTGGTAGGGCGCCTCTATATAACCGCGTTTGGAGCGTCTCTCCTTCGACAAGCTCCAGAACGAGGAACCGAAGTCCCTTAGATTCCTCGAAACCATAGACGGCGCCGATATTGGGATGATTCAGCGTCGCCAGGAGCTTAGCCTCACGCTCGAACCTCGCCAGCCTTTCCGGGTCCGTGGAAAACTCCTCCGGCAGGATCTTGATGGCCACCTGTCGGCCAAGGTTCTTGTCCAGAGCCCGATAAACCTCGCCCATTCCGCCCTTGCCGAGTTTCTCCAAGACCTCATAATGCCCGGCGATAACAGTCCCGGGGGCGACAACATATGCGGGCGATTCTAGGGTTTTTGTGAGGGAGGGTCCATGATCACGGGGGGCACCCAGCGACGTCGCACAGTTGCTGCAGAACCGGGCGGTATCGGTGTTGTCAGAATGGCACTTGGGACACTTGATGGCCACCGAGGTTCCCCTTTCTTTGCTTGCCTAAGAATAGCAAGCACCAGGAGCGAAGTCAAACAGGGCCTGGGGTGAGAAGGAGAATCCCCAAAGGACATATCACCACAAACACTCCTCCCCCGCTATGCCCGGGAAATTAAGGGGTGGAAAGGGTATCAGACGATATCTATACCTCAAGGATATGGGTATCTGATGTATTCTTCCTCTTGATATTCCTACTTACACCTAGCCCCGGAACAAAGACACAGCCATCTCCCCCCAACAAGTATTTATATTGGATGTTACCCCCTCTCTAATCTGCGATAGTAAAAAAAGCATAACGGGAGAACAGCTCTTATCTAAAGACCGGCCAGCCTCCGCTTAGCGTCCTCAACTTCAGGTAGGCCCGCGTCGGCGTCCTTCCAGAGGTCGAGGAATTTCTGGTTATATCCTCGGTATCGGCATTACCGCCTCGCGACTCTGGGCTAAACCTCATAGTCATTCAACCAAGCAATGAACTTCTCCCATTTTTCTTGCCAAGATCTCAAAACCCTTTCTTTTTCCTCGGGAGCCATCGCCGAGTAAAGGAGCGAGTTCATCGCCAACTGCTTGAGACATTTCAAGTCCAATCCCCATGCCATGAACGCAGTGTAGAAATCATAAGAAAACGTGCATTTCCAGATACCCGGATCATCGGGGCAGATGACAACCGGTAAGCCACTGTTGATATAGAGTACAGCGGGGTGATTGCGAAGGTCGGCAACATAACCTAGAACTTGGTTACTGATCGGGCAGACCTCGATGGCGATTCCGCGTTCTTTCGCTATTTGCAGGAGGAGAGGATGCTTGAAAAGCGCGATACCATGGCCTATCCGCCTGGCACCAAGGAGAATAGCATCTAGAATGTTCTCATTATCCGTCCAGTTGCTTTCGCCAGAATGCAAGTATAAGGGCAGTGTGGTATTTCGACGCTCTGCCTTATGGCGAGCTGCAAGAATTTCATTGATATAGAATAGATTTGTGTTCTCTTTGTCCTCCTCGTCCACCAGATCAAAACCAATAATGAGATCGGGATTTGCTGCTCTTTCGTCCAGGGCTCGAGACAAATCCTCGGCGATTTGCTCCCGGGTAGCGGAACGGCGAGAGGAAAATATGGATTTAACCTTAAATTCCGGGTTGTCATGCTGTATCTCTCCTATGATCTTCAGGCCCCCAACATCACCCCGGGTTTCGACATACTGCACGTTTTCCGTGATCATATCTCTAAGCATTTTGCGGCAGAAATCACTCAAGATCTCGTCACTGAATAGACCTATAGACCGCGCGAAACATTTTCTGAATTCAGCCCAGATATCCGGCTGACTAAGATCTTCTTCGCCGAGCGTTACAGACCGGAAAAGCTCTTCATCAAATTGCTCAACGTTAGCAGCGGCTTTGCGGAGGTCGCTGACGAGGCGCCAATCGTCTCCAGGCGATTCTGCAGAGATCCTCATTGACCCTTTGCGAGGGGGCTCTTCCTTTCCTTTGTAAATATAACAGTTCGGCAGATAAGTCGCATGCTTAACAAGCCAGTGGAAGTCTCCCATGGCAAAACCGTGGCCATGAAGAATTCCACCTTTTGGCATGCGCTTCATGATCTGTAGTATGGGGGACTGGTCGATCAGTTGTCTTGTTTTGGATTGCAGAAAATTATGTGCGGGGGGAAAGTATTCGCGAGTTCGTTCTATTTCTTCCTGCTTGAGCAACATCAGCCGACGGTTCGCCTTTTCCTCTTCGGGCCCGAGCTTGATTCCGGCGTCAATTCTCATCGTCAGCTCCGCCTGAATCAGTCGTTTTCTGACTTGCATATAATCATCGACATCTTTATAGCTCTTTTGAACAAAGCTGTCCCTCTGTACTAGAAATCCACAAAGGAAAAGCAAGCATGCGAAAAATTTAGAACTACGTTTCATAATTTTCCCCCTATCGTCTTATGTCCGCGGGGCCCCGATTCGCCTAGCATCCCGCTAGTAACCAGTTAGCCTGCCCTCGTGCCTCAAGGATCCACTCGCCTCAATCCTTCAGCCCGGCCAGCCGCTTCCTAGCATCCGCAACCTCGGGTAGGCCCGGGTCGGCGTTAGCCTCAGCCCGTGGGCTTCATCAGTTGCTGAAAGGGCGGATAGTCTTGGAGCGATTCGAAATCCTGCGGGTAGAAATAGAGGTCCGTATAATCGTACCCTTGTTTAATCGCTTCCAAAAGCAAATTCACAGCGCCTTCTTTATCCCCGAGCAGAGCGGCAATCCGTGCCCGCCGTTTAGTGGGATCTCCAAGAAGATAGGGAATTTTATTGTCTTTCAGGTCTTGGGAAATCTTTAGCGCTTTTTCCCGATTCCCCTTCCGAGCGGCGATTGAACCGAGATATCCGTAACTGGCGGCGCCGAGTGAATTGTCGTCGGGCGACTCACTATGCAAGCCCTCGAACAGAGCCTCGGCCTCATCCCATTTATCGAGGACATAAAACGTCCTTGCTAAATCAAGGCGGTTGGCGGCAATGGCTTTTTCTGCCTGGGGGCGGCTCTCGAACCATTGAACGGCTTGATTCAGAACTTGAATCGCGGCCTCCTTATGCCCATGGGCCCTTAGAAATCTGCCGCTTTCGAACATTATTGATCCCGGCGAATATCCGCTTTGAGGAGGCAAGGCCTTGCTTTCCTCGAGGAGCTTCTGAAGGTCCTTGACCCAGCCCAAAGCTGAGAGTGCCCGCGCTTCATAACTCAAAAAACTCAGAGGCTGGGGATATGCCTTCCGGCAGCGACGAGCTACTTCTAGCTCCTGTTTGTGGTTCCCGAGCATGTGGTAGGCTGTCATCAATTGGGACTCTATTAAGGCCCTCACTTCCCATTCCCCCTTCTCCCCCAAACGTTTATCAAATAGGTCTATCTTACTCAGAGAATCTACGACTTCTCGAGGATGATTCATGGAAAGGGCATACATGGCTTTATTAGCAGACCCCTCTACAAATTTGGCAGGAGAGAGGGCGGCAATCTGCCCGGCGGCCGAATGCGCTCCCTCTAAGTCCCCACGCAAATTCGCTTGAGCCATATCACACCAATAACGCCCATAGGCAGAAAGAGAACCCCTCGTCTTCTCGACTTCAGCGAGAAGCTCCTGCGCTTTGCCGCCTTGTCCTTGTTGCCAATACGCCATGGCCCCTAACCATAAAGGCTCCTTGAAATTGGGATCCAGAGTTGTGGCCCGCTGGAAGGAAGCAATAGCTTTGGGGTAATCAGCCCGCCCAAAAGCTCCACAGCCATCGAGATATTCTATGTACGCATCATATTTCGGAGGTTCTCCAATAAGAACTAAGTCCTCCTTCAAGCTTGGATCTAAGATCATGGCCAAGCCGCCCAACAACTTCGAGCGCAAGATGTCAAGCGCCTGGGACGGCTCCCTGACGGGTCCGCTCACGGGCGCCAAATCGAGCAAATTCCTATTATTCGCGATGTCCGTAATCTTGGCGTGAAACCGGATCGTCTCCCCCTGTAGATAATAGGTTCCGGAGACGATTTTCCCGGCTTTGGTTTCTTCAGCAAGAAGACGAAGCCTGTTCTTACCCTTGGCGCGGTCGGGCATGGTCTCGGCCGATGACAGGGGAGCGACGGAAAAGAGGTTTGCCTGGAGAAGTGCCTGCGTAATCATATCGGCGGCCAGCCGACCGACCGGGTCCAGCTTAGAGTCCCCCGTCTCGTTTTCAAAGACGGCTACGGCGACTCGTTTGGGATCCAAGTCAGAAGTTCTTTTGGGCCAGAAGAAGACCGCGGCGGCGATGACCGCGATGACAGCCACGGCCGGGATGAGAAGTTTTGCGGGCCTGAACGAGACCGTGATCTGTTTCGACGTGGACGGCTTTCTTTGAGGCGCGACACGCTCGGTTGTCGGCAATCCTCTTTCGATCCGCTCGAGTTCGGCCCGCAAGTCGGCGGCGCTCTGGTATCTCTTGGTTTTGTCCTTCTCCAGGGACTTCAGGATAAGCCCGTTCAAATCGTCCGGGATGTTAGGATTGAGAAGCTTGGGGTTCTTGGGCGCTTCATACTTGTGCTTGTGAGCGACGCTGAGCGGTGTATCGCCGGAAAACGGAAGCCGCCCTGTAACCATCTCATAGAGAATGACCCCCAGCGAATAGAGATCTGACCTCTGGTCGACGTCTTTCCCCTCGACCTGCTCCGGACTCATGTATTCGGGCGTTCCGATGAGCACTCCGGCGCCCGTGATGCCTCTCCCAGAGAGTGACCGGGCGATCCCGAAGTCCATGATCTTGGCATCCCCATCCCTATCGATCATGATATTCCCGGGCTTCAGATCTCGATGGACAACCCCCAGCCTGTGCGCCTCCTCCAATCCCTCGCACACTTGCTTGGCAATGGATATTGCGGTGCCTATGCTGAGCTGTTTTGCCCTATGGATGAAGCTCTTCAGATCCTCTCCCGGCACGAACTCCATGGTGATGAAAGTCGTGCCCTCGGCCCTGCCAAGGTCGAACATCCGGCAGACATTCCGGTGGCTGATCCTCCGGGCGAGTTTCAATTCGTTCGAGAACCGCTCGACCGCTTCCATATCCAGGGTGATCTCGGGGCGGAGAAGCTTAAGGGCGATCTTCTCCTTGATGTCCGTGTCCTGGACTTTGTAGACCCGGCCCATGCCGCCGTGCCCCAGTTCCTCGATCACCTGGTAACGGCCGGCAAAGGTGGAGCCCGTGGTGAGCTCGCGGACGGGTGTTTGAAGCGTTTCCGTTGCGACGGGAGGATGGTCCTGGGGAGGAGGGAGTTGGGTGCCGCATTCTCCGCAGAATTTAAGAGTATCAGGATTGTCGGAATGACAGGTCGGGCATTTGTTGGCCAAGCGAGTTCCCCTTCTGTAGCTTGGGCTCAGATTATCAGAGGGATGGGCGGGAAGTCAATCCGAGTTTGGGACGAATGGGGGCAGATGACATCGGTTCTTGACACCGGTCCTCGCCGGGAATACCATCATCCATCCGACGGGAGGGTCAAGGTCCCGGTGGGCCTTCTGGACTTCAAATCCAGTATGGGGCTATAGACGTCCCGGGTGGGTTCGACTCCCACACCTTCCCGCCACCCCCTAGTCAAGGCGATGGTCAAACGTCTCGCGGTTCGAGAAGAAGCTTCAACCCCGACCAAATATCCGCCACGCGGCCCTTTGGCAGGGCGCCGGTTTTTTCCACGAGGGCGGATTTATCGACCGTGTAAAGCTGGGAGACGTTCGCGACGCTTTCCCTCTCCAGGTCCCCCTCGCCTTTTCGGAGGAGAACATTCCCAGGAGCCCCGGCCCTTTGCACGTTGGAAGTGAGCTCGCAGACGACCACCGTCTGGATCTTGCTGGCGTTGAAGAGATCGCTTTGGACAACGACATAGGGATGCAAGAAGCCCGGACCGGAGCCGGCCGGCTCTCCGAGGTCGAGCCAAAACACGTCCCCCTGGCGGATCGTCACCGGGCCTTCCTCGTCAACCGTTTTCGCTGGTACTCGCCCATGGCCCTACGGCGTGCGCCTTCCTCCGGCGCCTCTGGCCGAGAGTAGACTTCATCGAGCCTCTCGATGAACCGGCGGGTTTCCCTTCGTTGTAGGTATTCGCGGGCGGCCGAGACGAATATCTGGCTCCTTGACTTTCTTTGTTCCTTAGCAAGTTTCTCGATTTCTTGGAAGACGTCGTCGGGAATCGATATGGCGACTTTCATACCATTAGTATGCATCTTATTCATACTCGCTGTCAAGGAGAAGATCTGCCGTCCGGATTCAGTCCCTCATGTGTCTTTTCGCTTATAAAGACGCTTAGGCAGCCGCTCGATTCTCGGCCAGCTCAGCTGCGGACTAAACCGGTTCAGAAGGGACAATCGTCCCGCCTTGGCTGAACGCGCCCCGAGACACGCATGTTTCTATGTTGACACGGCTTTTTTTGCGGCTTTATAATGTCAATAAGGTCATGCAGAGGTTGAAAAGGCCGTCCGATCGTTTCTTCGCCCGACTTAACTCTCTGAGAAGGCGGGATAGTTCTGCCTATGGATAGAACTCTCTTTTCCCTGGAGAAGGAGGACAGAATGAATGCTGGGTATTCGGGCCGCCGCCTCTCGTCGCGCGTCTTCATCATGGCGTGTCTCGTTCTAGGGGCCGCGTCTTCGATGTCGGCCGCCGTCGTCTACGATTTTGTCCAGAAGGCCCCGGAGGCCAAGTGGGCGCGCTCCCTCTCGGCGCCGGGGGAGCTTCCTTGGGGCGGCCCCGACAACGACAGCCGGGGGTTCGTCCGTCACCTGGCCAACGTTCCTCTTGAGAGCGGGAAGAGCTTCGCCCTCGTCCTGGAGACTCATCCCGAATGGAAAAAGGGCGGGATGATCTATGGAATGTATTCGAATGTCCAGATCCCGGCCAACGCCAAATTCACCGCCTTGGTCGGATTCTTGAAAGACGCGACCGCCACAGACGGCGTGACTTTCGAAGTCTATGTCTTCGACCAGTCCACGGCGGCCATCCGGCTCATCGCGGCCAAGGCCGCCCGGGCCGACGGCCTCCTCGACGAGATCTCCGCCGACCTGGGCGCCTATGCCGGAAAGACCGTGACCTTCCGGCTGCAGGTCGCGGCCGGCGAGACCGCCCGTCAGGACTGGGCCGTCTGGGCAACCGCGGCAGTCACACAAGAGGTCAATCTCCAGATCCAAAAGGTGGCCGCCCTCCAGCCCACGGCCGCAGCCAAACTGCCCGCCCAACAGCCGAGCCTGGCCGGGATCCAGAGATTTCAGCCGGCCGTCATCAAAAGGATCCCCCTGACGCCCGTCGGCACGCTGCCCGCAAAGCACAAAATCGAGGACGTCGGGCCCCTGCCCATCGAGGAACCCCTGACGCTCCTTAACAGGATCTATAAGGACAACGAACATCCCAACACCTATTATTACCTGCCGCGCGAGATCAACCTCATCCGCGATACGGCCACCGGGGGCTACCGGGTGAGCGCCGTCTGGACCCAAGACCAGAAGATCCGGACCACCCTGACGCTCCAGGCCAACATCGACCCGGCCGACGTCAAGGTCCTCGAGGAGAGTATGAAGGCGGTCAAGGGCTCCTCGGCCATCCTCAAGTCCATGCCCTACGACGAGGCCAACATCATCGACATGAAGGGTTGGGAGGACTGGCAGATCGGGGACATCCGAATCCCGACGTTCGGCTCCCTCGAGACCGAGCTTCCCATCAGCATCGCCATGACCCCGGAAACGCTGGCCCAGCTCAAGCCGCTCCTCGAGAAGGAAGGCCTGACGGCGGGCATGCGCATCAAGACCGGGGAAGTTGAACGGGAGATTCCCATCAAGGTCGGACTCAAGTATTTCACCGGGCGGTGGTATTCACCCCTCGAGGAGCTCGGCTTCTCCTACGACGAGCGGGCTTCGCTGCTGACCCTTCACCATGTCCGTAACCTTTCCGATTTCCCTCTGAAGGTCGCCAACGTCAGCCTGCGTTTCCGGCTCCCCAACAGGGAAGAGGTTTATAAGAGCCTGGCCTGCCGGCCGGAGGTTACCATCCCGCCTGGCGAGTCCCGGGACGTCCAGGCCCAGTTCGTCCTCCGCGACCAGCTCCTGGTCGAATACCGCAAGGTGTTCCCGACGGCGCCCCCTCCGCCCAAGAAGAAGAATCCGCTTATCGAAAAAGCCATGGGGCTCCTCAAGGACGAGCTCGAAAAGAAGCTGGACAAGGACAAGCCGACAGCTCCGCCGGCCGAGCAGAGCGTCCCGGCTGACCCGAAGATGGACGGTTTCTTCAAGACCTATGCCCGAGGCTACTGGCTGGAAGCGGCCCCCGACTTTGAGTGCCAGGCATGCCTGGACAAGATCTGGGGCTCGATCGAGGTCGTCTCCTATATCGAACGGATGAGGAAGGTCAACGTCGAGGCCCTGGCCAACGTCTTCGACCCGACGGCCTACGAGACGCCCCTCGAGGTCGCCAAGCTCCACGTCGAGATCCGCTCGCCCTTCCTCAGCGCCCAGGCCAAGGATGGCCTGATGGCCGCCGTCGACCTGAACAAGGACAAGCTCAAGGATCTCGTCGTGGTCTACCTGCCGCTCGCGACGCAAACCCAGCTGTGGTTCGAGTACAAGGTTAAGGCCGTTCTGAAGAACGGCGAGACGGCCGAATCGGCCGAATGGGAAAAAGTCGTGGATTCCCTGGACCTCACTCTGGGGACATTCCACCTGAAAAAGCTCTTCCAGCGATGACCATGGACGAAGGGAGAAAAACCATGAACCGATGCCTAAAGCTCTGCCTTGGCCTCTGCCTGGTCGCGGCTGTCCTGCCTTTGGCCCTTCGGGCCGAGGTCCTGCTCGACGTCGAGCCGATCCAAGTCAAGAACGCGTTGCTCTTCCGTGATCACGCCGACGCCCACGGCTACCATTACATGCCGCTCGGCCCGCGGATCTCCGCCTGGCCCGACGGCGTCCCGAAATTCAGCTTCATCCAGTACGTCCGGACCGGCAAGGAGATCACCGGCGGCATCCTCCATTTCCTGTGCACGTTCGGACTAACCCCGGCTGAGCTCAATGAAGCCCGCAAAGAGCTCACCCGGGTGGACAAGGACGGCAAGATCCTCGGGCCGGTGATGTTCACCAAGGGCGATTTCCACATCATTTCCGCCTCGGCGGGAGAGGGCGGCGTCTTCGCCCGGAAGGTTTGCGGCACGGGCAAGGCCCCGCTCCTGGCCGGGTCGGAGGCGGCCGTGTCCATCGCCCTGACGGAGGAGGGCTCGACCCTGCTCCTGAACTCCTTCAAGCAGCCGACTTCGGACGTCTCCGTCCAGTTCGTCCTGACCTACCAGGGCCTGACCCCCGCCTACCAGGCGAAGCTGACGGTGGACTGGGAGAAGGTCTACAACCACAAGGAATTCAAGATGGACGCCGGCAACGTCTTCGTCAGCGTCCAGATCCAGAAGATCTACGCCGAGCTCCGCGAGCAGGGGGCGATCAAGCTCGAGGTCATCGGCGAGGACACCAAGATGGACGAGCTCCTGGACACGGCTTACAACACGATCGCCAAGATGATGTTCGACGCGAAACCCGTCAAGCCCGAGGACATCGGAAAATCCCAGGCGTCGACGGGGGGCAACTGGTTCGGCAAGCTCTTCGGCCAGGCCCACATGGGCTTTTACCAGAAGACCGTCAAGATGACCGGAAAATACACGGTCGACCTGACCCGGAGGAAGCGGGACAGCCGGGAGATTCCGCTCACCGGGAACATCGGGCACTTTTACAAAGAGCACGGCCAAAATCCGCAGCTGTTCGCGGTCGTCGACCTCGACGATCCGACCTTTGAGGAGCGGACGATCAACGTCATCCTCGACGGCGAGGACCTGGAGACTTTCAAGCAGTTCATCAACTTCGCCGGCATCACCTTCAAGAAGGAATACCAGGACGCAGACATGAAGTCCGTCACCGAGGACCTCGTCTTCGACAAGACGAAGTTCGGGCAGAACGGCAATAAGCTCTCCCTGAAATACCGGCGAAAGGGCGACGCCACGGACAAGTGGCTTGAATACCAGTACAAACCCCTCTGGAGTTATAGCGGCGGGCTCGAGGTCAACGGAGACTGGGTCACAACCTCGCAGCCCGTGATCACGCTGACGCCCCCCCACAGGTACCGCTACATCGAAGTCCTGGCCGACGAGGAGAACATGAATGCCAAGAGCGTCATCCGCATCGCCGTCCAGTTCCGCCATAAGAACTTCGGCCGCGAGCTCCAGAAGGAGGTCGTCCTGAGGAAGGGGGAGCCCCTTAACATCAATTACGTCTATTTCCACGAACCCAACAACCTCAACTACGAGTACAATATCACCTGGCTCTTCAAGGACAACACCAAGGCCTCCTCGGGCTGGCAGGGTGCCACCGACCCCTTTATCTACGCCTACTACCAGAAATAAGCCATGAAGCGGGCCGCGGCCGTCCTCATGTTCCTGGCTCTTGGGTGGGCCTTGGCGTCCGGCCTTTTAGCCGACCCCCTGCTCTCGAAGCCGGAGACGGTCGGCGGGCGCATCCTCATCTTCCCGGACCACAAGGCGCCGAACGTCTACTACTACGTCCCGGCCGGCCTGGCCCTGGTCCGGTCGTTCGACAAGCCCCAGTTCTTCTTTTACAAATACGTCTACGTCAAGGCCGACGCGCCCGAGGGACCCCGGACGATTGCCGGCGGCGTCCTCACGCTCGCCGTTGAGTTCGCGGATGAGACGGAGGCGCTGCGGAAGGCGAAAGGGGCGGCCTACGAATACAGGCCCGTCCCCGTCGATAAGCTGACCTGTGTCCTGAGCTACACCCGGCTCGAAGCCGAGGGCCAGGAGAAGCAGAAAGAGGAGTTGGCCAAGAAGGAGCTTCTCTGGACGCGGAAGAGCTTCACCCTGCCGCTCGGCCGCGACTCGGCGAGCTACGTCTGGAAGATCTTCGAGGACGGCAAAGCGACCGGCCTTTCCGTCGAGTGCGAGTTCACCTTCGGCGGCTACGAGTTCGACGACGAGGGCAAGCTTAAGGCCGGCGAGCGGGACTCCCGGCTGTCCTTCGCCGTGCCCGTCTCCATGACCGCGGACCCGGGTCTTTTCAAGCTCATCAACCTGGCCGACAAGATCTCCTTCAACTACCGGCGGATGAGCGTCCTCTGTTTCGATTTCGTCAACGGGACGAATGGAAAGGTCTCGAAAATCACGGCCGAAGTCGAGATCCTAACGGCCAAGAAGCAACGCGATTTCAAGACGGTCACCTTCGTGGCCGGGTCCGAGCCCCAGATGGACCTCGAGTTCAACATCCCGGAGGCCAAGGGCGGGACCTATCGATACCGGGTAACCAGGATCTTCGAGGACGGCCGTTCGGAGAAAGGCGGATGGAAAGAAGGCGGGGACATGTACCTCGACCTCTCGAGCTATGAAATCGAAGGCAAGAACGGTCAAGGGCTAATGCCCTGAGAGGGAGGACGGGATGAGAGAAAAAAAAGCATTACTCGCGGTCGTTTTCGTGCTCGCGTCGGCCCTCGTTCTAGCCGCCGAGGTGGCCCTGGACGAAGTCGTCCAAGCCGGTCGCTTCGTGCTCTACCGGGACCAGGCCGACCCGCACAAGTACTTCTACGTCCCGGACGCTCCCCGGCTGGCCATGAAGCGCGACGGGACGCCGGAGTTCACCTTCATCAAGTACACGAAGACCGATGGGGCGACCAAGGGCGGGATCATCCATTTTCTAGTGACCTGGGGCATGACCGAAGGGGAGCTGAGCTCGGCCGAGTCGGCCCTCCGCCTGAAGGACCCGGAAGCCAAGATCGCCGGGCCGGTGCCGTTCAAGGAGGGGACGTTCAAGGTCGTCTCGGCGACGGCGGGCGAGGGAGGCCTCTTCAGCCGCAGGATCGTCGGCGAGGGCAAGGCGCCCATCATGCCCGGACAGAAAGCGGCCGTTTCCATCGCCCTGACCGAAGAGGGAGCGTCTCTTCTCTGGGAGTCCTTCAAGAATCCGACCTCGGACATCTCGGTCATGTTCGACCTGAAATTCACGGGCCTTTCGCCGGCTTTCCAGGCCAAGCTCAAAGTCAACTGGGACAAAGTCTACACCCAGCACGATATCAAGCTCCACGCCGAAGGCCAGATCAAAGTCGTGAAAATTGAGGCCGACGTCCGGGCCATCCTGGAAGAACTGCGCCAGAAAGGCGCGATCGAGCTCGAGGTCGTGGGCGAAAACGAAAATATGCAAAAGATGCTCGACACGGTCTACGCGCATCTCCTCTCGCTCATGTGCGAAAAGGTGCCCATGGGACCCGGGGAAGGGGCGACACCCCCGGCCAAGAAGAGGCCCGTCCCGGCCGCCGTCGCGGATTGGCCGGGAGGCCATCCGGCCTATTCGATGGGGGTGCTGGCGGACGTCGTCCGCTCGGCGGACGGGCGTCTCCGCGGCGGTCCGTTCTTTGACCAGGAGCAGATCCAGGCCCAAAGTGCGGCCGCGTCTCCCTGCGATGAGCCGAGCCGCGAGAAGGCCGAGGCCCTTGTCAAAAGAGCGCTCGCCTTCTTGAATTCACGGGACTATGTTCAAGCGGTCCAAATGTATGAGCAAGCCTTCCAAGCCTGCCCTGACCCGATCCACCTGTACAAAATCGCCCAGCTCTACGCCCTCTATTGCCAAACCGAGGAAGCGCTGCGCTATTACGCGGACTTTCTCCAGAAGGCCGCATCGTGGCCGCAATATGCGGATGAAAAAACCGAAGCCGGACAATATCCCCGGGACGTCGAAGAATGCCGGAAACGCCGGGATTGGGGTTGCCAACTTTTTGACGAGAAAAAATATATCCAGGCGGCGGACGAATTCCGCTGGTGTTACGATTTTACGGGAAATCCGTATGATCTCTGGAATTTGGGACTATGTTACCTCTACCAAGGAGACCTGGCCGGGAACCGGGAAGATTACCAGAAGGCCGTGGAATGTTTCGAGGGCGTCATCAACATCCAAAGATCCTTCCCCGAATACGGGCAGGACCCAAGCAATATCAACGAAGCGCAGCAAGCCCTTGAGCAGGCGAAATCGTCCCTCGCCTCGGGACAGGCTGCCGCCGGCCGGCCGGAATCCTTCCGGTCGCGGAATGCGACGAGGACAGGGACTTCGGCCGGACAATCCCAGGTATCCCAACAAACCGAGCAGGACGCGAGAAGGCAGAGACGGCAGGACGCCCAAACCCAGCAGCAGGCCCAAACCGCAACGGCAGGACAACAGGCCGCGTCCACCGGACAAGGGACCAAACCGCCGGCCGGTCAGAGCCAAACATCAACCGCTTCAGGCCAGGAGACGAAACCGCCCGGAACGCAGACGGGCGCTTCGAACACCGCCGGCGGCCAAGGTCAAGCCGGCTCCTCAGGTCAGTCGCAAACCGGCGGAAATCCGCCCGCC
>Ga0209048_10004299_pt1 | contig 13654 bp, 11 predicted proteins | sample FrelakmetCRP12CR_FD_187146 | JGI IMG/M metagenome (GOLD analysis project Ga0209048, IMG submission 187146) | Freshwater lake sediment microbial communities from the University of Notre Dame, USA, for methane emissions studies - CRP12 CR (SPAdes)... | ecosystem: Environmental > Aquatic >... | reverse complement strand
ATGCTGCGCCTACTGAATTTGCCCAAAGAAACCCAGCGCTTGTTGAGCGAAGGCGCCATTTCAGCGGGACATGCGCGCGCGCTTCTTGCGTTGAAAGATCCGGACGCCGCCGCGCGACGAATTGTCGAAGAAGGCTGGACCGTGCGCGACGTGGAGCGTCTTGCGCAGCGAGAGGCCTCGGGCCCGCCAGACGGCGCCAAGGCGCGCAAGCCGAGCGCGGAAAAAGACGCCGATACGCGCGCCATCGAGAAGACGCTGAGCGATGCGCTTGGCCTCTCCGTCGCCATTCATCATCAAGGCGAAAGCGGCGAACTCCGCATTCGCTATAAGACCCTCGAGCAGCTCGACAGGCTTTGCAAATTGCTGACCCAATGAGCGCATAGCCTCGTCAGCGCGAAAAAACCGGCCTATGACGGGCCGGTTTTTCTTTTGTCCGAAGAGTTTTCCGAAGACATCATTCGGCCAATCTGTATTCGGCCAATCCGTCGCGCCCAAAATCGGCGCTTAAACAAAGGCTGCCAAGGCTGCGAAAAAAACTGGGTTCCGTGAGGCTCCCAGATTTTGCACATGATTAATGTGGAACTGTTGCGCAAGCGACACACTCCCGGAAAAACAGCCTGTCGACCTGGGATTTTTGATTAAAGTCAAATACATCGGGCCTAAAGTACAGCAACCTCCTTCCGAAGCTGTAGCTACAAAAATCCATCGATTCGTTTACCAGGGGAATCCCATGAAGGCTGTAATGCGCGGCGCTCTCGCCGTTCTCACCATGAGCGCGGCTGCAATATCTGCTCAAGCTGCAGACCTTCCGTCGTACAAAGCCCCTCCCATCTATAACCCGCCGCCGGTCTTCACCTGGACCGGCCTCTATGGCGGCATCAACATTGGCTATGGCTTCGGCGACAACGCTCAGGAAACCGGCGGGCTCGGCTATGTCAACCCAGGCGCCTTGGGAACGCTGCCGCTGGGCTCGGCCTGGAGCGTCGGGCAGAATCTGAACGGCGTCGTCGGCGGCGGTCAGGTCGGCTATAATTATCAGATGACGCCATGGCTCGTTCTCGGTCTCGAGACCGATATCAACGCCACCAATGCGCAATCCCACTCCAATTCCGCGGTTGGTGTCCTTGACGGCACCGGAGCGCATCTGCAGACCGCGTTTTCGACGAAGAGCGTCGACTGGTGGGGCACTGTGCGCGGCCGGGTCGGCTTCACCCTGCCGTCCTACCCGAATCTGATGGTCTACGGCACAGGCGGTTTCGCCTATGGCCAGGTCGTCCACAATGTCGGATTCGCCGACAATTTCTTCAACCCCTTCGCAGCGGGCTTTGCCGGAGGCGCCTATGGCCACGGATATTCCGACAGCACCAAAACCGGCTGGGCGGCCGGCGGCGGCGTCGAATGGTCGCCCTCCCAGTTCCCGGCGTGGTCGCTCAAGGCCGAATATCTCTATGTCGATCTCGGCTCGACGAACGCCAACTCCGTGCCGTTGAATGGCGGCGCGCCTCCTGCGCAGGGCGGCGCGACACCGGTGTTCGCCGCGACGCAAAGCTCGCCGACCCGCTTTCATACTGTTCGCGTGGGCCTGAACTGGCACTTCGACCCCTTCGCGCCCACGCTGGTCTCGAGCGGGAGCGGTCTGCCGTCCATCAAGGGGCCGCCGCCGCCGGCTTTCGTGGATAGCTATCAGCCGTTCCAGGTCCGCCTGAAGGTCGCCGGCGTCATACCGTTGAACGGCCATGGCACCGTTTACGATCTGGGTATCGGATACCCTGGCTTGGGTGCCATTGGCGCGCTCTCGGGCCTCACCGGCGCGAATGGCGTGATTGCGGGCGCCAGCACGAACACCTCGAGCGCCATCATTCCGATGCTTGATGCGGCCTACTACCTCACCAAGAACTGGGCGATCGAAGCCATTTGCTGCGTTGCTCCCCATCACATCCAGGGCACCGGCACGATCACCAGCGACTTCGCTCGCGCTTGGCTGTTCCCGCCGTCCATCATGGCGCAATATCACTTCACCAATTTCGGCGCCTTCCAGCCCTACCTCGGCGTCGGCGTCAACTTCACGACCTTCTGGGGGACGCGCGTCAACAACGACACCTGGGGGATTCCTTTCGTCCCGGGCTCAACGCTCGCTCGTTTGGGCGTTCCCGCAGTCCCCAGCACATTCCAATGGGCCACGGTCACCCCGTCATGGGGCCCGGTCGGTCAAGTTGGCTTCGATTATATGCTCAACGAACATTGGGGCGTGAACGTAGACTTCAAATATATCGGGCTACACCCGACGGTTCACTCCACGATCAACCATTTCGCACCGACAGCGCCTGCACTTGGAGCGATCTTCGGCCCGGTTAAGGTGTCTCTGCCGATCAACCCGGTGGTCATCTCGGCGGGCCTCACCTATCGCTTCGGCGGCAGCGTTCTTTCCCCGCTGTTCTGAGGATAAGCCAAGTCAAAAAGAAACCGGCCCCTCGCGGGCCGGTTTTTTTATGACGGCGCTCCAAGCGCAATCGCAAGCGCGCGAGGCGCACGGATTCGCTCCCGATTGGCGATCCGCTTTCTTCAACTGTGCGTCGTTGCGCCTTCCGCGGTTGCCATTCCTTCCATCCGGCTTTAATCGACATTGACCGCTGTTCCTGTTTCCGCAGGCTGAAAGCGCGCACATGCGCGCCGCCATGGCGGGGCCGCAGCGCCGCAAGGCGCGCGCCGCCCGACCCGAGGTTGCGACGAATTTGACCCCCAAAGAATGCGCCATCACTCCAGACATCGTCGCAGCGCACGGGCTGAAGCCCGAGGAATATCGAAGAATCCTCGATCTTATCGGCCGAGAGCCGAGCTTCACGGAGCTCGGGATTTTCTCCGCAATGTGGAACGAGCATTGTTCGTATAAGTCGTCGCGCATCCATCTGCGCAAACTGCCGACGAAAGCGCCTTGGGTGATCAGGGGTCCCGGCGAAAACGCCGGCGTCATCGACATTGGAGACGGCGACGCATGCGTCTTCAAGATGGAGAGCCATAACCACCCGTCCTTCATCGAACCCTATCAGGGCGCGGCGACCGGCGTCGGCGGAATTCTGCGCGATGTCTTCACCATGGGCGCGCGTCCCATCGCCTGTTTGAATCTTCTGCGATTCGGTTCGCCGTCGCATCAAAAGACGCGCCGGCTCGTTGCGGGCGTTGTGGCGGGGATTGGCGGTTACGGCAATTCCTTCGGCGTTCCGACCGTGGGGGGCTCGACAGAATTCGATTCGTCCTATGACGGCAATATTCTCGTCAACGCCATGGCGGTTGGAATAGCGCGCACGGATTCGATCTTTTATTCCGCGGCGACCGGCGTCGGAAACCCGATTGTCTATCTCGGCTCCAAAACCGGGCGCGACGGCATACATGGCGCCACAATGGCGTCCGCCTCCTTTGAAGAAGACGCAGAGGAGAAGCGACCCACCGTACAGGTCGGCGATCCTTTCTCCGAGAAACTGCTGCTCGAAGCCTGTCTCGAGCTGATGGCGACGGGCGCGGTTGTGGCGATCCAGGACATGGGCGCCGCCGGCCTCACCTCTTCCGCCGTGGAGATGGGCGCCAAGGGAAATCTCGGCGTCGAACTCGACCTCGACGCCGTGCCCTGTCGCGAATCCGGCATGACCGCCTATGAAATGATGCTTTCCGAGAGCCAGGAGCGCATGCTCATGGTTCTGCGCCCGGAGAAGGAGCGCGAGGCGGAAGCGATTTTCAAAAAATGGGGGCTGGATTTCGCCATCGTCGGCAAAACGACGGATACGCTGCGCTTCGTCGTGAAGCATGGCGGCGAAGTAAAAGCCGATCTGCCGATCAAGGAACTGGGCGACGAAGCGCCGCTTTACGATCGGCCCTATGTAAAAACGTGCAATCAAAAACCCGTCGACGCCTCTTCCATCTCGCCGCGCCATTCGAATAGCGACACGCTGCTGGCATTGCTTTCAACGCCGGACCTCTGTTCGAAGCGCTGGGTATGGGAGCAATATGACCATCTTATTCTCGGCAACACGATCCGCGCGCCGGGAGGAGACGCCGCAATTATTCGCGTGGGCTCCGGCCCCAAAGGGCTGGCGCTCACGACCGACGTCACGGCGCGCTACTGCGCCGCCGACCCCTATGAGGGCGGAAAGCAGGCTGTCGCCGGGGCCTGGCGCAACATCAGCGTGCGTGGCGCGACCCCTTTGGCGCTCACGGACAATCTGAATTTCGGCAATCCCGAACGGCCCGAGATCATGGGGCAATTCGTTGGGTGTCTCGAAGGAATCGGGGAAGCGGCGCGCACGCTCGATTTCCCGATCGTGTCCGGGAATGTTTCGCTCTACAACGAGACGCAGGGAACCGGTATCGCACCGACGCCTGCTATCGGCGGAGTTGGCGTCATTGCCGACGTGGCCAAAGCGTCGCAGACGGGCTTCGCGCGGGAAGGCGACGTCATTTTTCTCATTGGCGACACCATCGGCTGGCTCGGCCAATCGGTTTATTTGCGCGAGATTTTCGATTGTCGCGACGGCGCGCCGCCGCCTGTCGATCTCAACGCTGAAAGGCGAAACGGAGACTTCGTGCGCGAGCTCGTGTTGCAAGGTCGCATCAACGCCGCGCATGACCTTTCCGATGGCGGACTGGCCGTAGCGCTCGCCGAAATGTGTCTTGCGGGCGATATTGGCGCGCACATCGACCTTCTGCCGGAAGGACCCGCTCACGCTGCTCTTTTCGGAGAGGATCAGGCCCGCTATCTCATTGCCGCGTCCTCGGAGGACGCCGCCGTCATCGAACGCTTCGCGAAGGAAACGGGCGCGCCCATTCTCGCCATTGGCGTCACTGGCGGGGATGCGTTGAATCTTCCCTGCGAGGCGCCGATATTGCTCAGCGCTTTGCGCGAGGCGCATGAGCGGCCGTTTGCGGCCTATATGGCCGGAGACGAAGGAGCGTTTTCTTACAAAGGGTGACAAACCAATGCCGATGCCCGCAGCTGAAATCGAACGCATCATCAAGGCGGCGCTGCCCGATGCGGTCGTCGAGCTGACCGCTCTTGCGGACGACGACGATCACTGGGCGGCGAAGGTCGTGTCCGAGTCCTTTCGGGGACTGAGCCGCGTCCGTCAGCATCAACTGGTCAACGCCGCTTTCGGAAACAGGCTAGGAACCGAACTTCACGCCCTCGCGCTGACAACGAGCGCGCCTTGATCCCGCTTCGCCGGACGTGAGATAGTCTGTCGCAATCGAAAGCGGCGGAGCCTTGAACTCCGCATGAAAGGACGAACAATGGCCACCGACGTCAATTCGAAAATCAAGAACGTAATCGAGAGCAGCGACGTGGTGCTCTTCATGAAAGGCACGCCGGAAGCGCCGCAATGCGGCTTCTCAATGCAGGTTGTGCAAATCCTCAATCATGTCGGCGCGCCTTACAAGGCGATCAACGTCCTCGCCGATCCGGAAATTCGCGAAGGCATCAAAGCCTTTTCGAATTGGCCAACGATTCCGCAGCTCTACGTGAAGAACGAATTCATAGGCGGCTGCGACATCACGCGCGAAATGTTTCAGTCCGGCGAGCTCGTCGCTTTGTTCGACAAGGAAGGCGTTCCGCATAAGCAAGCGGCGAAAGCCTGAAGCCGTTTGGCGGCGGTGCGCTCAATCTCCGTCGCCGCATCCTCCCGAACAACCGCCGCTGCACCCATGGCCGCTGCATACGCCGTGGCCGTGCGAATCTCCCGCACTGTCGCCGGTCGAATCGAACGACGCTGGAGCTGGAAAAGTCGCCGCAGCAATAGGGCGACGAAACGCCGTCCGCGTCGCGAAGCGCCCGGCAGTCAGGCGCGTAATGAAATCCGTGCTCAGAGCGAGCGTTCCATAGAGCGCAAGGAGCCGCTCCGGCTTCCCAGGATCGATGTTTTCGAGTTTGCAGCACCAGAACCAGATGCGGCGCAGTCCTTCATTGGATTTGCGCCGTTCGGGCGCGAGAACGGCTGCGGGCGTGTGATGAAAATAGGCGCCGGCCGCCTTTTGGCAAAATTCATTATAGGCCCGTGTGTAGAGAATGAATTCGTGCCATAGGTCGTCCGCGGCCTGCGACGGCATGTAGACGTATTTCTGTCCGCTCCTAAGATAGGCGAGAAAGAACTGGCGCAATCTATCTCCGACGATACGTCTGTCGCTCCCATCGAAGGTCGGACGTTTCTTTGCGAGCTTGTCGAGAAGGCCAGCAGGCCAACGATAATCGTCGATGAAGGCCGCGCGCCGCTTGTTTTGATTCTTGCGCCACGCGCCGAAGACGAACAAACCAATGAGCGGCGTAAGCAGGAGAAACAGGGAAAAATTGCCCTTAAGCATCGCGTTAAGCGCCTCTGTCTCGTTCGGTTTGAAGCCTACCTTCGGTCTTTTTCATTCTGGCGTTGCGCCAGAGCGATAAACAAAAACGCGACGTGCTGAGAATGAATCATTTCGCCGGCAAGCGCCATATCGAGCGCGCGCCGCCACGGCACAAGTTCGACGACAACATCTTCGCCCGCGTCAGGTTCCGGCGCACGAATGGCGCGCGCATGCGTCGCGAGCAAGATGTGAGCGCTATTCGAATGCGACGCAGGATTTGGCGAGAGTTTCGCCAAATGACGCATCTCCGCTGCGACATGGCCTGTCTCTTCGAGCAACTCCCTCGCGCCGGTTTCGAGCGGATCGCTTTCATGCGCATCCATGACCCCGCCGGGCAGTTCCAGCGTGATGACGCCGGCGCCGTGGCGATATTGGCGCACCATGACGAGGCGGTCTTCATCGTCGAAGGCCGCGACATGCACCCAGTCGGGATATTCGAGCACATAATAGGGATCGAGCGTCGCCCCGCGCGCCGTGACGCAGCCATCCGCGCGAACGCTGATCCAGCGGTCGCGTAGCGCATGGCGCGTAGAGAAGACCCGCCACGGCTGAAGGATTTTGTCGCTCAAGGTGCGGCGCTTGCGGCTTTAGCGACGAGCGCCTGCGCATCGGCCGAATCCCAGGCGGCGGGACCGGCCATCAGCCCGATCGCGCAGCCGGCCGGATCGATCAGAAAGGTCGTCGGAAGGCCGAGGACTTTCCCCGTCTGCTTCAGCTGAAAGAAGACGTCGGCCTTGGGATCGGAATAATAGGCGAGATTCTTGACCCCGATTTCATGAAGAAAGGCCTTGGGACGGTCGAGCCGCGACGTGTCGATATTGACGGCGACCACTTGAAATTTGTCTGAGCCCGCAAGGCCTTGCAGCCGGTCCAGCGCCGGCATCTCCTGTCGGCAGGGGACGCACCATGTCGCCCAGAGATTAAAAAGGACCGTTTTGCTCCTGAAGGCCGCGAGAGTGACCGTCTTGCCGTCGGGCCCGACGAAAGCGAGCTCAGGCATGGCTTCTGGCGCTTTGGCTATGGTCATGGCCGCCACTTCGCCCTTTGCGAGCGGCGCGATGCTTTCCGCAGTCCTGACGCTCGTGGCGCAGGCCTCCGAGGCCTCTTTCTTGCCGCTCGGGCCGCCCTTCACGTATAGAAGCGCCGCGCCTGCCGCGAGAAGCGCAATCAGCGCTACAATCCCTTTAAAGCTGCGCGGAGCCGGCGCGGGAGCGTCACTACCATCGGTCATTTTCTGCGGTCCGTGAGGTCATATGACGAGCAAAATATGGGGCGGACGCTTCAAGAGCGCAACCGACGCCGTGATGGAGGCGATCAATGTGTCGATCAGCTTCGACAAAAGGCTCGCGCCTCACGACATCGAGGGCTCCCTCGCCCATGTCGCCATGCTCGCCGAAACCGGCATTTTGACGCGCGAAGACGCCGCTAAGATCACGGAGGGCTTAAAGCGAATCCGCGAGGAAATCGAGGGTGGAGGATTCGCGTTTTCTGAAAAGCTCGAGGACATTCACATGAATGTCGAGGCGAGACTCGCGGAGCTGATCGGGCCGGCGGCCGGGCGACTACATACAGCGCGCTCGCGCAACGATCAGGTCGCGACGGATTTCAGGCTCTTCGTCCGCGACGCGATCGACGCTCTCGATCGCCAATTGGCCGATCTTCAGCTGGCGCTCTGCGAGCGCGCGCTGGAGGAAGCCGCGACAATCATGCCGGGCTTCACGCATTTGCAATCGGCGCAGCCAATCACCTTCGGCCATCATTTGCTCGCCTATGTCGAAATGATCGCGCGGGATCGCGGGCGCTTTAAGGATGCGCGCGCGCGGCTGAACGAGTCGCCGCTTGGGGCCGCAGCGCTTGCGGGAACCTCCTTCCCCATCGACCGCGCCCATTCCGCCAAAACGCTCGGATTTGCGCGGCCGACCGCTAATTCTCTGGACAGCGTTTCGGATCGCGACTTCGTCCTCGAAACGCTTTCGGCCGCTGCAATCTGCTCGACCCATCTGTCGCGTTTCGCGGAAGAGATCGTGCTGTGGACGACGGCGCAATTCGGCTTCGTTTCGCTGTCCGACAAATTCACGACGGGCTCGTCGATCATGCCGCAAAAACGCAACCCGGACGCGGCGGAACTCGTGCGCGGGAAAACGGGCCGGATTCTCGGCGCGCTGCAGGCCCTCTTTGTCGTGATGAAAGGCCTTCCGCTCGCCTATTCCAAGGACATGCAGGAAGACAAGGAAGGCGCTTTCGACGCGCTCGATACGCTGTCGCTCTGCATCGCCGCGACCGCCGGCATGGTTCGCGACATGAGCGTTCACCGCGCGCGCATGAAAAAGGCGGCGGGGGCGGGATACGCCACGGCGACCGATCTTGCCGATTGGCTGGTGCGCTCGCTCGCCATGCCTTTTCGTGAGGCGCATCACGTCACCGGTCGAATCGTCGCCATCGCCGCCGAACGCGGGGTCCCGCTCGAAAAAATCCCCCTCGCGGACATGCAGAACGTCGAACCGCGAATCACTCAGGATGTCTTCTCGGTGCTGGGCGTCGAAAAATCCGTCAAAAGCCGCCGCAGCTGCGGAGGAACGGCGCCGGCGAACGTTCGGAAAGAGGCGCGGCGATGGTTGAAACGCCTGGCGAAGGCGCCGGAATAGGCTTCGGCGCCTCTCGTTCCGCGCGCCCAATTGGGATATAGTGGCGCGACTCTCAACCCCGACGGATGGATCGATCATCTTGACGCTTCTCAGAACCGCGCCGCGCGGCTTGGCGATCGCATCGCTCCTGCTTCTGGCGGCAAGCCTTGCCGGCTGCGGGCGGCGCGGACCGCTCGAATTGCCCCCCGACGTGCAGGCTCGCGGCCAGCAGGCGCAGGCGGAAGCGGCGTCGCGCACGCCGAGGGCGACCGGTCCATTGGGAGAGCCCGTTGCGCCGCCGCCGCCGGCCATTCCCGGCACGGTTGGCAATCGGCCGCCTGCGGCCTATCCCTTCTTCCTCGACCCGCTGCTCTGATCGAACGGACCGATGCATCATTTCGATTACCGGGAGGGCGTTCTCCACGCCGAGGACGTCGCCTTGCCGGAAATCGCTCAGGCGACGAAGACGCCATTTTACTGCTACTCGGCGGCGACAATCCGGCGCCATTACACCGTCTTTGCGCAAGCTTTTCAGGGCCTCGACGCGCTCGTCTGCTATGCGATGAAGGCCAACTCCAATCAGGCGGTGCTGACCCTGCTGGGGTCGCTCGACGCCGGCATGGACGTGGTCTCCGGCGGCGAATTGCGCCGGGCGCTCGCAGCGGGCGTCGAACCCGGCAAAATCACCTTTTCGGGCGTCGGCAAGACGGCGGAAGAGATCGAATTGGCGCTCGCCGCCGGTATCCTATGTTTCAACGTCGAATCCGAGCCGGAGCTCGAGGCGATATCGGCGCTGGCCCGCGCCGCCCGGCGCGAGGCGCCGATTTCCCTGCGCGTCAACCCGGACGTGGACGCGCGGACCCACGCCAAAATCTCGACCGGCCTCGCCGAAAACAAATTCGGCGTGCCGCTGTCGCGCGCGCGGGCCGTCTACGCCTATGCGGCCCGGCTGCCAAATCTGAAAATCCTCGGCGTCGACATGCATATCGGCTCGCAGCTCACGCAGCTCGAGCCCTTCGACGAAGCCTTCTCGCTGCTCGCCGAGCTCGTGCGCGATCTGCGGGCCGACGGCCACGCCATTTCGCATGTCGATCTCGGCGGCGGCCTTGGAATTCCCTATCGCGAGGGCGAAGACCCGCAATCCTATCATCCGGAGAAATACGCAGCCATCGTGCGCAAACATTTCGCGACGCTCGGCTGCAAGCTTCTGTTCGAGCCGGGACGGCTCATTGTCGGCAACGCCGGCGTGCTGGTGACGCGCGTCCTTTACGTGAAGCGCGGTGAAGCAAAGACTTTCGTCATCGTCGACGCCGGGATGAACGATCTCGTGCGTCCGACGCTCTACGACGCATGGCACGAAATCGCGCCGGTGACGAAATCGCCGGGGCGTCAGGAAATCCTGGCGGACGTCGTCGGGCCCGTATGCGAAACGGGAGATTATTTCGCGCTCGGCCGCATGATGGAGGAGCCGGCGCGAGGCGATCTGTTGGCGATTTTGACCGCCGGCGCCTATGGCGCCGTTCAGTCGGGCGTCTACAACAGCCGCCCGCTCATTCCGGAAACGCTGGTCGACGGCGCCCGTTGGGCGGTCGTTCGCGAGCGCCCCTCGATAGACGAGTTGATCGCGCTCGATCGGGTTCCGGACTGGCTTCGCCGGCGCTGAGTCCGCCTCAGGTTTCCTCGTCGGTCTCGATGTCGCCGTCGATGAGACCAGTCACGTCGTCGTCTTCCTCTTCCTCTTCTTCGAGGAAAGTGTCGTCGTCGGCCGCCTCGATTTCGACGTCCTCGTCGACATCGACCGCCTCGACCTTGTTTTCGTTCTCGGCGACCTCATCGAGAGAAATCGTTTCTGCGGCTTCTTTATCGACTTCGGCCTCTTCGTCGGCTTCGGCTCCGCCACGACTCGGCGCGCGGGCCAGGGGCGCGACATGGAACACCGTTCCACATTTCGGGCAAAGAATAGGATCCTTGTTCAGATCGAAAAATTTGATCCCGCAAGACTGGCATTGGCGCTTGGCGCCGAGTTCCGGTTTGGCCACGGTCCGATGGTCCTCGAATACTAAGCAGCGCGAGAGCGTCGCGCGATGAAGTGTCGTCGGGCGCTCCGGTTAGTTTGGTCAATCGCCTCTGTCAAATGGAAATGCGCGGCGGCCGGATCTTTCGCGAAAGCGCCGCAGGGTCGGCGCGATTGTGGCGAACCTCGCCCATTGCCAAGCGCCGCCCGGATTGGCATATCGGTAGGCGCGCGGGTGTAGCTCAATGGTAGAGCAGCAGCCTTCCAAGCTGAATACGAGGGTTCGATTCCCTTCACCCGCTCCAGATCGCCTCATTTCCGGACATTTGAGCCCCGCGGGTCCAGCGCCGCGCGCAGCGCCTCGCCCAGAGAGCCCGTCTGGCGTTCGGGCGAGGGCTTTGTCGGCGCGCCCGGGCGAGCTTCGGACGCGCCTCCCGCCTCCCGACGCGGCCGCGCTTCATCGTCGAGCCGCATTGTGAGCGAAATGCGCTTTCGGGCGGCGTCGATCTCCAGCACTTTCACGCGGACGACGTCGCCCGGTTTAACCACTGCCCGCGGGTCCTTCACGAATGTTTTGGACATGGCCGAGATATGGACCAGCCCGTCCTGGTGCACGCCGATGTCGACGAAGGCGCCGAAGGCGGCGACATTGGTGACGACGCCTTCCAGAGTCATCCCCGGCCGCAGATCGGACAGTTTTTCGACGCCGTCCTGAAACGCCGCAGTCTTGAACGCCGGACGCGGATCACGGCCGGGCTTCTCCAATTCAGTCAGCACGTCGGTTACGGTCGGAATTCCGAAGGTCTCATCGACGAATTGCGAGGGCTTGAGCTTGCGCAGCTCCGCCGCATTGCCGATGAGCGATTTGATGTCCGTCTTCGCCGCATCGAGGATGCGCCGAACCAGCGAATAAGATTCCGGATGCACGCCGGAACGATCCAGCGGATCGTCGCCGTCGATAATGCGTAAAAATCCTGCGCTCTGCTCAAAGGCTTTCGGACCCAACCGAGGCACCTGCTTGAGAGCTTCGCGCGTGCGAAAAGGCCCGTTCGCATCCCGATGCGCTACGATATTTCCCGCGAGCAGGTCGCCAACGCCCGAAACGCGCGCAAGCAAAGGCGCCGAGGCGGTGTTCACGTCGACGCCGACGGCGTTCACGCAATCTTCGACGACAGCGTCGAGCGAACGCGACAATTTCGATTCCGAAACGTCGTGCTGATACTGACCGACGCCGATGGATTTCGGATCGATCTTCACCAGTTCGGCGAGCGGATCCTGCAGGCGCCGCGCGATTGAGACGGCCCCGCGCAGTGACACGTCGAGCTCCGGCAATTCGCGCGAGGCGTATTCGGACGCCGAATAGACTGACGCGCCCGCTTCCGACACGACAACCTTGGTAAGTTTGAGTTCGGGATGTTTGGCGATCAATTCGCCGGCGAGTCTGTCGGTTTCGCGGGAGGCCGTTCCGTTGCCGATCGCGATCAATTCGATCTTATGCTCGCGTGCCAGTCTCGCGAGCATCGCGAGCGCTTCGTCCCATCGTCGCTGCGGCTCATGCGGAAAGATGGCGGTGGTCGCGACGATCTTTCCGGTGCGGTCGACCACCGCAGTTTTCACGCCGGTCCGAAAGCCGGGGTCGAGTCCCATGGTCGCCCGCGCGCCTGCAGGCGCCGAGAGCAGAAGATCGCGCAGATTGACGGAGAAGATGCGGATGGATTCGTCTTCCGCGAAACGCCACAGCCTCATGCGGATGTCGATGGAGAGATGCAGTTCGATTTTCGTCCGCCACGCCCAGCGCACAGTCTCGAGCAGCCATCGGTCGCCCGGCCGGCCGCGATCCGCGATCGAAAATCTTTGCGCGATCTGGCCCTCGTAGCCGCCCGCGCCCGGCGCAGTTTCGGAAACCGTCTCCAAATCCAGAACTTCTTCTTTCTCCCCGCGAAACATCGCCAATATGCGATGCGACGGCAGTTTCGCGAAAGCCTGCGAGAAATCGAAATAGTCGGAAAATTTTGCGCCGGACGTCTCCTTTCCGTCGCGAACCCTAGATTTTAGGGCGCCTTGCGCCCAATAGATCTCGCGCAGACGGCCGATGAGATCCGCGTCTTGGGAAAAGCGTTCAACGAGAATGGCGCGCGCCCCTTCGAGCGCAGCGTCGATCGTCTCGATTCCTTTCGCTTCGTGCACGAAAGAGTCCGCCTGCGATTTCGGTTCGCGCTCCGGATGGGCGAGAAGCGATTCGGCGAACGGGGCTAGGCCGGCCTCGATTGCGATCTGCGCCTTGGTGCGGCGCTTCGGCTTATAGGGAAGATAAATATCTTCGAGCCGCGCCTTGTTGTCGGCCTCCAGTATTTTTCGCCGAAGCGCGTCATCGAGTTTGCCTTGGGCCGCGACGGAATCGAGGATGGCTTTCCTTCGATCCTCCAGTTCACGAAGATAGCGCAGCCGCTCTTCCAAATGGCGCAATTGCGCGTCGTCGAGACCGCCGGTCGCTTCCTTACGGTAACGCGCCACGAATGGGACGGTGGAGCCGCTGTCGAGAAGCGACGTCGCGGCTTCCACTTGCCATTGCCGAACCGAAAGCTCCGTCCCTATGCGCTCAATGATCGATGTCATGCCGCCGCCTGTTCGAATT
>Ga0209048_10004298_pt1 | contig 13658 bp, 11 predicted proteins | sample FrelakmetCRP12CR_FD_187146 | JGI IMG/M metagenome (GOLD analysis project Ga0209048, IMG submission 187146) | Freshwater lake sediment microbial communities from the University of Notre Dame, USA, for methane emissions studies - CRP12 CR (SPAdes)... | ecosystem: Environmental > Aquatic >... | reverse complement strand
GACCCATACACGTGCCAGTTGAGTCTGATCTTCGTCTTGAACAGCGTCCCCCGCGAGTTCTGTCGCAGGGGGAGCGTCCACAAAATGGGTTCGGTGCAGACCGTGTCTGCCAGGCCCGGAATGAAGGCGATCGATCGTTGCTTGAAAGTACTGAGCGTGCCCCCAAGCTGCATCAGCGCCGCTTCGAAAGCATCCCGGTTTTGGAGATTGGACCTAGGGTTATTCTCATTTGGAGCGTGCAGGTACACCGTCGTTATCGGTCCGCGTGCCCTGCACTGGAAGCGCGTCTCTTTGCTGCCGATGTTGAGGCAGATTCGAAAAGTAAACGTGCACGCGTTGTCGCCCATGACCGCATCGCAGGTCGGGTCATCGTTGGTGCAGCTGAGGTGGTTGTCCGGCAGGCCGTTGGGAAGGACGGGCCCCGGAGAAGGCAGACAGATTTCCGCAAGGCAGTCTTGGTACAACGGCCCGCAGTATCCGGGGATCAGATCCGGTAGGCCACCAGGCCCGTTTCCGAGGCAATTCGGTGTGCCAGTCGCCGTGGGCGTTGGGGTCACGGTATACGTCGCGCAACCCCCGCGTGCGGGCGTTGAGGGAGATCCAGTGGTCGTTGGGGGTGGCGCGATACAGGCAGAGTTCGGGTGGATCGCCGGCGGTGTGCCGTCCGGACAGATCAGGCCGCACTGACCAGCGATCGGTTGGGCGCAGGTGTGGGCGTCATTGGTACATTCGCAACAATCAGTCGGCCCAGGTGTTTTCGTCGGGGTCCGGGTGATCGTCGGGGTAGGCGTTGACGTCGGTGTCTGTGTTGCTGTCGGTGTCGCCGTGTTGCTCGGCATAATGGTCGGTGTCGGAGTCTGCGTCGGCGTGTTGGTAGGTGTGGCCGTCGGTGTGGGTGGCGGTTCGACCACAGTGGTAATCCCAGAACCTGTCCCCGTCCCGGTCACCATGTTAACCGAGGCGAGGGCGCGCACGCGTCCCAGCTGGTTGGTCTGTATGCCGGGCAACCCCGCCGAGTCGATTGCCGGCACCCTCAAGACATCGACGAAAAAGTTGATCGTGCAACCCGCCATGTCGCCAGAGCCTACCGGTGCAAGAACCACAGGGGAAGCGGGAATGAACTCAACTTCGCCGGTCGTCGCGTCCGCTGGTCCGATAGTAAACGTCATGTTGGCGCACGCCGACCCTGCCATGCCGGTTGCCGGCCCCTTGATGAGGAAGACGCCTGGATCCGCACTTTCCGGCGGACAAGGAACCGGGGCGTCCGTGCCACACGAAGGCGTATGCCTGATGAGACTGAGCGTCAGCGTGCCGCCGCTCTCCGGTATTGTTGATGTGTTAACGATGCTCAGGCTGACGGGAACGGTGGTATCACCAACGGTGATCACCGCCGGGTACGTGGGTGAGATCCCGACGCCGACCCCCGCAAAGGCCGGTTGGCGGCCGATCATGCCGCTGATAACCACCAGGAGGGCGGCAACTGCCCAGAGCCAGACTGTCTGCCGCGATTGTGCTTGTGCTGCCACCACGGAAGTTGCTAGGCAGGCGCGATCGCTTCTAAGCATCTCGTCTTCCCCGTCTTCAGCTCGCGCACAAGCACTCACCTCGCCGCATGCTCATGGCGCCCCACGTTAACAGCAGACCGGGGGCTCCGCCACGCACCCAGAGAAGCAGACCACACCACCGTTCACCATGCACACCTCACGGACGCCACGATAGCTGTATACGCCTCCCATGGTCCCCTAGACTGCTCATCGGTTGACGGACGCGCCTATTTGCTCGCACCTGACGGGTAACCTGCGGCCAATGGGTTTGTCAAGAAGAAATTCAGGGCCGAACAACCGCCGCGCGCGGGCGCATGTGGGCCACGGAGAGGCAATTGACCCGCTGCCCAGGTGCGCATAGCGTAAGGTTGGGAGGATTGCTGAAAGATGGCTGACGAAAGGCATGATTACGACACAACGGTCGAGTGGACAGACGATAGGCACGGCACGCTCGCGGCCAGTGGCCGGGCGCCAGTCGCCATTGGCGCGCCGCCCGAATTCGGCGGCAGCGATGATGTCTGGTCACCCGAACACCTGTGTGTGGCGGCGGTAAACGCTTGCGTCATGCTGACGTTCGTGGCCATAGCGCAGAACTCGAAGCTGCCGCTCAAGGCCTATGCTGCGTCGGCGACGGGGTCGTTGGAAAAGGTCGAGGGCCGGGGCCCGGTGATCACACGAGTTGTCGTGAAGCCCCGCATCACCATCGGCCCGGATGTCGATCGCGGCAAGGTGGAGCGCGTCATCAACATGGCAGAGAAGCATTGCTTCATTTCGAACTCACTGAACGGTGAAGTCCGGCTGGAGCCGGAGATCATCGTGGCGTGACGCACGACTCATCCGCAGCAGTGCCTTCCCCTCATCAATTTCCCCGCGCCGCTGGCGTTGCGCTGCCACTCTTTGCATTGCGTGGCGCGCACGATATTGGCACCGGCGAGATCCTCGATCTGATCTCGTTCATCGATTGGATGGATCGCTGGCAGCTCCGCGTGGTCCAGTTGCTGCCCATCAACGAAACAGCGATCGGCGAAGCCAGCCCGTACAACACCCTGAGCGCCTTCGCCATCGACCCGGCGTACATCTCCGTGTCGCATGTGCCGGACATCGAGCACAGTGGGACCGCGCAGGATCTCCTCAGCACGCCGCGGGTCCGCGCACAGATGCGGCGGTGGAAAAAGTCGCGGGAGCGGCAACGCCGTGGCGTCTACGCCCTCAAGCTGCAGCTCTTGGAGCTCGGGTTCGAGGCGTTCCAGCAGCTACCACCATCAAGTGATCGCGGCGCGGCGCTGGCGCGCTTTTGTGAACTCAATGCGGGCTGGCTCGACGACTACGCGCTGTTCCGCGCCATCAAAGAGCGACGTCGCTGGACGAGTTGGGAGACATGGCTGGATGGCCTCCGCGACCGTGGTGCCGTGGAGGTGCAACGCATGGCCACGACGTTGCGGACGCGTGTCCGCTTCTTCCAGTACGTGCAGTGGATCGCTGCCGAGCAGTGGAGTGCGGTGCGCGAGCACGCGCGGCGGCGCGGGGTACTCGTCAAGGGCGACCTCACGTTCGTCTGTGGCCGCGACAGTGCAGACGTGTGGGCGCATCAGGGCCTATTTGATCTGAACAGCTCAGCGGGTGCGCCGCCCGATGCGTTCAGCGCCACGGGTCAGGCCTGGGGTCTCCCACTCTACAACTGGACAGCGATGCGAGCGAGCGGTTTTCGATGGTGGCGCCAACGCGCAAGGCAAGGCGCCGACCTCTTCGATCTCTTCCGTGTTGATCATGTGGTTGGTCTCTTTCGCACCTACGCCATCCCGGTCCGTGCTGGCGGCGCCGCGGGCTTCGTGCCGCATGAGCATGCAGAACAGGCATCTCAAGGGGACGGCCTCCTGACCGCCATCGTCGAAGAGGCCGGCGCAAGCGGTGTGATCGCCGAGGATCTCGGCACGGTTCCCGATTGGGTACGCGCCTCGCTGACACGACTCGGGATACCCGGCTACAAGGTGTTCCGCTGGGAGCAGCACGATGGAGCGTTTACCGACCCGCGCTCCTACCCGGAGCTGTCCGTGGCCACCACCGGCACGCACGATACCGACACCCTGGTGATGTGGTGGAAGACGCTGCCTCCAGAGGAACGCGTCGCGGTCGTCCGCTCGCTGCAACTCACTGGCCCGGGTCTGAGCGCGAGCGACCCTGCCCCGCGGTGGAGCCCGGAACTGCACGTGGCATTGCTCGACCGCCTTTTCGAAGCAGGCTCCGCGCTGACGATCCTGCCGATCCAAGACCTCTTCGGTTGGCGCGAGCGTATCAACACGCCTGCGACGACCGATCGTCACAATTGGAGGTATCGCTTGCCCGTCGAGACCAGGCAACTCGACACCGTGCCGGAAGTGCGCGAACGCATGCAGCTGATCCGGGCGATGATCGACGCGAGTGGAAGGTCCGCGCGCTGAGCGCGCTCATGGCGCGTGGGGAACGAAGCGCACCTCGAACAGCTTCGGCCACAGCTTCCCGGTAATGAGGAACGTGCCGCGGCTGGTGTCGTACGCAATCCCGTTCAGAACGTCGGCGCTGGCTCGCTCTGCCGGCGTCAACAGACCGGATGCGTTGATGACGGCCGTTACCGCACCGGTGCGCGGATCGATTCTGACGATCGTGTCGGTGAGCCAGATGTTGGCAAACACCTCGGCTCCCACGCACTCCAGTTCGTTGAGCGCGGTCCGACGTTGTCCGTTGAGCGTTACGCCGACCTGGCCGGTTACGGCGAAGGTTGCCGGGTCACGGAAGTACAGTGTGTCGCTGCCGTCGCTCATGACCAAGCGCCTGCCGTCGTAGCAGATGCCCCAGCCCTCGGTGGTGTAGGCGAACTGGCGGAGCGGACTGAACGTCGCGCGGTCGTACTCGAATGCCACGTGTTCCTGCCAGGTGAGCTGAATCAGGCGCTCGCCGACCAAGGCGAGTCCTTCAGCAAAGTATTTGTTGGCAATCGGCACCGAGCGCAGCACGCGTCCGGTAGTGCGGTCAACTTCGCGCAGGCTGGAGACGCCGTACCGGCCGGCGCTCTCGTAGAGCTTCCCATCGTGCAGCAGCAATCCCTGCGTGAAGGCCTGCGGGTCGTGTGGATACGCAGTGAGCACCTGGGCGTCGAGCGCCGCGGGCGGTTCTACCGCCGGTGTCGGCCGCGCCCACGGTGCCGTCAGGAGGAAAACGCTGCCAGCGAGCCACAACCCGAGACGCTGGAGAGCCACCGCTCGCCACATCATCACGCCCCGACTATAGCGAGGGGGCGAATGTTGGACCAAGTGATTTTTCGAGTGCGTGCTACTTGAAGGAGCGCGCGAACAACTGCTCGATCGCTGCCTTGCCGTTGTCGCTCAGGGAGCGCGTCCCCGTGCCGGCGAAATGCGGGTGGGTGATCGTGGGTGCGTGCGACTCCCACGCTGTGCCCGTCCACCGCAACCAACCATTGCGATCCTGATCGAACACGCAGACCGGCTTGTTGCACAGCTTGGCAAACTCGGCGCCCCAGCCCGTTCCGCCCATCACCGTGTCGTCTTCGAGCACCTTGCCGACGACGTAGACCTCCTGGGCGTTGTTGATCTGGTGCCAGATCGTTTGCAGCACCTTCTTGATGTAGTCCGTCTCCGGGTAATGGCGGTGCATCAGCTTCGACACATACGCCAAGCTGACATCGCCGTGCGCCAGCTCGGCATGGCTGAGCGTGCGGACACCACGGGTGCGCTCAATGACGTGGTCGTCGAAGGTGAAGTTCACTTCCTCGATGCCGTGGCGTTCGGCAGCCGCGCCGAAGGCGGCCTCGGCGCCTTTGAGGCCGCCGCTGTACAAGACGCATTCAGTCGGGTTCATGTGCCTGCGAGTCCTTCCCGCCCACGCCGCGGCACGGGTGCCTCGGCACGGGCCGCTTATGCATAGCGCACGAGCGCCACGCTGCAAGAGCGGAGCTATGCTATCTGAAGGCGTGCGATGGAGGACCAGTGTGACATCGCCGTCATCGGTGGCGGCGCTGCCGGCTTGGCGGCGGGCATCTTTGCGGCCGAGACCGCGCCACACCGGGTCGTCGTGCTTGATGGCGCTGCGCAGATCGGCGCCAAGATCCTGATCTCCGGGGGAGGGCGCTGCAACGTCACGCACGATGTGGTGCGGCCGGACGACTTCAACGGCGCGCAACCCGTCGTGCGCAACATCCTCGCCGCGTTCGACGAGCACGCCACGCAGCAGTGGTTCGCTGCCCTGGGCGTGCCGTTGAAGCGCGAGGACACCGGCAAGCTCTTCCCGGTGAGCGACAGTGCGCGCACGGTGCTCGAGGCCCTGCTGCGCCGCTGTGCCGCGCTTGGGATCGGGATCCGCGAGCAGCACCGCGTGAGCGATGTTGTGCGCACCGGCGGCACGTTCGACGTTGTCCATCAACACGGGTTCTTGCGCGCCGCGCGTGTGATCATGGCGACCGGCGGCTGCTCACTGCCGCGTACCGGGAGCGACGGCGGCGGCTGGGAGATCGTGCGCCGCCTCGGCCATACGGTGACTCCGACGTTTCCCGCGCTGGTGCCGCTCGTCTTGCAGGGCGGGGTTCACGCGGGGCTGTCCGGCCTCTCGCAGCCAGTCGAGTTATCAACGTTTGCTGACGGCGGGTTGATCGATCGGCGCACCGGCAGCTTGTTGTGGACGCACTTTGGCGTCAGCGGTCCGGTGGTCATGGACGCCAGCCGTCATTGGGTCATCGCGCACGCCGGTGGACGACGCGTCGTGATGCGTTGCAACTTTCTGCGCGGGCATAGCTTCGAACAAGTCGAGCGACTCCTGATGGATGCCGCGAGGGTGCGGCCGCGTGCCTCGATGCAGCGGTTGCTTGCCGAGCGGCTTCCCGATCGCCTCGCGACTGCGCTGCTGGTTGCCGCGGGCGTCGATCCCGGCGTGCGGGCTGCGCAGCTGTCCCGGCTGCAGCGTCGCGCACTGGTGCATGCGTTGACAGCCTTCGTGCTCCCGGTCGTGCGAGCACGCGGTTGGGACTTCGCTGAGGTGACCGCCGGCGGCGTGCCGCTTGCCGAGATCGACTACCGCACGATGGCGTCGCGGCGGGTCGAGGGACTGCACTTGGTCGGGGAAATGCTCGACTGCGACGGTCGGATCGGTGGCTTCAACTTCCAGTGGGCGTGGGCGACGGGTCATGTCGCCGGCCGTGCCGCCGCTGCGGCCGGCGGCCCGGCGCCAGCGCCCTCGCGGCGTGTCATTGCTTGACCGTTTGCCTGCCCGGCGAGTACAAGCTGGCCCAATGGCCGAAGAGTTCAGCTTCAACCCGTTCGACGAGGAGACGCGCCGCAACCCGTTTCCGCTGTTTGCGCGGGCGCGTCGTGAGCAGCCAATTTACCCGCATCCTGGCTTGCCGATCACTTCCGTCTTCCGCTACGCCGACACCCAGGCGATCCTCAGAGATTCACAGACGTGGTCGAACCAGTTTCCTCCACCGCCCGGCATCGACCCGGAGAAGCTGCCGCCGCCCAGTATGTTGGGCCAGGATCCTCCCGAGCACACGCGGCTGCGCGCGTTGGTGAACCAGGCGTTTACGCCGCGCATCATTCGCCGCCTCGAGCCGCGCATGCACGAGATCGCCAACGAGCTGCTCGACCGTGCGTTGGAGCAACGTGAGGTCGATTTCATCGAAGCATTCACGTACCCGCTGCCGGTCATCGTGATCGCCGAAATCATCGGCATCCCGGCCGCGGACCGTGAGCAGTTCAAGATGTGGTCCGACGCTGCGGTCGAAAACCTGGGCAACGCCTTGTTCACCCCGCCGCCGCCTGAACGGTTGGCGCAGCTCGGGAAGTTGCTGGGTGACATGGGCGCCTACTTTACGGCGCTAGCCGACGAGCGGCGTCGGCAGCCGCGCGACGACTTGTTGACCGGCTTGGTGCAGGCCGAAGTGGAAGGCTCCCGACTCAGCCACGATGAGATGCTCCGCATGCTCGTCCTGCTGCTGGTGGCCGGCAACGAGACGACGACGACGTTGATCGGCAACGCCGCTCTGGAACTGCTGGCGCACCCGGATCAGCTGGCCCGTCTGCGCGCCGCGCCCGACCTGCTGCCCTCGGCAATCGAGGAAGTACTGCGCTATGCATCGCCGGTGCAGCTGGATCCGCGCTGCGCCACGCGCCGCGTCGAGCTCCACGGGCAGACGATTGAACCCCGGCACATTGTGGTCAATTGGCTCGGCTCGGCGAATCACGATGAGCAGGTGTTTCCCGAGCCGGAACGCTTCGACATCGGCCGCAGCGAGAACCGTCACCTGGCGTTCGGCTTCGGTACGCACTACTGCTTGGGTGCGAATCTGGCCCGCCTTGAAGCGCAGGTGGCCGTGGGCGCCTTGCTGGCGCGCACGCGCTCATTCGAGCGCGTGGATGCCGCGGCGTTGCCGATCCACCCGAGCATCGTCTTCCGCGCCGTCACCAAACTTCCTCTGCGTTTGGTCGCCAAGTAGCCACCTGCCGCCGTTGCGCCACGTGACCGAACGGCGCTAAGTTCATCGGACGATGCGCGGTCAGCTGCGGCGATACGGACTGCTCGGCTATTTGAATCTCTCCGAGGCGCTGTTGCGCTCGCTCGGCCGGCGGCGGCCGTACGGGGTGCTGACGCTCGACATCGCCGGCGACTTGCCGGAGGAGCCCGTGGAGTATCGCCTGCTCGGCTTGTCGCAACGCGCCCGCGAAAACTATTTCGATGCGCTCGCACTCCTGCGCTGGGCACGTGAGGACACACAGCTGCGTGGTGTGTTGCTGCGCTGCGGCGGCCTGCGGATCGGGTGGGCGAAGGCGCAGGAGCTGCGCCGCAGCCTGACCGCGCTGCGCGACGCGGGCAAAACCGTCTGGGTGCATCTCACGCAAGCCGGGTTGCGTGAGTACCTGCTCGCCTCAGCGGCACAGCAGGTGTTTTTGGCACCGGCCGGTACGCTCGACGTTGCAGGGCTGTCCTCTGAGGTGACCTTCTTCGCCGGCACCCTCAAGAAGCTGGGCATCGAGGCGGATGTGATCCAGATGGGCAAATACAAAGGCGCCGCCGAGACCTTCACGCGCGGCGACATGTCGGCGCCGCATCGCGAGATGGCTGAGAGCCTCATCGAGGACCTGTACGAACAGATCGTTGACGCCATTGCCGAGGGCCGCCGGATGAGCACTGCCGACGTGCGCGCCGCGCTGGATCGCGGGCCCTTCGTCGCGCGCGAGGCGCAGCAGCTCGGCCTGGTGGACCAATTGCTCTATGCGGATGAGGCGGAGGACCGGCTGGTTGCGCAGTGCGACAACGCGGCGGTCATTGAGAAGCGCGACTACGTCACGCGTCGTGGCCGCATCGTGCGCCGCGATGTCCTCCGTCATTCCCGAACGTGCATCGGCGTTCTGCACCTGACCGGTGCGGTGAAGATGGGCGAGAGCATTCCCGGCCTTGATGCGGCGAGCGCGTCTGGTGTGGGCTCGGTGGCGCGCGACCTCAAGGAGTTGCGGGAACGCGATGACATCGGTGCAATCGTCGTTCGCGTCGCCAGTCCCGGTGGGTCGGGCTTGGCGTCCGATCTGATGTGGCACGAAGTGATGCGCACGCGTCAGCGCAAGCCGGTCGTCGTGTCGTTCGGCGACGTTGCGGCTTCCGGTGGTTACTACGTCGGCGTTGCGGGCAAACCGATGATCGCGGAAAACGGCACGCTCACCGGCTCGATCGGCGTCGTTGCCGGTAAGGCGCTGCTGCGAGGGCTCTACGAGCATGCTGGCGTGACCAAGGAAGTCGTGACGCGCGGCCGCCATGCGGCGTTGTATTCCGACTACGTGCCGCTCGGTGCGGAGGAGCGCGAGCGGCTGCAGGCCGAGGCGGAATGCTTCTACGCCGACTTCATCGACAAGGTGGCGAGCGGCAGGCAACTGAGCAAAGAGGCCGTGGCGTTGGTTGCGGAAGGGCGCGTATGGACCGGGCGTCAGGCGCTGCAGCACGGGCTTATCGATCAGATCGGGGGAATCGAGCAGGCCGTCCAAGAAGCCAAGGTGCAGGCGGGCATCTCTCCCGGTGCAATGGTCATTGTGGAGCGCTACCCGAAGCCGAAGCGCTTCTGGAAGATGTCGTTCAACTTGAGTCCCGTGCAGGGACGACTGGCCGCGGCGGCACCGTGGCTCAGCTTCATGACTCGCGAGCGCGTCTGGGCGATCCTCCCCTTCCACTTCCGGTTCTTCTGAGACGTCCGCCGCGATGCCGGTCAGCTCCCAGATAGCGTGCCCGGAGTGCGGTGCCCCGCTCATCCGCAAGCCGGGGGGCCGGTGCCCCAACTGCGGCGCCGACGTTCGTGAGCATGTGCTGCGCGAACGAGAGCGCGAGACGCGCATCGAGAAGGTGGTTGCGGTGGTGAGCACCGTCTTGGTACTGGGCGTGTCACTCTTCGTCGGTGGCTGCACGGTCGTCGAGGGCGCAATCGCCTACGCTATTGCCGGTGCGGTCATGTGGATCATCGCCAAGCGTACCTTCTACGAAAACTGAACATACGGTCTGGCAACTTCCTTGCGCATGAGGCGGCAGGCGCTGCCCCTGGCGTTCACCTGGTTGCATCAGTTGGAGTTCCGAAACGCAATCCGACTACGGGTGTTTCGCGGAGAGATCACACCGGCGCAACGCGATGCCTCCTTGAACACGCTGCTGGCCGACCTCGCCGGTGGGGTGCTGGCCGCCGCCTCGCCGCTGCTGACCGAGGTGATGATCGAAGCCGAGCGCCTCAGCGCCTTGCATTCGGAGACTCTTGGCACCAGGAGTCTGGACATCCTGCACGTCGCCGCCGCTTTGGCGCTGGGGCTGGCTCGGTTCTCTGCGCGTCAGACGTTCTCTATCCCCCTGCGTCTATGGCGCGCCGAACCTGGTACCCTGAGTGAGCCCGCACCCTCAAAGCGTTGCGGTCGGATCACCCGGCGCGACCACCGGCACTGCCACCTCGAACGTCGTACCGACACCCTGGATGCTGCGCACTCTCCTTGGTGTAGCGTACGGCATTGGCCAGCAGGTTCTGGACGATCCGACCGAGGAGCCTGGGATCGGTCATCGCCGAGAGGGACGCGGGCAGCGACACTCGCAGCTGCAGGCCCATGGCTTCGCACTGCCGCGCGACGCCGGCCGCACACTCGGACAGTACTCGGTGAACGTCGACCGCCTGGCGTCCGGCGGTCTGCTCCGAGACACCGGCGTGCACCACCGTTGAATCGGGCTCAGCCCGATCTCGAGCGGGATCTCCTCGCCGGTCTTGCGCACGCCGTGCACGACTACGCTGCCGCCCATTTGCCGTACCTGCTGCCGCTGCACAAATTCGTTGCGCTGCTGGCGGTGCCGCTCGCGCGTGCGAGCGGGGAGGAGAGTCTCGACGGAGCACCCCACCAGTTCCCCGCACGCGTATCCAAACAGCTGTTCCGCACAGGAATTGGCAAGGCAACCTGAAATCACGGAGAATGTGGAAGATTGGAAGCGCTCTACGGCACGATTGCTCGCGTGCTTTCCGGAGCGAAGAGATAAGCCGCGGCTCCGGGCTCGTCGATCGCGAGCAAGCGGACGCGTCGTGCCGCCAGACGATCGAGGAGATCCTGACTCGGAAACGTTCTGCCCTCAGCGCGCGTGGCGATGAACCACACGCGTGCTGTGGGTGTGGGCTCTACAGGCGCATCGCGCCAACGCTGGCCGGTGTAGAATTCGAACTCGGCGGGGCACAGCACGAGCAGCTGATCGCCCGGTTGCTGATGCTGCTGCACGAAGGCGATCACCGGCCGGACCTCGTGCCGCCAGCGGGGGACAACCAGGTGGTACGTCGCGTTCGCGAGCCCGGGAATGAGCAACAGCGCGACACACGTCGCGCCCGCCCACGACTGCCAGCCCGTCAGCCGCACACGCACGTGCTCCATTCCCTCGCCCACGAGGACCAACACGGCCGGTCCCGCGAAGGTCATGTGCTGGTTCCCGCCGAACGGCCAGCGGTGGAGAAACGACGCGACCAGCGCCAACAGTACCGGCGTGACCAGAACAAGTACCTCAACGCCACGACCATTGCGCGCCGCGCTGACGCTTCCGACTACGGCGAGGAGGATGAGCGCGACGCCCAGCGGCTGCCAGAAGTAGTTGAACAAACCCAGGAGCGACCGCCCGAGCCAGTAGATGAGTGCAGACGTGCTGCTCGTGTCGGGAAAGCTTCTGGTCCAGAAGCTCAGTAGGGCGCCGCTGAGCTGTGCCTGAATGGATGCCAGCAGTAGCGCGAGGGACGCGAGCACCATCACGTTGGCGACTACGTACGCCGTCCGCTCGGGCCAGTACCACGTGCGCACCGCATGCGGCGCCAGCATCAGACTCGTACCTGCGAACACGAAGGAGCTGGCGAAGGACAGCCACACGCTGCACGCACCGACCGCGCCCCAAGCCACAAGCGCCGCGGCTGTGCGGCGCTGGTGCGAGGCGCGCAGAGCGAGGTGGATGAGTAACACGGCGCACAAGAGATCGAGCGTGAACTGCTTCGCCTCATTGGCCTGGACGATCAACTTGTCCGACGCGGCGATCAGCACCGCCGCCCAGCACGCGGCGGCTGCAGAGCTGCACGCTTGCCGCACTAGCAGCGCGAAACAGACGAGCCCGGCGAGTCCGGCGAGGAGCGGAACAAGCCGCAGGGCATACTCCGACCCGCCCAGCGACTCGACCACTAGCTTTTCAAGCCAGAGGAATCCCGGCGGTGCGGCCTCTTGCCAATCCAGCGACCCCAGCAGACCGGCAGCTCCCTTCTGGAGGACGTTGAGCGCAACGTACGCTTCGTCATGCCAGAGCGAGGTGCGAGCCGCGTACTGGCGCACGCGGCACAGAACACCGAACACGACTGCGCCGATGAGCGCCGCCTGCCACGCCCTCTGCCGTCGCTCGCTATGCGGCGGGGCGCCCGCGATCCGCACAGACGCGATCTTGGCTCCCAATCGCTCCTCCAGAATCAGTCCGTCGTCTTGTGGCGACCCAAACGGATCGCCAATCTACCCGAGCGTGGCGGGCTTTGCGAGGTTGGGAAGTGCGCGCGGGAAATCATTGAGGACGCTTTCGAAATTGTCCGCCGGGCGGACAATTGGTGGCAGTTGATGGTGGCGCGCAGCTTCTGGTAGACCACTTCTTTCTGGCGGGCGACTGGGCGCAGAACTACTGTTGCGACTCCCCTACTTGACACACCTTTGGCGGTCCCGTATAGGTTCCTGACCGATTGGTTTAGGCTATACGGTCAGGACTTGGACTCTCCTAAGTATATGGAATTACATGTTAAATTGGAGAGCTGATTGCTGCCATGGGCTAACCTGGTGGTCAGCAATCTAATGAGAGAAGTCGTTGCCACGGCCAATGCCAACGTCGCGCTAGCCAAGTACTGGGGCAAGCGCGACCACGCGCTGAACCTGCCGTACACCGGGAGCCTCTCGTTGACGCTAGCCGGTCTGACCACGACCGCCCGGGTGAGTTTTCTCGGCCGCCTTTCCGAGGATTGCATCGTCCTGGGCGGCCTGCAGGCGGATGGGATAGAGGCGCAGCGCTTTCGTGGCTTCCTCGACCTCATCCGCCGAACCGTCGGTATCCAGGCAAGGGCGGAGGTGGCGATCACCAGCAACTTCCCAGTTGCCGCCGGTTTGGCCTCGTCTGCATCCACCTTCGCGGCACTCGCGGTTGCCGCCTCTCACGCCGCCGGTCTCTCTCTGTCCAGTGAGCAGTTGTCCGTGCTGGCGCGTCGCGGTTCTGGTTCAGCGGCGCGTTCGATTCACGGCGGCTACGTCGAATGGCTTGCGGGCGAGGCGAGCGACGGTTCGGACTCCAAGGCCGTGCAGGTCGCGCCGGCCGACTACTGGCCGATTGGTGTCGTGGTCGCAGTCACTGATGAAGGCCGCAAGCGCGTCGGTTCACGCGAGGGTATGGCGCATGTCGTGAAGCACTCGCCGTTCTTTCCACTCTGGCTGGAGTCGCATGATGCCGACCTGGAGGCGATCCGCCAGGCCATCCGGGATCGCGATCTGCAGTGCGTCGGTGAAACCGCCGAGCACAATTGCCTCAAGATGCACGCCGTCTCCATGGTCGCTCGCCCATCTATCCTGT
>Ga0209048_10004297_pt1 | contig 13658 bp, 13 predicted proteins | sample FrelakmetCRP12CR_FD_187146 | JGI IMG/M metagenome (GOLD analysis project Ga0209048, IMG submission 187146) | Freshwater lake sediment microbial communities from the University of Notre Dame, USA, for methane emissions studies - CRP12 CR (SPAdes)... | ecosystem: Environmental > Aquatic >... | reverse complement strand
GGCAGCGTGCCCGCCGGCGTGGCGGTCACGGTGACCGCCGGGCTGCCCGGCAAGCTGGCGTTCACCTCGAGCCCCGGGACCACACCCGGCGGCACGCCGTTCGCCTCCCAGCCGGTCGTCGTCGTGGAGGATCTCTACGGCAACACGGTCACGACCGACACCTCGCAGGTGACCGTGTCGATCTCGGCCAATCCCTCCGGCGGGCAGCTCGCCGGACTCACGACGGTCGCCGCGGTCAACGGGGTCGCGACCTTCAGCGGGCTCGCAATCGACCGGGCGGGCATCGGCTACACGCTCAAGGCGGGCGACGGCCTGCTCAACCCGGCGACGACGGCCCCGTTCACCGTCACGGTCGGGTCCGCGGCGAAGCTCGTCTTCACGCGCTCGCCCGGCGCGTCGGTGGCCGGGACCTCCTTCCCGGCTCAGCCGACCGTGGCCATCGCCGACGCGGGGGGCAACACGGTGACCACCGCGCCCGCGACCGCCATCGCCCTGAGCATCGCCACGAACCCCGGCGGTGGCACGCTCACGTGCGGGCCGGTGACGACGACCGCCGGTGTCGCGGCCTTCACCGGGTGCCGGATCGACAAGGCGGGCGCCGGCTACACCCTCGCCGCGACCGGCGGCGCCTACGCATCAGGCACCAGCGCCCCGTTCACGGTCAGCCCCGGTCCGGCGGCTCGGCTGGTCTTCACGTCCTCCCCGGGCACCTCGACCGCCGGCTTCGCCTTCGCCGGCCAGCCCGTGGTGGCCGTCCAGGACGCGTTCGGCAACGTGGTGACGACGGACTCGAGCCCGGTGACGCTGTCGATCACCCCGGGCTCCGGCGCGGCCGGGGCCAAGCTGTCGTGCCCCGCCAACCCGCTCGCCGCGACGGCCGGGGTCTCGTCGTTCACGGGATGCGCGATCGACCGCGCGGGATCGGGCTACACGCTGCGGGCCACCGACGGCGCGCTGACCCTCGCCACCAGCGCGCCGTTCACGGTCGTGGCCGCCCCCACCCTCACGATCACGGCCCCGGCCGGCGCCCAGGGCGTGGTCGGCACGACCGTCACGGTGTCCGGCACGAACTTCCCTGCCGGCCAGGCGCTGTCGGCGACCTTCGGCGGGACGACGGTGGCGCTCTCGGGGACGACGACGTCCGGCACGGGCAGCTTCTCGGGCGCCACGTTCACGGTACCGCCGAGCCCCAACGGCAACGCCGTCGTGCGGCTGAGCGCGGGGGGCCAGTACGCCGACGCCGCCTTCGTCGTCGATGCCTCGGTCACCTTCTCGCCCGGCGGCGGTGACTGCTCGACGGTGATCAACCTGACGGGCCAGGGGTTCACGGCCAGCGCCCCGGGCGTCACCGTCACGTTCGCCAACGGGTTCTGGGGGACGCTCACCGCCGCCACGGGCGGCACCGACGCCCATGGCACCTTCACCGCGAGCTTCCGGCCGCCGCCGGGATCGTTCGGGCTCCTCGCCACCGGGTACACCATCGGGGTCAACGACGGCACCGTCCAGGCCACGGCGCCCGCAGCGTTCCAGCTCTACTACCCGTTCCAGATCAACCCGCTGACGATCTTCTGCTGACGCCGCACGGTCGCCTCGGCCGACGCCATACGGTGGAGGTCATGACGACCTACGACCGTCCCTTCGGCCGCTACTTCGAGGACTTCGAGCCCGGCGACGTCTACCAGCACTGGCCGGGCAAGACGATCACCGAGTACGACGACCACCTGTTCTGCATGATCACGATGAACCACCACCCGGTGCACACCAACGCCTGGTTCGCCGAGCACGAGTCGGTTCACGGGAGGAACCTGGTGGTCGGGAACCTCGTCTACTCGCTCGTCCTGGGCATGAGCGTCCCCGACGTGAGCGGCAGCGCCATCGCCAACCTCGAGGTGGAGTCGCTGACCCACAAGCGCCCGACCTACCACGGCGACACGATCTACGCCGAGACCAAGGTCCTCGAGAAGCGGGAGTCGTCCTCCAAGCCCGACCGGGGCGTCGTGACCGTCGAGACCAAGGGGTTCAACCAGCGCGGCGAGGAGGTCTGCTACTTCCGCCGCAAGGTCATGGTCTGGAAGCGGGATGCCGCGCCGGCGCGCAGGCGCCCCTACCGCGACGCCTGGTCCGACGACTAGCCCGTGGGCCTGCACCCGGTGGCGGCCCAGGGGTTCGCCCGCAACGCCGAGGACTACGAGCGGACGCGACCGTCGTACCCGGCCGGCGCGGTCGCCCACCTCGTCGCCGAGCTCGGCCTCCGCCCCGGCTGCACCCTCGTCGACGTGGCCGCCGGCACCGGGAAGCTGACCCGCCTGCTCGTGCCCGCCGGGGCCCGGGTGGTCGCCGTCGAGCCGGTGGCGGAGATGGTCGCCCGGCTGGCCGGCACCACACCCGGTGCTGACGTGCTGGAGGGGACCGCCGAGCGACTGCCGCTGGCCGGGGGGTCGGCGGACGCCGTCACGGTCGCCCAGGCGTTCCACTGGTTCGACGGACCCCGAGCCCTCGATGAGTTCCACCGGGTCCTCCGACCCGGCGGCGGCCTGGGCGTCGTCTACAACATGCGGGACGGTGGCAAGGACTGGCAGCTGCAGCTCAACCGCCTCCTCGATCGCCACCGGGGGGACACCCCTCAGCAGTACCGGGGGGCCTGGCGCGAGGCGTTCGTCCCCGGGGAGGGGTTCACCCCGCTCGAGGAACGGTCCTTCGACAACCCCCAGCGCCTCACGCCCGAAGGGGTCGTCGGGCGGTGCCGCTCGCTCAGCTACGTAGGGGCGCTCGACCCGGTGTCGCAGGAGGCGCTGCTCGGGGAGATCGAGGGGCTGCTGGCCTCGCACCCCGAGACCCGGGGGCGCTCTGAGCTCACCATCGCGCAGCGGACGGTGGTCTGGACGTGGCGCCGCTGCTGACGCCGACCCCGCCCGAGGAGCTCACCGAGGCGATCCTCGCCTGGGCGGGCGTCGGCTGGCGCGAGCTGCCGTGGCGACGCACCCGCGACCCGTGGGCCGTGCTGGTGAGCGAGGTGATGCTCCAGCAGACCCAGGTCGCCCGCGTCGTCCCGAAATGGCACGAGTTCCTCGCCCGGTGGCCCACGCCGGCCGCGTGCGCCGCAGACCCGGCTGCCGAGGTCGTCCGGGCCTGGGCCGGGCTCGGGTACAACCGGCGCGCCCTCGGCCTCCACCGCTGTGCGGCCGCCGTGGTCGAGCGCCACGGGGGGCGCCTGCCCGACGACCTCGACGCCCTGCTCGCCCTCCCCGGGGTCGGGCCCTACACCGCACGGGCGGTGCTGGCCTTCGCCTTCGGCCGCGATGTCGGCGTGCTCGACACCAACGCCGCCCGCGTCCTGGCCCGGGCCGCGGCCGGGCGGACCCTCCGCCGGGGCGACGCCCAGCGGCTGGCGGACGGGCTCGTTCCCCCCGGCGAGGGGTGGCGGTGGAACCAGGCGGTGCTCGACCTCGGCGCCACGGTCTGCGTCTCCCGGCGCCCCCGCTGCGACGCCTGCCCGGTCGGCCCGTCGGGCGCCGGCGGGTGCGTCTGGGCCCGGACGGGTGGGCCCGACCCGGCGACCTCGTCGGCCGGGGTGTCGGTCCGCCAGGCGCCCTTCGAGGGGTCCGACCGGCAAGGCCGCGGGCGTCTGCTCGACGCGCTGCGCGCCGGGCCGGTGCGTGCCGACCCGGCAGGTCTGGCGGCGGCGTGTGGCTGGCCCGCCGACCCCGAGCGGGCCGGGCGAGTGGCCGCCGGCCTGGTCCGGGACGGGTTCGCCGTCGGGGTCGACGGGGTGCTGACGCTCGCCACCGGGGACGGCTGAGGCCAGGGGCCGTTGTGCCAGGGGGCCGCGGAGGCGGCGGGCCGCCGAGGCCCGGTCCCCATCAGGTCCCGGCGGGTGGGGCCGTGACCGCGGCGACGATGGCGTCGAGCGCCGCGTCGGCGAGGGCCCGCATCTCGTCGTCGGTGCGGTCCTGGATGGGGTGGGGGACGAACACGGCGGCCGGCTCGAAACCCAGCGCCCGGCCCTGGCCGTCGGCGGCGTCGGCGAACTCGGTCGAGGCCGCGAACACCCCGGGCACCCCCCGGGACTCGAGATCGGCGATGTCGTGCACACTGCACGACGTGCAGGAGCCTCAGTCGGCGAGGGCCTCGATCACCACCTCGCACTGGGTGGCGATCTCCTGGCGCAGGTCGACGGGCGCGGGTTTGGCGAAGGTCGGCTTGCGGTAGCGACGCACGGCCGCGCCCCGCTCGCGCAGCAGCTCCTCGAGCCGGTCGAGGAAGACGTCGCCGCGGGCCTTGGAGATGTCCAGCAGGCCGACCGTGCGGCCCTCGAGGGTGGGCGGACGCCCGAGCCGCAGCCGCTGGGCCGGCGATCGCTCGCCCGTGGGGTCGAGCACGACGCGGCCGGAGCGGGCTGCGGTGGAGCTTCGGGGTCCTCCGACACCGCCCATCACGGCCACCGTACCGGCCGGGTCACCGGCTCGCTGCCGACCGCGCCGCCGGCCCACCCGCCGATCACCGCCGAGAACATCCCCGCCCGGCCGCCGGCGTGGGCCACGAGCAGGCCGCCGGGCCGGAACTTGGGGAGCGAACGGCCGGTGGCGATGTCGACGGGCACGCCCTCGTCGATCCCCCCCACCCCCCGGGCGAGCTCGGCGCCGTCGATGGTCAGCAGGGCGTCGAGCTCGGCCATCAGCCGGGCCCGTTCCCAGCCGGCCTCCCGGAACACCCGCGCGTGCTCGGGGCAGACCACGAGGAGCGCATCGAAGGCGATCACCAGCTTGGGGTGCGCCACCGACCGGAGCACGGCGGCGAACGACCGGGCCAGGGAGTCCGGCGTCCGGCTGAGCTGGTCGACCACCGGGGTCACCCCGGCGCCGGCGAAGAGGGTCACCGCCGATCGGCCGGGGGCCAGCCCGCGGGCGACCGACAGGGGCTCCCACGGCGAGCCCTGCTCGTCCTCGGCGAAGCACCAGCCGACCTTGCCGGGATTGCCGAGGGTCGCCCGGTCGACGCCACCGTGCCCGGGACGGCCTCCTCCCACGTTGCGGATGACGAGCTGCAGGGCGCGGCCGATCGTCGAGTTGGCCCGGTTGCCCTGGCCGAGGGCGTTGCCGCCGGCGTTGAGGCCGATGGCCGGTGCGACGGGGCCGTTGACGACGACGAGCGGTCCCGAGAAGTAGGTCGTCGCCAGCAGGCCGTGGATGTTGAACTCGTCCGTGCAGGCCGCCTCCACCGCGGCCAGGACCACGGGGAGGTACTCGGGGCGGCAGCCGGCGAGCACGGCGTTGACCGCCACCTTCTCGACCGTGCATCCGACGAGGTCGGGCGGCACCACGGCGACGATCTCGGCGGGGTCCCGGTCGGTGCCCGCCAGCATCCGCAGGACCCGCGCCTCGGTGGGAGGCACCACGGGGAGGCCGTCCGACCAGCCCCGGTCGAACACGGCCTCGAGCTCGTCCTCCTGCTCGCCGAGCGCCACGCGCCGGCTCCGCATGCGCCCCGCCCCGTGGCGGACGAGCAGCTCCTCGGCCCAGGTCGGGTCCACCGTCAGCGACGCGCACCCGGGCCGGTGGGGCGGGAGGTCGGGGGCCAGCTCCTCGACGCCGAGCAGCGAAGACCACCGCTCACGGGACCAGCCCTCGGTCCGCTCGACCTCGCTCCCGTCGGCGAGCCGGACCAGGGTCGGGACGGTCTCGATGCCGAGCGACCACGACAGCTCGAGGTCGGCGTCGTCGAGCACGGGCACCCCGCCGGGGAACGTGGGGTCGTCCTGGCTGAGCACGGCGCGGACGCGTCCCGCCCGGACCAGGTCGGCGAGGACCGGTGCGACGAGGGCGCACGTCGGGCAGTCGCGCTTCACCACTGCGACGACCCCGTCGGGCGGAAGCGTGGGCACGAATCCGGACCCTACGCGGAGGACCGCCGGTGTGCACCGCCGATCGCTCCATCCCGGGCCCGCGTGGCCGATAGGGAGAGGAAGGTGATGTCCATCACGGAATATGACCGGAGGGGCGACGCTTGGATAATCTCAGCGCCAGCGATCGGGGGGGCCTGCGAGTGAACGTCACCTTCTACGGGGTACGGGGTTCCACCCCGAGCCCGGCTGAGGGCAACCGTCGCTACGGCGGGAACACCTCCGCGGTGCTCCTCGAGCGGGCCGGGGATCCGCCGATCATGTTCGACCTCGGCACCGGGATCCGCTCGTGGGGGCTCACCCAGCCCCTGGACGGCACGTTCAGGGCGACGGCGCTGGTGACCCACCTCCACTGGGACCACATCCAGGGCCTGCCCTTCCTGGCCCCGGTCGACCGCCACGGCGCCCAGCTCGACGTGTTCGCGCCGGTCCAGGAGCGGGGGACGCTGACCGCCGCCTTCGCCGAGTTCATGCGGCCGCCGTTCTTCCCCGTCCACTACAGCGAGCTCCGGGGGGACATCCGCTTCACCGGCGTGTCGGACCACGACTTCGAGATCGGGTCGGCGAAGGTCAAGGTGCGCCCGGTCCCGCACTGCGGTCCGACCGTCGGGTACCGGGTCGACCTCGACGGCACGAGCGTGGTGTACATCTCCGACCACCAGGCCCCCCTCCATCTCGACCGGGTGGCCGACTCGGTGCTCGAGCTGTGCGACGGCGCCGACCTGCTGATCCACGACGCCCAGTACACGCCCGACGAGTTCTCGGAGAAGGCCCTGTGGGGTCACTGCACGATGGAGTACGCCCTCCTCGTGGCCCGCGAGTCGGGTGCCCGTCGCGTCTGCCTCTTCCACCACGACCCGGCCCACGCCGACGACGACCTCGACCGGCTCCACGCCGAGGTGCGCGACAAGGCCGCCGACTACGACCTCGACGAGGTCATCAGCGCCCGCGAGGGCCTCCAGATCCAGCTGTAGGCCCCGGCCGTGGGCCCCGGTGTGCGCCCGGCGCCCCCTGCGCCGGTAGGGTGCCGGCCGTGACCGATCTCGACGATGCCGACGCCGCCTCGGACGTCACGCCCGAGGGGATGTCCCCCGTCGCCCGGGAGGCCGCGTCCGGTGGCTCCGTCCCCTCGCCGGCCATCGCCCCGGAGCACTACCGGGCGACGCTCGGGCACTTCTGCACGGGTGTGACGGTCGTGACCTCGGCGGACGGCGAGGGCCCGACGGGGTTCACGTGCCAGTCGTTCAGCGCCCTCTCCCTCGATCCGCCGCTCGTGCTGATCTGCCCGGGAAGGGCATCGAGCAGCTGGCCACGGATCGAGGCGGCGGGCATCTTCAGCGTCAACGTCCTCGCCGAGGACCAGGAGGAGCTGTGCCGGGGCTTCGCGATGAAGGGCGCCGACAAGTTCTCCGGCGTGGGCTGGGAGCCGGGTCCGTTCACGGGGTCCCCCGTCCTGCAGGGCGCCCTCGCGTGGATCGAGTGCCGCCTCGAGGGGCTCCACGACGGCGGTGACCACGTGATCGCGGTGGGCCGGGTGCTGGACCTGAAGGCCCGCGAGGGCCGACCGCTGCTGTTCTTCCGGGGCGGGTACGGCCGCTTCGACGTCTAGGAGGCGCCGTGTCGAGCTTCGACCACTCCTCGGTCATCGACGGCGTGGTGATCGTGTCCCCGGACGCGCACGGGGACGAGCGGGGGGTCTTCGTCGAGACCTATCGCCGCTCGTGGTTCCCGGAGGGGCGTGAGATGGTCCAGGGCAACCGCTCCAACAAGCAGGCCGGGGCGGTGGTCGGCCTCCACTTCCACCACCATCAGGCCGACTACTGGTACGTGCCGCAGGGCCAGGCCCGCGTCGTGCTCCACGACCTGCGGACCGGGTCGCCGACCGAGGGCGCCACCCTGACCGTCGACATCGGTGGCGACGATCACCGGGGCGTGTGGATCCCTCCGGGCGTGGCCCACGGCTTCGGCGCCCGCACCGACCTCACGATGACCTACCTCGTCGACCAGTACTACAACCCGGCCGACGAGCTGGGGGTGGCCTGGGACGACCCGGACATCGGAGCTGACTGGGGCGTGGCGGGGATCGCCGGCGCCCCGATCCTGTCGGCCCGCGACCGGGCGAACCCCTCCCGGGCCGCGTTGGCGGCCGCGGGCCGGCTCCCGGCCTTCGGCCTCCGCACCTGACGGCGCGTCCCGACCGGGATCCTCCGCGCTGCGGCGCAAACCGGTCAAACGCCCAATGTGTGGCTTCCGCTACTCAGCGTGGTTCCCCGGCTCTACCATGGGGCGCACGACGAGGACAGGCAGGGCGACATGGACGACCAGGGCGACCGCACCGCGGCGAGGATGACGTCGGTTGGGGTGACGGCGCCGCTCGACGGGGTCGGGGGCGGGCTGACCGGCCACGAGCTGCTGCGGTCGGGGGCGGACGTGGCGGAGAGCCGGGAGCAGGGCCGGCGCCGCCGGGTCCTGCGGCTGGCGCTGCTGCTCGGGCTGGTGGGCGCCGGCCTCTGGTGGCGGGTGATCGCCGGCCACCCCGTGCACCCCGGCGTGCCGCACCTGCCGCCGGGGCTCGTGCCCTACCTGCCGGCGATCGGCCTCATGGCCATCATGAGCACCGCCCTGCTCGGTCCCCTGATGGTCGCCGGGCGCTCCCCCCACGTGATCTACCGGCCAGGGGAGCTCGACATCGGCCTCGACGACGTCAAGGGGGCCGGGGTCGTCGTCGAAGAGGTCGTGAAGACCCTCAACCTGTTCCTCGCCCACAAGACGTTCCGGGAGCGGATGGGCGGCACACCACGGCGGGCCATCCTGTTCGAGGGGCCCCCGGGGACGGGCAAGACCTACCTGGCCAAGGCCATGGCGGCCGAGGCCGGGGTGCCGTTCCTGTTCGTCTCCTCGTCGGCGTTCCAGTCGATGTACTACGGCCAGACCAACCGGAAGATCCGGGCGTACTTCCGAGCCCTGCGGAAGGCCGCCCGGGCGGAGGGCGGCGCCATCGGCTTCATCGAGGAGATCGACGCCATCGGCGGTGCCCGGAGCGGCATGGGGGCCTCCACCCAGCGTGAGGGGATCTCGGGTGTGGTCAACGAGCTGCTCATCCAGCTGCAGTCCTTCGACGAGCCCCCCGCCGGTGCCCGGTTGCGCGGGCGCCTCATCGACGCCGTGAACCGGTGGCTGCCCTCGTCGCGCCGGCTCACCAAGCGCCCGCTCACGCCCGCCAACATCCTGGTCATCGGCGCCACCAACCGGGCGGCCGACCTCGACCCCGCCCTCCTCCGACCCGGGCGCTTCGACCGCAGCATCGGCTTCGACCTGCCCGGACGGTCCGGCCGTCGGGAGATCATCGACTACTACCTGGCCAAGAAGGCCCACGTCGCCGAGCTGGACCTCGACGCCCGGCGCGATGCCCTCGCCGCGGTGACCGCCGGCTACACCCCCGTCATGATCGAGCACCTCCTCGACGAGGCCCTGGTCTGGGCGTTGCGCGGGGAGCGGGAACGGCTCACCTGGGCGGACATCCAGGCGGCCAAGATGACCGAGGAGATCGGCCTCGCCCAACCCGTGGAGTACACCGAGGCCGAGCGGCGCACCATCGCCACCCACGAGGCGGGGCACGCGACGGTGGCGTGGCTGGTGGGCAAGGGCCGACGGCTGGAGGTGCTGTCGATCATCAAGCGCAAGGACGCCCTCGGGCTCCTCGCCCACTCCGAGACGGAGGAGCGGTTCACCAAGACCCGCTCCGAGCTCGTCGCCCTGGTGCAGATCGCGTTCGGGGGGATGGTGGCCGAGGAGCTGTTCTTCGGTGAAGCCGGCACCGGTCCCGCCGGCGACCTCGACGCCGCCACCCGCCTCGCTGCGGGCATGGTGGGCGCCTTCGGCATGGCCGGATCGCTCGTGTCGCTCCACGCCCTGGACGGCGCGCCCGGCGCCAACCTGGCTGCCCGGGTCCTCGCCGACGAGTCGTCCCGGGCCGCGCTCGAGCGGATCCTCACCGATGCCAAGTCCGCGGTGCGGGTGCTGCTCGACGAGCACCGGCCGATGGTCGAGGCACTGCGCGACGCCCTCCTCGAGGGCGATGAGCTGGTGGGCGACGAGATCGCCGCCGTGATCACCGCCGCCGCGACCCTCGAGGACGAGGTGCGGTCGGGCGCGCCCATCGGCCATTTCATCCGGTCCAAGCTGTCGGGAACGGAGTGACGGCGACGGTGGCCCGGCGGTCCGGCTGGCGCCGCGCGTCGTCGACGCCCGGGCCCTTCGGCTTGCCTCGACCATGCGGCTTGGCCTAGGAGCAGCACATGGCCGTCTACGCGTTGGGCGACATCGTCCCCGACATCCATCCCGAGGCGTTCGTCCACCCGGACGCGACCGTGATCGGCGACGTGACGATCGGGGCGGAGGCGACGATCTGGCCCCAGGCCGTCCTCCGGGGGGACTGCGGCCGCATCGTCGTCGGGGCGCGGACCTCGATCCAGGACGGGACGGTCGTGCACGTCCCCGGCGGGAGCGTCACGCTCGTCGGCAGCGACTGCGTCGTCGGCCACCTGGCGCACCTCGAGGGGTGCACCGTGGAGGACGAGGTGCTGATCGGGTCGGGCTCGGTCGTGCTCCACCGGGTGGTGGTGCAGCGCGGGGCGATCGTGGGCGCCAACGCGGTCGTCACCAACGACACCGTCGTTCCCACGGGGGCGATGGCCCTCGGGGTGCCGGCCCGCATCAGGGAAGGGACGGTGCCCGCAGGGTCGGTCGTGCGTCCGGTGGCCTTCTACGTCGAGAACGGCCGTCGCTACGCCCGGGAGCTGCGCCGCCTCCGGTGAGGCCGCGGCCGGTCAGGCCGGCTCGGGGCTGGGCTCGAGGAGGGTGACGGTCCCCGCCGGGCGGCGCGCCCTGGCCCACACGAGCACGTCCACGTCGTCGGTCAGGTAGATGATCTGCACCGACGCCGCCAGGCGGTCGACGGCGTCGAGGATGCGCCACTTGCGGTCGCCCCGGATCCGCTCGAACGGCTCGTCCAGCACGACAGGGACGGTGCGGCCGCTGGGCCCGACGCGCCGGGCGGCCGCCAGGCGGGCGAGGAGCCGCTGTTGGACGTCTGCCGGGTCCACCGCGCCGCTGGCCCCACCCTCGCTCGTGAGCACGGCAACGCGTCGCTCGACCGCCTCCCGGCGGTCGGTGAGCCGCTCGATGTCCGGAACGGCGCCCTGCGACGATTCGTGGGCCGCGAGGATCGCGTCCCGGCGGTCCCGAAGGGCCTGGGCGCGGGCCTCGTCGAGAACCTCCTCCTCGGCGGCGATGTCCCAGTCGAGATCGCTCCGGGCCTCGACCAGGCCCTCGAGGCGGGCCAGGTCGGCCTCGATCTCGTCAACCGGCCGGGCGGCCGCCCGGGCCTTCTCGCGCGCCTCGGCGGCGGCCCGCACCTTGGCGAACGCGCCGAGGCGCCGGTCCAGGTCCTCGCCGTCCACCGCCGCAGCCCCGACGGCCGTGGGCGGGGCGCCGGCGAACCCGAGATCCGTGAGGCGATGCTCGAGGGCCTCCCTCGCTTCGCGCTCGTCGCGCTCGGCGGTCTCGAGGTTGGCCTGGAGGCGGGCCACGGAGCTGGTCCGGGCCTGATGCCGCACCAGATCGACGGCCAGGCGCGCATCGTCGATGCCGAACGGCTCGCATGCGGTGATGAGCTTGGTCCGGGCGCGGGTGACGGCCGGCTCGGCGTCAGTGGCCAGCTGGTGGCGGACCTGGGCGATCTCGTCCGCCGCGCCCCGGGACCCGGTGAGGGACTCGACGTACTCCCGGGTCTCGGCCTCCAGGGCCAGGGCCTCGTCCGGTCGCAGGTCGCCGGCCAGCTTGCGCCAGGCGGTCAGGATCCGGCGGTACTCGAGCGCTGCGAGCTCGAGGGGCTCGGTGGCCTTGGGATCGATGTTCACCTCGAGACGGCGCATCTGGAAGGCCATGTAGGACCCCACCCCGGCCCGTTGGAGGGCGTCAGCCTCCTGGGCCTGGCGCCGCGCCAGCTCCCGCGCGGGCAGCACCAGCGACCAGACGCCGGCGGCAGCGGCGATGGCGATCCCGGCCAGGATCAGCAGCCCGGTCGTGAGGACGCCGGCGAGCGCAAGGAGGAACGCGGCCAGCGCCACGCCGAGCCCCGGGACGCGCCTGCGGTGCAACTCGCGCTCGGCCCGGTCGACCTCGTCGTGGGCGGTCTCCAGCTCGGCGGCCGCCGAGGGGGCGACGCCCTCGGCCTCCAGCCCGCCGAGGGCAAGCGACTGGTGCTCGAGGCGCTCGGTCGCGTCGCGAGCCTGGCGCGCCATCGACCACACGAGGTCCTGATCGCTGTGGGCCAGGCGGATCACGGCGGGGTGGGAGGGCTGGGGCAGGGTCTGGGTGGCCAGGGCGGTGAGGCGCTGGTCGAGCGCGACGAGGTTGGCCTCGGCCGCTTCGTAGGCGGCGGCGAGCGCCTCGAGCTCGGGCGGGACCTGGTCGGGGGTTCCGATGGCCACGGCCAGCGTGCGGGCGTCCAGGCGCTCGCGGGCACCGAAGCGCTGCCGTTCGGCGCGGACCCGGTCCCGCGCGTGGCGCCACCAGATGGCCAGGCTGTCGAGATCCTCGGTGGACTCCAGGAACCGGCGGTCCTCCTGGGCGACCGTCGACCCGCCCTGGATCGTCGCCGCCTCCACCCGCACCTGCTCGAGCTCCGCGCTCAACCGGGCGTAGCGCCGGCGGGAGGCTCCGGCTTCGGCCCGCCGGAGTCGCTCGTCGATCGTGGCGACCTCGACCCGCAGCGCGTCGACCTCGGTGCGCACGGCGATGGCCTCGTTCAACTCCGCGTCGATCGCGGCGAGCGTGGCACGGGCCTCGACGAGCTCGAGCGGCTCGCCCTCCTGGGGGCCGGGGGTCCCAGCGCCGAGCTCGGCGCTCGACTGCACCATGAGCCGGGCGAGGCCGGCGGGGTCGATGCACAGCAGCGACAGCGGGCTCGAGCAGGCCGCGCCGTCGTCATCCACCCACGGCCACGCCCCTGCCTCGCGCACGGCCCGGATCCCGATCCCGTCGTCATCGACCCAGCGGGCCTCGGCGACTTCGTCGCTGGAACCCGACATGGCGCCGACGAGCAGCCCGGCGAACTCGGCGCGGGCCGCGAGACCCATGCCCCCGATCACCGTGAGGCGGGGGTTGAAGCGGATCTCAGCCCGGTCATAGGCCAGTCCGACAGCGATGAGGTCGAAGCGCACGTCCAGAGGTCCTCGCCTGTGCATCGGCACGGTCGCACCCCCACTGGAGAGCCGTCCGCCGCCGGCGGGACCGCCGCCGTGCTAGGTGTGGTGCCGTGGTCGCCCCTGCCGTCCCACCGACCATCGTCGCCGACCCGGACGGGGTCTGCGCCGCCAACCGGGCGATTGCCCTGACGGCCCGCACCGGAGAGCGCACCGCCGTGTGGGTCGGGGGATCCGACGAACCCGCGCTCGACGAGTTCCGGGCCGAGCTGAGCCGGGTGTGAGGGTGGGCGGGCGGCCGCTGATCGGCGTCACGGCCTACCCCCGGGTCGTGGACGTCTCCACGGGACCGACGCTGCTGCACACGGCCAGCCGGTACTACGTGGACAGCATCGTCCGGGCCGGGGGATGCCCGGTGGTGCTCCCGGTGCTCGATCCGGCGCTGGCGGTTGTCGCCCTCGAACCCCTCGACGGCCTCGTCCTGCCGGGTGGCGGCGACGTGGACCCCGCCTGCTACGGCGAGGGGCCGGCGCCCCAGACGGCTGCCGTCG
>Ga0209048_10004296_pt1 | contig 13660 bp, 5 predicted proteins | sample FrelakmetCRP12CR_FD_187146 | JGI IMG/M metagenome (GOLD analysis project Ga0209048, IMG submission 187146) | Freshwater lake sediment microbial communities from the University of Notre Dame, USA, for methane emissions studies - CRP12 CR (SPAdes)... | ecosystem: Environmental > Aquatic >... | reverse complement strand
GTTGGGCAAACTCGCGCCCGCCGACGCCGCCCGGCAGCGACGGCGGGATGTTCTTCCCAGCCGACTCGCAGGCCGGCGAGGGCACCAGGGCCATCGCTGGGCTGGCAAGCGCCATGCTCGCAGCGATCCACAGCAGCGCTCTCAACGATGTCAGGGTTCCTGGCATGCCTTCTCCGTCGAGCAAAATCAGGGGTTGGGGAGGTGGCGGCTAGCGCCGGACGCGCGGATCCTCGGCGAGCCTCGGCAAGCCCTTATACCGGATCTCGGCGTTCTCTGGCGTGGGGATGTCGACAAAAAACAACGTTCTTCTAAAGAATGATATTAAAGTCAACGACTTGGGGGCATTGGCGTCATGACCAGGAACGGCCGCCTCGGGGCGATTGGTGGCCGGACCGGGTGCTCAGCGCGTGCGAATCGCTCGCAATGAGCTGGCGGTTCGGACAACTGATGGCCGCGCCCGGGATTCGGCAGCCGGGCGCCGGGTCAGCCGGTCCTCGCGGTTAGCGGCGCAGCAGCCAGACGATGAGGCTGAGCGCGATGCTCACGATGAGCATCGTGGTGAAGGGCACGAACAGCTTGAAGTCCGGCCGCTCGATGAGAAGGTCCCCCGGCAGGCGACCGAGCGGCAGCTTCGATGCCCAGGGCCAAAGGAGGCCCAGCACAGCAACGAGCAGGCCGGCCGTGATCAGCAGTCTCCGCAAGCGTTCGCACCGTGGCGTTTGCCGAGGAAGAGGGGCAGGTCGATCGAGCGTTGCACGTGTCCGCTATCACCGGGAGGCAGCATCGCGCGGTCCCGCGAGGAGATCAAGCCGTGGTGGCCGGAGCTCGACGTCGGCGTGAACGGCAAGCCCCGCGGCGGGCGCGACCGCGCCTTTAATCGAGTCGCGCGATGTTCATTCGCTCGACACGAGACTGACACCGAGCGCCACTGTACTTGAGCCGTCGCAGGGGCAGCGCTCGCTGACCGCAAGCCGCTGCCCTTGAGGCTCGATGCTCTGCTCGCCTCCCGTCGTGAAGGACACCCGGGGCCCATTGCGGCCACGTCATCATCGATCGGACGGAAATAGCCATGACGAATTCTCGACCCGCGAATTTCCTAAGGACGGCGATATTCGCTGCCGCGCTGCTCGCAACGGCGCACGGGGCGGTGGCCGGCAGCGACAACGACGTCTCCCGGCGCGGGGTTCCGCTGGCGACCGGCCAGTACGTCACGCCGACGGCGCCGGAGGGCGCCGTGCAGCAGTTCCTGAATCCCGGACTCGCGGCCTACCCCGATTTCGTTGCCGGGGAGGCCGTGCGCTCGCAGCTGAGCCCGGACGGAAAGCTTCTGGCGATCATCTGCGCGGGGCAGAACTCGCTCGACGACGCCAATGGCAACACGGACGCGGCCAATTCGACGCAGTACGTGTTCCTCTACGACGTCGACGGCGCCAACCAGTCGGCGCCGAGACTGCTGCAGGCGATCCAGCAGAAGAATGCCCACGTCGGCCTCGTCTGGGCGCCGGACGGCGGCACGCTCTACGCGGCCGGCGGCAGCGACGACGTCGTCTACGCGTACACGCGGAGCGGTAAGTTCCTCGTGCCCGCCACTCCGATCAGCCTCGGCCACAAGGGCAAGGGTACGGGCCTCGCGGTCCAGCCCAATGCCTCGGGACTCGGCATCTCCCCCGATGGCCGCACTCTCGTCGTGGCGAACAACTACAACGACTCGGTCAGCGTCATCGACACGCAGACGGCCACCGTGCGCTACGAGCACGACCTGCGGCCGTACTTCGGCAACAACGAGGGCACCGGCGGCGTCGCGGGCGGGACGTATCCGTTCGCCGTGGCGGTCAGGGACAACCGTACCGCGTACGTCTCCTCGGACCGCGACCGCGAGGTCGTCGTGCTCGACATCTCGAATCCGTCGGCCGGCCGCCTCATCAAGCGCATTAAGCTCGATGGCAACGCGCTCGGCATGGCCTTCGACAAGGCTCGGACCCGGCTGTTCGTCGCGCAGGACAACGCCGATCAGGTTGCCGTCATCGACACGGCGACCAATGCGGTCGTCGCCAGGATCGATGCGCGGGCGCCGGCCGGAATGCTCAACGGACCCGGCTACACCGGTGCCGCCACGTTTGCCGTGACCGTCTCGCCCGACGACAGCACGCTCTTCGCGGTCAACGCCGGCTCCAACTCGATCGCCGTGATTCCGCTGAAGGGGGACGACGATGAAGGCAACGGCAAGGAGAGGGGCGCGCCGCCCGCGCACTACGCGGTCAAGGGGCTGATCCCGACTGCGTACGAGCCCCACGACATCACGCTCAGCCAGGACGGCTCGTGGATGTTCATCATCAACGGAAAGAGCGCCACGGGGCCGAACGACGGGCACCTGTACGGCAACACCGCCGCTCTAAAGCCCGGCACGTATCCCGACAATGCCGCCGCCGCGGCGGCTGCCCGCGCGTCCAATCAGTACCAGTTCCAGCTGGAACGCGCCTCCCTCGTGAGCGGCCCGGTATCCACCGGCCCGGAACTCGCGCACCTCACCGAGCAAGTCGCACGCAACAACGGGTACCGCGGTCCGACCTTCGAACATTACCGGCGGATGATGGCGTTCCTGCGCGACCAGATCCAGCACGTCATCTACCTCGTGAAGGAGAACCGGACTTTCGACCAGGTGCTCGGTGACCTGAACAACGGCTCGAACGGTGACTGGACGCTGGCGGTCTTCGGTAGGGCGATCACGCCCAACTTCCACAACCTCGCGGGCGGCTTCGTCACGCTGGACAACTTCATGGATCCGGGTGACGGCAGCATGGACGGCTGGTCCTGGGCGATGGCGGGCCGCGTGACCAACACCGAGACGATCACTCAGCAGATCAACTACGCGTTCGTGAACCGCGGCCTGTCGTACGAGTCGGAAGGCGCGAACCGCAACGTGCCGGTGGGCCTCGGGACTGTCGCTGCCCGCGACGCTGCCACGGGCGGGGCGTTCAGCAGCCAGTCGGCGAGCCTCCCGGGCGGCTCGGCGAATCTGCTCGTCGGTGCCGGCAACCATGCGGCGACGGATTCGCCTCTTGGACGGCAGCAGGGCTACATCTTCAACGCCGTGCTGCAGACCGGCCTCACGGTTCGCAACTACGGCTTCCTGGTCAACAACGTCGGGCCGATCAAGGACAGCGGCGGCAATGCGATCTCCAGCCCGTTTGCCACCGGCATCGTGCAGGTGGCGCCGCTGAACCCGGCGCTGGCGCCTCTGACCGACGTTTACTTCCGCGGCTACGACCAGAACTATCCCGACCTGTGGCGCTACGACGAGTGGAAGCGCGAGTTCGACCGGTACGTTGCAAACGGCAGACTGCCGAGCCTGTCACTGGTGCGGTTGAGCCACGACCACACCGGCAGCTTCGGCACCGCGCTCGCCAAGGTGAACACGCCTGAGACACAGCAGGCCGACGACGACCTGGCGGTCGGCAAGCTGGTCGACGCGGTGGCTCACAGCCCGTACGCCGCCAATACGCTGATCATCGTCACTGAGGACGACTGTCAGGATGGTCCCGACCACGTCGACTCGCACCGCGCGACGGCCTACGTCGTCGGACCGTACGTGAAGCGCAACGCGGTCGTCAGCACCGGCTATAACCAGGCGAGCGTGTTGCGCACGATCGAGGATATCCTGGGCACGCCGCACATCAACCTCTACACGGCGTACGCGCGGCCAATGGCGGACGTGTTCGACCTCAACGCCGGACCGTCCTGGACGTACACGGCGGTGGCGTCGACGGTTCTGGCGAGCACCGGGCTCGCGCCCGACATCGGCGTGAAGTACGCCAAGGGACCTGCTGCGAAGTCGACGCACGGCGCGGAGTACTGGGCCAACGTGACGCGCGGTCTCGACTTCTCGGACGCCGACCGCGTGCCGCCGAAAGCCTATAACAGGATCCTCTGGGCGGGTCTCAAGCCCGGAAAGCCCTACCCGTTGATACTCGGCGAGCGCGGAGACGACGACGACGACGACCGCGCCGACTGATCCATGCCGTCAATGTGACGACCACCGGCGGGACGGAATGCCGTCCCGCCGGTTGGTCATCGCATACCGTTGCGCGGCTCGGCCAGGGACGGACGGGGGGTCGGCGGGCCGCCTGCGGCGTGAATGATCCACCCACGCGTCGTTGCAGCACGCCGTCAGAGACCGGCGCAGCGCCCGAGAGCGACGCGGCCGGGGGTCGATGCGACGCATTGCGCCCGGACGATATCGAGCCGCGCGGGTTGATCATGACGCGCGACAGCGTGCCGAAGCACCGTGTGCAGACGACGCGCTCCTCTGTGCAGGTGGCGGACCGGGTCGCGTCTCCAATGGCTATGCGTCGCGCTGCACCCCGCTCCGTCACACACCGGTCGCATTGCCGTCACAGAACGCGCTTACAAATTGAGCCGTCGCCGGTCTCGAACCGCTCTGCCGGAACGAGGCCGTGGACGGAGCGACCGCCCAAGGGAACGGGTCGGGGACTTCCGCCCCGCAGAAGCCCCGACGGCGTGCCCTGGTTGGCCCCGGCCGGCCAAGGCGGACTCGAGGTCGGGCCAGCGTCGCCGGGCATCTTCGGTGCCTCGGGCGGGCGGAACGGCACGGGCGCGCACTCGGGCGAAGGCGTCGCGGTCGCCCGCAGTGCGCGATGCATGGACAGAGGACACGCCGCGCTTCGACGCGCGGCGCTCAAGTAGCAAGGTCGAACACCGGTAGGGGATACGTCGATGCGCAAACACACAAGGAAGATGCTTGTCTCGGTGATTTCCTGGTCGTTGACGAGCGCGGCGATCGCGGGGGCAACCCCCGCGGCGGCTGACGAACCTCACGGCTGGGGACCCGCGCTGCCCACGGGCGAGATCAACGTCGATACCTGGGGCCGCATCGTGGCGCCGACCTTCGGGACGTCCGAGAGTGCGAGCGCCTACGCGGGCGCCGAGTTCTTCGCCGGCCCGAACAAGTTCTCCGGCAACTACTTCGCGGGTGTGCTGCCGAACGGCAAGTTCGTCAAGCCGGCGGGCAAGTCGATCCAGGTCGGCATGAACCCTCTGGGTGCGGCGCTGACGCCCGACGGCAGGTTCCTCATCACGACCAATGACGACGAGCGCGAGGGTGGCTATGTCTCCTACGCGCCGGGCGGCGCGAAGAACACGGGTGGCTATTCGCTGTCCGTCGTCGATACCTCGACGATGACCGTCGTCAGCACGATCACCGCCAAACAGACATTCTTCGTTGGCCTGCAGGTCACGGGACCGAAGAACGGGCCGTACACGGTCTGGGCGTCGGGTGGCCCGCAGAACGACGTCAAGGTCATCACGCTGGACACCAACGGCAACCAGACCGGTTCCACGAAGAGCATTCCCATTAGGCCCGCGCTGCCAGCCGACCAGGGCTACGTATCGAACTACTCGCCGGCCGCGAGCATGAACACCACGGGCGCGAACGGCGCGGCCACCGGCAACCTGCCGCCGGCACCGTCCGGCTTCAACCGGACCGCCGGTGCGCAGATCACCTTCCCGGCCGGCATGGCCGTCAGCCCCGATGGCAAGTGGCTCTACGTCGCCTGCAACGGCGACAACAGCGTTGCCGTGATCGACACGTCGCAGCAGACCGTCGTTGCGCAGCAACCGGTCGGCTTCTTTCCCTACACGGTGGCCGTGAGCGCCAGCGGCAAGCAGATCGCGGTGTCGAACTGGGGCGTCAGTGCCTACCTATTCAAGGGCGCCACGTACGACAACACGGGCAAGTTGAGCGCGCTAGGCGCCGCGAACGCGAACAACCCGCCCGACGGTTTCTACGTCCCGGTGACGGATGCGGCGAAGACGTCCACCGTCACGCTGCTCAACGTGGCGGTCGGTGGCGGGGCGCCCGCTCTGACGCAGGCGGCGGTCGTGAAGGAAGGGCGCAAGCTCGATGACCTGAACGACGTCGGCGACACCCACCCCTCGGCCTCGGTCATCGTCACCGCGCGGAACGGCAGGCAGGTGCTCTATGTCGCCAAGACCAACGTCGACAAGCTGTCGGTGATCGACCTGGCGTCGAAGCGAAAGATTGGCCAGTTCGACCTGAGCCTGAAGGCCGCCGGCTGGGGCGAAAGGGAGGACGAAGGGGACGACGTCACGGAGGGCGGCATCTACCCCAACGCGATCGTCGCCTCGCCGGACAACAGCCGTCTGTATGTCGCGGAGGCCGGCCTCAACTCCGTGGCGGTGCTGGACGTGCACGACCCCGACAGTCCGCGACTGGTCGGCCGGCTGCCAACCGGCTGGTACCCGACCGCGCTCGCGATCAGCGCCGACGGCGGGACGCTCTACGTCGCGAACGCCAAGGGCATTGGCGAGGACGTCAACCCGGCAATCGCCACGGGCGGCGGCTCGGCGCCTCCGTCCGGCGTGATCTCGGACCCCAGCGTCGACAGCAACTACATCTTTGGCACGGTGCAGAAGATCGACCTGTGGTCGGCGAAGATCGACAACCGCTCGGTGCTCGCCAACGCCTACGCCGTGCGCGACGACTCCTCGCTCGACAAGTCCGTGGTGCCGGTCGGCGGCAGGCCATCGAAGAAGATCAAGCACGTGATCTTCATCCTGCACGAGAACAAGACCTTCGATTCGATGCTCGGCAACCAGCCGGGACACTTCGGTGCGTTCGCCAGCCTGACCTACAACACCACCACCGGCACCCCCTACACGACGCCCCAGTTCACCGGCGTCGCGCTGAACACGCAGGCACTGGCGACGAAGTTCGCCACGGCCGCCAATTACTACTCCGAATCGGAGGAGAGCGACGCCGGGCACCAGTTCGCCGCGTCCGGTACGGCCTCGGACTACACGGAGAAGACCCTGCTGGTGAAGAGCGGCCGGGGACTGCTGGTCAACAAGAACTTCGAGCCGGAGGACTACCCTGCGCACGGCTACATCTTCAACAACGCCGCACGCCACGGCGTCAGCTTCAAGGACTATGGAGCGATGATCCGCATCGAGGGCACGGACACCGGCACGAGCACGCCGACCACGCTCAATGACTCAACCGGCAACGCCGGCTTCCCGCAGTTGAACCCTCCCAACGTCGTGGTGCCCATCAACAACCTGGGCGACACCAGCAGTCCGACGAACGGTCTCGGCCAGTCCTACTTCGTCAAGCTGCCGATCCTGGCCGTGCTGGGTGAAAACAACCCGAGCGGCGAACCGCGGCTGGACCAGATGTACCCGGGGTACAACTTCAACATCTCCGACCAGCGCCGCGCGGAGCAGTTCATCGAGGACTTCGACCGGATGGTCGCGGCGGGGACGCTGCCGCAGTTTCTCTACATCTATCAGCCCAATGACCATACCGGCAGCGTCCAGGCGCTGAACGCGGGCAGCGTCACCTCCGGCAACACGCCGCTCGCTGAGGTCGCAGACGGCGACGTCGGTCTGGGCATGGTCGTCAAGCACATCATGGACAGCCCGATCTACTACGACAAGGGCATGGACACGGGCAGCGCGATCTTCATCACCTACGACGACGCCCAGGCGACGACCGACCACATCCACCCGCACCGCACGCCGCTCATCGTCGTGAGCCCGTTCGCCAAGCCCGGCCATGTGGCGAAGCGGCACTACTCGACGGCCTCCGTGGTCAAGACCGAGGAACTCCTGCTCGGGCTGCCGCCGAACAACCTCGGCGACCTGCTCGCAACGGATCTGCGGGACATGTTCCAGAGCACCTATAACGGCATCAAGAGCAGCGACTTCGTGCCCACGCTGGCCTCCAACTACGTGCCGTCGGCGGAGGCTGAGAAGATCTGGCAGCTCGCCGAGCGGCTCGACACCTCGGCGCCGGACCGGGACAGCCGGCGTCTCGGGGCGCTGACGCGCCTCACGATCGAGGCGGATGAGCTTCGCGAAGCGTTTGACGAGCACCGGGTGAGCGCCAGCGAGCACGAGGACCTGCAGGCGCAGCTCTACGCCGCGGCCCTCAATCTCGTCGGGAAGGGCGGCGAAGCCAGAAACGACTGAGACCGTTCCCGGCCCTGACCGGGCCGGCGTTGCGAAATGGCGGCCCCGGGAGACTTTGACTCCCGGGGCCGCGTGCCTATTCGGAGGAGCCCTCGTGCCGAAGCGGCCGGATAGGCCGGGCACGACCGCGGGCGGCGTGATGAGCGTGTGTCGGGGACTCGGCGCAAGCCGCGCCGCGCGGCATCCGACGGCTGCGTTCAGCGCAGGGGTACCGTCACCGCCAGCTGCATCCAACGGCTCGGCAGCCGGTAGAACTGGCCTTCACCGAGTTCGCTGGCCAGCACCGGGTCGCGTCGATCGGTGAGGTTGTGGCCGCTCAGCAGCAGCGTGCAATTCGTGAAGACATAGCCGAGCGAAGCATCCGCGGTGATGAAGCCGCCGACGCGCGCGGTATTCTGGGGGTCGAGATAGCGCGCACCGACGTAGTTCGTGGTCGCCGAGGCACGCCAGCCACGCGTCGGGGCGTACGTGGCCGACAGCGCACCGAGGTACCGAGGGGAGAGGATGAGGTAGTTGCCCGCGAGCTGCACCATCGTATCGCCGATCAGCGTGTTGAAATTCACGTAGCGCGCATCGTCGATACTGAAGCTGCCCGCAAAGCGCAGGGCATCCAGCGCCAGCCACGAGCCTTCGAATTCCACGCCCTTGAAGCGATTCTCGCCGCCGTTGACCAGTGTCGGCATGCCGTTGACCGACGTCGCGACGGCCTGGTGATTGAAATCCACGTAGAAGGCCGTGACGTCGAGATCGAGCCGCCCGTCGAGGCCGTCAGCCTTGACGCCGACCTCGAAGCTGCGCTCCGTTTCCGGCTGCAGCAACGGGGCGAAGCCGGCATCCGGTCCTAGGTCGACTTGCGGGGGCTGGAACGTGTTGCCCGTATTGGCGTAGACGGTGACGTCGTCAAGATCGCCCTGGATGTCCTGCCACACGCGCCAGTTGACGCCGAAGGCTCCGCTCCAGCGCGACGTGCGCTCCGACTGGTGCGACGTGCTGGTGCCGTCGCTGGCGTCCTGAGTCTCGTCGGTGTGGTTCCAGCGCAGTCCCGCGAGCACGGTCAGGTCCTTCGTCGCCTTCCATCTCGCCTGGGTAAACGCGCCGAAGAAGTTGCGCGAATCCTTGAACGTCGTGCGACTCTCGATCGGTTGCTGACTGCTCGAGGGCGGAGTCGAACCATCGAGTGGCACCGTGTAGGGAAACGTCGCGCTGTCTTGCTCCACTCGGCCGTAGACCTCGTTGAATCCGTATGTGACCGCGACGTCCGGCGACAGATTCTTCGTGATGCCGGAATCGAAGTAGAGGTCGTTGACGGTGCGCCGTTGCGAGAACCCGGCCGCGTTGTCGACGACCGTGGTGGCGTAGCCGTCCTGCAGGAACCCCTGCACGGTCTTCACGTTCAAGTGGGTGAGCGACAGGGTCGTGCCCCAGCTGCCGAGCACGGTCTGCCGATCGTAGCCCAGTACCCCGCGGGTGCCGCTGGTGTTGATCTCGGCGTCGGACGGATTCTGGTTGAAATCGGGCGACAGCTGCTTGGTGAGCTGGCCGGAATCGGTCACGGGCGTGGGGCTTGAAGGCGACTGGTGCTGCGCGAGGAGGTCCAGGTCGAATCGCAGCTCGCCTCCGTCCAGGTCGCTCGCGAGGCGATATAGCCCGTGCTCGCGGTCGAAGCCGGCGCGCGGATCCGACGTTCCTACGTTGGTGAAATCGACCGCGATCGACTGGTTGACCTTTCCGTTTGACAGGACGGTGGAGCCGTCGACGCCGTACGAGCCGTAGCTGCCGCCCGAGGCGGAAGCGCTCCCCGCTGCCTCTCCCGCCGGATAACGAATGACGTTGATCGTCCCGGCGAACGCGGTGGTTCCGTAATAGACGGGCGCAGGCCCTCGTACGACCTCGATTCGCTGGATGTCGTGCAGGTCGAGCGTGTCGAAATGCGGGATGAACACTCCGCCGGACGGGATGCCGTCGACCAGCAGCAGGAAGTCGTCGACTTCGCGCAGGCCCAGCAAGGCAGGCACCGAACCGGCAGGCCCGCCATCGCCGCCAGACGCAACGGTCACGCCCCCGAGCAGCGCCAACGCGGTGCGCAGGTCGTTCGCTCCACGGGCGCGCAGGTCATCGCCGGTGATCACGCTGACGTCGTTCGGCACCTCTTGCACCGGCTCTGCAAAGCGGGTGGCGGTCACCTCGATCCAGTCGAGCCGGGAGGTATCGATGTCGCCCGGTTCCTGACCGAGCGCGGCGGCGCTCGCAAAGAGCGCCGCCGTGATGAGTACGGGGCGTGTCATTGAAGATGTCGCGGCGGGCGCAGGCGCCGAGGGCGGCGTCTCGCGCTCCTCAGAGCCGGTCGGTCCGCCGACCGGCTGACGTCTGCCGGCTCAGCCTCCGTCTGTTCTCTCATTCCCGGTTGCCGGCGATCGAGCCGCTGACGCCGATCGTTCGTTCTGCGCCGTGAGATCCTTGCCGGAGCGCACCGTGGGGTACGGACGCTTGCCCATCAGGCCCTGCCACAGCACGTGGTTGTAATCGACGGCATCGACGCGATCCTCAGCCTCGAAGTCCATGTCCCTGGTGCGCCGGGCCCAGTAGTTCGCATCGTGCGTCGGCTTGCGGGCATTGCCCGCGACGGGGATACCTTGGATCGGCAGGCCCGTACCCGCCAGCAGACCCGAGACCACCGCCGTATACGTCCACGTCGATTGACTGAGATCGAACACATGGCTCATTGGCGGCTGGGTCGCATCGAACAGGCTGAAGTGGTCGAGTCCGAGGACGTCGGTGATGGTGCGCAGCACGTTCACGGTCGTGTAGTGCTGCCGGACGAGCGCGCCCTGCTTGACGTAAGGCCCGACGACGTACGCGGTGCTGCGGTGCGCGTCGACGTGATCCGGCCCGTCCTGGGCGTCGTCCTCGACGATGAAGATCAGCGTGTCCCTGGCGTACAGGCTGTGGGCCACCGCCTCGACGAGCCTGCCGACGGCAAAGTCGTTGTCCGCCACCTGCTGTTCCGGCGTGTTCACCCCGGCAACATTGTTGCCGAACGCGCCGGTGTGGTCCTCCATGAGCCGCACCAGCGAGAGCGCCGGCAAATCGCCGGTCTTGACGTAACCGGCGAATTCCCGCGCCCATTCCTGTTCCCGATAGGTGTCCGGGAAGGACGGATCGAAGCCGCGGAAGTAGCCGTCGGTGGGGGCGGCGAGGTCCGGGTTCGCAGCGTAGGCGACCGTCAGGTTCGCGCCATGGGGATCGGCGACCGTATTGGTAATGTAGTAGGGGCCGGCGGCCGGGTTGTAGCGCGCCAGATCGATCAGGCAGCCGTAGTTGCGCACCGTGAGGCCCTTGCGCAGCGCGGCGTTCCAGAGATAGCCCTGCTGCACCTCGCCGGACGGGCCGTCCGGGGCCGCGACGTTGCCGGTGCCGGGGAGAGCGTTCGGAGCGTACGCCGTCAGCGGATTGGCGGCCAGCCGGGCAAGGCCATTCAACCCGACGTTGATGTTGCTGTTCGTGCCCTCCCAGTCGTACGAACCGCCCCGGCCCGCGTAATTGACCGGCAGCATCTTGGCGCTGGCATCCGACTCGCGACCCGACGTGCTCCACGGCCAGCCATTGCCGCTGACGTTGCCCGGGTCGTAGAAGTTGTCGAGCAACACGAACTGGTTCGCGAGGTTGTGAAGGTTCGGCGTCGTGCCGTACGGGAACTCGGCGAGGGTGGGATCGCTGTTGCCGCGGCCGATGTCGCCGAGCACCTGATCGTACGTGCGGTTTTCCTTGATGATGTAGATGACGTGCTTGATCTTCCCGCGCAGAGCGTCCATCACTTCGGACTCGCGGTTCACCTCGTCGAAGTGATTGTTCTCGGCCACGCGTTCGGTCAGCTGCTCGAGCTTCTCCCGATGCGGCGCCGGCATGCTCAGCAGTCCGCCCTTGCTCAGGTTGAGGATGTACTCGTTCGGCGCGAAGACCACCGGGGTGCCCGCCACCGGACAGGGGACCGTCTGGTAGCCGAGGCAATTGCCGGGATTCGGTCCTGGAACGCTCTGCAGGTTGACGACGTACAGCATGTCGCGCGCGCCGACCGCGACGTCCGACGGGTACCATCCGGTCGGAATCAGGCCAGTCACGCGCCAGCCGCCGCGGTCGTAGGCTACGACCGCCAGCGAGTTCGTGCCCCGATTGGTCACGTACAGCGTCTGCTCATCCGGCGAGAGCGCGAGTCCATTCGGGGAGGCGCCGCGATACTGCTTGGCGAGCCGCAGCACGCCCTCCGGAGCCACGGTCGGAATCGTGTCGACGACGGTGTTGCTTGCCGTATCGATGACGGCGACGACGTCGGCGTTGTCGACCGCGACGAACAGGCGGCTCTGGTTGCGGTTCAGGATCATCTTGTTCGGATTGCCGTTGACCGCAATCCGCTTGATCACGGTCGCATTCGTCAGGTTCACGACCACGATCTCACGGTCCCGCTCGCTCGAGACGTAAGCGGTCTGATTGCCGACGATGCTCACCGCGTCCGGATACTCCCCGCCCGGAGTGCCGGCGGTGCCCGGCCGCAGGTCGATGTCGCTCAGCTTCGGGCCCCCGATAAGGTCGACGACGGTGATCGAGGCGTTGTAGCGATTGGCGACCACCGCGCGGTTGCCGTCCGCGCTGACCGCGACCCCTTGCGCCATCGGTCCTTGAAGGCGGCCGATGCCGCCCAGGTCAACGGGATCCGTCGGAGTCGGTGCACGCATATGGCCAAGGCTTATGGGTGACTTGGCGTTTTCCATCCAGGTCGTGCCGACAAGATCGAACACGTGCAGGGCATCGTCGCCGCCGCCCGAGACCACGAACCGCTTGCCGGAGGGCGCGAAGGCGAGGCCGACGTAGGTGTTCGGCACCTTCAGCACCTGCTTCTTCTTGACCGTCGAGCCGCTGCTCACGTCGAACACGAACACGTATTCGTTGGAGTCCGCCGGGATCAAGTGGCCGAGGTTGTCGCTCTGGTAGTTGTAGCCGCTTGTGAGCACGAGCAACGTGTTGCGGTCGGGGCTCAGCGCCTCGCTGATCGGCTGGCCGGCGACGAAGCTCGGGTTGTCGGGCAAGCCGGGATTGAGGATCACGAACTTCGAGGCGGGCGCTGCCGTCGGTGTCAGGAGCTGTCCGATGGGCAGCAATTGTTCCTCATAGGGTGCGGCAGTCGCCGAGGTGGTCATCGCAATGGCGAGTCCAAGGCTCAGCAGGAATTCCCGTGCCGGTGAGTTCTTGATACGCATGGTGACCGTTCTCGCTGGGGAATTTGAATGATTGGAACGAGCGGGCGCCGCGGCCGCACCTGTTTGCGTGACGCTAACGACGGAACATGTTGTTCACGTGACAACGGAGGCGACCTTCCGACGGTGTGCGCGGCTTCGGCGCGACAGTGATCTGCGCCCCGGCGGGGCACCATTCATGCGCAGCATTTAAAAGTGTCGGTAAGGCTCTGGTCCAAAAGAACGACGCCACGGCCACCGGCACGCAGCTTGCGCACCCTCGTGCAGGGTTCAGGGGCGGCCCGGCATTGGCTTCCGAGCCGGGGCCTAGTGGCCTGTACCAACTGATTGTGTACTGATGTGTCGCGACGGATCGGCGTACTTCCACTTCACGGTCCGCGGCGCTTTGTTGTAAGAGCGGATGT
>Ga0209048_10004295_pt1 | contig 13660 bp, 14 predicted proteins | sample FrelakmetCRP12CR_FD_187146 | JGI IMG/M metagenome (GOLD analysis project Ga0209048, IMG submission 187146) | Freshwater lake sediment microbial communities from the University of Notre Dame, USA, for methane emissions studies - CRP12 CR (SPAdes)... | ecosystem: Environmental > Aquatic >... | reverse complement strand
TTTCCGGGGTGGCGCACTCGACGCCCGTGCTCCACTCGCGACAGTTCGACGAGGCGGCCGGCGCGACCGTCTTCTTCAAGGCCGAGAACCTGCAGCGCGGCGGCGCCTTCAAGTTCCGCGGCGCGTACAACAAGATCAAGGCCGAGACCGAACGAAGGAAGGTCGCGGCCGTCGTCGCGTTTTCGTCCGGCAACCACGCGCAGGCTGTGGCGCTCGTCTCGCGCCTGCTCGGCATCCGCGCCACGGTCGTCATGCCGACGGACGCGCCGCAGTCGAAGGTCGACGCGACGCGCGGGTACGGCGCGGAGGTCGTGCTGTACGACCGCGCGACGCAGAGTCGGGACGACCTCGCCGAAGAGATCTGCCGCGAACGGGGCGCCGTGCTCGTACCGCCCTTCGACGACGAGCTCGTCATGGCGGGGCAGGCGACGGGGGCGGTGGAGCTGCTCGAGGAGGTGCCGGACCTCGACGCCGTCGTCGTCCCGGTTTCGGGCGGCGGTCTTCTCGGCGGCTGGGCGACGGCGGCCCGGCACATGCGGCCCGGGATCGCGGTCTACGGCGCGGAGCCGGAGACGGCTGCCGACACGAAGCAGTCGCTCGCGGCCGGCAAGCGCGTCGAGGTGGCCGAGAACCCCACCATCGCCGACGGCCTGCGCGTGACCTCGCCCGGCAAGCTGACTTTTCCGATCGTGCAGGAGATCGTGAAGGACGTCCTCCTCGTGTCCGACGCGGAGATGATCGAGACGCTGACCTGGATGCTCGAGCGCATGAAAGTGCTCGTCGAGCCCTCGGGCGCCGCCGCCGCCGCGGCCGTGCGGCACAAGAAGGCGGATTTTGCAGGAAAGCGCGTGGGCGTCGTGCTCTCGGGCGGCAACGTGGACCTCGTTCGCCTGGCGGAGTACATCCGGTCCAGGCGGCCCCTTTGAGGTTCCTAAATTTCCGGGGCGCCGGCGCGGCAGGGGTTATGAAGAGCGTCGTGGCGACAGCCCTGTCGGTCGGCGGACTCTTGCTTTCGGGCGCCTCGTGCCGCGCCCGCGAGGAGTCGGCCGGGGCTGCTTCCCTGGCGCCCCCCGCGGCCCCCGTTTCGACGGCCGCTTCCGGCGGATCGCGGCCGGAGCCGAACAAGGGGATCGCGGTCGGCGACGCCGCGCCGGATTTCGCGTTGACCGACCAGACCGGCAGGACCGTGCGCCTGTCGGAGTTCCGGGGGCAGCCCGTCGCCGTCACCTTCGTCTACACGCGCTGCCCCGACGCGGCAGCCTGCCCGATGACCATGGCGAAGTTCGCGAAGTTGAACGCCGCGCTCGCGCGGGACCAAGTCGGCCGTCTCCTGGCCGTCACCGTGGATCCCGAGAACGACACGCCCGCCGTCCTCGCCGACTACGCGAAGAGGATCGGCGCCGACCCGGCGCGCTGGAAGTTCCTGACGGGCGACCCGAGAGCGCTGGCGCGGGTCGCCGAGAACTTCGGCGTGCTCTATTACGCCGATCACGGGAAGATCGTGCACTCGCAGGCAGTGGCGGTCGTGGACGCTGACGGCAAGCTCGCGACGATTTACTACGGTGCGGATTGGGAACCGGAGCAGATCCTGAACGATCTCGAGAAAGCGAGGAAGAGATGAAGAAAACGCAGGTTTTGGGGGCAGTCGCCTTTGCGGCGATCACGGCCTACGGTCTCACGCTCTACGCGACGGAGCCGCATCCGTCGGAGCTCTTCAAGAAGTACTGCGCCAAGTGCCACGGCGACACCGGCAAGGCCGACACGTTCAAAGGCAAACACCTCATGGCCCGCAAGTTCGCCGATCCGGAGTGGCAGGCTGGCGTCACCGACGCCGAGCTCATCAAGTCGGTGACGGAGGGCAAGGAAGACATGCCGCCGTTCGGCAAGAAGCTGACGCCGGAGCAGATCGAGAGCCTCGTCAAGAACGACGTCCGGGGGTTCGTGAAGAAGGAGTAGCCCGGCCTGAGTCTCGATCGTTTTTCGCCGCGCCGCGGCCTCGACTAACGCGCCGCTGCGCGCAGTCGGGCCAGGACCGCTCGTCCGTCGTTCTCGACGATCGGCAGCGCGACCGGTGCGTCCCACTCGACCGGCGTGAACTCGGCGACGATCGCGTCGTAACGCTCGGCGAGCACGGTCGATCCAGGGTCGAGCCGCGCCACGACGCCGAGGCCGGTCGGATAGGCCGGGATGACGAAGACGTCGAGGTCCGGGCGATGGCGAGCGAGGATCGGCACGATCTTCCAGACGTCCCCGGTCCAGAAGCCGGTCGTCCGCGCGCGGCTCGAAGTCGCGCGGTCGAGCGGCAGGCAGTCGTGGAAGAGAACGACCGTGCCGCGGGCGGCGAGGCGCTCGACGTGCAGGAAGTCCTTGAGCGCCTGCTCGAAGAGGTGCAGGCCGTCGATGAACGCGAGCGCGATCCGGTCGGCGGCGAACAACGCCCTGGCGTCGGGCGAAGCGAAGAACGCGTCGCTCTCCATCGCGAAGGTGCGCGTGCGCGCGGCAAAGGCGCGCGGCGCGATGGCGGTCGGGTCTACGCCGACGGCCAGGGTCGGGGGCCGGGCCAGCGACAGCGTGCGGCCGGCGTCCACGCCGATTTCGAGGTAGGTCCGCGGCGAAAGCTCCGCATGGAAGCGAGAGAGCCAGGCCAGGTAGTCGTCGCCCGGCAGCGTCGCGTGCGCCATGCAGACATGGGCGGCGAGGCAGTCGGGATCGATCGCCAGGGCCCGCCGGCAGGCCGCGATGGCGGCGGCGCCATCCCCGGCCGCGAGCAATTCGCCGGCGCGGGCCGCCTCCTGCCCGGCCGTCAGGTCAGTAGACGGCATCCTCGAGCGACACGCCGAAAATCCCGGAGTACATCTTCGGAAAAAAGTGCGTGGACTTCTGCGGCAGGCGGTCCCCGGCGCCGACGACGGCTTCGACGTCGGACACGGTCGTCGGGCGCATGAGGACGGCCGCCTGCACCTGCTTCCCGTCGACCGCGGCGATCGCGGACGCGGCGTCGGAGGTGAAAGAGACGCGCTCGCCGCGCGCGATGGCATCGGTGCCGACGGAAAGCAGCTTGTCGAAGAACGCGACCTCGAGGGCGGACACGTCGAGGCCCTTCCACGCCTCCGAGCGGCCTTCGGGCCAGGGCAGGGGCGCCGGCGCCTCGGAGAGCGTCAGGAGCGTCGGCGCCGCCGGCGGCGCGTGGAGGACGAACGCGGGCCGGATGCGGGAGTGCTTCTGGAGGGCCTCGAACGCCGCGCGCGCGGTCGGGAATGCGACGAGGTCGAAGTATTCCCGGGCCGCGCCGAGGACGCGCCCGGGGTTCCAGTCGGGAAGGCCGGAGAGCAGGCGATGGATCGGCCGGACGACGAGCCCGGGCGAAGTCATGTCCACGATGGCGCAGAGCTTGTAGCGGGCGCCGGGGAGCTTCTCGGCCGCGGGGTCCTTCGAGAAGGCGAGCGCGGTCTCGTAGCGATGGTGGCCGTCGGCGATGATCGCTTCGGCGTTCTTCACGAGGCCCTGGAGCTCGACGTGCGCGGCGTAGTCCGAGATGCGGAAGGCGTCGTGGCGCACGCCGTCGGGGTCGGTCGCCGAGAGCTGCGGTGTGCGCCGCGTCGAGAGCGCGGCCGAGAGGGGTGCCCGCGTCATCAGAAACACGAGCTCGAGGTCCGCCTTTGTCGCCGCGAGCAGGGCGAGACGATCCGCCTTGGGCTTTGCGAGCGTCCGCTCATGGGGGCGGATCGCGCCGGCCTCGTATTCCTCGAGGCGGACGAGGCCGACGAGCGCGTCGCGGACGTACGTCTGGCCGCCGTCCGTGAAGGTCTGGCGGTAGATCCAGAGGGCGGGCCGGCGCTCCTTCTCGAGGGTCCCATCGGTGAGCCAGTCGGCGAGCGTCTTTGCCGCGCCGGCGTAGACGTCCTCGCCGTCCGGCCTGCGGCTGATGATCCGCACGATGTTCTCGGGTGCCTGCCCGTAGAGGACGTCCTGCTTCGCGGGGCCGATCTGGTCGTAGGGAGGCGCGAAGACGGCCGAGAGCCCTCGCGCCTTCAGGACGCGGGGCGAGAACCGAATCGAGCGAAACGGTCGCAGTTCCATGGGCGGGGATTGTAGCTGGGAGGGGCCGGGAGGGGTCAGACCCCGCCCGGCTGCGGCATCCGCGAGAGCGATCGCGTGGGCGGGGTCAGACCCCGCTAGACTGGAGGCGTGATTTCCCTGTCCCGCGCCATCGACGGCTTCGAGCGCTACGTGGCCGACGAGCGCCGCTTCTCTCCGCGCACGGTCCTCGCCTACCGGACCGACCTCGACCGGTTCACCGACTTCTGGGAGCGCGAATTCGCGCACGAAAGCGCGGGAAAGACCGCCCTCTCCAGGCTCGACACCCTGGCCATCCGGTCCTACCTCGCTCATCTCCACCGCGGGAAGCTCTCGAACCGCTCGCTCGCGCGGCACCTCTCCACGCTGCGCTCGTTCTTTCGCTGGGCGTGCCGCGAGGGCCATCTCGAGAAGAGCCCGGCCAAGGGCCTGCCCGCGCCGCGCGTGCCGAAGACGCTTCCGCGCGCGCTGACGCTGCCCGACACGGAACGACTGCTCGAGGCCGACGAGGAGGTCGGGCTCGTGCCCGAGCGCGAGCGCGCCCTCTTCGAGCTCCTCTATGCCACGGGCCTGCGGGTCTCGGAAGCCGCGGGGCTCGACCTCGAGGACGTGGATTTCCCGGCCCGCCTCGTGCGCGTGACGGGAAAGGGGAGCCGGGAGCGGATCGTCCCGTTCGGCGAGGCCGCGGCGGACGCCGTGCGCACGTACCTGCCCTCGCGCGCGGCTCTGCGCCACCGCGCGCGCGACGACGACGGGGAATCCGGCGAGCCTCTCTTCGTCAATGCCCGGGGCGGAAGGCTCACGCCGCGCTCGATGGCGCGATTGCTCAAGCGGCGGTTGCGCGCGGCCGGGCTTCCCGAGGAGATCTCGCCCCACGCCCTGCGGCACACGTTTGCCACCCATCTGCTGCAAGCCGGCGCGGACCTGCGGGCGATCCAGGAGCTGCTCGGCCACGCCTCGCTTTCGACGACGCAGAAGTACACGCACCTCGACGCGGCCCGGCTGCGGGAGGTCTACCGGAATGCGCACCCGAAGGCATGAGGATGCGTCGCCTGTGGTCCGTCGTCTGGGGTTGGGTCGCGGTGGGCGCCGCGGCGCTCGCACAGGGGCCCGCGCCGACGCCTGCCGTTCCCCGCGTGCTCGCGGAGGTGGACAAGATCATCCGCGAGGGTTTCTACGACGCCAAGCTCAAGGGAGTGGACTGGAGCGGCGCGGTGGCGCGCGCGTCGGCCGAGCTCTCGAAAGCCGCCACACCCGCCGAGCAGAACGCCGTGTACGACCGCCTGCTCTCGTCGCTCTCCGACTCGCACACGTTCCGTCTGCCCGCAGGCCGGCTGCCCGAGCGCGGCTGGGGCACGACGGGGCTGCGCATCGGGATGGACGCCGGCGGCGACGGGTACGCCGTCAAGGGTGTGCTCCCGGGCAGTTCCGCCGAGAAAGCCGGGATGAAGATCGGCGACCGCGTACTCGAGATCGATGGCCGCAAGTACGGCCGGGAACGGGTGAATTTCCGCGACCTCTTCTTCGTCTCCGAGGGGGCGCCCGGCACGTTCTCGGAAGTCGTGTGGCGCCGGGGCGACGCGCCGCCGCGCACGGACCGGCTCGCGCGGACGGCGGAGGAATCGGGCGACGCGCTCGTCTGGAAGAGCGCGCGCGTGGTCCGCAGGGACGGCAAGGCCTACGGCTACGCGCGCCTCTGGGGGATGAGCGCGGAGACGGCGCTCGCGGTCGTGGACCTCCTGCTCGATCGCAGCCTTACCGCCCGGGCGCGAGGCGGCCTCGACGGCTGGGGTGAAATCGAGGGGTTTCTGCTCGACGCGCGTGGCAACAGCGGGGGCTACGACCCGAACATCCTCTCGACGTTTCTCCAGGGGCAGTGGAGCGCCGGCGATTACTACACGATCACGCGCGAGGGCCGGCGCCTCACGCCGCCGGTGTACAGCCGCCTTCCGGTCGCGCTGCTCGTCAACTCGGGCACGGCCTCCGCGGGCGAGGCGCTCGCGCTCAAGTTCCGCGCGCACCGGATCGGCGCGATCGTCGGCGAGACGACAGCCGGCATGGCGAGCGGGGGCGCCGCGGCCGAGCGCCTCTCGGACGGCTCGACCCTCTGGTACACCGCGCGCGCCATCGAAGGCCTCGACGGAAAGAGCTACGAAGGCAGCGGTGTCGAGCCGGACATTGCGATCGCGGACCGGCCGGCGGCCCGCGACGGCGATGAGGATGCGATCGTCGAGGCGGGGTGGAAGGCCCTCTCGGGTCGATCTCCTGCGGTATCCTCCCCCTGATGGAAAAGTGGCACGCGACAACCGTCCTCTGCGTCCGGCACGGCGGCAAGGTGGCGATGGTGTCCGACGGCCAGGTCACCCTCGGGACCACCATCATGAAGCGGACGGCGGCCAAGATCCGGCGCTTGAAAGGCGGCGAGGTCGTCGCCGGATTTGCCGGCTCCTCGGCCGACGCGTTTGCCCTCTTCTCGCGCTTCGAGATGAAGCTCGAGGAGCACCGCGGCAACCTCGAGCGCTCGGCGATCGAGCTCGCCAAGGACTGGCGGACCGACAAGATGCTGCGCCAGCTCGAGGCTCTGCTCATCGTCGCGGACAAGACGACGTCGCTCTTGATCTCGGGCACGGGCGACCTGATCTCGCCGGAGGAAGGGGTCCTCGCGATCGGCTCGGGCGGCGCGTACGCGCTGGCCGCCGCGCGGGCTCTTCTGAAACACCGCCCGGACATGACGGCGGCCGAGATCGCGCGCGAGGCGCTGCTCGTCGCCGCGCAGATCGACATCTACACGAACGACCACATCACCCTCGAAGAGGTCTGACGTGGTCTTCATGATGCCCGGCGAGACCGAGGCAGAGGCGCCGCCTGCGGCGGCCCGCACGCCTCGCGAAATCGTCGCCGAGCTCGACAAGTACGTCATCGGCCAGAGGCGCGCCAAGAAGGCCGTGGCGATCGCGCTGCGCAACCGCTGGCGCCGGCAGCGGCTCTCGGCCGAGATGGCCCGCGAAATCCTGCCGAAGAACATCCTCATGATGGGACCGACGGGCGTCGGCAAGACCGAAATCGCGCGGCGGCTCGCGCGCCTGGCAGACGCGCCGTTCATCAAGGTCGAGGCCTCGAAGTTCACCGAGGTCGGCTACGTGGGCCGCGACGTCGAATCCATCGTACGCGACCTGACCGAGGTCGCCGTGCAGATGGTGCGCGAGGAGAAGACGCTCGAGATCCGCGAGCGCGCCGCCGGCCGCACGGAGCAGCGGCTGCTCGACCTGCTCCTGCCGGCGCTGCCGGACACGGAGGCGGAAGAGACGCGCGCGAAGCTGCGCCAGCTCCTGCACGACGGCAAGCTCGAGGACCGCCTGGTCGAGGTCGAGGTCGCCGACAAGACGTTTCCGTCCTTCGAGATCGTGACGAACCAGGGCGTCGAGGAGATGGACATCAACGTCAAGGAGATGCTGCCCGGACTCTTCGGCGGCAAGAAGAAGCGCCGCAAGACGACGGTGGGCGAAGCGCGACAGATCCTCCAGGCCGAGGAGGAAGGGCGGCTGATCGATCCCGGGCAGGTCGCCCGCGAGGCCGTCGAGCGCGCGCAGTCGTCGGGCATCGTGTTCCTCGACGAGATCGACAAGGTCGCCGGGCGCGAATCCGGCGGCCGCGGCCCGGACGTCTCGCGGGAGGGAGTCCAGCGGGACCTGCTCCCGATCGTCGAGGGCACGTCGGTCAACACGAAGTACGGCTTCGTCAAGACCGACCACGTGCTCTTCATCGCCGCGGGAGCCTTCCACGTTTCGAAGCCCTCGGACCTGATCCCGGAGCTGCAGGGCCGCTTCCCGATCCGCGTCGAGCTCGACTCGCTCTCCGAGGCGGACTTCGTGCGCATCCTGACCGAGCCCGAGAACGCGTTGCTCAAGCAGTACCGGGCCCTCATGACTGCCGAAGGCGTGGACCTGTCCTTCTCCGAGGAGGCCGTCGGCGAGATCGCGCGCGACGCCGAGCGCGTCAACCGCGCCCTCGAGAACATCGGCGCGCGCCGGCTGCACACGATCCTCGAGCGCCTGCTCGAGGACATCTCCTTCGCGGGGCCCGAGAACGCGGGCAAGGCGATCCGCATCGAGCTCGCGGACGTGCAGGGCGCGCTCGCGGATCTCGTCAAGGACGAGGACCTGTCGCGCTACGTTTTGTAGCGGCCGGCTGCGCCGGCCGACCGGAGAGAGAGGGGAAGTCGCAAGGGTATCCTCTCCCTGCAATGAGCCTTCGCGCATGAAGCGGTTGGTCGCGTTTCTCGCGATCGTCCTGCCGGTTCTCGCCTGCGGCAAGAAGGGCGACCCGCAGCCGCCGCTGCCGCGCGGGCCCAATGCCGTCTCCAACCTCGCCGTCGAGCAGGAGGGCGACGACGCGGTGCTGACCTTCGCGTTTCCGGATCGCCTCATGAACGGCGCGCCCCTGACGGACCTGGCCTCGATCGAGGTCTACCGCGTCGTCAACCCGCCGCCGGGCCTGACGGCGCCGCGCCGGGCCGCGGCGCCTCCGGCCGGCCAATCGAGCACCACGACGGTGAACCTGCCCGGGGCCGCCGAGCGCCGGGCCGCGACGAACGAGCGCGTCGCCGAGGAGGCGTTTTACGCGTCCGCGCAGAAGGTCGCGACCCTTTCGCTCTCGGCCATCGCGGAGAGCACCCGGGGCGCCTCGGTGGTCTACCGCGACCCGCTCACGCCGCTGCTCGCGAAGGAGGGCAAGCCCTTGCCGCTGGCCTACGCCGTCATCTCGGTGCGCGGCCAGGGAGAGCGCAGCCCGCTTTCCAACATCGCCGGGTTGACGCCCGACATTGCTCCCGAGGCCCCGACGCTCCTGCCCGCTCTGCCGGAAGAGGGCCGCGTCTGTCTCGAGTGGCTCGCGCCCGAGTCAGACGTCCTCGGGCGGCCGGTCGAAGTCGGCGGGTACGAGGTCTACCGCCGCATCCTCCCGCAGGAGGAGTACGCGGCGCCGTTGAACGCGAAGCCGGTCGCGGGAACGTCCTACGTGGATGCGACCGCCCCTTACGGCGCGCCGCTCGTGTACACCGTGCGCGCGATCCTCGCGAGAAACCCGAAGGTGGAGGGCCTGCCGGCCGAGGAGCTCGCCTTCAGCTACCGTGACGTCTACCCGCCGCCGGCTCCGACGCGCCTCGATGCGCTCTCGGAGGCAAGCCGGGTGCGCCTGGTGTGGACGCCCGTGGACGCGGGAGATCTGGCGGGGTATCAGGTCTTCCGCGCCGAGGGCGACGGCGCCCTGACGCCCCTGACGAAGGAGCCGGTGACCGACCCGTTCTTCACGGACGAAACCGTGGCCCAGGGCAAGCGGTACCGTTACACGGTGCGGGCCGTGGACCGGGCGGGCAACCAGAGCGCGGATTCCCCCGAAGCGGTCGCCGAGCCGTTCTGACCTTCCAGGCTGTCATCCCGAGGAGCGTTAGCGAGGAGGGATCCCGGACTTGATTGCCTCGGTCCCGTCTCGAGGACGGGATCCCTCGCTCCGGTCGGGATGACTGCAATGGCGGCTGCGCCCGGGATGACAGCCAAAGGGCGCCAGGCCGCCCCGGCCGGGGTCGGGCAAAGAGCGATTAGAATCCCGCTCCCATGTCCTTCCCCTCGCGCTTCGTGAAGATGGCCGGCGGCGGCAACGATTTCCTCGTCTTCGAGGGGGACGGCCTGCTGCTCACCGAGGAGGACCGGGCGCGCCTTGCGCTGATGTGCCGGCGCGGGCTCTCGGTCGGCGCCGACGGCGCCCTCTTCCTCTTTCCGGGCGAGAAGGGGCGCGTGCGCGTCGACTACTTCAACGCCGACGGCGGTCCGGCGACGTTCTGCGCCAACGGCACGCGCTGCGCGGCGCGTTACGCGGTGCGGCACGGCCTCGCCTCGGGCGCGACCGCGATGCTCCAGACCGGGTGGGGCCAGATCGAGGCGCGGGTGGAGGGCGAACAGGTCACCCTGTCTCTGCCCGCGGTCCCGGCGCCCCAGGACCCGATTCCCATCTCCGGCCGGGGGCTGCCGCCGACCGCGATCCTCATGAAAGTGGGCGTCCCGCACCTCGTCGTCTTCGTGCGCGGAGACCTCGGCAAGTTCGCCATCGACCGGTTCGGTCCGCCGCTGCGCCGGCACCCGGCCCTGCCGGAGGGCGCGAACGTGAACTTCGTGCGGGCCGCGGGCGAAAACCGCATCGAGGTGCGCTCGTGGGAGCGCGGCGTCGAAGGGGAGACCCTCTCCTGCGGCTCGGGGGTCGTCGCGGCCGCGATCGCCGCCGCCCGCCAGGGAATGGCGGTCTCGCCGGTGACCTGCGGCACGAAGAGCGGTGTGGACCTCGTCGTCGAATTTCGCGAGGAAGGCGACGTCGTCGCCGGCGTCCGCCTGACGGGCGACGCGCGGGAGATCTACGCCGGTGAGCTTCTCGAAGATTCATGGAAGGCGTGATGCGTCGGATCCCCTTCGGCTCGGCCGAGGCGCCCCCGCCGCCGTCGAAGATCGTCGCGGTCGGCAAGAACTACCGCGAGCACGCGGCGGAATTCGGCGGCGTCGCGCCCGAGGACGAGCCGCTGCTGTTCCTGAAGGCGCCGTCGGCGCTCGTCCTCGGCGGAGGCGACATCGTGCGGCCGCCCGAGTCGCAGCGCGTGGACTACGAAGGCGAGCTCTGCCTCGTCATCGGCCGCAGGATCAAGCGCTGGCCGCAGGAACGCTGGATGGAGGCGCTCGCCGGTGTGTGCTGCGCCAACGACGTGACCGCCCGCGATCTCCAGAAGAAGGACAAGCAGTTTGCGCGCTCGAAGTCCTTCGATACGTTCTGCCCGATCGGCCCCGAGATCGTCGCGGCCTTCGATCCGTCCCAATCCGCGATCGTGACCCGTGTCAACGGGGAGAAGCGGCAGTCCGCGCGCATTTCCGACATGGTCTTCTCGCCCGCGTTCCTCGTCGCCTACGTTTCTCGCATGATGACGCTCCTGCCGGGCGATCTCATCCTGACGGGGACGCCGGCGGGCGTCGGACCGCTCATCGCGGGCGACGACGTCGAGGTCGAGATCGAGGGCGTCGGCATCCTGCGCAACCGGGTGGTGGATGAATCCGGCGCCGGGCCCTAGGTTCACGCCGGCCCGGCGGGTCGCCGTCGCGGGCCTCGCGCTGGCCGTGCTCGCCGCCTCTCTCGTCCGATCCTTTCAACCCGCCGAAACTCTCGCGGGCGCGCGCCGGCTCGCACGCGATCTCCGCGGCGAGGTTCGTCCGTTGCGCGACACCACGGGCTTCTGGTTCGACCCCGACTACACCGCCTTTCTCGCGGACCTGAAAGCGATGACGCCGGAAGACGCGACCGTGGCCGTCATCGTCCCGAGGCGCCCCGACCTCTATCGCTACCAGGCCTACTATCAGCTCGCGCCGCGGCGCGTGGTCGAGGAGCGCTGGAAGGACGAGGCATCCTTCGTCGCGACGTATCGCACCGAGGCCGGGCGGGGGCCGGGCGGGCGCCCGATTTCCAACGGGGAGCTCCGGGCGAAATGAGCCTGCTGGCCGCGCTCGCGCGCGCGGGGATGGGCCTGACTGCGGCGTTTGCCGCGGGCGCCGCCGTGAGCCGGCCCTTCACCGCCGGCCTGACGCGCCGCGAGAAGGCGGCCTGGAGTCTCGCGGCCGGACTTCTCGTGCAGGCAGTCTGCCTGCTCGCGCTCCTCGGGATCGGGGTCAAGCCGGGCGCGGGGAGCCTGCTGCTCCTCGAGGCCTCCGTGGCGGGCGCAGCGCTGTTTCTCGGTCGAGGACTCGGTTCCAAGGGGACCGGAGTGCCGACGCCGCGCGGCCCGCGGGCGCTCGTCGCCGGCCTCGCAATTCTCGCGGGCGGCGCCTGGCTGCTGTTCTCGGTCGGCGCCCTCTCCGACGCGATGTGGACGACGGACTTCGTCGCCTTCTGGGGCTACAAGGGGAAGGTCGTGTTTCTCTCGTCGGCCGTCCCGCGGCGGCTCTTCCAGGACCCGGCGCTCTACTTCGCGCACCGCGAATACCCGTTGCTCGTGCCCCTCTCGCTCGCGGCGCTCGCCTCCTGGATCGGAGAGTGGAACGACCAGGCGCTCGCGCTCCTCTATCCCGTCTGCGAGCTCGCGACCCTCGCCGCGCTTTCCGGCTTTCTCGAGCGGCGCGTGTCGCGTCTTGCGGGCGCCCTCGCGGCGGCGCTCGCGTCGCTGTGCTTCTTCCTCTACCGGCCCGCCAACGCCGGGACCGCGGAGGTGCCCTTCGCGCTCGGCCTCGTTCTCGTCTGTTGCGCGGCCGGCGACGTGCTGCGGCTGGAGGGGCGCTCCGGGGCGGCGGAGCTGACGCGGCTGGCGGTCGCGGGATTCTTCTGCGCCTGCCTGAAACAGGAGGGAACGCTCTTCGTCTTTCTCCTCGCGGCGGCACTCTGGTGGTCGCTGCGCGGCGCGCCCGCCCGCGTGCGGCGCCTTGCCGCCCTTGCCCTCGTCGTCCCGCCGAGTCTCCACTGGGCGGCGCTGTACGTTTTGCGCGGGAACCAGACCCGGCGCGACTTCGACCTGACCCTCTTCGAGCCGCGGCGCTGGCTCGAGCTGCCGCAGCTCTTCGCGCTCGTCGTCGGCCGGATGCTCGGGACCGAGGCGCGCCAGAACGCCGTGGCGCTTCTCGCGATCGCGGCCTATCTCGTCGCGACACGGCGAGGGATCCTCGACCCGCTCCTGCCGGTCTTCGCCCTGCAGCTCGTCTGCTACGCGATCGCCTTCTCGGTCTCTTCGTTCGACCCGATGTACGCGGTCGACGGCGCCTTTCGCCGGATCGTCATGAGTCTCTTTCCGGCCTTCACGCTCGTCCTCTGCGCGCGTGGGCTAGAGCCGGTCGCCGTCACCCAGAGAGGAAGACCGCCGGCTATCATGCCGCCGAAGCCCGACGGGATCTCGTAACGGCCATCGAGGGTTGAGCTTTCGCCGACGACCGGCGGCACGACCGGGAAGTACACGAAGGCGCCGGTCGCTCCTCCAACCGTTTCGATCTCAAGCGCGAGGCCCTCGCGGTGCGCGGCGGCCGTCTCGCGCTCTCCAATGGGAACGGTGAAGAACGCGGGCCAGGCTGACGGATCGCCGGGCTCGCGTCGGAAGATGGGCGTCCCGTTCGCGAACACGACCAGCCCCAGCGGGTACGGTGGTTCCTGGGCGAGCCGGAAATGGATTGCCGAAGCCCCGGTCTCCGGGAACGCTGCCGCCGGGAGCCGCTGGGCGATGCGGTGCCCCGGACCGCGGACCAGGGCGAAGTCGAAGGTCGCGGCGTCGGGAGCACGGCGCAGGAGGAGCAACACCGCCACGACGGCCGTGAGGCCGGCCGCGACCGCGGCTCGACTCGGGCGGATCGTTGGAAGGGCCGCAGCGAGGCCGAGCATCAGGATCGGAAGGAAGGGGAGCGCGAGACGAGGATCAGCGCCGAAGCAAAGACCCTGGCCGACACACGCGGCGGCGACGAAAGCCGGAACGAATCGCCACGCGCTCGTTCCGCCGATTGCCGCAGCTACCGCGCAGGCGATGAGGAGTGTCGCAAACGCCCACCACCAGGCGCGGGCGAGCCTGTCGGCAGGGAGG
>Ga0209048_10004294_pt1 | contig 13661 bp, 8 predicted proteins | sample FrelakmetCRP12CR_FD_187146 | JGI IMG/M metagenome (GOLD analysis project Ga0209048, IMG submission 187146) | Freshwater lake sediment microbial communities from the University of Notre Dame, USA, for methane emissions studies - CRP12 CR (SPAdes)... | ecosystem: Environmental > Aquatic >... | reverse complement strand
AGGATCCAGTATCGGACGCCCTGCTCCTCCAAAAACTCCTTTGCCCCCGAACCGTGCAACAATGCCAGAGTGGAAAGCAGCCCGGCTTCCGTGCAACTGCTGGCCGCCACCGTTACGGAGCGCGGCGCTCCCGGCACCGGCCAGCCCGTTCGGGGATCCAGAATGTGGCCATACCGTATCCCGTCCTTTAAGAGAAAACGGCGCGAGTCGCCGCTCGTGGCGAGCGCGCCATGCTCCAGATCCAGCAGCAGCGTGGACTCTCGGTCGGTATCGGGGCGCTCGATTCCCACTTGCCACGGGCCGTGCGAAGGCGGGCGATTGGCGCGCAAATCGCCGCCGAAATTGACGAGGAACGGCGTCGAGTCGCGGGCTGCGAGCAAATCGTAAGCCCGGTCAACGGCATATTCCTTGCCAATCCCACCGAAATCCAAATCCATTCCGGCAGGCAGCAAGAGACGAGGTGATGACCATCGCAACTTGTCGAAACCCACCAAGGGCAGCAAGCGCTCCACTGCCTCGGGATCGGGAATACGGTTCGATCCGTCAAATTTCCATGCTCGGCGCAGCACGCCCGACGTGATGTCGAAGAGACCATCGCTCAAATCATGGCATTGACTTGCAAAGTCGATCAGCGACGCCGTTTCCTCGTCCACATCGATCGCTGAGCCTCGATGTTCATGGATCCAGGCGGTCACGCTGTCGTCTCGGTAGCGGCTGAATTTCTTCTCGATTCGCAGCGCCTCTTGCGCTGCAATGGCGCCGATCGCCAACGCCGCATGGTGCTCCATCGCAGGCAGAAGCACTTCGCACGGACTCGCCATCGCAATGAATTTGACCGCGAGGAGACTCTCGCCCCGGGGTTCGACAACTAACGCCGTATGCGGCGCATCGCGAAAGGATTCCTGCTCGGATTGGTTCATCGATGGGATTGCAAAAGCCGTTGAAGACTGAAAAGATGATTGCTTCATGCGGCGGCCGTATTGACTTTGCTCTGTAAAGCGCAAGGGTGTCAAGAGTGACCAACCTCGATAAAGCTTTGGCCGAGATCAGCGCGATCCGTAGCCAGATCGCGCGCGGCACCGAGTTTCGCGGCTACGGACCGGCATCGGTCGCGGCCTCCGGTGTTTTGGCGCTCCTGGTGGCGACAATCCAGTCCTATTGGCCGATGAGGCTGAACCACGACTTCCTCAGCTACTCGACGGTCTGGATCGCCGCGGCCGCGATCTCATTGACCTTGACGGGCATCGAGACGGTGCTTCGGGCCAGGCGCGTCCATACCAGCTTCGCAAACGAGATGATTTACCATGCGGCCGAGCAGTTTCTACCGGCCTTGACGGCGGGTTTGCTTTTGACGGTTGTGATGCTGCGATTCGCGCCTCACAGCGTCGGGATGTTGCCGGGCCTATGGCAGGTGATATTCAGCCTGGGCGTATTCGCCTCGTGCCGGTTCCTGCCCCGGCAAATGTTTCTCGTGGGTATGTGGTACCTGGCTGCCGGACTGATCTCTTTGGCCGTCGGCGCCGGCGAAGGGAGCCTATCGCCTTGGGTGATGGGCGTTCCCTTTGGCATGGGGCAGTTACTGGTTGCCGCCGTACTGCAATTCGGGTATCGGGAAACTCAGAAGCATGCGTAGCGTAAAGTCCGGCGCCAGCCATCGGTTCGCCTATGACGGATTGGATCGGGTCATTCACGAGCGCGCCCGCTTGAGCGTGCTCACCTCGCTGGTGACGCATCCCAGAGGTTTGTCCTTCGTGGATCTGAAGCGGTTGTGCGCGCTCACGGACGGCAATTTGAACCGGCACTTGCAGGTTCTTGAGCACGCCAGGCTGGTCACGATCGCCAAAGACTCGGAGCAGGGTCGAACGCAGACGTTTTGCCGAATAACGGCGACGGGCCGCAAGCGATATGTCGACTACCTTGCGGTCTTGGAGCAAGTGGTGCTTGACGCCGCCAGTGGCCTCAAAGAGTCGGTAGGGATGCGGTTGCGCGGTGTGACGGAAACATAGAGATGATTTATCGGTAGGCCAAGTCGTATACACGATTGCGCCGCCGGGCATTCCGGTAAGACGATCCGATCCGACAGACTCCCAGCCAATCGTACGATCCACCGTTCCCATGGCCGCAAGCCATAACGTGCGGTAAGGCCTAACCGCTCGCGCAACGAATCCGGAATTATCTCGACGGCGGCACGCACCAGCATTCCCTGCATCCAAAAGAGGGGCTGCGGAAGCACCGGCGTTTCACGCATGATCTCAAGAAATTCGAATATGACGGGGGATGGCTCCAACCGGTCGCGCATCGAGTCGAATAGCGCGGCCAATTCAGCAGCAGAGGCCGGGGCGTCGAGCGCGCCGTAAAGCCGCGCCGCGGGCGCCCCTTCGCGGTACAACGCATCGAGTTCGACCGGGACAAGGGGATCGACGTAGCGGCTGTAAGCCTCGGCAAAGCCGAATACCGCCGTAGCCTGTACCCATCTCAATAAGCTGGGGTCGCTTGCCGAATACGCCGTGCCCGCAGGCGTTCGTCCGGCAACCTTGGCATGCATTCGCACGACTCCCGCGATCATGGGTTCCGCGATACTGCGCGCGCCATAGACGGTCACCATCGCCGCAATTGCGGTGCGTCGCAGTCGGCCCAAGGGGTCCCTACGGAACGAGGAGTGTTCCCATACACCCGCTCGTACCGCGGGTTCCGCCAATTCAAGAACGACGGCGGCCAATCCGCCAACGAAAAGCGCGATCGGGTTCTTGAAGATGCGCCACGACACCGAATCCGGCGGGGCCAACGACTCTTCTCCGAGCGGCCGAGAGAAATCGATCTTCCGGTCTTTGGCCGGGTACAAAAAAGCCATGGCGGCAGCGTCGAGCCTGCGCTGCAACAGGCGTGGCAGCCGAAGGATTGAACCACGGGGGCGATCGGCGCCTAGCATAAATCGCCTGCACAGTCGGGGTCCGCTGAACGTACCGGCAGTGAGCGCCAGGCGTCGAATACTGCGTGCACCGCAATATCATCGACATGACGCGCCTCGGGGGGGCCTCCCAGGGCGACCACCGGGGAGCCCCGCACGCTACGCGGCAACCATTGGCGCGGAGAACTTGCGCCATATAGAACGATGAGCGGCGAACCCACCGCCGCCGCGACATGTGCGGGACCGGTGTCCACCGAAATCATGCAGCTCGCAACCTCACATAGGGCGATCAGCCGACGCAAGGGCAGATACAGGCCAGTCACCTTCTGGAGCCCGGCCGCGAGGCGAATACTGCGCAGCAACGACAGCTCCTGCCTCGATCCGCAAAGCACAAATTGCGCCTGGGGCAGGTTCTGCTGCATGCAACGCAGCAATGCGGCCCATTTCGTCAGCGGCCATGCCTTGTCATCGACCTGACCCCGTCGCCATGGACGTCTACGCATGGTCCGTCGGTTGCCCGGCTGCACCAGCACAATCGGTCGCTCCGACCAACCCTGGGTTCTGATCCAAGCCGCGCATTCGAGCCGCTCGTCATCCGACACCTTTAAGCACGGCGCAGGAGCGGCGTCGACGCATGGATAATCCTCTGCTTGAAGCGCGGACGGGGTCTGTTTGCCGAATCGCAGCAGACCATCCACACAATGCTCGTTGGCGGCCGCCTCGTCCTCTCGCAAAAATACGCAGCGCCCCGGCTTGATGCCTGCCAGCGTCAACAGGGCCTTGATTCGCTTCAGCGCGTGGGATGAGGATGTCTCGCACACGTAGATCGGCGAATTACCGCTACGGCGCAGCGCCCAGAGTGCACGCCACCAAGTCGGACCGAGCAATAATGGCGTGTGCCGCCCGAACAAGGACCAAATCCGCGCCACGTCTTCCTGCCCGCGATAAAGCTGTGCGGACCACGGGCCTGAGCCGATCAACCAGCACGGATTGCGGTATCGGCGATGCAGGAGATTCAACAGAGGACTCAGCAATACCATGTCGCCGAGGCGACCAAATCGAATCACTACCGGGATCAAGGCCGGCGCCGAACCCGCGGCAATAGCGCGCGAATTACAGATAGCTCGGTTCGGTCGCAACGCTTCGCGCCACATAGATATGAATCCGCGTCGGCTAATACTAATTCAGGGCGGCGGTATCGACACTCTGCGCGGCCGGACGCCATCTAATAACTTTGCAACGCAAAGTACCCGCATCGGGCCCGCAAAAGCAAGTAACTTTTTAAGGTCCGCTCGTTCGCTGCACGAATTGCTCGAGTGATTTGCGTCCATCCTCCCACATTCGAAACGGGGTATCGAGCGCCTCTTGCGGCATTAGCACCGCGAGTTCACGGCTCGTGGCAATGTAACGCAGCGTTGCGGTATCGACCAGGTAGGCATGGGAGATGACGTCGCCGTGCTGCGGTACCTGCAACTCCCGGCGCTGCGACAGGCTTACCGGCATCTGCGCCAGCGGCATTAAATTAAATACCCGGCCATCTGCCAGAATCTTGAGTTCGCCGGCGTTGGGGTCCGGGACCGGAGACATGCGCGGGTCCACGGTCGACCATCGATAGAGCAGCAAATATTCACTATATTTGCCCGAAATGTCGATTTCCGCCGCCACCAATGTCGCATAGTCGCGCGCATGCGCAGCAACGTCGATGCGCTCGCGCGCGAAGACCAGCGGCTTCGCGACCACCGACAGCGTCGCACCGGTCTGTTCATCGAGGAATTCACGAGGAGCTTCCGTCGGAGGTCGGCTGCTGCATGCGGGCAACACCATCAGCGCCACGATCAAAGCCACGCTGATACGCATACGTCCCTAGAATCGCAACCGGTATGCCACCGAAATATATAGCGAACGCTGATCCAATGCACTGGTGGTTGTCTGCCCCGGCAAAAGCCCCGATGCCTGCATCGCCTGCTGCGTCTGTATTTGATAGCCGGCGGTGGCCTCGAACACGGATCTTCGGCTGGTCCAGTCGCCGCGCACCTGAGGAAGGTAGAGAGTTTGTTTGCCGCCGAGCGTCGGGTTGTTAACCTCCGAGACGCTGAAACGCGGCCCGAAACGCCAGGCGCCGGGAAGCACGAAGCGCGCATCCCATGACAGAGTAGTGATGCGCGCAGTGGATGAATCGTCGTACGCCGTGCCGAACACATGCAAATCGCCCGCCTGAATCAGGCTCGAGCCGGACAGCTGAAGGGTGGCATTCTTGTCGAGTCCGGTCGATGCGGTCGCTGGCACGCCACCGGAAGCCGGGGTGCTGCTGAGTTGAAATGCGGCGATGTCCATCATGATCTGCCAGCGTTCCGCGAGCGGACGGCTGGCCGAAAGCACGAACGTGTCGCTGGTGGCCGTGCGATCGAGCGCCAGTTGCTTGATCTGTGAATCGGTGAGCGGCGGCGGTCCGGCGGCCAGCGCTGGCAGAGTCGTGGCGGCTTGACCAATCAGCGCATTGCTTAGCAACAGCAGCGGGCTGCGGCGATAATCGGCATCGAAGCCGACAACCCAGTTCTGACCTACCTTGGCATTGCCGATCAGTGTCACCGAGTTGAGCTGGGCGAAAAATGTGTCGTAATCGATGAGCATCACCGCGGTGCGGCCGGGCTGCGAATATCGGGTTTGCAGCCCGATCGAGCGCCGATCGCTGAATCCGGCATCCGTCTGATTGAACAAATAGGCATCGAAGACCCAGGCGTGAGACGGGCTGTACTCCGCCGTCACCGTCTCGAATTTCGTCCCGGTCGAGAACGGCGAGTAACTCGTGTAGGCAGGGTAGCCGCCGGCTGCGCTCACCGAGAATTGCGGATTGATCTGATAACCGAGGTACCCGCCGTCGAAAATACCGATGACGCCTTGGCTGGAGAGAGACTGCCGCCCGATGCGACCGGTTACGCCGGTCGTTCGGTCCGTCATCTCGACGAAGGCCGCCGTGGTGCGGTCCTGACTGCCGCCGCCGGGGGTGGTCAATACGTTTTCGGTGTAGCCCGCGTCCAAACGGCTGGTGAAGTCGTAACGCTCGCCCCGCTTGCGCACCAGCAAATCGGCGTACACCAGCGCGGCGTTGACCGCGGTCGTGGTGGTGGTGGTGCCGGACGACACGAGCTGCTGCGTGCCGTACTGGTAAGTGAGCGCCGTGCTGCCGGCCATGGTCCATCCTCGATCCGAGCGCGCCTCGAACTCTCCGGTCGATTTGGGGGCGAGTGACGCCTGAGCGAGAGTCCGTAATCGGGCGCGCACGCGTTCCGCACCCGGCCCATCCGGGTAGCGGCGCAAATAGGCTTCGTATTCGGCCTTGGCCTGCGCCAGTTGTCCGGCCCGTTCACGGACCAGACCGAGCAATTCCTGGGCATCGGCTCGCCCCGGGTATTCGGGTTGGCGCAGTAGCCGACTGAGGAGGTCGATCGCTTCCGGGTACTGGTGCTTTTCGAGCGCGACGCGCGCATCGCGCAGCATCTGGGCGCGCTGATCATCGGGCAGCGCAGGGTCGGTCGGACCCTCCGCGGCCACCGACCGTACTCCGGCGTGTTCGACTACCGCGAGATCGGTCTGTTCATCGTTGACCGCCAGCCAAGCGCGCGGGTAGTTTGCCAGGGCAATTTGCAGCACGCGCTCGGCCTCGGCACGGGTCGTGAACGGACCAACGCGCAGTCGATACCAATGCTCATCCTCGATGTCGGTCTCGGACACGTACGCCTGCGTCTTCAAGGCGGCGGCGGCCGCCTCGACGGCCTGGCGGTCGAACTTGGTCGACGAGGATTCGAGATTGACGGCATAGCCCGCCGGTGCCTCGACTTCGGAGGCGTAGGCGGTCGCTTTGCGCCGGCCGGTGCCGATCAGCCGCACCCGCAGGCCGAACCCGGTCGCGGTCGGTGCCATCACGAAGTCCAGATCGCGCGCCCAAGTCAGTTCCAGGACCGCTTGTCCTGAAACGATCGACTCCACTCGCGCCCCGGTCACGAGATCGCCGCCGCCGCCGACCAGCGGCAATTCCGGCGGCAGGGAAAAGAGCCGCGCGCCGCAATCCGGCCCCATCCTCAGCGTGATTCTGGTGCTGCTGCCATGGTCGCGGGGCGCATTGGTGACGTAGCGCACGGAGCAATTGAATTGTATCGAGATATCGGTGTGATCCTCGCGCTGGTCGGCATCGATGAGTTGGACCAGTGGTCCGTTCTGCAGAATCGATACGGCGGCCGGTGCGACGCCGGCGAGGCTGAACACGCCGATCAAGAGTGCGATGGTGCGCAGCAGCTGCGCCTGCTCGAGCAGAGCGGTCCACCGCGCGCGTCGAGTCACTTCGTCGGACCGCTGGTCGCGCCGCGCGGGCCTGGAACTGCGGGCAGCTGCGGTACCGGCTTATTCGGCGCGAGCTTGTTCGTCGCAGGCGGCGTCGGAGTAGTTACACTGGTCCAATTCAACGTGTTGTGGCAGGTGCCGCAATCCAGCGTGGTGGACACGTGCCGGATCTGTTTGCCGATCGCGGTGATGCCGTTGTGGCAGCTCTGGCAGGGCGCGTTGATGCCCAAGTGGCTGAAGCTCGCGGCCGCCCAGGTGATCGTGCCGTGACAGGCGCTGCAATCCAGCTTGGTCGCGACGTGCAGCGTCGGTTTGCCCGACGCCAGCACGTTGTTATGGCAGCTGGCGCAACTTTCGGTCACGCCCTGGTGATCGAAGCGGGCGGGCAGCCAGGCGATCGTCGTGTGGCAATTCTGGCAGGCGTTGTTGCTGGCGATGTGGGCGGTGCCCTTGCCGGTCGCCAGCACGCCGTTGTGGCAGCTGACGCAGTTGCCGGTGACGCCCGCATGGGACAGGCCTTGGACGGCGCCGGCTCCGGCCCGCGCCGCAATGCCGCGTCCTGCGCCCGCTCGAACGGCAACCGACTGATTTGTGCTGGTTGCGCTCGCGGATGCCGCGGGGGCGCTCACCACGGTGCCAATCGTGCTGTGCGCCGCCGTCTGAGCTACGGTCTTTCTCTTCGCAGCTCCGCCGCCCCAGTCGTTGGGATTGTGGCAGCCGCTGCAATCCTGGCCCACATGGTGGCCGTTCGGCCGCGTGGTCAGGTTGGTCACGCCGTAGAATTTCAAAGTGGACAGGTCGTGGCACGCATCGCAGGTCTTGCCGATGAAAGCGAACATGGAGGTGTGCTTGGCGGCGGTCATGGTGGTGCCGCTGAAGGAGGTGAAACTGATCGCGTGGCAATCCTCGCAGGGCGTCGCGCCGGTCGGAATGTGCACCGGCGAGAGCACCGCGTCCTTCGGCGTGTAGTTGAGATAGAACACCGGCGGCGTTGCATTCGGCGCGCCGTGACAGGTGATGCAGCGGCTGGTGATGCCGGTGTGCAAGGTCGCGTTGGCGGCCAGGGTCAGGTAATTCGACGGGGCCGCCGTGTGGCAGACGGAGCAGGCCTGATTGGCCGGATTCGGCATGTGACCCGCCGGCAGTGCCGTCGAGTTCCAGTTGGCCGTCGTATGGCAGAGGCTGCAATTGTTCGGCGCCACCATCTGTCCGCTGGTGTGATCGGCCGGCCGGCCCTGCAGCGCGGGGCTCGCCGCGCCCATGTAGAAGCTCAAGCCCTTCTCGTGGCAGGTGGTGCAGGTTGTCGCAACAAAGGCGTGCGTGGCCTGGGTCATGTTCATCGGCCCGAAGCCGCCGACCGCGTAAGTCGTCGAGGAATGGCAGGAGCCGCAGCTGGTTCCGGACAGGATCGGAATATGCGTGGCGGGCGCATACTTCGGCGTGAAGGCGTTGTACCAGGTCAGCGGCGTCGTGTAGCCGTGGCACTGGGTGCATTCGCTGCTGGTGATGCCGGTGTGCAAGACCGAGTTCGCCGCCAGCGTCGTGTAGTTGGTGGGCGCCGCCGTGTGGCAGACGTTGCAGGCTTGATTGGCGGGATTCGGCATATGGCCCGCGGGCATTGCCGTCGAGTTCCAATTGACCGTGGTATGGCACAGGCTGCAATCGTTCGGCGCCACCATTTGACCGCTGGTGTGATCGGCGGGCCGTCCCTGCAGCCCGGGACTAGCCGCGCCCATGTAGAAGCTCAAGCCCGCTTCGTGGCACGTATTGCAGGTGGTCCCGACCCCGGCGTGGGTGGCCTGGGTCATGTTCATCGGGCCGAAGCCGCCCGCTGCATAGTTCGCCGCGTGGCAGGCGCTGCAATCTTCACCGGTGAATGCCGGTATATGCGTGCCGGGGGCAGGTTTCGGGGGATCGTTACTATTGTAGAAGACCAGCTGTGTGCTGCCATGGCACTGCGCGCAGCCGGTAGTGATGCCGGTGTGCAGCACCGGGATGCTCGCCATCGTGGCGTAACCCGCCAGCGTGCTGAGATTGCCGGTGTGGCAGACCGAGCAGGTCTGGGTGCCGGGAACCGGCATGTGGCCGTTCGGCAGCGTCGTCGGGGCGCTCCAGTTGGTGGTGTTGTGGCAGTGCGAGCAATCGCCCGTGACCTGATCGGGAATGGTGGGGGTCGCGGTGTGATCCGCCGGACGCAGCTGCAGCGGCGTACCGCTGCCGACATAGAAGCTCATACCGGTGTCGTGGCAGGTATCGCAGGTCGTCGGCACAAACGCGTGCTTGGCCGCGCTCATGGCGGTAGCCGGTCCGAAGCCGCCCGCGACGTAGTTCGCGGTATGGCAGGAGCTGCAATCGGCACCGTTCAGGTACGGGATGTGCGGGGGTGAGAGCCCGACGGCAGCCTTTGGGTTGTCGTTGTTGTTGTAGAAGGTCAACGCCCCCGACGGGCTGCCATGGCACAGCTGGCAATTGCCGCTGATGCCGGTATGCAGCACGGCGATGCCGGCGAGCGTGGCGTAACTCGCCGCCGTGGCGCCAATCGCGATGTGGCAGGTGGCGCAGAGCTGGTTGCCGGGGTTCGGCATGTGCCCGGCCGGCATGACATTGGCGGTCCAGTCGGTCGCGGTGTGACAACCCGAACAGTCCCCGGTCTGCTGCTGGGGCGTACCGATGGGGCTCATGTGATCCGCCGGCCGGCCCTGCAAGGCCGGGGTCGACGCGCCCATGTAGAAGGAGAGGCCCGTTTCATGGCAGGTGTCGCAGGCCGCGGGAACGAAGGCGTGTTTCGCGGCGCTCATGTTCGTGGGGCCGAAGCCGCCCGCGACGTAATTCGCCGCATGGCAGGAACTGCAGTCGGTGCCGGGGAGGTACGGGATATGCGCGGGCGTGAGCAGCGCATCCTTGGGCGTGAAATTATTGAACCAAGTCAGCGCCGTGGTCGTGTTGCCGTGACACAGGCCGCAATTGCCGCTGATGCCGGTGTGCAGCGCGGGTATCGCCGCCAGCGTCGCCGGCGTGTAGTCGGCGGGCGCCGAGGCGTGGCATTGCAGGCAGCTCTGATTGGCCGGATTCGGCATGTGCCCGGTCGGCAGCACGGTACTCAACCAGTCCTTGGTCTCGTGGCACACCGAACAATCGCCCGTGGCCATGCGCGCATCGGCGCTCGACACGTGATTGGCCGGCCGCAGCTGCAGCGGCGTGCCGCTGCCCACATAGAAGCTCTTGCCGGTGTCGTGGCAGGTGCCGCAGGTCCCTGACACGAAGGCGTGCTTGGCGGCGCTCATGGCCGTTGCCGGGCCGAAGCCGCCGGCCTGATAAGCCGCGCCATGGCAGGCACTGCAATCGGTGCCGGCCAGGATCGGGATGTGCGGCGGCGCGAGCGGCGTCTTCTTGGTCGGCGAGATGCCGCTGATCGACATCGGAATGTAGGGCGCGGGCGCGCCGGCGAAAGTCTGCCCGGCATGGCACAGCAGGCAGTTGCCGACCGACAATCCGGAGTGCAGCGTCGGAATGCTGGCGGCGAGCACGGCCCAGGTTTCTGCGCTCGGGTTGTTGCCGTGGCACACGCCGCAGTCTACGCCAGCGGGAATCGGCGGCACGTGATTGGTCGGCTGGCCCGGCACGAAGCCGGTGGAGATCTTGACCGTGCCGCTGTGGCAGCTCCGGCAGGTGCTGACCGACATCTGCAGATGGCTGAACAGCGAGGGCACCCAGCTAGGCGTCTTGGTGCCTAAGCCGGTGGTGTGGCAGTCCTCGCATAGATTGGTCGTGGGCATGTGATTGCCCTGCTTGCCCACCGCTTTGGTGCCGTTGTGACAGCTGGCGCAGCCCGAGGTGATGCCGGTGTGATTGAAGTTGGCGCCGAGCCAGGTGGTGGTCAGATGGCAATCGCCGCACTCGAGATTGGTGGCGACGTGGCCCTTCGACTTGCCGGCGGCCTGCACGCCGTTGTGGCAAATAATGCAAAAGCCGCTGACCGCCAGCGGAATCTGTGCGTGATCGACCGCCTTGGCCGGCGACCAGCTGATCACCGTGTGGCAGGCCTCGCAGTTCTGGCTGGTGGCCGGATGATTGGGCCCTTCGCCCTGGGCAACCGTGCCGTTGTGACAACTGACGCAGCTGCCGAGCACCTGGGCGTGATCGAAGTGCACGTCGGGGCGGAACGAGATCGTGTTGTGGCAGGCCACGCAATAATTCGTGGTCGGTACGTGCGTCGCGGTCTTCGGGGTCGCATTGTACGGCGAGCCCGTGATGTGGCAGGTGCCGCAATCCTGCGGCGTGCCCTTGAAGATGGCGTTCAGATGGCAGGATTCGCACGGCAGGTCGCGATGCACGCCATCGAGCTCCCAGCCGGTCGTCAGGTGATCGAACGGCACGGTGATGGGTTGCGTTGCGGTCGCGGCATCGCACGGCGCCGGCACCAGCATCCACAAGATCATGGCGAGCGGTGCGATCCATGCCAATTTGCGGCGCAGGTTCATCATCGATTCCTACTGCACCCGAGCGCCTTTCCAGGAGTAGTTCGTATGGCAGCGGTCGCATTGCGCGCCGTACTGCCCCAGGTGCCGGTCATCCTTGTGATGACAGCCTCCGCACTGCTTCGACAGCTTCACCGTGCCCGGGGACTCGTGATGGCAGGCGGCGCACTGCAACTTGCTGTGTGCGCCGAGCAGCGCGAAATGCGCTTGTTTGGAGTGATCAAAGGTCCACAGCGGCCAACCGTTCGGCGAATGGCAGCTCTCGCATTTCTTGCCGAGGCCGCCCTTGTGCACGTCATCGTGCGTGTGGCAATCATTGCACGCCGTCGCCGCGCGGCCGAAGGCCTGTGTCGTGTGGCATTGCGCGCAGCTGACCACACGGTGCAGCCCGAGCAGTTGGAATGCGGTCAGGTCATGATCGAACACGATGCCGGATCGCCATGTCTTCTGGCCGTGACAGACGTCGCAGCCGCCCCTGACCTTGCCGCCATGCGGATCTTCGGCGCGATGGCAGCCGACGCAGTCCTTGGCGAGTTTCTGGTTGGCGGCCACAGCGGTGTGACAGATGTGGCAGTCGAGCTTGGCGTGCGCACCCTGCAGCGCAAACTTGGTCTTCGCGGCGTGGTCGTAATTCACCGGATGCCAATGATCGTTGTCATGGCAGTCGCCGCACTTGGCGCCGAAACGGGCGGCGTGGGCGTCGTCGGCCCGGTGACAGCCGTTGCAGTCCTTCGGGATCTTTTCCTTGTAATTTCCGCTGCGGTGACAGGCGATGCAGTCGATCTTCGCGTGGACACCCAGCAGCTCGTATTCGGTTTCCTTGAGGTGGTCGAACTTCGCGGTCTTCCATTCCTTGGTGACGTGGCATTTTGCGCAGTCGGTGCCGCGTGATCCACGATGCTCGTCGTCCGTGGCGTGGCAGCCATTGCAGGTCTTCGGTGTTTGCTTGTAGCGGCCGCCGACGTGGCACGCATCGCAAGTCACGGTCGCATGCGCGCCGGTCAGCTTGAAGTCCGTCTTGTCGTGATCGAACCGCCCGCCGGTCCAGCTCTTGACGCTGTGGCACTCGCCGCAGGATTGAGTGAACTGCCCGCGGTGTACGTCATCGTTCTTGTGGCAGCCGACGCAGGTCACGGGTGCCTTGCGCCACGCCACGTGCGGCTTGTGGCAGCTGTCGCATTGGAGCGCCGCATGGACGCCTTCGAGCGCGAAGTCCGTCAGGTGATGATCGAATTGCGCGCGGCCGAGCTGCACGATATCGGCGTCGCGGCCTTTGTGTTCCGTGTGGCAGGCGCTGCATTCGCCGACGCCGGCGTTGGTCATGCGGCCGTGGTAGCCGTGATGCTCCCGCACGTCGGCCGCGACGTCCTTGTGACAATCGAGGCACAACGAAGATTGTTTGCGCGCATTGCTGCGGTCGTGGCAGTTGGCACAATTCTCCTCCTGCTTGACGTGCGCTCGCGTCACCTTTCCGGGCATTAGCAAGGTCTCCACCGATGCCGCGAAGGAGCTAGAGGCTGCGATAATCGATAGTGCCGTCATCCATGCGATTCCGATTGTTCTTTTTGCCGTTCGCTTGTTCACGCATGACCTGAAGATCAGTACACATTGACCGCGATGACATGAACGATCCCCGCGATCAGCAACATGAAAAACAATGGGAGATGCAGCACGTGCCAGAGGGAAAACAGGTTTGCGTACATCCGATATTCCCGCACGCGCCGGCCGGCCTCCAAGCGCCGATCCGCATATCGGCGGGCGACCTCGGCGATGCGCTGTGCGTGGGTGGCGACCAGCCCGGACTCATTCATGATCGCTTTGGTCACGGCGCGCTTGGTTTCTCTGCGCACCAGCCAGCGCGCGATCGCCAAACGCGGGCCGCCCGTGAACAGGTGCAGGAAGCCGCGGATGGATCCTTTGGGTGGCTCGATCCAGCG
>Ga0209048_10004293_pt1 | contig 13661 bp, 14 predicted proteins | sample FrelakmetCRP12CR_FD_187146 | JGI IMG/M metagenome (GOLD analysis project Ga0209048, IMG submission 187146) | Freshwater lake sediment microbial communities from the University of Notre Dame, USA, for methane emissions studies - CRP12 CR (SPAdes)... | ecosystem: Environmental > Aquatic >... | reverse complement strand
CGCGAAGATGTCCTCCAGATCCCGGTCGTAGCGCTCGGCCCAAACGTGGTGGTCGGAGTCCGCGTCGATCAGCTGCACCGTGACGCGCACCCGGTTGCCGGCCTTGCGCACGCTGCCCTCGACGACGTATTGAACGCCAAGTTCGCGCGCGACCTTTTTCAGATCCACCGCCTGTCCCTTGAACTTGAACGAGGTGTTGCGCGAAATCACGACCAGCTCGCGGAAACGCGACAAGTCGGTCAGGATGTCCTCGGTCAGGCCGTCGGCGAAGTACTCCTGCTCCGGCGCGCCGCTCATGTTGGCAAAGGGCAGCACGAGGATGGAGGGTTTCGCGGAGCCCGGCGCGGGCGCGAGCGCAGGGGCGGGGCCGGCAGCCGTGCCGGCGCCATCGGTGCGGACGCGGTACACCCTGACGCGCGCCGCGATGTTCTTCAACTCGTGCTCTCCCAGGTCCTCGAAGGCGATCTCGAGCTTGCGGCACACTTCCTCGTGCACCTTTCCCGACACGCAGATGCCGCCTGCCGGCGCGAGCGACTCGACGCGCGCCGCAATGTTCACGCCATCGCCGTAGATCCGGTTGTCCTCGGTGATGATGTCGCCGAGATTGACGCCGACGCGGAACGCCATGCGGCGCGCTTCGGAAAGCTGCGCGTTGCGCGCAGCCAGTTCGCGTTGCATGGCGAGCGCCGCCTCGACCGCATCGATCGCACTGCCGAACTCCGCAAGGAGGTTGTCGCCCGGCATGTCCACGATGCGTCCGTGGTGGGCAGCAACGATTGCGGAGATCGCGGTGCGGTATTCGGACAAGGTGCGGATGGTCGCCACCTCGTTGTTGCCCATCAGCCGGCTGTAGCCCGCGACGTCGGCGCTCAGAATCGCCGCCAGCCGGCGCTGCACCCGAACCTTCTCACTCATCTTCGGTGTCCGAACACGCGGGCGGAATCTAGGCCGCCGCAGCCGGAGGGTCAAGGCAGCCCGGGAGGCTCGGGTACGCAACGCCCTCTGTGGGGTCAGAGGTCGCCCCCTCTGGACTCGATGGGAGGTACGCGACTAGAATGCGCCTTGTCAGTCGAACCGGGCAGTGGGAGTGGGAGGAGCGGATGATGGGTACGCCCAATAACACCGATAGCCCTTTTCACGCAGACATCATTCTTCCGGTGCAATTCTTTGAAACCGTAAAACACCGAGCGCCAGCGAAGACAGGTGAGTATCGGCTTCTCGTTGCGGTGCTCCACGACGCAGTCGATCGCTTTCAGAAGTACGTTCTTGATGATGCCCCAGATTGCGCGGAAGCGGAGCAGTGGATCATGGGCACGGATGCGACGTCCAGCGGTGTTGCTGACACGCCGAGGTTCTCGTTTGAGTTCATCTGCGCCGCTTTGGATATCGATGCCGACTATCTACGGGGAGGCTTGCGTCGTTGGCGCAATACGCACTCGAAACAGCGTCGCGTCGACTCGTCTGGCGACGCGGCTGTGCCCTTTAACAGGTAGGCAACCGCAAGGGAAAATCACCGCATGGCAAAGCGCCGTGGGCCGGCAGACGGTGCACGGTGTCGAGCGAACGGGCCATGAGCGCGTTTGTCACCCTCGCTACCAGAGAGTATACATGAAGGGTAAAAGGAGACCCGACCCATGGCGAAGGTGAAGAAGAAGGTAGCGCCCAAGAAGGTGCCGTCGAGTTCGGTCCTGTCGCGCATACAGGGTGGTGTCAAGAAAATGCAGCGGGATGGCGAAGCGTTGCTCGGTCGGGCGCGTAGGGAAGCGGTTCGTCTGTCCAGCGAGCAGAAGCGGATGTTGGATCGCGTCGTCAAGGAAGCGAAGCAGCTCCGCAGCGATTTCGAGAAGGCAGTGAAGCGGACATCCAAGGATCTGGAGTCGCGGTCCAAGCGCATGCTCTCGACGCTGGAGAAGGATGTCGAGAAGCGCATCGAGCCAGTCGTGAATCGATTGGTTGGACCGTCGCGGCAAGAGGTCCAGAACCTAACGCGGCGTGTGCACGAAATAGAGCAATTGGTGAAGCGGCATTCGCATGCCGAGACCCCAGCGGCTGCAACACCACCATCGATGCTTCCGCCCGACGCTGTTGAAGTTCCCTCGGGCGACTAGAGCTACCTTCGACAAACCCAAGTACAATCTTCGGGTTGATGGAAGAACGTTACACGGAGAAGCAGGGGCACTTGGCGTTCATCTACCACTACACAAAGATTCACGTCGGTACCATTGCGTTGTTGGTCGGGTTTGCGGTGTTCGCGGTGCTCTTGCTCCTCGTGTTGCTCTCGGGCTGAGGCGCGCACATCCACCACATCCCTCGATCAGGGTTGAGACCGACGACCGCTCGTTGATACGGATGTACACCATCACCTGCGCCTGCGGCATCACGCTCGGTGCTGTTCGCGCTGGGAGTTCTCCTCGCTGGCGGTGGTGTCTATCTTGATCAAAAATCGGGAATACAGTCAGGCGGTGGGAGGAGGAGAACAGTTTCAACAAGCCGTCGGACACGATCACGCTGCGCCGTCCCTGCACGTGTTGACCACACCCTGCATTGACAGCAGCCACGCATGCGTTCAGTGTAACCTCCGTCTACTGAAAATGAAGACGTTGTCGATGACGGGTCCGAGGCCGTATGTGCCTGCGACAACTTGATTGGAGGATCGCAATGATGAAACGAACGCCCGCATTGATCGTGATGGTTCTGGGAAGCCTTGCACTGCACAGACTGGCTCCCGTCGCTGCGCAACCACGCCGTTCTGCATCCATCCAAATAGGCCACGGTAGCCTGTTGCCCGCTGATGAATCGGGAGATGATGATGGGGATGACGACGGGGATTCTGACGATTCGAAATAGTACAGCCGTCATCTAGGGCCTGCGGCCGGCGTCATTTCTATGGCTGCAGTCTTCCAAGTCCGACAGGCTGCTAGGCCCAATACCTCGGACCATGAGGAGATCTGAGAAATGAAACGACCCACACTGCAACCTGCACGGTCCGAGTTGCGCCTTGCTGATCTCAAGGCACGACGCCCTGGGTCCGACAAACTAATGAACGCGAAAATTCCAGTAGAGCTTGCCGAAGCAATCGCCAGGCTTGCACGCACGCTGAACGCGTCGAAGACGGCGGTGGTTATCGCCTTGCTGAATGAAGGACTGAACGCAGCGGCGCGAGTGAAGGCAAAAAGATAGGCTTCACCTTTGGTGTGCGTGAACTGTCGTCCGAGCCCAGCTAGCGCAGGAGGCAGCGATGATGCGATCCGTGTATCGGTTCTTCAGTTACTTTGGGCTCATGTCCATCATGGCCTCGTTAGTCTACGGGTTCCGGTATGACTCCAATGCGGCGTGGAGCGGCTATCTCTTCAATATCGCTCTCTATGGTACGTGGGCGGCGGTACACTTGGCGATGACGCGCCCGTGGTTCAAGCAAGCCGCCTATGGATCGCGGGCTGGCGCTCCGATCGAGCGCCAGGTGTTCATCGGCGTTACCGTTATTACCTGGCTCATGGTGCTCTGGTACCACCGTCCGCTGCCGGGTGGTTCGTTTGCGCTAGCGGGACCAGTCCGCTTCGCCGCAATCGTCGGGTTCTTGTGGGCCGTGTTCGCGTTCTTCGAGGGGGTACCCTTCGCAGCGATCGATGGGCTGCTCGGGGTGCCGGGAACGGCGATGTCGCATTCACATGGTGCCGAGACGCCGCTGCTGACCGAGGGCCGCTATGCGTCAGTTCGCCACCCGCAGTACCAAGCGGTCATACTGGCAGGGCTGTGCTCACTGCTCATTCACGCCAATGTTGCGCAAGTCCTTTGGTGCGTGATGATCGGCGGCACCTTCATCCTGTTCATCCCAATCGAAGAGGCCCAGCTCAGCGCCGCCCGTGGTGACGCCTACGCGGCCTACATACAAAAGACCCCGTGGCGGCTTGTGCCGGGCATCTGGTAAAATCGGTCAGTACAGAATGTACAGAGAGTGAGTGAGAACATGGGTGTCTTCAAAGCGCTCGCCGCGTCCCGTTCTGTGCCAGCCCTGCGCATGGGCATCGACCTGCACACCGACTGAGAACGCCGCTTGTTTGTGCCTCCCTTGCGGGCGGCGCGACGAAGCGGCGAGCCATCGCAAGGGCGGCGCGGCCGCACATGCCGCCGCCGTCGGTCCGGCCAATCCTCCACCCACCACGACGACATCAGTCGCTGCTGTCTGCGCCATGTGAACTTCCTCCTGCCCCTCTGACGTTTGAGCAGACCAAAAGGTTACAGCCGATTGACCCCGAAGGACAGGCGCGTGTAGGGTCTGGCCACTGTTTGGTCCATGACCACGCTTCCTGAGACCTGGCACGCGCTGTCGCGCGTCCTGCTCGGCGATCCTGAGCTTACCGCTCCGGAGGTCGCACAGCAGGCGGGCGTCGACCTCGAGTACACGCGACGTCTGTGGACGGCGCTCGGGTTTCCACCGGTTCCGGACGACGAGCGCGTCTTCACACGGTCCGATGTCGCCACGCTCGCGGGCGTGCGGAAGCTGCTTGACCAACTCGGCGGCGCGGCTGACGTCATGTTGCAGCTCACCCGGGTTACCGGCCAATCGCTGGCGAGGGTGGCAGAGGCGCACGTCGCCACTAGCGTCGACCAACTCAACCTGTCGCAGATCGGCACCGAGCCGGATCGAGTGGTCACCGCCCTGGTTGCACGGTTCGAACCGCTGCTGCCGATGCTGGAGCCAGTTCTCAGTTATGTGTGGCGGCGCCACTTGGTGGCGGCGATGTTCCGGGTCGCTGCCGTCGGCAGTACGGACGCGACACGCACCGGCGCGCTCGCCGTTGGGTTCGCTGACCTCGTCGGCTTCACGGCCATCAGCCAGCAGCTCGATGCGCCAGAGTTGGCCGCGCTGGTCGACCGTTTCGAGGCGCTTGCCTACGAGCACATTGCACGGCGCGGTGGACGCGTGGTGAAGATGATCGGCGACGAGGTGATGTTCAGTGCCGACACACCGGCCGTCGCGGCGGAGATCGCGCTGGCGTTGGTCGCCGCCTACGCCGGTGACGCAGCCCTTCCCGAGGTGCGCGTGGGGTTGGCGTACGGGCCCGCCTTGTCCTTCGAAGGCGATCTGTTCGGTCCTACGGTGAACCTGGCGAGCCGCTTGGTGAACATCGCGCGCCCGGGTACCGTCTTGGTCTCGGAGGAACTTGCCACGCCGCTCGGGGACGCGCCCGACTTCACGCTGCGCTCTCTGCGTGCGCTCCGGCTCAAAGGGATCGGTCGCACCAACGTCTGGGTCTTGCGCCCACGTGCGCCTGGGCCCCGGCACGGGTGATTCACCGTAGGTCAGTTTGCGGCCGGCTGGCGCAGCGTCAGAGCGACGGGATGTGCCCCTCGGTCGGGTGCACGGCTTGCCTTCCGGCCCAATCCAAGTAGGCCCAAGCCAGCGTCAGTTCACTGCACCTGCTCCGGCCCAGCATCTTCCCTCCCTAAGAGGGCGCACACCAAACGCCGAAACCAACGACCTTACACCCGACAGGCCAGATCAGCCGCGATACCTCCTCTGGGCAAATCGTGCGTGTGACGGCAACGTGCCCCGTCGCTTCCACTGCCCGGCATGCGCCGGCGGCGGCGAGCGCGGAAGCGACGTCCACGTCAGCCCTTGGTGGAGTCGGCCAGCAACCCCTTGCCCGGAACGTGGTTTACCTCGAGGCGGATGCCGTCCGGATCCTCGAAGAGCACCGAGTAGTAGCCGGGTGCCCACGCGCCCTCCTCCGGCGCGTGCACGATCCTTGCCCCGGCACTGATGAGGAAGTCATACACCGCGTCGACGTCGGCGCGCTCACGCGCCCGGAAGCAGACGTGGTGCAACCCAACGCGGAACTGCACGAAGCGTTCATGCCGATGCTGTTCCTCCGCCTTGACGATACCGACGGCTGTGCGGCCGCCGACGCAGTACAGCATCGCATCGGCCTTGATCACCGGCGTGAGGCCGAGGAACGATAGCAGCCGTTCATAGAAAGGCAGACAGGCGTCGAAGTTGCTGACGGTGAGCATGACGTGGGCGATGCCATTGATCTCCATGGTGTGAACCTCCGCTGTCAAACCGGAAAGCAGTATTCCGAACTGCCCTCCGGGGCCACATTGCCCGCGACCAGTGCTCCGCTGCAAGTGGCACCTGCATCGCCAACCAACTTGTTGCGAGCCCGCACCGGCCCAGCTACATCTGCCTCTGCGTGCTGACGATCAGCAATCTCAAGAAGCGCTACGGCGGTCAGGTCGTGCTCGACGGGTTGAACTGGTTCGTGCCCGAGAGGGCACGGGTCGGTCTGGTCGGCGCGAACGGGTCCGGGAAGTCGACGCTGCTGCGCGTCGTTGCCGGCGAGGTGGAGCCGGACGACGGCACCGTCGCCATCCCGAAGGACTGTACGGTCGGCTACCTCGCGCAGGAAGTCTTCGGCTTGTCCGGGCGGACGGTGCTCGAGCAGGCACTGACGGCGTTCGCCGACGTGCGCAGGCTTGAAGCCGAGTGCCGCCGCGTCGAGCAGGCGCTCGCCGAGGTACCGTTGGACGATCCGCGCCATGACGAGCTCATGGCGGAGTACACCGACCTGCGCGCTGAGTGGGATACCCGCGGCTCGTACGACATGGAAGCGCAGGCCGAGCGGGTGCTGGCGGGCCTCGGCTTTCGCGACAGCGATCTGCACCGCGATTGCGGCGAGTTCTCCGGCGGCTGGCAGATGCGTCTGGCGCTGGCCACGCTCTTGCTGCGCCGGCCGCGGTTGTTGCTGCTCGACGAGCCGACCAACCACCTTGATATCGAGGCGCGCACCTGGCTGGAGGAGTTCCTCGCCGACTACCCGCACACCGTGATCGTCGTCGCCCATGATCGCTACTTCCTCGACGTGGTCGTGCAGCAGATCAGCGAGGTCACCCACGGGACGATCACCGACTTCAAAACCAACTACAGTCGTTACCTGGTGGAGCGCGAAGAGCGGCTGGAGCGGCAGGCACAAGCCTATCGGTTGCAGCAGGAAGAGATCGAGCGGCTACAAGCCTTCATCAACCGTTTCCGCTACCAGGCGTCGAAGGCGGCGCTGGTACAGAGTCGCATCAAGCAGCTTGACAAGATCGAGCGCCTCAAGCTACCCGAGGGCTTTCGCACCGTGCACTTCCGCTTCCCGCAACCGCCACGCAGCGGGCGAATGGTGCTGGAGATGCGGGGTGCACGCAAGCAGTTCGGCGACAACATCGTGTATGCCGGGCTCGACGTGGCCATCGAACGCGGCCGCAAGGTGGCGCTCGTCGGCCCGAACGGCGCCGGCAAGTCGACGCTGATGAAGCTGCTCGCCGGCGTCGAGCCGCTCGACGCCGGCGAACGTGTCGTCGGCCACAATGTCACGCTTGGCTACTTCGCACAGGACCAAACGCAGGTGCTCGATCCGACGCGCACGGTGCTTGACGAGATCACGCGCGCCGCGCCCCCCGATCTCGTCCCCCAGGTGCGCCACATCCTCGGGGCCTTCCTGTTCTCCGGCGACGCCGTCAACAAGCGCACCAGCGTCCTGAGCGGCGGCGAACGCAACCGTCTGGCGCTGGCGAAACTGCTGCTGCATCCCGCCAACTGTCTGCTCCTGGACGAGCCCACCAATCATCTCGACATCCACGCCAAGGAAGTCCTGCTGGATGCGTTGCTGGCGTACACCGGGACGCTGATCCTCGTGGCGCACGACCGCTACATCCTGGACCGTTTGCCGGAGGAGGTCATCGAGGTCGGTGCAGGGACGGCGGTGCGCTACCTCGGCAATTACGAGGACTATCTGAGCAAGAAAGCGGCGGGAGATGCAGCACCTCCCATGCCGCGCCGTGCGGCGCCCGCTCAAGACAACGGCACCCGGCCTGCACCCAGCAGCAACGCGGACCGCGTAGCGCAACGCCGGCGGGAGCGCGAGCAGGCGCGCCGCGCCCAGCAAGTCGAACAGCTTGAAGCGGCGATCAGCGAGAAAGAAACCGCGCTGAGCGCGTTGTCCGAGACGCTCAACCAACCCGACTTCCACCGGACGCATGCCAACCCGCAGAGCCTGTACAGCGACTACGCGCGGATGCGAAAAGAGATCGAAGGGCTCTACGCTCAGCTCGAACGGCTGGAGAACACGACCGTAGACGCCATGGCGTCGTGACAGGAGGCAGCGCCATGATTGGCCGCGAGATACTCTTCGAAGAGGCCGCGTCGCCGAACTATCGCATGCGCGAGGTGCAGCAGCGGCGCACCGGCGAAGTGACGTGGGAGGTGGTCGACGCGGCTACCGGCCTTGCCGTCGCCACCGGCCTCGCTAGCCGTGACGAAGCCCTGCGCATCGTGCGCGGCTGGGAGCGACTGAGTCAGAAGCTCGAAGGCGGGTTGGATGGGCATGTGCTGGTGCACTGATGCAAGAAACGTAAAGCGTAAGCCGGCCGGCACAAAGCCGCGCCGATGGCCGCGTGGTCCGGTAGGCCGAGTGGAAGGTAGCGTTAGCCGCATAGGGAACCAATCATTCATACTACACACGGAGGGTTCACAGCATGAAATATCTTGTCGTCGCATCAGGAGGGCCCGGATTCTCTTCGCCTGAAGAAGCCCTCGAGGTGCTGGAGAAAACCATCCTTCCCAGCTTTGCGGCCCTCAAGAAGCTCGAAACCGCGAAAAAGATCCTCGCCGGCGGCCTGCCGGTCGGGGACCGCGCATTCGTGTTCATCCTCGAAGCGCGTTCGAATGAGGAAGTGGACCAACTGTTGCGGGACATCCCCATGTGGGGCTCGCTGGATTGGGAAGTGACTCCGCTCCTGAGCTTTTCGGCCCGGGCGGCTGAAGAACGCAAGGCGATCAAGGCTATCAAGCGTGCAACGCGGTAGACCCGAGGGGTATCGAGTCGGCTTTTCTTTGCGCGTGAGGCACGCTGAGCACAAGCTCGTAGATTTTGATTGAGGGGATATATCGCGCCATGGCAGACGACACTTTCACGCTCATTGATGACGGCGGTGTCGGTGAAATCCACCCTCGATCAGCGGCCCCGCGGCGAAGGACGGTTGACGCCCGTCGTCCCCGATTCCCAGGGCTCGTATCGGATCTTCCCACTATTGCGCACCCCGGCGGCCAACCGGCCGCAAGGGGCAGCGTTTGCGTATGGAGCCCGCAGTGGAATATGACATGCACCATGGTTCGTCATTGACGGGAGTCATGCCTATGAGGAAGATTCACTGTGACGCGTGTCCGGGGCGAGACCACGGAAACATCTGCGATCTAACGCTCGGTGCGCTGGAAGACTTCCGTGCAGCCAGCATGGTCGCCCTCTACAAGCCGCGCCAAGTCGTGTTCAGTGAAGGCAATCCGGCCACCGGGCTATACCTGATCTGCCACGGCTCGGTGAAGCTATACCACTCCGACCGCTTCGGCCGAGAGCATATTCTGGAGGTTGCCAACCCAGGCGCAGTGCTTGGTGAGCTGCCGATGGATTCCAGTCAAGCACTGTCCGTGTCCGCGGAGTCGCTGACCGACTCCCAGCTCTGCTTTCTATCACGCGAGCGACTGACCCAATTTCTACAACGGCATCCCGACACCGGCGTGCGGCTGATCGGCGCGCTCAGTGTCGAGCTGGCCGCGGCACGCCGCAAGGTGCGTGACCTCGCTCTCAAAGGGGCCGAAAGCCGGCTGGCAGACTTGCTCCTCCAGTTGGCACGCGCCAACGGCGGCGCCGCGTCGGGGCAGCGCCTGCACCTCGGTTACACACGCCGCGAACTCGCCGACATGATCGGCGTGTCGACCGAGACCGCCATCCGGCTGCTTGCCAAGCTCAGGCAGAAACGCATCGTCCGCATCGAACGTCGCGACATTGTACTTGCCGACGTCGAACGCCTCACGAAGGTTGCCAACTACGATGAGGCTCTCGCCTGAGGCGTCCGCCAGCACATCGGCGACGGCGACATGACCGTATAGCGCCATCGCCGCCCTATGATCTAGATCATTGTTGGTACTGACCCGCCGTGGCAGCTGTCGCGAAGTCACAAGAGAAGAGGGCACGGTATGCGTGAACGCGTGATCGTATTCGGCGCCCACCCGGACGACGCCGAGATCGGGGCGGGTGGGGCGATCGCGTCCTATGCGCGGCGCGGCCACCGGGTGGTCATGGTCAACGTTCGGATACCAGGAGGACCGGACGATACCGTGCACCACGACCGCGAGCGGCGGCGCCTCGAAGGTGAACGCGCCGCCCACACGCTGGGCGCCGAGTTGCTCAGCTTAGGGTTGTCGCGCGACGCCATCCAACCGAACGCTCGTCTGGTCACCGCAATCGATCGTCTACTCGACGACATTCAGCCCACCACCGTATTCACGCATTGGCTCGGCGACAGCCACCCCGAGCATGTTGCCTTGTCGCAGGCCGTGCTGGCAGCGACACGCCGCAACGCTTGCTCGGTGTACATGTACGAAGCGACCATCCCCGGCGGCATCAGTGCCGAGGCCTTTCGTGCTCAGAAGTTCATCGACATCAGTGATACCATCGACAGCAAGATGGCGAGCCTGGAGTGCTACGAAACGCAGCTGGAGCGCTATGGCCAGGGATGGCTGGAGGCCATTCGCGGCCGCGCCGCGCACCGCGGTTTCCAGATCAGCCGGCACTACGCCGAGGCATTCGAGGTCGTGAAGGACGTGGCGCCGATTCCGGAGGCGGGTTGAAGATGGGGCTCAGTGCCGCGATACCGCTCAGTGCTGCCGAGGCGAGGCGCGTGCTGTTCCAGTTGACGCTCATCCGCACGTTCGAGGAGCGCGTCCTGAAGCTGGTGAGCGACGGCAGTATCCGCGGCACGACGCATCCGTACGTCGGTCAGGAGGCCGTCGCTGTCGGCGCGTGCCTCCCGTTGCGCGCCGACGATTGGGTGATGAGCACGCACCGCGGTCACGGCCATCTACTAGCCAAGGGCGGCGACGCGAATCGGCTCATGGCGGAGCTGTTTGGCAAAGCCACCGGCTACGGCGGTGGCAAGGGCGGTACGCAGCACATGGCCGACTACGCCGTCGGCCACCTCGGCTCTAACGGCATCACTGGCGGCGGCATCCCGATCGGCACCGGTGCCGCGCTGTCGGCGCAGATGCGCCGCAGCGGACAAGTGGTGGTGATCTTCTTCGGTGACGGCGCGGTCAACCAAGGCACGTTCCACGAATCACTCAACCTCGCCGCGCTGTGGCGGCTGCCGGCAGTGTACGTCTGCGAGAACAATCTGTACGCCATGTCGACACCGGTACACGAGGCCTGCGCGATCGAACACATCGCCGATCGCGCCGCCGCTTATGGGATGCCCGGCACACGCGTCGACGGCATGGACGTGCTTGCAGTAGCCGCCGTCGTGCGTACTGCCGTCGAACGCGCCCGCGCCGGGCGCGGCCCGAGCTTGATCGAGTGCAAGACGTATCGCTTCCTCGGTCACTCCAAGAGCGATCAGCGCGTCTACCGCAGCCGTGAAGAAGAAGCGGCCTGGCGCGAGCGCGATCCCATCGCACGTTTCCGCGCCTCGATGATGGAACACGGCCTGGCAAGCGCCGCCGAACTCGACGCCATCGCGCGCGATGCCGCTGCCGCTGTCGATGCCGCCGTCGACTTCGCCCAATCCAGTCCCTTTCCCGGCCCCGGGGCGCTGACCGAAGGGGTGTTTTCCCTCCCCTGTGAGGACTCCCGCGAGCGCGGGAGGGCTAGGGAGGGGCCTGATGCGTGAGCTGACGTACTGGCAGGCGCTGCAAGAGGCGCTGCGCGAGGCGATGCAGCGCGACCCGTCCGTGTTCCTGATGGGCGAGGACATCGGCGAGTACGGTGGTGCCTTCGGCGTCACGCGCGGCCTGCTCGCCGAGTTCGGGCCGGAGCGCGTCCGCTGCACGCCGATCTCCGAAGCGACCATCGTCGGTGCCGCCACCGGTGCGGCGCTCACGGGGATGCGGCCGGTGGTCGAAATCATGTTCATGGACTTCCTCACCCTTGCCATGGACCAGCTCGCCAACCACGCCGCCAAGTTCCGCTACATGTACGGTTCGCAGGCGCAGGTGCCGCTGGTGGTGCGCGCGCCGGCTGGCGGTGGACGATGCTACGGTGCTACGCATTCGCAGAGCCTGGAAGCGTGGTTCCTGCATGTCCCTGGCGTGAAGGTGATCGCGCCGGCCACCCCGGCGGACGCGAAGGCATTGCTGACCCTGGCGATCCGTGACAACAACCCCGTCTTGTGCGTCGAGCACAAGCTGCTCTATGCGACGACCGGCATGGTGCCCGACACGCCGGAGCCCACCGCGATCGGCTGTGCCGCGGTGCGCCGCGCCGGACATGACGTGACGCTGGTGGCGTACTCCTACTACGTCGGTGTGGCGCTGCAGGCGGCCGACGCGCTTGCCGCTGAAGGGATCGATGCCGAGGTGATCGACCTGCGCAGCTTGGTACCAATGGACACCGCCACCATCTTGGGGTCAGTCCGCAAGACCGGCCGCCTGGTGTGCGTCGAGGAAGGCACGCGGAGCGGCGGCGTTGGCGCCGAGATCGCAGCACGCGTCGCCGAGGAAGCGTACGAGTACCTCGATGCGCCGATCCGTCGCATCGCCGCCGCCGATGTGCCAATCCCGTTCAGCCCGGCACTCGAGCCGCAGGCGCTGCCACAGCAGGACGACATCGTTCGCGCGGCACGAGGACTTTGTCGATAGAGTGTAGGGCCGATGCATTCCATTCACCTTCCGATTCTCGACGCCAACATGACGCACGGGATCATTCGCGCCTGGTTCAAGCAGGAAGGCGACAGCGTGCGCGCCGGCGAGGCACTGTTCGAGGTCGAGACGGACAAGGTCAACGCGGAGGTCGAGGCCGAGGTATCGGGCGTGCTGCGCCGCATCGTTGCGCCCGTCGGTGCACGGGTGGCCGTGCTCGGCGTGCTGGCGTTCGTTGGTGCGGTGGAAGAGCCGGTTCCGGCGAGTCTTCCCCCCTTTGAAAAAGGGGGGCCAGGGGGGATTTGTGACACTTCGAATCCAGACACGGCGGCGCAAATCCCCCTCAATCCCCCTTTTCCAAAGGGGGAGGCAGGAGGGGAACGGGAAGGAACCGCTCCCCGCATCGCTGCCAGCCCCGCCGCGCGCCGCTTGGCGCGCGAGCAGGGCGTCGCGCTCGACAGCCTCCGCGGCACCGGGGCGCGCGGCGAGATCACACGCGCCGACGTCGAAGCTGCCGCGCCCGCGCCCGCACCCGCCGCGCGTGGGCGGATGGAACCGGCCTTTCTCGATCTGCTGCGTGGCGACCCGGCCGCCTTCCGTGCGCTGTCGTCAGATATGAAGGTGCATCTGTACCGCCAGCACGGCGCGCATATCGGCGAGGCCGTGCGCATCGAGCCGGGGGCCATCATCATCGCCACGCACATTTCCGTCGGTGCGGCGTCGACCATCGGCGCCGACTCGACCATCGAGTGTGATGTTTTGCGGTTGGGCCGGTTGGTGGCACTCGGCAAGCGGACGCGTGTGCGCTGCCGCTCGGTTGAGATAGGCGACGCACTCTGGGCGAAGGACGACGTGGTGATCGGTGGCGGCGGCGGCGACCAAGCCGGAGCCCGGCTGCGCGCCGGCGATGCGTGCTTTTTCGGTGAGGGCGCCTACCTCAACACGTGCGAGCCGCTGACCCTCGGCGACGAGGTATGCATCGGCTCCC
>Ga0209048_10004292_pt1 | contig 13665 bp, 17 predicted proteins | sample FrelakmetCRP12CR_FD_187146 | JGI IMG/M metagenome (GOLD analysis project Ga0209048, IMG submission 187146) | Freshwater lake sediment microbial communities from the University of Notre Dame, USA, for methane emissions studies - CRP12 CR (SPAdes)... | ecosystem: Environmental > Aquatic >... | reverse complement strand
ACCGTCAGTAATAATTTAATAGGTTCACCGCAATTTTATACTAATAATGACTTTGGGTCGTACGTTAGTACTCAGTGTTGATAGGGACGATGATATCGGTTGGAAGGCGAAAGTCGAAAGCCCGGCCATCGGCCGCGCAGCCTGCCTGAAGGCTGCAAATACGTTGGCACTAGCAGACCCTGAGGATTCTGATGTCAACGCAATATTTTCAGCAGTCAAGATCTATGATGAACTGACTGAGAAAGGAGAGGAGACTGCAATTGCAGTGATTGCTGGTAACCATCTCCATATGATTGAAGGAGATCGCAGGATTGCAACCTCACTTGAACAGGTAATCAAAGAGACCCAGGCAACCAATTGTATCCTTGTAACTGATGGTGCAGAAGACGAATATGTGATTCCCATCATCCAATCCAAGATTCCGGTTTCCAGCATCCGCAGGGTCATCGTAAACCAGATGCCCAATCTTGAAGGCACCTATTATATTCTGAAAAAATTTTTTGATGACCCGAAGATTTCCCGTATGATATTCATCCCACTTGGCCTGGCAATGCTCCTGTATGCGAGCGCCTATCTGTTTGATGCTCCGGGGATTGCGACGATTATTGTGATCGGGGTTATCGGATTATACATGTTGTATAAAGGATTCGGATTTGATGAAATTGTCCACAGTATCATCGATGCACTCCGCATTTCACTCTCACGAGGGCGATTCTCGTTTGTCACGTATACCACAACTATTCTTCTTATCATTATTGGATTTACTGTAGGTTTCATTAATGTCCTGAAATTTTACTCTACTGACAGTAGTTTAGGACTTCTTCTTTACATCATGACATTTATCTACGGTTCGATTGAATGGTTAATCATTGCAGGCCTTGTAACATCCGTTGGTGTTATTATAGATGTTTACGCAAACGAACGTGAGGGACTTGGAAAAGTGATTGTCTTTCCCTTCTTTGTCATTGCTCTCGGTTTCATCCTCTATGGTGGCAGTGTTTATATCATATCGTTTAGTGGAGTTCCCGATTTTCCCCTCATGCCTGATGTAGCAGCACAAAATATTCTTTACTCCACCATTATCGGTATTATTTCTGCGATTATCGGTGTTGTCACCCAATTTTTTATCAATAGAAAGATGGCGGAACTTCGAAAACAGGAAATTATTGAAGTCATATAATAATTACCTGCTATATTTAGACTTTTTTAGTCTCCCCATGAATTATAAGAGGGAGGGGAAAAACAGGTATGCAGATGCCAAAAGAAATAACGGAATGAATTGCCAAGGGAACCTGAGCAATAGGGTTACTTCCCCACTCACCTGAGGCTGAAGTAGGGATCTTGAGCGAAGGACAGAAATCCCTGTTGTGTCTTAAAGACTAATTTACATTTTACAGAACAAAAAAATTGTACCAGGCTCTCTTTTTCATCAAAAAATTCATTATTTTACGTTTGGTGTAATACCATGAGTTGCTGTCGTAAAATATCCCATCCCGCTGGGGAATTTTTTAGTCATAGTGAAATTCCGGGTTACCTGAGGTGTCTTAACGGAAAGCCTTGGAATGACTACATTGAATTCGTGTGACGGGAACCAGAATATCCCATTACCATACGATAATGCAGCATCTTCAACAGTAAAATCCGCATTTGAGAGATCGATACGATTCATCTGGGCATCATCATAATTGAGAATCTTCATCAACTTGTTCTTGAGATCCTGTTTACCCAGAATAAAAAAGATAAAACGCGTGCCTTCATCCACCCTATAATTCACATGGATGATAGCACTTCCGTTATTGAGTTTGATCTGAATATCCTCTACTGTTATGTAGCTGTAACGATCCTCATTTACAGCCATAACAGGAACCGCCATGCTGAGCGTAAAAAATATCAGCAGCACGACAGCATAAGCTCGCATGGAATAGTACATTCAACAATGCCGCTTAAATCGTTTTGGGTTATAACACCTGAATATTCGCCGTATTTTCCCTATCTTCATTTGAAATTTAAAAAAAACGATTTAGAAAAATGATTATTTGTTGTTGGCCAGAACAATTTCGATGGAAGAAACATTGGTCTTGCCCGAATCTGTATCAATAACCTCAGTTGATGTAATAATCTCTTTTTTTGTTACGCCTTCTAAGAATCGGTTAAGAGCAATCTCTGCTGTATCCACTGCTCGGGAGATTGCCTTACCTCTTGCTTTGATTGCCACCTCTTCTGCTCCATTGTTAAACTGCGTAATGACAGCAAGCACGTAGTTCATGACAGGCTTGTTTCCAACGAATACTGTGTTCTCTTTTGGTTGCATCCTAGGTCTCCGTGTCAGAGATATTTCTTCTTGGTAATCAGTTCTGCATTTAGCACACTTGCCCCGGCGGCGCCACGAATTGTGTTATGTCCCATTGCCACAAAGCGAATCCCCTCCCGGAGTCTGCCTACCGATACGGTCATTCCGCTCCCCCGCATACGGTCCAGACGAGGTTGCGGGCGGTCTTTCTCTTCTTCAAAGAAGTGTACAGATTCTTCAGGTTGTGTAGGAAGACCTTTAATCGGAGGTTTGTATTCACGGAAAGATTTTCTCAGTTTTTCCACCGGTTCTTTGATATCAACCCAGACTGCCATAGTATGACCGTCAATTACCGGAACACGGTGACAACTGGCACTTACCTTAAATGAGGCATTTGCCACCTTGTTTCCCTTCAGGGTACCCATGATCTTAAGCGTTTCGGTCTCCATTTTTTCCTCTTCCTGACCGATATAGGGAATGACGTTATCGTAGATTGCCATTGCAGCTACCCCGGCAAACCCGGCGCCGGAAATCGCCTGCATCGTTGCAACCCTTACATCAGAAAATTTGAATTTCCTCAAGGGAGCAAGAGCGGTCACCATTACGATAGTCGAGCAGTTCGGGTTGGTCACGATAAATCCGTCTCTGCCGGAATCACGCTGAACATCAATAAGGCCAAGATGTTCGGGGTTCACTTCCGGAACAACAAGTGGAATAGCAGATTCCATCCGGTGGGAACTCGCGTTGCTGCAGACTGCTATCCCCGCGTCGGCAAATTTATTCTCTACATCTGTTGCGATATCTGCAGGAAGAGCGGAGAAGACCAAATCAACATCCTTCATCGCTTTTGGTGATGTGGGTGTCACTTTGATGTTAGCGATTTTTTCAGGAAATGGCGTGTCAAGACGCCAGTTCACGATCTTCCCATAAGGCTGTCCCGCACTACGTTCAGAGGCGGCAAGCGTCGATAAATTGAACCATGGATGATCCGCTAACAGTTCAACAAATCGCTGGCCTACCGCACCCGTAGCTCCGAGCACTCCAACATTGATCATGGTGTCAGGTCCTTTGTGTAATGTTTCCCGTTGAAATATGGCGGGTTATAAAATCCCATTTCTCCTGTGATAATAAAAACGTTGTTTTTTACATTTTTATTCTCACGGCAAATTTCTTCGATATCAAGCAATTACAAAAACCCGGGTTTTTTGTTTAACATCCAAAATAAATACACACCCTTAGATTAGGTATAACGAATGGCGGGAGTCAGATATCAGGGTATTTTTAAAAAAATGTCTCAAATAAAGGTAATTTTTGATCCGATAAAAAATCCTGCCTTATTCCATATGAATAGCTTCAGAAGGGCAGACGTCAACACACGTTTCGCAGTCTACACACATGTCCTTATCGACTTTTGCCTTTTCGTTCTCGATTGCGATTGCTGATGCCGGGCACTCACTGACACAAGTCTCACACCCGGTGCATTTATCCTTGTCTACTACTGCAACCATAATATTCATTCCACGAGTATTGCTTCAGAAGGGCAGACGTCAAAACATGTTTCGCAGTCTACGCACATGTCCTTATCGACTTTTGCCTTTTCGTTCTCGATTGCGATTGCTGATGCGGGACATTTATCCACGCAGGTTTCGCATCCGGTACATTTAATGGTGTCAACAATTGCAACCAACTTTTTCACTCCATCGTATATGTTAAACAAAAGATAAAAAATAGGTTTCGATATTACCCTTCAATCAATAACGATAAAATCGGCAATTTTTTGTTTTTATCATATTCCACATACACATTATTAGAACTGTTGTTTTAGTAATTCCGGGAAGTACATCTGCAACACGTGACACAATTCGTAATTTAAAAAAACGAAGAACAATAAAATCTGACAGGGGATTATTTCAAAAAAAAAATAAATTATTTTCCCAGGTTGAGCACATCACTCATACCATATATACCGGGTTTTTTACCGACAACCCAGCGGGCTGCATGAAGTGCGCCGGTTGCAAAGACAGACCGGTCATAAGCCCGGTGGGAGAGTTCGATGGTTTCAAAATTCTTCGAGAACATAACCTTATGGTCTCCGACAATGTCACCGCCCCGTATGACATGAACGCCGATCTCATTCTGGCGTTCCATCATCCCCTCGCGGCCGTACATCTTTTTTCGGGATCCAACTTCTTCATCAAGTATCTGGAGGATTGTTTTTGCAGTGCCACTGGGTGCATCCTTTTTGTTCCGGTGATGCGCTTCGATCACTTCAATATCGTAATCTTTGAGGAGCTTTCCTGCATCCCGCAGGAGCTGCCAGAAAATATTGATGCCCATCGAGAAGTTGGTGGAGATGACCGCCGGGACAGTGCCATGAATTGCTTTTTCCATCTCTGACCGCTGTTCGTTGGTAATCCCGGTAGTACCTACGACAAGAGCTACCTTGTTACGGGCAGCCATTTTTACATTCCCGACTGCGGCATATGCTATTGTGAAATCGATAAGCACATCAGGCCTGGTTTTCTGTATGAGGGATTCAGCATTTTTTGATTCTACAATATCGATACCGAAAAATGAACCCGGTTTGAGGTTGATACCCCCAACCAGTTCAAGATCGGAAGATTCGTTGACCATGCGCCCGATTGTCTGTCCCATGCGACCGGAGGCGCCACATACTACGACCTTTATCATAATTCAGGTCACCGCGCCCGTTTTCCTGTTGATGATTTTGTCTTCCCGGCTTTGGTTTTTACTGGTTTCTTTCGGGAGACAGAGGGTTTTACTTTCTTTTTATTGGGGATCGTGGCAAGAATTTTCCTGAGCTGTTCGGTCTTTTTTTCATCAAGATCATCAAGCGGAAGCCTGACCGGCCCACCCGCCATGCCAAGAATCTCCACTGCCTTTTTAACGGGAATCGGGTTTGTGTCAATGAACATTGCCCGTAAGAGAGGCGCCAGCGCATAGTGGAGGACAAGTGCTTTCTGGTAGTCACCCCGCTTCATGGCCTCGTACATGGCGACCATACGTTTCGGATCTACATTTGCTGCAACCGAAATGACACCAGTACCCCCCAGTGCCATGATGGGGAGTGTGATATTATCGTCACCGGAAATCACCACAAAGTCATCATCCTGTGTTTCTTCAATGATCCGCGATATCTGCCCGATATTGCCACTCGCTTCCTTGATTGCAACAATATTCGGGTGTCGGGCGAGCTCTGCCACAAGATCAGGTTCGAGGTTCTGTCCGGTTCGTCCCGGTACATTATACATGACTACAGGGACATCAAGGTCGGCAAGTTTTGTATAATGCTTGATGAGACCTGAACGGTTCGGCTTGTTATAGTATGGACTTATAACAAGAACACCATCCGCTCCGATGTCCTTTGCAGCCTTCGTGAGCCTAACCGCTTCTGCCGTATTGTTTGAACCTGAGCCGGCTAGCACAGGGATCCTGCCATTCACCTTATCAACGGTAATCTTAATGACTTTTTCATGCTCTTCAAACGTAAGTGTAGCAGATTCACCGGTAGATCCGCAGGGCACAATCCCGTGAATACCACAGGAAAGAAGAAACCCGATGTTGCGCTCCAGACCTTGGATGTCAAGGCCCATCGCAGGGTTTCTTTTAAAAGGGGTTATGATTGCTGGAAGGACACCTTCGAACATAAATAAGTTTATGAGCGTCTCTTGGTATTTATTTTTCTCGTGATATACCCAGCGACGCGGTTCCGCACACGCTTGCTTCCAATTACTGCAGATTTATCAAGCTGCTGCTTGTTTTCATCGAAGCTGCTGGAAAAATAGTCCCGCTGTTTGCCCAGAAGTTCAGTACCGAGAGATTTGATATATGACGGTTTGATTCCCATGTGTATTTCCTCAAAGTTCTATAGTAATAATGCGGTTTGATACCATAATAATATTGTTTGTCACGTCGATTGGATCTTCACCAAAAAAACGGATCATGGCTTCTTTTTCCTTTCCCCCAAAATCATAGCACACGTCAGGTACTCCCTCTTTACAGCAGGATGCAACCCCCCAGTCCATGGTACTGATCCCAGGTGGTTCTGATACGGGATCAAACGAAGAGTACTCAAGGAGCAGGTTCTCTATAACCATAAGTACATTTCTGGAAAAACGCAGGGTACCCACACATCGTATGTGGGGATCAAATTTCATCACGGTAAGCACAATTCGCGTGATATCCTCATCCGCACCAAAAGCACATGGACCGGCGGCATGCGGTTTTCCGTGTTCCTGGATAATCCCGCCCTGAACTGCCGCTACACCATTTTTATCCCGTGCACCGGCAATAGCATACGCCAGCCTTGTCCCTTTTTTTGGGATGAGCCGGATATCCAATGATCGTTCGAGAAGTGCGGTTGCCGCTGTAAGTTTTTCAAGCACGTCAATGCGTTCCCAGCTCGGATCTTTCATTATCGTACCAATGATGGACAGGGTTGCTATTAAGGGTGTCTCATGGACGAGTTGGCTCGTTCGGATATACATATATTCTTTTACGGCGAAGATTCCTGTAATGGATGCACGCCTCCTTGATGTGATCATTGGCCTGTCCGGCTTTCTTGTTCTGATTGTAATGCTCGCTGTACTACCCATGATCATGGTTTCAGGTGTAGCCTACCTTACCGCTATTGTAATCTTTATTCTCTTTCTTTCAGGAGCCGGATATCTCGTAAATGATAAAATTATCTAGGTGAAACCGGGGGATTATTTGTTGTTGATTGCGCCTTTTTTTACGTTTTGAGTGAATATTTCTTTTTTTGCCGATAATAATTCAAGGGATGATTCACATATTCACATATTTTATCTCGATTAACGCAGAGTCCGGTAGTCTTCATTGCAGCACATGCCGGTGCTGTGTATTCCGTACCTGATCCTCCCCGTCCGGTGATATGCTCTACCTGATACATCGTTTTTTCCGGATCAAAATCAGGTGACCTTGCGTACATCAGGGCAATCTCTGTTACGTTCATTCCTATTGTATGAATAAATGTGGTGAGTGCGAAGCGTCCGGCATGGGTGAGATTGGTCCCGGCAGTCAGTGCTAAAACCAGTGCTTGCATGCAGGGTGGGAAGGCACTTTCGTCAATTGCACCGAACTGCTGGAGCATCTGTTCCTGGTATATTTTTTTTATCGAAGCAACTTTTGGCGCAAGCCGTTCACAGATGGAAGATGGTACTTTATGAGGGAGATCATGCCGCATAATCAGGCGTGTTCGTTCCCGTAATAATTCGTACCGCTCCTCTTTTTTTATCTCAACAAAACCCTTGGCCAGACGACGATTCACGAGCCTGAACCGATCTTCATGGAGTGGAGAGACCAGCTCCACGTAATCGGTAAGCGGCATCCGGTTCTGGGTGATCTGGATTCCAAGTTCGTTTGCAAGAGTGATACATAACCGGGAATAACCAGTATCTTCCAGTTTGTAATTCTGGTTCCACTCTTCTTCATTAACTAAAAAATAATACACCCTTTCAGCCTCATACCGGGTAAGTCGATCAATGAGCTGTTTGTCATTGACGCAGGAAACAATAATCCGGGCAAGAGCATATGTGGCAATCTCATCATCAACCGAATCAGAAACCTCCGGGACAAATATTTTTTTGGGGGATATGGCTTCTTTGATTCGTTGAATGGCACTAGTAATCAATACCTCTCCCTTGGGGTCTTTTAAGAGAGAATCAAGAGATGAAAATCTTGCCTTGATATGGTCCTGGGATTTTTTTAAAAAGGGAAAATGGGAAAGTTCCTTTGCTGATGGCACAAAATCCATCAGTCAGCCTCTATCCGGGGTGCGAGAAGATACTCCACATTCCCGTTGCCTCCGGCAATAATAAAAGAAAACCTAACCGGATGATCGATACCCAGGTAGATTTCGACCTCTGCGGCTTTACTCATGACCTTACCCATATCTTTCAAATAATCAAGGGAAAAAAGCGATCTGGCCTCAACCGGGGTGAGAGATTTAAGTTCGTCTTTGCCAAACTCGCGCCGGATTGTGTCAGTATCACCTTCAGCAATAAGATAGAATGTCTGATCCTTTGGGTTGATTCCAAGAGCAATTTTATCAGAGATCACTGCTGCCGCTTTCATGGCATTGTTGAAATCATCACCGGTAATCACAATCTTGCCCGGGAGGTTGATAGTGGGAGGATTGGGATCCTTCCTGATAGTGTTTGTATCCAGGAGAGTGATGGAATAATGATATCCGTGGGCTGAGACGGACATCTTCTGGGCATTATCGGCAAGTTCGAGGCTTATGAGATCGCCTTTACCTGCCATGCCGAAAATATTTTTCATCTTGGAAATGTCAATGCCCAGTTGGCTTTTTGTCGCTTTGAAAGAATCGAATGCCTCTTTTTTTAGCTCGATTCCAATCATCGCCACGTTTGCCGTGTCAACAGCTCTTGTGGAAATACCATTTTCATCTGTATGCAGCCGGCACTCCGGGACGAGAGCCGAAATCGCATCGATAAATTCCCTGAACATATCTGCATCAATCGTTGCTTTTAACATCGCTTTTCTCACTTCTCCTCTTTTTGACCGTGTTTAAAAAACTACCTTTTTATCTCAACCCTTGCTTTGCCTATCCCCGATAATCACGATTTTCGGGTCGCACAATTTACGGCTTAACCGTTCTACGTTACGTTATTTATTGCTCCATAATAATTTAACTATAGTCTTTTTGTTTTGCTATCGATTCATTTTCAGGAAGGGGCTTTCACCCCACTATTGGGTAGTACCCGCTCAACTGATAATAGTGTATATTTATTAAAAACCCTGATTAAATGATGTAATAATATCCCAATATCATCGTGCAGATAGCACAAAACACAATCACCAGAACAATGCTGATAGTGTGTTCATTCCGGGTCATTGCAGACCACTCGTTTTTTTGTTTCTTTGCAACAAATCCGATAAGAAGACCTATGCCCGTCCCAGCCAAGGCACCGAGTGCCACCATCATCAGGATCTCAAACGGATTCACATTCATGCAGGCTCTCTCTTTCCGGTTGCTATAACAATACCCTGCAATCAATCCTTCCCTAAATTTTTTATGGATTGATATTAATATCTATAGTCTCTCCCGGCATCATCACTTTTACCTTAATATCTGTCGTTCGTTCAATTGTATTCTTGAACTGGAGTGGATCTACTCTGATCTTGTCCCACGTATTATAGTGAATCGGAATTACAGTTTTGGCACCGATGAAATATGCAGCTATCATCGCTTCTGCGGTGCCCATCGTATATCGTCCGCCAATCGGGAGCAGTGCGACATCGGGATGGTAGAGTTCTCCAATTAATTTCATATCGGAAAAAAGCGCGGTGTCACCAGCGTGGTAGATCTTCACTCCATCAATCCCGATTACGAACCCTGCTGCAGTGCCGCCATAGCACCCGATACCTGCTTCCTCTATCCATGATGAGTGAATGGCAGGAGTCATCGTAAATGACACCCCGTCAACAATTGCAGTTCCTCCGATGTTCATACCTTCAACAGGCAGACCCTTTGCCTTGAGGTACTTTGCAATCTCGGAAATAGCGATGGTTTTTTTACCGAGCGCCACTGTTTCACCCATATGGTCTTCGTGCCCGTGGGTAACGGCAACAATATCCGGGTTAGTGTCAAGAATACTGCCTCCTTCAATGAAGGGATCGATAAGGATCTTTTTTGATCCGGTAAGGAGTACGCATGCATGTCCGAGCCAGGTAAGTTGCATATATGCAGATATCTCTCTGCTTGGATGAAATTTGCCATTGGTACGCAGGAATCATATAGCCCCAGAGCGTACGTTCACTAAAAAAATGTGTCAGATGCATATAAGGGGTATACCCTTACATTACATCAACCAGTTCAGCTTCTGTAATATCGATGGAATCCCCAAGGCTATCCGCAGTTGCGCTTCGGGTCATCTGCTCGGATAAGTCCCTGTCTTCCATAACGTCCCGGACCCTGTTGATGTACGGGTCAATGGTGGGATCTTCCTGCTCCTCAATCACGTGCCGGTATTCGCGGAGTGTCGATGGACTGATGCCAAGTTCTTCTGAAACCTCTTTCATGGTCTTACCGGACTCGATCAGTTTTTCCATCTTCATCTTATCAAAAGGCATCTTGAAATCGAGCTCGCGGAAGAGCTTGAGCCTTACGCGTGCACGTGCGACAGTCTTGCTTAGTTTCTCATCCCCAAGTTGGCGGGCAATTTCAGTGTCATTCTTGCCTGCGTAAAACAAAGTGACAAGTTTTGCAAGCTGGATCGGTTTTAAGGAGGTTTTGAAAATTCCCTGTTCTGTGATCTCTCTCATTACAAGAGCAACCTCGCGTTCGATCGCATCGCTATCTCTCAAAGTACCATGAATATTCTTCATCGGCTCGACAATCTTTGTCTTGCCAGATATGGAACTGAAGAGTTTTAGAAGCTGTACGTTGCGTTTGTCTTCGGTCATTGCATACCCCGTCATGGGATTAGGATATACAATACTTCGCCTCCTATTTAATGCTATCTTTAAGCATTGTTTGACCAAAAGACCTTTAAATTGAAGCAGGATCACATCTGTTACGGAGTAATGTATTTTTAAAAAAAACTGCATTTTATTATGCTAAAGAAATTATTAGACCAGATCTGATGATTATCCATTAAGGCACTCGATTTCATTATTTTTGATAAATTCATCCAATATTTTCCTTATATGGCAATAGGGACCTTTTTCATATGCGGTCAGACTGATAATGTGATAATTATTATCTGCAGGATCTGGTTCCTCCTTATATTCTTTCACGGAATATGACGGATTTTCGCTAAGAATAGCATATAAGATGCGGGATTTTAACTCCATATCATTTTTTACCCGAAGTGCAAAATAACTCATTAATACACCACTTACAATTATTTGATAATGGGAAACAATAATTCTATTCTTTTTATCAGAATGCATTTTATGTTTATATAATGCAGTTTTTGTGGCTCAGCAGAATTCCTTTTTTTATGTGATGAAAATTAAAGCACGGGTAAGGCGAAGGGGAGGGGATAGTGCCTGTCCCCACTTACCGCCCCTGTGCTTAGTACGATGATTACGTATTACTTTTTTTGAAATTATCACATTATTAGGGGAGCACAAAGCGGCGGGGTCAAACTTTTGTTGAGCGTTCAAGTTCTTTGAACATTTCTCCCTCACGGTTTTTTCATCAAATAATTTCCAATTTGCGGGAAAATGAACGTTTTACAAGAATTTTTTTATAATCCTGAGTCTACTGTCAGATGTAGGGATCCCGGCTAATTCGCTTTGACAATGTGTCTGATTTTCTCGCTTCTTTGACGAGAGTTATAATATCAGCGAAGGATAATTGAATTAGACAATCTGAAAAAAGAAGTGGTAACTAGTGAAACAAGGTTCTGATGATGTTTTTGAGAAGGTGATGGATCTTGCAAAACGCCGTGGATTTATCTGGCCGACTTCAGAATGTTATGGTGCCGTGGCCGGATTCATAGATTATGGTCCTCTCGGCGCGATGATGAAAAGGCGGGTTGAAGATATCTGGCGGGATTTTTATGTCATCCAGGAAGGATACTACGAGATCGAGTGCCCGACAATTGCACAGGAAGCAGTTTTTATAGCTTCCGGGCATGTCGCTGGATTCGCTGATAAGATGTGCCAGTGTCCGCACTGCAAGGAATTCCTGAGGGCTGACCATGTTGCCGATGGCGGGGGCGTGAAGAACCCGTCCATCATGCAGAATGAGGAACTCTCGCTCGAACTCGCCAGCTGCAGATGTCTCGCATGCGAGGAGGTACTGGGTAAGGTCGAAGTTTTTCAGTTTAACCTGATGTTCAAGACGACTATAGGACCTGGTTCGCAGCGTACCGGGTACCTTCGCCCCGAGACTGCCCAGGGGATGTTCGTCGATTTCACCCGGCTGCTACGGTTCTACCGGGACAAGCTTCCCTTTGGTGCCGTCCAGATAGGCAAGTCCTACCGGAACGAGATATCGCCCCGTCAGGGTATGATCAGGCTCCGCGAATTCACCCAGGCTGAAGCCGAGATCTTCGTCCACCCATCCTGCAAGAACTGCCACCCGATGTTCCGCCGCTACGCGGATTACATGATGCCACTCCTCACTTTCACCCAGCAGGAGAAGTGCGAACCAGCGGTTTTGATGTCGATGCGGGAAGCGGTTGACAAGGGTATTATCGCCAACGAATATGTCGCCTACTATGTCGCTCTCACCCACGAGCTCCTCGTACGGGTAGGTATAAAGCCGGACCGGCTCCGGTTCCGGCAGCACCTTCCCGAAGAACGGGCGCACTACGCGACCGATTGCTGGGACGCGGAGGTATTCTCCGGGCGGTTCGGCTGGGTCGAGACCGTGGGTATTGCAGACCGGACTGACTACGATCTGACGGCCCACGGGGATGCGAGCGGCACACCGATGACGGTTTTCATCCAGTACGATGAACCAAAGAAAGTACCACGCCGGCGTATCATCCCGAACATGAGTGTGCTCGGCAAGCAGTACCGCACAAAGGCCAAAGCGGTCTTTACGGCTCTCGAAACGGCAACCCCGTCTCCTTCTGGGGCGGATGTTGAGGTACACGGTGAGAAGATCCACATTCCTCCCGACCTCTTTGAGGTCCGTGATGAGATTGTCGATGTACGTGGTGAGGATATCGTACCACACGTCATCGAGCCGTCTTATGGTATCGACCGGATGTGCTACGCGGTGCTTGAACAGGCCTATGACGAGGACACCGCGGATGGTGAGACCCGGGTCGTCATGCGGCTCTTACCGCAGATCGCACCGGTTCAGATCGCGGTCTTTCCACTCATGACACGTGATGACCTTGACACTATAGCGGGAGAGATCACCCGGACACTCCACAAATCCGGCATCCTCGCCGAATATGATGACAGCGGAGCGATCGGGCGCCGATACCGGCGTCAGGATGAGATCGGTACACCATTTGCAATTACTGTTGATTACGAAACCAAAGAGAATAATTCCGTCACACTCCGGGACCGGGACACCATGAAACAGATCCGTATCCCGATCACAAAATTACCAGAGATAGTCGGGGCGCTTGTTAAGGGGAGCATCACGTTCAGATCCTTATACTCTGACAAAACCCTATGAGCTGCATCAGTCATCCTCTAATCAAGCCTGATACCATCGAGTCACGGGAGTACCAGCTTTCAATAGCGATGCGGGCGCTGGATGCAAATACCATGGTAATCCTGCCGACCGGTCTTGGCAAGACTGCCGTAGCGCTGCTCGTTGCGGCATCGCGGCTTTATAATGAGGGCGGGCGGGTGCTTATGCTCGCCCCGACAAAACCGCTCGTGGAACAACACCTCCG
>Ga0209048_10004291_pt1 | contig 13665 bp, 5 predicted proteins | sample FrelakmetCRP12CR_FD_187146 | JGI IMG/M metagenome (GOLD analysis project Ga0209048, IMG submission 187146) | Freshwater lake sediment microbial communities from the University of Notre Dame, USA, for methane emissions studies - CRP12 CR (SPAdes)... | ecosystem: Environmental > Aquatic >... | reverse complement strand
TTGGGCGGCCAGGCGGTCGTCCAGCCAGCGCAGCGCCGGCGTCACCGCCGGATCCTGATCGCGCAGCCGCTGGACCAGCTGGACCGCGAAGGCCGTCGGCAAGCGTCTCTGCTCAAAGCGCTGCAGGACCGTGGCCGCGGGCTCCGCGTCGCCGCCGACTCCGAGGAGCCGGTTGGCCACGGCGTCGGCTTCCTGGCGCGCCGCCCGACCGCTCACGATCCGATCTGCAGAACGCCGCACATTCTCGACGAGGACGATGCGCAGCGTAATTGCCACCGCCCACAACTCGCCAATCGTGAGCGGTTGGACGCGCTGGTAGGCGCGCACGAAACGGCACAGGGTTTCTGGGTCGAAGAGGCTGTCGGTATGCGCGACGAAGGCCCACGCCAGGCCGAACACGCGCGGATAGCCCTCGAGGGGTCCTTCCGCAAGCTTCGGGAGTTGGCGATAGAAGCCGCTCGGGAGATCGTCGCGGATCTCACGGATTTGTTCCTCGATGACGTGAAAGTTGTCGACGAGCCACTCGGCCGCGGGGGTAATGGCGCGTTCCTCGCGGGTAGCCTCGCCGATGGTGCGGTACGCGGCGAGCAGCACTCGGCCGTTATCCCGGAGTCGTGTCGCCAGCGGTCGGCCGCGCCCGGGTGTCGGCGTCACGCGCTGCGCCGCCGCGAGGCTCTCGGCATGCTGCTCCAAGCGCTCGATGCTGAACAATTCGCTGCGAATCGGCTCTTCAGGTTCGCGCGGGGCCACCGCCGGCCGGCCCCTCAGCCTGTCAATGATTGAACGTGTCACTATTCCCTTTCCACTCGGTGCCCGCGTCCAACCGAGCCGCAGAAAGGTTCGTCGAACCTTGAGCCCGCACCGACCCGCACAATACCGTTACAAGCGTCTCAAGCCGAGCGAACGCGGCTGCACGCCGTAGTGACATCAACCCTAGCACGCCAGATGAGTGCGCGCCCCTCGCGCCAGCGAGGGAGCTAACGACGGTTAGGACGATCTGCGCCGACTCCTCCGGCTACGGCGCTACCCTTCTGGCTCGGGGTTGCGCAGGCAGTCTTGGCGTTGGCTGGGCGCGGCGAGTACGCCCCCTTATGTGCGCCGCCTTGCGAGGAACTGCCTGGATCTCCATGCGCTCGGGGGCCTCGGAGAGCTCGCGGAAGGATGCCTCGATGTCGTTGGCGAAGTCCTGCAAGTCCGGCAGCAGGTCCCACTCGCCGGTGAACCCCCAGCACAGCTTTCCCGCGTAGCTGAAGAGCACCACACCGAGGCACAGGGAGTCGATCAGCGGGAGGAACCCAAAGTTATCGACCATCCTGGCGCCGAGCATGTAGAGCGGCAGCTGCGGTCCGGGAACGTTGGTCACCACGAGATTGAACGGGAGAACGCGGGTGGCCAAGCGCGCGCCGAGCGACAGCAAAGTCGATGGCGTCCACTCGCCCACTTGGGTGAGCACCGCGGCGCTGAGGGCTTGCTTCGAGTCTTTGAGCTGCTCGGTGGTCTTGCGGATCTTCGCGAGCCGGCGTATCGGGTCGGGCTCGCCGAGGGGCATGGGTACCATCCACGCCGAGATCCGGTTGCCGAGTGTGCCACGCTCCTGCTCGGTGCGGACGCTCACCGGGGCCATCACCCGAAAGTCGAGCGGCGCCACATCCACGCCGCGGCGCTGCAGGAAGCGTCGCAGCGCACCGGCAACCGTGGCGAGCACGACATCGTTCAGCGTCCCGCCCAGGCGGTGCTTGACTCCCTTGACCGTGTCGAGCTCCATCGTCAGCCAGTCGAGGCGCCGATGCGGCCCGATCCGTTGATTCAGCGGCGTGTCCGAGACCCCGCGCATGCCGGCGCTGAGGGTCTGACGCAGGGCATTCAGGCTGGCGCGGATGCCGGAATCCGGGTCGCCTGCTTCTTGCAGGCTCTGCGGGAAGCTCCTGGCAACCTCGAGCGGCAGCCGCGCGTAACGCCCGAGCGCGTCAGTCGCCAGCTCCCAACGGCTCGGCGCCGGACGCGGTAACCACTGCGGTGGTGGGTCGAACACGTCGGTGGGTTCCGGCTTGAGCAGGACGTTCAGCAGATCGACACTCGACACCCCATCGACCATGCAGTGATGGATCTTGCTGATCATGACGAAGTGCGCAGGGTTTGCGAGGCCTTCGAGAACCCAGATCTCCCACAACGGTTTCTGACGGTCGAGGTGCTGCGCCATGACGCGCGCGGCGAGGCGCTTGAGTTGCCGCTCATCTCCCGGCTTCGGCAGCGCGATGTGGCGGACGTGGTAATCAATGTTGAAATGCTCATCGTCCACCCACACCGGGTGATTCTCAATCGGGACGTGAGCCAGTCGCTGGCGGTAGCGCGGAATAAGGTGCAGGCGGGAGGCGACGTAATGGCGAATCTTTTCGATGTCGATGCCGCCGTCGGTTGTCTGCAGCGGCCCGGCCTCGAACGTCGCCGTGCCGGCAATGTGCATGGGGCTGGTGGGCGTTTCCATCATAAGAAACGAGCTGTCGAGGAAGCTGAGGCGGTCGTAGGCATTCTCGGGCATCGCGATGTCCTTTCGATGAACTGGCGCAGCAGATTTGCGCGGCCTCGGTCCCACCCCCGGATGATCCGGGAGTCGAGGCGTGTGCTGCGCCCAGGTGTTGTGGAAGGGGCTTGCCCCAGTGGGGCTCGCCCCGGTGGGGCTCGCGCGCGTCAGAGTCGGGGCCGTTGCACCCCGCGCGCGGGCTCGGAACGTGTCAGTCAGGTGCTAGCCCTTGTAACAGCTGCGCACATCGTTGTCGATGACGCGGAAGGCCCACGCGGCGTCTCCGCCGTGAGGGGCTGTGCTCATATCAGCATGCACTCCATCACAGCAGCGCATGTCGGCGATAGAACCACGACTTGACGACCTGTACGACCAGGAGGTACGTCGCGGCGAGAAACGCAATCGCAGCCAACATCGACACTGGGAGTGGAGTAAATCGCAGCAGGCTCCCGACCGGCGTGTACGGTAGCACTGCTGCGATTGCCACGACGGCTACAACACTGATCAGCAACGGCCGGCTGGGAAGGCTCTTGAGCGGGCTGCCTGCCGTCCGGATGACAAATACCACCAGCGTTTGTGTTGCCAGCGACTCCACAAACCACCCAGTGTGGAAGAGTGGCGCGTTAGTGGAAGCGTGGAACATCCAGAGGAGTACCCCGAAAGTGAGAAAATCGTAGATCGAGCTGATTGGACCGATGATCATCATGAACTGGCGAATGAACGCAATCTGCCAGCGCTTTGGCCGGTGCAGCAGGGCGGGATCCACATTGTCGCTGGGGATGCTGATCTGCGAGACGTCGTAGAGAAAGTTGTTCAGCAGGATTTGCGTCGGCAGCATGGGCAGGAACGGCAGAAAGAGCGATGCCGCGGCCATGCTGAACATGTTGCCGAAGTTCGAGCTCGTACCCATGATGATGTACTTCATGATGTTGGCGAAGCTGCGCCGTCCCTCGATGACCCCGTCGTTCAAGACCGCAAGATCCTTCTCGAGCAGGATGATCTTCGCGGCGTCCTTGGCGACCTCCACGCCGTTGACGACGGAAATGCCCACATCGGCGGTGTGCAGCGATGGGGCGTCGTTGATGCCGTCACCGATGTATCCGACGACGTGCCCACGTGCCTTCAGGGCGAGGATGACCCGGTTCTTCTGTTCCGGAGAGACGCGGGCAAAGATGGCGCCGTTCTCCGCCTGGTAGGCCACAGCGGCATCATCCATCGTGTCGATCTGGTCCCCGGTGACGATGCGGTCTGCTTTCAGACCCACGTCGTGCGCCACCTTCTTGGTCACGTACTGGTTGTCGCCGGTCATGATGACCACGGAGACGCCATTGCGTTTCAGCGCCTCGAGAACGGAAAGGATGCCCTCCTTGGGCGGGTCAAGGAAGGCCGCGAACCCGGCCAGCGTCATGCCCTCTTCGGCCACCGGGGTGTAGACATCCTGCTTCGCCACCTGCCGCACGGCGACTCCCAGCGTGCGATACCCGTCGGCACTCAGCTTTTGGAAGGTCTCAGCCGCCTCGGCCCGGCGGCTGTCGTCGAACGGTTGGGGAGCCCCATCGATGGTCACAGTCTGGCAGATGGCAAGGATGCTCTCCGCCTCGCCTTTGGTGACCAGGAGGTGCTCGTCACCGCGCCGCACCACCACCGAAAGCCGTTTGCGGTTGAAGTCGAAAGGGATCTCGTCCACCTTCTGATACTCGGCGATGGCAGGGTGCTCGTGCTTCAAGATCGCGTCGTCCAAGGCGCTCTTGATGCCCGCTTCGAAGTAACTGTTCAGGTAGATGAAGCGCAAAACGTTGTCGTCATCCTTGCCGTGGACATCCACGTGCCGGTCAAGCACGATCTCGCCTTCGGTCAGCGTGCCCGTCTTGTCGCTGCAGAGGATCTCGACGCTGCCGAAGTCCTCGATGGCCGCAAGTTGCTTGACGAGAACCTTTTTCCTGGCCATTCGCCGCGCGCCCTGGGCAAGTGTGACGGTGATGATCATTGGCATCATCTCAGGGGTCATCCCGACTGCCAGTGCGACAGAGAAGAGAAAAGACTCCAGCAGGGGGCGTCGCAAGACGAGGTTGACCAGCAGGACGAAGAGCACGAGCAGCATGATCACCCGTGTGATCATCAGCCCGAAGTGGCGTATGCCACGGCCGAACTCGGTTTCCGGCGGCCGCACCACCAAGCGCTGGGCAATCTCGCCGAACGCGGTGTCTCGCCCTGTGCACACGATGACCGCGGTGCCAATTCCTGTCTGCACCGCAGTGCCCAGGAAGACGCTGTTGCTGGCGTCGGCAACGCCGTGTTTCCCCTCCGGAAGATCGTGCGCTGTCTTCTCGACGGGCAAGGATTCTCCCGTCAGGGCCGACTCACGCACGTGCAGGTCCTTCGCTTCCAACAGGCGGGCGTCCGCCGGCACAAGGTCCCCGGCATTCAGCCGGACGATGTCCCCGCGGACCAGTTCCGCTATCGGCAGTTCCTGTTCTCGCCCGTCGCGCACAACGGCAGCCGTTGTAGCCACCTGCTTGCGAATCTCCTCCACCGCATGTCGAGCCTGGAACTCCATGAAGAAGTTCAGGAGCACGCTGAACAGGACCATCGATATGATGATCAGTCCGCCGACGGTGTCACCGAGCGCGAGCGTAACGGCGCTGGCCACGAGAAGGATGATGACGAGGGGATTGCCAAGGAAGCGGAGAAAACCGATCAGCCCTGCAAAGCGCGATTCCCGCACAAAGCTGTTGGGGCCGTAGAGACGCAGTCGCCGTGTCGCCTCATCGGACGTCAGGCCGGCCGGCGTTGCCTGCAGCAGTCCAAGCAGATCCGGTAGCGGCCTGTCCCAAAAGCCGTGTAGAGATGGGTCTGGTTCTGTCACGGCGCCTCCGCTGGCGACGCGAACCATGAATTTGGGATCCCCTTCGGCGAAGTCCTCCCCATAGTGAACAGCGCAATCCCCGCCGTGCCCGAAACAGCGGCGCGCGGTGGGAACTATCTCTTATTGAGAGAATGCCGGGCCTTCAACCCTGGTGCACACCCGACTTTCGCAAGGACTCCTTTGTCGGGCTTTTCCTCCCCACCTGATGCGGCAGAGTGAAGTGCCGCCTGCTTCGGTTGACTTCAGGGTTTGTTGGCAACAAGTTACCACGTTCGAAGAGATCAACCGGGAGAAAGCGCAAGAAATGATGATTGGAGTCCTGCGGTGAGCGACGGTAGCGCCCTCCCACAGGCGCAACTGACCGATTACCATGCGAAGTATTTCGCCTACGAGCTGACCAAGCGCTGTGCTTCGGATAGCGTCGAGAAGCTCGCGTCCGTACTTGCCGACGCTCAGGTAGATCTGAATCCGCACCAAATCGAAGCCGCCCTCTTTGCCTTCCGTAGCCCCTTTTCTCGCGGCGCCATCCTGGCGGATGAGGTGGGCCTTGGAAAGACCATCGAGGCCGGGTTGCTGCTCGCGCAAAAGTGGGCTGAGGGCAAGCGTCGGTTGCTGGTGATCCTGCCGGCCAATCTACGCAAGCAGTGGAGTCAGGAATTAGCCGACAAGTTCCATCTCCCGTCCGTGATTCTCGAAACTCGTAGCTTTAACGACGCGGTCGGCGCTGGGAACCTGAACCCGTTCCAGCAGGACGCGATCATCCTGTGTTCGTATCAGTTTGCACGGACCAAGGAGCCCTATGTCCGGCAGACCCCTTGGGCGCTGGTGGTGATCGACGAAGCGCATCGGCTGCGCAACGTCTACAAGACCACTAGCAAGATTGCCGTAGCCATCAAGCAGGCGGTGGCGCCGTTCCCGAAGGTCCTACTCACTGCCACCCCGCTCCAGAATTCGCTGCTGGAACTCTATGGCCTTGTCAGCATCATCGATGACTATGCCTTCGGCGATCTGAAGAGCTATCGCACCCGCTTCACGCGGCTGGGCAACGACACCGACTTCGCGGATCTGAAGGAACGGCTCAAACCCCTCTGTAAGCGTACCTTGCGCCGGCAGGTGTTGGAGTATGTGAAGTACACGAATCGCCACGCGCTGGTTCAGGAGTTCGTGCCCACGTCTGACGAGCAGCGGCTCTACGATCTGGTCTCCGAGTACCTGCAGCAGCCAACGCTCTACGCCCTGCCTGCGAGCCAGCGCCAGCTCATGACACTCATCCTGCGAAAGCTGCTCGCATCGTCCACCTATGCCATATCCAGCACCCTGGATGGTCTCGTACACAAGCTTGAAGCCGCCGCCACCGTCGCCGAAGCAGTCGATGCGCCACCAGAGGAGTTGCTGGAGAACTGGGAAGAACTCGAAGAGCTAGCCGATGAGTGGGATGAAGATGCAGATGGCCCCGCATCGCACGAGCGTACGAGGCTTACGCCCGAGCAGCTCGCCGAACTATGGCAGGAAATGGCACAGCTGCGCGAGTTCCACGCCCTGGCGAAATCCATCATCAAGAACTCCAAGGGCGAGGTGCTATTGACGGCCCTGCGGCGCGGCTTTGCGGCTGCCGCGGAGGCACAGAAGAATCACGGGATGGCCACGCTTCAACAGAAGGCGGTCATCTTTACCGAGTCGCGCCGCACGCAAGAGTATCTGTTCCGCATCCTCGAGCAGACCGAGTTCGCCGGGAAGGTCATGCTCTTCAACGGCACAAACACCGACGCCACTTCGAAGGCGATCTATCGACGGTGGTTGGAGAAGCACGCCGGTACGGACCACATCTCGGGGTCGCCGACCGCCGATATGCGGGCTGCGCTCGTGGAGTATTTCCGCGATGAGGCGGCCATCCTCATCGCCACCGAGGCCGCCGCCGAGGGCATCAACTTGCAGTTCTGCAATCTGGTGGTGAACTACGATCTACCCTGGAACCCGCAGCGGATCGAGCAACGGATCGGTCGCTGCCATCGCTACGGCCAGAAGTTCGACGTGGTGGTGGTCAACTTCCTCAACAAGAGCAATGCGGCGGATCTGCGGGTCTATCAACTGCTCGACGAAAAATTCCGGCTGTTCAGCGGCGTCTTCGGCGCCAGCGATGAGGTGCTGGGTGCGGTGGAGTCGGGCGTGGACTTTGAGAAGCGCATCGCGGCCATCTACCAGAAGTGCCGCACGCAAGAGCAGATCCAATTTGAGTTCGACCAACTGCAGAAGGAACTGGAAACGGGCATTGTAGCGGGAGAGCGGGACGCTCGCGAGAAGCTGCTCGACAACTTCGACCAGGAAGTGGTCGAGAAGGTCCGCATCCAAAGCCACGACTTCCTGGACCGTTTCAACCAGCAGCTCTGGTCCCTCACCCGCTATCTGCTTGCTGAGCATGCGCGCTTCGAGACAAGCGATTACAGCTTCATGCTCCTGACCAATCCCTTTCCCGGCGAGACCATCCACCCGGGACCGTACCGAATGGGCAGACACGTGGAGGACGCCAACACATACCGTGTCGGGCATCCCCTTGCTAAGCGTCTCCTGACGCGGGCAAAGGGCCTCGCCGTTGAACCTGCTGAGGTCATCTTTAACTACGGCGAGAGCCGGAAAAAGATCGCTGTTCTCGAATCGCTCGTCGGCCGAGGCGGCTGGCTGAGCTGCGCCCATGTAACGGTGAGCGCCCTGGAAACCGAGGACCAACTCGCGTTCGCAGGCGTCGTCGACGACGGCAAGGCGCTGGATGAGACCCAGTGTCGAAGGCTCTTCGACCTGCCAGCAACACAGGGCGCGCGCTGCGCCATCACCGCCAATATCGCGGCGTCGTTGGACGATTCGCTGGCCCGCCGCCGACAGGACCTTCTAGACGGGATGACCGTGCGCAACGGTCGCTGGTTCGATACCGAAATGGACAAGCTCGACCGCTGGGCCGAGGATCGGCGCGCCACGCTCAAGGGCGAACTGGAGGGGTTGGACGAGGCGCTCAAGGAAGCGAAGAAGGCCGCCCGGCTTGCTCCCAACTTGCCGGAGAAGCTGGAGCGGCAGCGAGAGGTACGTAAGCTAGAAGCCAAGCGCGATGATGCCTGGCGTGCCTATGACCAGGCCAGCCGGGAGCTTGACCGACAGAAGGATGCGTTACTTGATGAGGTGAGCCGGCGATTGCGGCAGCGGATCGAGGAAGAGTTGCTCTTTACGATACGCTGGCAGCTGACATGAACACCTTAGGGGGGAGACTCGAATGAGTGACATCACGGTCAGCGGCGTCGATTCAAATACTGTGGAGTCTCAGCTCGAAAGGATGCTCTTGGCGACAAGACCGAAAGTTCTTGGTCTCGCGACCGCATTCCTGTCGGTTGGCGGCGCGCTTGCGATCGACGGACTGGTGAGCAAATGCGGCGCAACGACGACGCGAGTGGTAGCCGGTTTGTCTGGTGCGGTTACGCACCCCGACGCAATCAGATATCTTGCTGGCAAGGGCCATGCGGTGCGGCTCGGTACGCATTCGCCTGGGATCTTTCACCCAAAGCTTCTCGTAGGAGGAGGTGGGTTTCTCAACTCGCGCGGTCTCGTATCGGCAACTTGCTGCTATGTTGGCTCAGCCAACTTCACGACGTCGGGGCTACGGACCAATCTCGAGGTTGCCTTCGCAACCATGGACCCTCAGATCGCACATGACGTGGCGACCGCGTTCTCTAGGGTTTGGGATCGTAGCGAGAGGGCAACGGAAAGCGTGCTCGCGCGATACGAGCGCTTGTTCGCAGCAAGGCAGCGGCGAAGATCACTTGAGGACTTGGAGTTGCTTGATGTGCTCGATGCTCCGGCGAAGGCGAAGGCTTCTAAAGCAGCTCCTTTGATCCCCCCGCGGTACTGTGATGCGGTGTGGGTTGGCCTCCAGTCCTTTACCGGAGAGCATACATTTCAAGTCGAATTTCCCAAGAAGGCCGGAGAGGCATTGGGCTCTCTTCTTGGTACGCGTGAGGGCAGGCTTGCGGTTGAATGCGCCGATGGAGAGACTCGCGAGATGACGTTCCGCTATTATCAAGACAACGGAATGTACCGACTCAACGTGCCGAATGACGTTCCGTTGGTCCGATGGGCCAGAGAGAACAAGGCAGGCGCATTGCTCGTATGGAGTGATACCGAAGCAGGTCGCAGGGAACTACGCGCAGAAATCGTGCGAGGCCGTACTCTCCGTGAAACTGTGACGCGGTCGAAGACTTTGAATTCGTGGGGGAGAACGTCGACTCGCGAGTTTGGCTGGTTCTAAGGCCTGAGCGCGTGGCGGCAATATCGGCCAAGTTTTGGTATCGGAATTGATCATCTCCAGAAGCAAGGTGAATGAATGGCAGCGACGACCTCAAGAAGTATTGATCGGCTCGATCTTGAGTCTTACGACATCCCGGAAGCTAGAAGGCACGAACTCCTTCGCCTGTTCCCCGAGATCCGTACAGAGGACAAGAAAATCGACTTTGATCGCCTCAAACTGGCCCTTGGCGAGACTGTCGATGTGGGGAAAGAGCGCTATGGCCTGAACTGGCCGGGCAAGGCTGACTGCTTCAAGACAATCCAGGCTCCGAGCTTGGGCACGCTGCGTCCCTGTCGGGGAGACAGTGTGAACTTTGATACGACCGGCAATCTCGTCATCGAGGGCGATAATTTGGAGGTGCTGAAGCTCTTGCAGAAGTCGTATCTGGGCAGGATCAAGATGATTTGCATCGATCCGCCCTACAACACGGGAAGCGATTTCATCTACCCTGACAACTACAGCGAATCCCTCCAGACCTACCTGGAGTACACGGGTCAGGTGGACGCGGAGGGCCGCAAGTTCAGCACAAATACCGAGGCCGACGGCAGGTTTCACTCGAAATGGCTGAACATGATGTATCCGCGGCTGTATCTCGCGAGAAACCTGTTGCGGGAGGATGGCGCGATCTTCATCACCATCGACGACAAGGAAGTCGATAATTTACGGAAGTGCTGCTACGAGGTTTTCGGCGAAGAGAATTTCGTCGCTCAGATCGAGTGGCAGAAGCGCTATACGAGGAGCAACAACACTGACGATTTCACTTCGGTGATCGACCACGTGGTCGTCTTCGCGAGATCCGACAGGTTCAGACCAGAATTGATTGAGCGAGAGGAGGAAGCCAACGCTCGGTATCAGAACCCGGACAACGATCCGCGTGGCCCATGGAAGGCCATCCCTTTTCTGAATCCGCTGTCCCCCGAAGAACGCCCGAACCTCGCATACGAAATTGTGCATCCGAGCGGCCGGGTCATTCGCCCGAAGAGGAAGGCCTGGAGGTCCGAAGAGAGCGTTTGGAAGCGCCTCGTGCAGGAAAAGAGGGTGTGGTGGGGAAAGGAGGGGGACAGCGAGATACCCAACATCAAGCGCTTCTTGAATGAAGTTAGGCAGGGGATGACACCGATCAACTTTTGGAGCTACGAGTTTGCCGGGCACACGGACTCGGCAAATCAAGAGCTGAAGGACCTCTTTGGCGACAAGGTGTTCGACACACCGAAGCCTACCCGACTAGTTCAGCGAATGATCCAGCTCGCGGACGCGGGCGAGGAGGAATGCACGGTTCTTGATTTCTTCGCTGGTAGCGGAACCACCGCTCAGGCCGTACTTGACTTGAACGAGCAAGACGGCGGCAATCGCAGTTTCATCCTCGTTCAGCTTCCCGAGCCCACTGGGCGCGAAGATTATCGCACCATCGCCGACATCACCAAGGAACGGGTCCGACGGGTCATCAAGAAGCTCAACGACGCCGATAGCGGTCAGCTGCAACTGGGGCGTGATCCAAAGCGAGACCGCGGCTTTCGCGTGTTCAACCTCGCCGAATCAAACTTCAAACCCTGGAATGCGCAGGTGGAGCCGGACCCACAAACGCTGGGACAGCAGCTGGAGCTCCACGTCGATCACATCCGTGAAGGCCGAACCTCAGAGGACATTCTCTGCGAGATCCTGCTTAAGAGCGGCTACCCGCTGACGACGCCGGTTGAGACGCTTACCGCGGCGGGCAAGTCTGTGCACAGCGCCGCCGGCGGGCTGTTCTTGATCTGCTTGGAGCGGACCCTCACGCTGGAACTGATCCGTGCCATGGCGGAGCGGAAGCCTGAGCGCGTGGTCTGTTTGGATGAAGGCTTTGCTGGCAACGACCAGCTCAAGGCGAACGCGGTGCAGATCTTCAAGACCAAGGGCGTCGTGAGCTTCAAGACGGTGTGAGGGGTCCAGCCGGGTGAAACTTCAATTTGACCCCAATCAGTCCTTCCAGCTCGACGCTGTCGCTGCGGTGACCGACCTCTTCGACGGCCAGCCCCAAGGCGCGCCGGAATACACCGTGATCAAGGTTGGCAACATGGGCGGTCTCTTCGCTGGCCAAGAGCGAACCGAACTGGGTCTCGGCAACCGCCTATTGCTGGCCGAAGAAAAGCTTGCGGTCAACACCCGCGAGGTGCAGACGCGCAACGATATCGACGTGATCGACCCCATGGCAGCGCTCGAAGCGTGGAGCCTTTTCGATGTGCCAGCGAACGTCGCCCGCCCCTGTCCTCACTTCTCGGTCGAGATGGAAACCGGTACGGGGAAGACCTACGTGTATCTGCGCTCGATCTTTGAGCTGTCGCGGCGGTACGGCTTCCAGAAGTTCATCATCGTCGTGCCCAGCGTGGCCATTCGCGAAGGTGTGCTCAAGAACATCGAGATTACGGCCGATCACTTCCGCGCCCTCTACAACAACTTGTCATTCGAGCACTTCGTCTATGACGCCAAAAAGGTGAACCGCCTGCGGCAGTTCGCGGTGAGCAATACGCTGCAGATTCTGGTCATCAACATCCAGGCCTTCAACAAGAAGGACGTTGCCGTGATTTACAAGGAGAGCGACCGGCTCTCCGGGCGTCAGCCCATCGAGTTCATCCAGGCGGCCCGCCCCGTCGTAATCATCGACGAGCCACAGAGCGTCGAAGGGGGCGAAGAAGGTGCCGGGATGGCAGCGCTACAGCAGCTCAACCCCCTGTGCACGCTGCGCTACTCAGCAACCCATCGCAATCCGTACAACCTCGTCTATCGGCTCGACCCGGTGCGCGCCTTCGAGTTGAAACTCGTCAAGCAGATCGTCGTCGCGAGCGCCGCGACGGATGGCGGCGCCAACGACGCCTTCGTGCGAGTCGAGCAGATCGACTACAAGAAGGGTATCAAGGCGAAGCTGCGCATCCACGTGCAGACGTCAGAGGGGCCGAAAGAGAAGACCGTCACCGTCAAGAACGGTGCCGACCTGTTCGCGCTCTCCGAGGAGCGGGCCTGCTACCAGCAAGGCTTTTCGGTCGCCGAGATCAACGCCGAGCCAGGCAACGAGTTTCTGCGATTCAATAATGGGCGCGTGCTGCGACTGGGTGAGGAAATCGGCGGCATGCGCCGCGACGTGTGGCGCGTGCAGATTAAGCACACGGTGAAGAGACACCTGGAAAAGGAACTGCAGGTGCGCGCGCGAGGCATCAAGGTGCTGAGCCTCTTCTTCATCGACCGCGTCGCGAACTACCGAGACTACGACGAGTCAGGGCAGCCGGTGAAGGGAAAGTTCGCCGAGTTGTTCGAGGCGGAGCTGACTGCTTTGGCGATGGACGACCGCTACCGGGACCTGGAGTGGCTCAAGCAGCCGATGGACAAGCTACATAACGGCTACTTCGCTCAGGACAAGAAGGGTGTCCTTAAGGATACGCGTGGCGACACCCAGGCTGACGACGAGGTCTACAACCTCATCATGAAGGAGAAAGAGCAGCTGCTGTCGATGGACGAGCCGTTGCGCTTCATCTTCAGCCACTCTGCGCTGCGCGAGGGGTGGGACAACCCGAACGTCTTCCAAATCTGCACGCTGAACGAGACTAAGAGCACGGTGAAGAAGCGCCAGGAAATCGGCCGGGGCTTGCGCTTACCTGTGGACCAGAACGGCCTGCGCGTCTTCGATGAGTCGGTGAACAAACTCTACGTCATGGCGAACGAGAGCTACGAAGACTTCGCCCGCGCGTTGCAGACCGAGTACGAGGAAGAATGCGGCGTAACCTTCGGCAAGGTGCCAATCACAGCGTTCGCCAAGCTCATCCGCGTGGTGGATGGTGTAGAGCAGCCAATTGGTGGGGATGCAGCCGAGGCGATTCGGACGGCGCTGGTAGAGCAGAAGATGCTCGACACCGACGGGCGTATCCAGCCGGCGTTCGACCCGAAGCGCAAGGATTTCAAGCTGGAGCTGCCCGAGGCGCA
>Ga0209048_10004290_pt1 | contig 13665 bp, 11 predicted proteins | sample FrelakmetCRP12CR_FD_187146 | JGI IMG/M metagenome (GOLD analysis project Ga0209048, IMG submission 187146) | Freshwater lake sediment microbial communities from the University of Notre Dame, USA, for methane emissions studies - CRP12 CR (SPAdes)... | ecosystem: Environmental > Aquatic >... | reverse complement strand
ATGGTATACGTTGAGGTGCCGCTCTGGGTGATGGTAATTGAATGACCTGCCACGGTCAATGTCCCTGTCCTCGCCGATCCTGCTGAATTGGACAACGCAGAATAGTTCGCTGTCCCGATCCCCTGGGACTTAGGTCAGTGGCTTTGCGTCCCACCCTTTCAGATGGTTTGCCTTTTTCAAGCAGTCTTGGTATGGACTAATGCAAATGAAGTGCCAGAAAAATAGAAGTACGTTGTTGTAAAATCAAAGCAAAACATGTAAAACAACCGGCGCATTTTTTGGAAAAATCATGAAACTAATTCAAACGCATTAAATCATATTACTCCCCACCCCGCCCTTCCCCTCAAGGGGAGGTGAGGGTGGGGGGCAATGTCATTTTATTTAGTGGATTTGCATTAATTCAGAGAAAAGACCTTTTGTCACTTTATTCGGGTCATCAGGTGTTATGGGTAACGTTGCCGTTTAGTAATCGAGCGTAATTACAAATAATGAGGCCATGTAGTTTAACTTTAAATGTTCCGCCCTGCCTTCGCCGAAGCGGCTTCGCGCGGGCAGGCCTAAAGCTTTCCAAATCCACCCATCCCTTATATGGGCCGGAATGACACTGACCCGGGTAATACGATTCTTTCACAGCTTCTCAGTCTTGGGTGCGATCGGACCGGGGTCGTCTCCCCTCCCTGCCTACCGGCAGGCAGACGAAACCTTGAAATGCGGATCATTGGAGGCAGGTCAATAGAGATCTGTTGCTGAAGGGACCGTTTTAAGGGCATCTACCCGATTGCACAGCGCTCGAATAGGCCGCTCCAAGTTTTCCCAGAAGAGACAACCCCGTCCCTGGATATAGATTTCCGACCATAACTGAGGGGTTACTACGTGGGGGTCTTTTTACTTGACATAAAAAGTCCCTTTTTATATAGTCAACGTATCTTAAAGCAGGGTCTTATTAATAGACTAAGCGGCCTCGGCGAGGCCAGGCAAAGGAGGGTATTATGCAAGCGCGACGGCAGGAAAAACGGCACAAGGGGATGGATCGGCGAACATTCATCAAGACTGCGGGCGCGGTGGCAGCCATGGTCGGCTTCCCCGCCATCGTTCGAGGGGCGGAGGAGAAACGGGTGGTGTTGTACTGTCCGGAATCTCCGGATCTATCGAGCAAGATAGGCAAAGCCTTCGAAGCGGAGACCGGGATTTCGGTGGATGTCCAGTACGGGGGGACGAACGTCATCGTAAACCGCCTGCTTGCGGAGCGGTCCAACCCGAACGCGGACGTCTGGTATGGAGGGGGCGGTCTCCTTTCATTCTTGTACGCCAAGCGGGAGGGAATCACGACTCCCTACACCCCAACGGAATTCAAGGATCTCCCTCTGCGGGAGGGGAAAATCTATCTTCGGGATAAAGAATGGCACTTCGTGGGCGCGGAGGTGTTCGTCATCGGTTTTTCCTATAATCCCAAGACCCTGCCCAAAAAGGACGCGCCCAAGACGTGGGAGGACCTTCTGGATCCGCACTGGAAAGGGAAGATCCAGATGCCCAACCCGGCGGCATCAGGCACTGCAACCCTGACCGTTCTGGGGCGAATGATGCTGGAGAACCAGCGGGGCCGCACGGAGAAGGAGGCCTGGGATTACTTCGAGCGGCTGAACAAGAACGTGAGCCTCTACCCTGAGTCCGGGGCTGCGCCGACACGGGCCGTCGCCAAAGGGGATGCCCTGATCGGCATCTGCTTTTCCTTCATGCCGTGGGGCCTGGCGGCTCGGGGAGAGTCGGTCGACTTCATTATGCCGGACATCAGTCCGGTCATCGCGAACCCGGTCGCCATGGTTAAGGGAAGCAAGCGGCCGGAGAACGGGAAAAGACTGTACAACTTCATTCTCGGGGAAAAAGGGCAGCAGATCCTGGCTGACTATTCCCAGATCGTCCTCAGCCGGAAAGTAAAGTCGAAGACTCCCATGACGCTCCAGGAGGTTGGAAAGTATGCCATGGACATGGACCTCGACTGGGCGGAGAAGAACTATGACCGGATCCGAAACGAGTGGCGTGGGCGATTCGGATGATGGCCTCGGTTCGGATTCAAGATCTGGTGAAGCGGTACGGCGCTCTTAAGGCCGTAGACGGAATTACACTGGGGATCGGGGAGGGTGAGTTTTTCGCCCTCCTCGGACCCTCCGGTTGCGGGAAGACGACGACCTTGAGGTGCATTGCCGGCCTGGAGGTTCCGTCTCAGGGTGAGATTCTCATCGGGTCGCAATCGGTCACTCATCTCCCGCCCTATGAACGTCCCTGCGGTATGGTTTTCCAGAGCTATGCCCTTTTTCCCCACCTTTCCGTTTTTGACAACGTGGCGTATGGGCTTCGGGCACGCCAGTTTCGGCACGGGGGAGTGGTACGGAAAGCGAAGGTTCTTGGAAGCTTTCTGAGCCACCGCGTATTTCCGGCGGATGGCGCACTGCGGGAGCGGGTCCGGGAGGCCCTCCACCTGGTGGATCTCGATGGACAGGATGACAAGGCCCCTGGTCAGCTCTCAGGCGGGATGCAGCAACGCGTGGCCCTGGCGCGCGCCCTTGTCACAGAGCCCGCCGTCCTGCTCCTGGACGAGCCCCTCTCAAACCTTGACCGGAAGCTGCGTATCGCCATGCGGGCAACGATCCGAAAAATTCAGCAGGCGTTGCGCATTACGGCCATCTACGTCACGCACGATCAGGAAGAGGCCCTTAGCCTGGCGGATCGTCTGGCCATCATGGACCATGGTCGGGTCGTGCAACTCGGGACACCGTCCCAAATCTACGACCGCCCCGCCACACCCTTCGTGGCGGATTTTATCGGCGCGGAGAACATTTTCCCGGCCAGGGTCAGCCAGGCGGGCCCTGACCTTACGCTGGTCGAGGTTGGCGGCCTCCAATTCCGGGCTGCGGCTTGCCCTGGGGCAGGGCACTTTCGAGCGGTCGTCCGCCCCCAGGCAATCCGCCTCGCAAGAACGAATGAACCGTTGCAAGCGGAGAACCTCTTCCAGGGTGAAGTGCGGTTCGGAGCCTACCTCGGGGTTACGGCCCGGTATGAGGTTGCCGTGAAAGACCTCATTTTTATCGTGGACGTCCCCGACCCTCGGCCCGGTAATCTCTACAGCCAGGGAGATCGATTGCAGTTGGGGTTTGCAGCGGAGAGCGTGCTGCTTCTGGAGGATGCATGAGAGCAGGGTCGAACGGGCGTCGAGGCTGGCGGTACTGGTTTGATTTCGACCGCCTGGCCCTTGCGGCGGTCTTAGGCTTCTTTTTCGTTTTCCTCATGGTCCCCTTCGTGTCCATCCTGATCGTAAGCTTCACGGGCAAGGACGTGAACCTGCTTGGAGGGTTCCTTGGCCTGTCCCAGATGGCGGAATTGTTCCGGCGAATCGCCGAATCGGCCTCCATCAAGTATTACACGCAGCTTATTACTTTCCCCCGTTATACCCAGGCCCTGGTCAACAGTGTGACCCTGGGGCTCGGCGTGGCAGCGGCATGTGTTCTCCTGTCTCTGCCCATCGCTTACGGGTTGGCACGGGCCAGGATTCCGGGGGCGAGGCTGATCGGCGCCCTGTGCCTGGTTCCCCTTATGATCCCAACCTTCATATCATCCTTTGCGTTCATCCTCATGTTTGGGAAAACGGGATGGATTAACCAGCTTCTTCAGAGGGCCCTGGGTATCCAGGAATTTTTGGACATCCATTCAGCGCTCGGAGTTATTTTAGTCCAGATTTTCTTTTTCTTCCCCTATGCCCTGTTGCCCCTGCTGGCTGTCTTCAAGGTCATGGACCCCACACTGGAGGAAGCGGCGCACGTTTTACACGCCCGTCGCCTATTTGCCTTTTTCACGACGACGCTTCCCATGGCTGCGCCGGGCATTGGGGCCGGGGCGCTGCTGGTTTTCGTCGTTTCCCTGGAAGACTTCGGCACTCCCATGATTCTTTCGCCCCGGCGCTTCCCGCTGCTGATCGTGGAGGCGTATCGGGAGATGGTCGGGTATTTCAACTGGGGTGGCGCCGCTACCATCGCAGTCCTGCTCGTGCTTCTATCGGCGATGGTCCTCATTGTCCAACGAAGGGTTCTGGGGAGTACCGAGTTTCGTACCATTACGGGCAAGCCGGCCAGCCGGGACTTGATTGAGGATCCCCGGGTCTGTATCCCGCTCTTTCTCTACAGTCTTATGATTTTGGTGATCCCCATGCTGGCCATTTACTCCACGGCAGTCCAGTCCTTTGCCAAAACATGGGGTACCGGTCTTCTGCCGGATGCTTTCACCCTGGAGAATTACGCCTATGTGATCGTGCGCTCCACCGGCGCTGTCCTTAATAGCTTTTTCCTGGGTGGGGCGGCTCTTGTCATTAGCTTAGCCCTCTCAGCAATTATTCCGTACCTGGTCGTTCGCCGGCAAAAGGTGTTTTTGGATTACCTGGGTTTCCTGCCCCTGGCTCTCCCCGGTATTCCCCTGGGGATCGCCATGATCCTGGCCTTCAACAATCCACCCCTTAAACTCACGGGGACAGCCCTTCTGCTCATCATCACCTATGTGATTCGCCGAATGCCCTATGCCCTGCGCTCCACCATGGCTTCCATTCGTGCTATCGGGGCGGATTTGGAAGAGGCTTCTTTCGTACTGGGCGCCCCCAAGTTCCTGAGTCTATGGGGAGTAACCCTCCCTTTGATGCTGCCCGGCATTTTTGCCGGAGCCATCATGGTGTTCCTGACCTCCATCCGTGAAATTAGCGCCACCATTCTGCTGGCGCCGCAGGGGTGGAAACCGATGAGCCTGGTCATCTTCGAGGGCCTGATACGGGGCGAGTTCTATACCTCATCGGCCATTTCCATGATTCTCATCGTCATTGTCATGGCCTTACAGTATGTGGTCTTTCGGTTGGTGGGTGAGAAGGCGCTGTTCTGATACGATCCCGCTATCTTTGCAGAAACTTAAGGATTAGAATTTTCATGGGGAAAAATACACGGCATCAGAATGGAGGCATACGAATGAAAGCATTGCTTTTAGTCTCATTTGGTTTTGTCTGTCTACTGTTAACCTGGAACTTTGCTCAGGCCCAGTCGTCCTATGACGTCACTCCTGCTGTAAAGGAGGTTTATGGTCGCCTTGCTTCCCAGGAATCTGTCCGGAAGGGACTGAATTTCATCAAAGGAGATCATGAAAATACGGTGGCTGAACAGAAACAGATCTGCGCGATTCCTGCCCCTCCTTTCAAAGAGCAGGTCCGGGCCGAAGACTTTCAAAAACGCCTGGCTGCCCTGGGATTGAATGATGTTCAGATGGACAAGGAAGGTAATGTCTTCGGGTTTCGGCCAGGTGCGGGAAAGGGGCCGAAACTCCTGGTGGCCGCTCACCTGGACACGGTCTTCCCGGCAGGAACGGACGTCTCCGTAAAGGAGAGGGATGGCAAACTTTACGCTCCGGGAATTGCCGATGACTCCCGGGGCTTGGCGGCGCTTCTTGGGATTATCCGGGCTTTTAATACAACTGGAATCAAGACAACCGGCGACATCATTTTTTGCGGCAATGTGGGAGAAGAAGGGCTGGGGGATCTGAGGGGGGTGAAGGCTCTCTTCCGGGACATTAAGGATATTGGTGGTTTTATTTCCATCGATGGTACGAGTGCCGAAAAAATCACTTATCTGGCCACCGGGAGTCACCGCTATGAAATCACTTATAAGGGCCCCGGCGGCCACAGTTTCGCGGCCTTCGGCCGGCCGAGCGCCATCCATGCCATGGGCCGCGCGATTGGTACGGTTGCCGACCTGACGACTCCGAAAGAACCAAAGACCACCTTTACGGTAGGGATTGTTAGCGGGGGTACTTCTGTGAACTCGATTGCAGCCGAAGCGAGGATGCAGGTGGATATGCGTTCCAATAATATGAAGGAGCTTCTGGATCTGGAGGCCAAACTGATGGATATTGTCAGGAAGGCAGCCGATGAGGAAACCGCTCGCTGGGGAGGGGACAAAATCACGGTGCAAATCAAGCTGGTAGGGGACCGGCCGGCCGGTATCCAGCCCAATGACTCCCCAATCGTCCAGGCAGCCTGGGCTTCCACGCAGGCGATTGGCCAGAAACCGGCACTGGATGAGCCGAGCAGCACCGATTCAAATCTCCCCATTAGCCTGGGAATTCCGGCGATCACAGTTGGAGGTGGCGGAAAAGATGATAATAATCACTCACCGAGTGAGTGGTTCGATCCGACCGACGCTTATTTAGGACCGCAGCGAGTTTTTCTGACGATTCTTGGTCTGGTGGGCGTAGATGGCGTGAGCGAGCCGTTGCTTTCCCGCAAGGAATAATTACATTTAGGTAAAACTCCGGCTTTGCCGGAGGTTGTATGACTGAGGACACGGACCACTCCGGGTTCACCGCCAGGATCCCGGGATCCATCTCTTCTTTCGCATTTTCCGTTTGCCGAAGCCATAAATGAGGAGAGGTAGTTTAAGAAGTGTATTTGTTAAGTCGCGGCCACCAACGAGTCCCATTCGCCGCGCTTTTTTAATGATATGGATGGCCCGCGGTAGATCGTAAAACGCCGACCGGATTCGGTTCCGGATTTGTTTCAGCTCCTTGCGCCCGTAACGGTCCGAATACACGGAACCACCGATACGATAGAAGTGGTAGCCTGGCGTTTCTTCAACCACTTCCTTCAGAGGCGAGAACCTCTCGACGCGGAGCTTCTGGAAACTGATGGAATCCAGCCTGATCTCCTTTGCGAACTTCGGGATGTAGAGCATCTCTTCTTCTGTCTCGCCGATGTTGCCGTAGATGAAGTACCCATGCAGATAGAAGTCGTACTGCGTCAGGACCGCAAACGCCTCCCGGACCTGCTGTTGGGTGATGCCCTTCTGAAGCTGCTCCAGGATCCGGTCGTGCGGAGACTCGATCCCGATCAGAAAGATCTTGAACCCCGCTTTCTCTGCCTTGTCGAGGACTCTGGGATGCTTCGCGACGTCAATCCGGGTCTGGGCCACAAAGATCTTCTTGATCCTGTTCTCGATAATCAGATCGCAAAGCTGTTCGCTCCTCTTCGGGTTCGTGAAGAAGTTGTCATCGCTAAAGAGCACGACATCGGCCGTCACCGTCTTCAATTCTTCGATGACCGATTCGACCGGCCGTTCCGTGTAACTCCTCTTCTGCCCGAGCGGATTGAGACTGAACGTGCAGAACTTGCATTTGAACGGACATCCCCTCGTTGATAGTATCGTGTCGAACGTGTGGCTGCCGAGTCGAACACCGTGTTTAACAAAGCTATAATCGTGCTTTCTCAAGGACCGGTCGGGAAAGGGAATAGCCGTGATGTCCGGTAGAGGATGGATTTCGTTGTGGACGATCCTTCCGTTTTCCCGATAGGAAAGCCCACGGATATCCTTGTTCGGGACCCCCGTGACGATCTTCTTAATGATGTCTTCGCCCTCACCCCGGACGATCATACCGATATTCGGACAGCGGTCAAACAGATACTCGACTTCCTCCGTTGCTTTGTAGCCTCCGACGATTGTGCAGACCTCAGGAGGCAGTTGAGAAACAAAATCACAGACCTCCTCGAACCGAGATGCCCACCGGATGCTTATACATAGAAGATCGATCTCATTCCTGATGAACTTGCTGAGCGCCTTCGGGTCCTGGTAGGCCTTCTCATGCCGAAGGTCGAGAAGCGTCACCTTACCGACCAGGTCTTTCATGCTCGCGGCAATGTACTCAAGGCCGGTCGGGGGGAAAACCCCTATGAGTGCGGGAGTATTCCCGAAATACGGGTTCAGGGCGAGTGCATGCTTGTACTTCATCATCATGGAATTATAGTAGAAAAGATCCACAGATGCAACCGGATGGGAACAAACTCCAGAGCATCCACTGTTTGTAGATCCTGGAATTATTTTCCTCGAACCCCAGGTTTTGAAGAGTCTTCAGTATGGCCGTCGCCGCACTCCAAGTTCCCTTGCCGTCCCGGCCATCGAAGCCCCAGACTCCCGACATAAGACATCGGTAATCCTGCCCCATGGCATCGACACCTCCCTCCGCTACCCCCTTTCTGAGAAATGGGTATAAGTTCAGATCTCTATTCCGAGAAAGAGCTGAAGAGGGAGGGCAATAGGAGGCTAAGGCGGTAACGGCGGGGAGGAAATGATGGAGGATTTACAGTTCAAATATCGTGCCCTCAATTCCGGGCGTGAATTGATAGCCAGGCTTCGTCTCTTCAATGGCCTCTGCAATCATACGGTCGAGGTCGGTGTCAGTGTGGTCGGGGTCGTGGTGAAACGGCACGAGCTGCTTCACCTCGGTCAGCGTTCCGAAGTCCAGCGTTTGATTGAGCGAGCTATGTCCCCAGCCGCAGTGGCCGGGATACTCGGCGGCGCTGTATTGGCCGTCGTGAATCAGCAAATCCGCTCCCGCAGCCAGCGTTCCACCCGAAGTCCACTCCCGCGGCAGGGACGGAAAGCGCAGCGCGGCAAGCGCGGGTTCGTGGTCGGGCAGGTAGGCCAATACGCCTCTTTCCGGCGCTGAAATGCGGTACCCCACGGTGGGGCCGGGGTGACACACCAGCGCGGAACAGACGCGGAATTCCCCGATGTCAATCTCTCCGCAGGGGGCTTCGTGAAAGATCAGCTTGCACGGCAGTTCAGAGAGATTCACCGGAAACAGCGGAGGCGAAAGATAACGCATCAGGCGCGCCTGCAATCGTAGAGTGGTGCTGCCCGGGCCCCAGATATGCACTTCGACGTCAGGCCGATAGAGTGGGGCGAAAAATCCCAGCCCCTGAATGTGATCCATATGCAGATGCGTCAACAATATGTCCACGCGGCGCATGGATTCGGGAATTGTCGCCGCCAAACGGCGAATGCCCGTGCCTGCGTCCAGCACCAGCATCGTACCCTCGCGCCCGACGACGCCTACGCACGAGGTGTTTCCCCCGTATCGCGCCATCTCCGGGCCGGGTGTGGCGAGCGAGCCTCGTGTGCCCCACAGGGTGACCTGCATCAAACTTCCCAGAAAATCATCTGCGCGCCGAGGAACTGGCCCCCCTCGCCGATGAGTGGAAATGCCGTGATGTTCACGTGCCGCCACTCTCGATGCCCACATCGCAGCCACACCGTTCGGGAGAAGGGCTTGTGCTCGGAAAGCGCCATCATCATGGGCCGGTCTGCTTGTGCGATGGGGTTACGCGCCTCGTCGGCGACCGCGAAGAGCCCGGACCACTCGTCGGCGGGCATCTCCCACGTTTCTTCAAAGCGTTGATCCAAAATAACCTCGGCCGGCTCGTTGTAGTAAATGAGCGTTCCCTCGGTGTCCACGATGAGGATGGGCATGGCAAGGCTACTGGCCAGCTGCCGGGCCAAAATGATCTGTATGGGTTTGGGAGATGACATAGTGTTGCCTCTTACGAAGAAAATGGAGTCTTGCGCCTTCGTCGTCGAACTACTGTTCCATCGAAGGTCTGGTGAAATCCAGCGTGGGCGTTATTTCCTGGCGTTGATTGATCGATAGCGTTCGCCCCCGTCAATGTGCCGGGTCAGAGTAACTGCCGCTGCAAGTTCGCTTGTGCTGACTCCGCGAGCCGGCTCCAGAGCCATTACATGAAGCTGTAGTTGAAAGTAATCTTGTCGCGCTTGAGGGCCAAGGCTCTCACACTGCACGTCGCTGATCTCGGGCATAAATTCACAAGACGGCTTGCACACCGAGCTGCCATTCCGGTAATCGTAGCACAATGCGCCCCCGGATACCTTGCAGGAGCCGGGGATGTACTCGCGTTTAATCGAAACCGACGGAAATAGCGGAGCGGACGTCGGCGCGAATGATAAGAAAATGATAAATGATAAAAATGATAAGAACTTGCTTTAGGATGAGTCGAATATAGAATAAAGGGAGTAGTATGTCAAGGAAAAAATCCCAAAAAAATCCCCAAAACTTTCAGGAAGGAGCTGAGATCCCTCCTGTTAATGTCCCTCAAGTTAGATCGTGCAGTTGACGGTTCAAGTCTAGATGACTTCTATGGGATCGTCAGCCCAATGATCTTGGCAGTTTTCCCCTTTTTCTTTGATTTTTAGTTCAAATCTGATAAACTCTAAGTCGAATAAGACGTTTCCATCAAGAACTTCTTATAAGCCTTTTCACAGCGAAAGACAGCAATGCCTGAAGGAATCAAAATAACGAAGAAGGTATCTCGTGAGGAGCCCTCGTTTCGGGAGAAGGCGAAATCAATAACGAAGCCGAGCAAGGGAAAGAGACTAACGCCTTGTGCGGAGGAAATAATCGTCTATATTGTTGTGATCCTGCTCCTCAGCGCGGGGACTTATTCAAGGAATAAGATTTGGAATAATGAAAGTGAGATCTGGGCAGATTGCGTGGAAAAATCTCCCAACAAGGCCCGGCCCTATGCCGGACTTGGAATGGCCCTGTTGAACCAGGGTAAGAATCGAGAGGCCATTTTACCTCTTACCGAAGCTCTGCGCATTGACCCCGGTTATGTGGAAGCCCATTACGACCTTGGAACCGCGTTCATTGAGCAGGGCAATTACCCCGAGGCCCTGACCCATCTGACGGAAGCTCTGAAGTTAAACCCCAATCATGCGGGCGCCCATACCAATCTTGGTGTTGTTTTCTTGAAGTTGGGCAGATACGATGAAGCCATGACTCATCTCTCGAAAGCCCTGACGATCAATCCAAATCATGTGGCAGCGCTTTACAACCTTGGAGAGGCCTATCTTAAGGTGGGCGACCGGGAGTCGGCATTGAAAGAGTATGAAATCCTCAAGACCCTGGATCCGGGCCTGGCAAAGGCCCTGCGTGAAAAGGTGAAATAACCGGCCCTGAACCGTGTTTCATCAGGATTTCTGGAGCCTTACATCCGGGCATTTTTGAGCTGCCTGAAAAAATCAATTTTTCAGCAACTGTTAAGCGATTGCAGATAACGATTATTGATTGACAAAAATTGTCACTTTTTTACTCTTCTTCAAAATCGTGGGTTTGAGCAATCCATTTTAAAATCAACTATTTATGAAATAAAGTCCTTCTTGGCATATGAGTTGCGTTATTAACTGAAGAAGTGTTTAGAAAATATTGGAGGGGCGACCATGCCTGGAGATGCGAGTTCGTTAGTCCAATTTTTTGTTGTTGCCGCGGTGATCGTATGGGCGATTTTTGAAGCCCACTAACCGAAACCTGTTGGAGTGATGGGTAAAATCGACCTTATCTGGAGAGGCCTGCAAATGAAATCGAATCCTGTAAAGACAGAAGATGAGTATTCCTTCGCTGCTTTTGTTGAAAAGGTCCAATCGAAGCCGACGGGTTTCAGCCCGGGTGGAAACGGAGTTACGATGATAAAAGAGAAGAACAAACCCATGGCTTTTATGGAAAGTGAGAAGCCGGAATTCCCTGAATCGAACGAGATGAAAGATAACTTTCGGGAAGGAGGCTCCGGGGGAGAGGATCACTCTCTTGAGTCCTTTCTTAAGAACGCTGAGGGGAAACCCGCAGAATCAAAAGAGGACGTCTTTCCCGATGAGCAGGACCCCGCCTTCATGACCTCTTTCTTGATTGAATTGGTTCATACGATCAAGAGCAGCCTCGCCTCTATTTATCATGGCGCCCTTCTCACATGGGACCAGGTAGACGATCCGGAAAAAAAGGCGGAACCCCACATCAAGGTGAAGGAGGAAATCAAGAGGATCGATACGGTGCTGAATAGCCTTTTAAATTTCATCAGCATCAATACTCCTATTGCAAAAACGAATACCCTGTCCGTCATTCTCGAAGATATTTTGGAGGCAATTGAGAAACAGCTTCGGGCGAAAGATATCCGAATCGCCAGACGGTGTGAGAAGGACCTCCCGGAAACCTTTTTTCACTCCGAGCAGGTGAGGTTTGTCCTCCATTCCATTCTCCAGTACGCAGTCTTCTTAACTCCCGCCCATGAGAGCATCCGGATTCTAATGAAATCCCCTGATATCGTTGAGAGTCCGGACACCCGGAAGGCTTTGCCGGAGAACAAAGGATATGTTGAAGTTATGATCGGTTTCAACGGAGGCCGGAAACCCGGGGGCCCATTGGAGAACTCAAAGGACGTCCCAGGGGATCCGAGAGAAGCGATCGACTTGATCTTGGTCTTAGCAAAGAAGATTCTCCAGAAGAACCATGGAATGATGATCATGGAAAGCAATGGAAATAGGCCAAAAAACCTCATTACCGTGAGATTTCCCATTGAAAGACGAAAGGTCGTCTATTATGCTCCGATCACACTTTGAAGACCGGTCAGCGTTTTATCAAAAGATGCGTGGAGGTTAGAGAGAATGAAAAGGTCATCCAGCCAAGGAGAAAAGAGAAAGTATCCCCGTTTTTTGATCGATTTACCCCTCGAATACCAGGATGCGGAAACCTCTCATGCTCGAGGAGGGATTGTTATTAATGCAAGTGAAGGGGGTTTTCTCATTGAGTCCGTCAAGGACATCCCAATCGGCACAAAATTGAATATCGCTGTCCTTTTTCCCAAGTGGTTCGAATTGGCTGATTTCAGACTGGTAGCGGAGACCCTCTGGAAAGAACCTCTGTGGAAGGATGACTGGACCGGTTATCGCTACGGGTTAAATATTGTTCAGATATTAGAGGAGGACCAAACGAAACTGAATCTCCTTCTGGGCGGCCAATTCAATCTGGGGGTGTTCTCCTTCGGCCCATGGAAGTCGGACCCGGCTGGAAATGTTCCGAAGAATTTTCAAAACCGCTGAGATTGGAGTGAGGTCGTCCCGGATACCTGGGGCAACTCTAATCCCTTCTGTCCGTTGCCCCACTTCTTCAGGCTGGGAATCCGTCAAAGAGGATTTGTGATTTCCGGTCTGTAAGGATTCCTTTTTTGGGCAACCGGGCCCGCCGGAATTTCTCGCCAAATCTTGAGACATAAGCTACATCAATCTTGCCTCTCCTGGAAAGGTCCATCTTGCTCCTGGCGTAAATACCCCGAAATGGTAGCCCCATTAAGAAGCCGACGTGATTTGACAAAAAAAGAGGACTCTTGTGATAATAAGAAGACCGGCGTTGGCATTCCTTTAAACTTTTCGTGGTGAGACTTAATCTTTACCCGAATCTGCCGCTCTGATGTCCAATGGCCGGGTAAGCAGTTGGATCGACCCGATTCAGGCATTGACGAGAAGACAGGAGGGAAGAACCGTGAGATTTGGCGCTTTTGAATTGGAAGAACCTGTTCCGGAATTGAACGAGCCGTATGTCTTTGCGACCCTTCACCCGTGGATCGATGTGAACAATGTGGGTAGCTTAACCCTAAACGGGTTGGAAACACAGTTCGAGGCCAAGGAATTGGGCAGACTGGCAAGACCGGGCCTTTTTTTCGACTTTACCCGGTATCGCCCCACGCTCTACTATGAAGGGGACCTCCGCCGGATATCCGTTCCCAATACAACCCTCCGTTACGCCAGAAGGGAAGGGGGAAATGACCTCCTCTTTCTTCGTCTCCTTGAGCCTCATGCCCACGCGGAGGCCTACGTGAATTCGATTTTACGGCTCCTTAAGGCTCTCAAGGTGAAACGGTACTGTCTGTTGGGGAGCATGTATGATGCGGTTCCTCACACCCGGCCTCTGGTGGTCAACGGGGGCGCCATGGGGAGAGAAGCCGAGCTCGACCTGAAGCGGTCCGGGGCC
>Ga0209048_10004289_pt1 | contig 13666 bp, 8 predicted proteins | sample FrelakmetCRP12CR_FD_187146 | JGI IMG/M metagenome (GOLD analysis project Ga0209048, IMG submission 187146) | Freshwater lake sediment microbial communities from the University of Notre Dame, USA, for methane emissions studies - CRP12 CR (SPAdes)... | ecosystem: Environmental > Aquatic >... | reverse complement strand
TGGGGGAGGAACCCCATGTCGGCCATGCGGTCGGCCTCGTCGATCACCGCGATGCGGACGGCATCGAGGTGCACGAGGCGCCGCTCGACCATGTCGGTGAGCCGGCCGGGGCAGGCGACCACGATCGAGGCGCCTCGCCGCAGCGCCTGGACCTGCGCGCCCATCGACGCGCCGCCGTAGACGGCGACGATGCGCAGGCCTCGGGCCCGGGCCAGCGGGTCCAGGGCCCGGTGGATCTGCTGGGCCAGCTCGCGCGTGGGCGCCAGCACCAACCCGGTCGGGTGGCCGGGTCGGGCCCGCTCCAGGCCGGCCACGAGCGGGACCCCGAAGGCCAGGGTCTTGCCGGATCCGGTGGGGGCGCGCCCGCACAGGTCGCGGCCGGCGAAGGCGTCGGGCCACGACGCGGCTTGGATGGGGAAGGCCCGCTCGATGCCCGCGGTGCGCAGCACGGCGGCGAGGTCGCTCGGCACGCCGAGGGCGTCCAAGGACGCGTCGGGGCCGGCAGGGGTGGGGGTGAGAGAGGTGGGCACGAACGGCTCCAAGGGCTGGGCACGTGAACGGCAAGACGTGCAACCAGGAGGCCACACCCCGCGGCCCGCAGCCGCGGTCCACCGGTTCAGGCGGAAGGACCCCCGATCCTAGCGGACGGCGGGCGCGATCGCCCGAGGAGCGACGGGTACCCGGCGCCTCCCACCAGGACGGCCTCCCACCAGCACGGCCTCCCACCAGGACGGCCTCCCGCCGGAGGGGTAGGGTCCCCGGCCATGGCACAACCTCGTCCGTTCCGGTTCGGCGCGAAGGCCACCAAGGCCGCCTCGGGTGCAGAGTGGGCCGCGCTGGCCCGCCAAGCCGAGGATCTCGGCTACGTGAGCTTCCAGGTCGACGACCACTTCGGCAACCAGTTGGCACCGATCCCGGCCATCATGGCCGCGGCCGCCGCGACGTCGACGATCAAGGTCGGGCCGCTCGTGGCCGGCGTCGACTTCCGCAACCCGGTCGTGCTGGCCAAAGAGTGCGCCACGATCGATCTGCTCTCCGACGGCCGCTTCATGCTCGGCATCGGGGCCGGATGGCTCAAGGAGGACTACGCCGCCGCGGGCATCCACCAGGACGACGCCGAGACCCGCATCGCCCGCCTCGCCGAGGCCGTCACCATCCTGCGCGGCCTGTGGGGAGAGGGGAAGTTCTCCTTCGCCGGGACGCACTACCAGGTCGCCGAGGGGGACGGCCGTCCGAAGCCGGTCTCGGACATCCCCGTGCTCATCGGCGGTGGCGGTCGCCACATCCTGTCCCTGGCCGCTCGCCAGGCCGACATCGTGGGCGTCAACCCCAAGATCGTGGCCCGTTCCATCAACCCGCGCTCGATGGCGACCGCGGCCGCCGACGTGGTCGACGAGAAGATCGGCTGGATCCGCGAGGCGGCCGGGGACCGCTTCGACCAGCTCGAGCTGCAGCTGCAGATCTTCGTCACGGTCGTGACCGACACCCCGGCGGCCGTCGCCGAGAAGCTGGCGCCGGCCTTCGGGCTGCCGCCCGAGGTCGTGCTCGCCGCCCCGTACTTCCAGATCGGCACGATCGACCAGATCGTCGAGAACCTCCAGGGCCTGCGGGAGCGCTGGGGGATCAACTACCTCGCGTTCCAGCAGGACGCGACCGAGGCGATGGCCCCGGTCGTGGCCCGCCTGGCCGGCACCTGACCCGGCTCCGTGGCCGTCGTCTCGTTCGCCCGGCGCTTCACCGATCTCGCGGCGGCCGATCCGACCCGCCCCGCCGTGACGTGCGGCGAGGTGGTGCTGACCCGAGCCGGCCTGGAATCGGGGGCCAACCGCCTGGCCCGTGACCTGGCCGAGCGCGGGGTCGGCGCCGGCGACATGGTCACCATCGCCCTGCCGAACTCGGTCGACTGGTTCACCGCCGTCGTGGCCACCTGGAAGCTCGGCGCCGTCCCCCAGCCGGTCTCGGCCCGGCTGCCGCAGCGGGAGATGGCCGCGATCGTCGAGCTCGCCCGGCCCTCGGTCGTCATCGGGAGCGAGCCGGGTGCGTTCCCCGGGACGGTGTGCCTGCCGCCCGGGCACCGGCCCGACGCCTCGCTCGACGACGGGCCGCTGCCCGACGCGGTCTCGCCGGCCTGGAAGGCACCGACGTCGGGGGGCTCCACCGGTCGCCCGAAGCTGATCGTGTCGGGCGATCCCGCCGCCTTCGACACCGACGGTCCACCGCTGCTCATGATCGAGCCCGACGGGGTGATGGTCATGCCCGGGCCTCTCTACCACAACGGCCCCATCGTGTGGTCGCTGCAGGCGCTGCTCTGGGGCGACCACGTGGCCGTGCTGCCCCGCTTCGACCCCGAGGCCACCCTGGCGGCGATCGAGACCCACCGCGCCGACATCGTCTACCTCGTCCCCACGATGATGAAGCGCATCTGGAGGCTCCCCGAGCAGATCCGCGAGGCCTACGACCTGTCCAGCCTGCGGGTCGCGTGGCACCTCGCCGAGCCGTGCCCGCAGTGGCTGAAGCAGGCCTGGATCGACTGGCTCGGACCCGAGCGGGTCGTGGAGCTCTACGGCGGGACCGAGGGCCAGGTGGCGACGGTGATCACCGGCGTCGAGTGGCTGGCGCACCGCGGGTCGGTCGGACGCCCGGTGAACGGCGAGGTGGAGATCTGCGACGCCGCCGGCGACGCGCTCCCGCCGGGCCAGTTCGGCGAGGTGTGGCTGCGCTCCGGGCGCGAGGCCCCCACGTACCGCTACGTCGGGGCCGAGCCGCACCGGCGTGGCGACGGCTTCGAGTCGCTCGGCGACATGGGGTGGCTCGACGAGGAGGGCTACCTCTACCTCGGGGACCGCCTGACGGACATGATCCTGACCGGCGGGGCAAACGTGTACCCGGCCGAGGTCGAATCGGCCCTCCAGGAGCATCCGGCCGTGCACTCGTGCGTGGTCATCGGCCTCCCCGACGACGATCTGGGCAACCGCGTGCACGCCATCGTCGAGACCGACCCGGGAGCCGTGTCGGAGGCCGAGCTGCTCGGCTTCTGCGCCGAGCGGCTGGCCCGCTACAAGCTGCCCCGCAGCGTCGAGTTCGTCGACGAGGCCCTGCGCGACGACGCCGGGAAGGTCCGTCGCAGCGCCCTGCGGGCAGAGCGTCTCGCGCCACCCCAGGTGTCGTGACCTTCGCCCCTGGCAGGGCCGGGGGTCGGGACCGAAGATGGAGCCAGACGGAGGAGGCCACGATGAAGGTGCTCGTCGTGCACGGCTCGGGCCTCACCCGTGGTGGGCCACCACCGCCGCCTCGAGCTCGCCGAACTCCTTCTCGATCGCCTCGGAGAGCAGCCCCAGATCCTCGATGACGTCGCGGTCGGACGTGAGGCCGAACAGGAACTGGCCGCCGTAGGAGACCACCGCGATCGTCAGGCCCTGGCGGTCGACGACTTCGACGTAGGGGAACGTCTCGAGCAGCTGCGCGCCCCGCAGGTACAGCGGGATCGGCGGGCCCGGGATGTTCGTGACGACGAGGTTCATCGGGATGTGCCCGCTGACGAAGCGGGTGAGGGGCGCGGCGACGAACGGGACCTGATCGGCCAGCTCGATGATGGCCTGGGCCCCCTCGACCAGTCCGGAGCCCTTCAGGGCGACGGTCTGGGCGTGGATGAGCTCGAGACGGGTCACGGGATCGGCCTCGTAGACGGGAAGGTCGACGACGATCAGCGAGATGCGGTTGCCGTCCATCGTCCCCCGCTCGGACTCAGCCCGCCGCGACACCGGCACCATCGCCTTGAGCACCCGCTCCGGCACGGCCTCGTCGTGGGCCAGCATGAAGGCCCGCAGCGCCCCGGTGCAGGCGGCCAGCACGACGTCGTTGAGCGTGCAGCCGGCCGCGGTGCGGGTGCGGCGGGCGACGTCCAGGGGGACGCGGGCCATGGTCCAGCGCCGGTGGCGGGTGACGGGGGTGTTCCACGAGGCCTTGCGCGGCGGCCGGGCGAACTCGACCACTGTCCGGCCCACGTTCGCCGCGTAGGTGACGCCCTCGCCCGGATGGGTGGCCAGCGACCGCACGAGGCCGGCCACGCGCGACGGGGCGAACGTCTCGGCGACGGAGTCGGCCAGCAGCCGGGCCGGGGCCGGGGCCGGACGGGGCTCCCATGTGGGGACGGGCTCGGCGTGGGGCGGCCGTCGTTCGAGGTCGAGCAGGGCCATCCCGAGGTCGACGTTGGCCAGGCCGTCACCGAGCGCGTGGTGGGTTTTGATGACGAGCCCCACACGGTCGTCGTCCACGCCGTCGACGAACCACAGCTCCCACAACGGCCGGTTCCGGTCGAGCGCCTGGGACTGCAGGCGACCGACCAGCTCCAACATCTGGGCGTCGTCGCCGGGATGGGGGAGCGAGGTCAGGCGGACGTGGTAGGAGATGTCGAAGCGGTCGTCGTCGACCCAGATCGGGCGTCCCTGGCCGAACGGGACCTCCATCAGGCGCTGGCGCAGCCGGGGGACCCGGTGGAGCCGCCCTTCGATGAAGAGGCGCAGCTCCTCGATCGGGATCCGCCCCTGGTCGTCGCGCAACGGTGCGGCCTCGAAGAACGACAGCGAGCCGACGTGCTGGGGCTGGTTGGGCTTCTCGACGCGCAGGAACGCCGTGTCGGTGGCGGAGAGCCGGTCGTGGGCCATGGTCGGGGTCATCCTCCTCGTTCGGTCAGGCGTTCTGGGCGGCCACCTTGGCCTGCACGTCCGCAGGCAGACCGCACTTGTTGGCGGCCTCGGCGACGAGGGCCGCCGCTTCGGCCGACGGAGGTCTCTTGGCGAGGCCCTTGGCGATGAGGTCGGCCTCGGAGGTCTTGGCGACCAGGGCGTCGGTCGTGCACCGGGCCACGCCGGGGTCGCCGCCGGCCTTGACGATGGCGTCCCACAGCAGGCCGGCGACGGCCGTCGTCGGACGCTGGGGCGGTCCCGGTGGCAGCGTCGTGGGCGCCGAGGCCGTCGTCGACGGCGAACCCGGGGTCGTCGTCGGCGGGACGGTGGTCGGCGCCACGGTGGTCGGAGGTGGCAGCGTCGCCGGCACACCGTTCGCCGCGACCGTCTTGGCCTCCAGGGCCGACGACTCGCCGCCGCTCGTGGCGGCCACGATCAGGCCGGTGGACAGCGCGACGAGCACGGCGCCCGCGCCGAGCCAGATCCAGGCCGGCCTCGGCGCGGCCTCGGCCGGCACCTCGGCGCGATCGGCGGCGGGCAGGCCGAGCCAACCCCGGTTGTCCGCCCACACCGCCACGGGCGGCACGACGACCAGGGCGCTCACGAGCGCCACCGCCACCTTCAGGGTCACGATGATCCCGAAGTCACGCAGCAGGGGCAGCGACGAGAACGAGATGACGCCGAAGGCGCCGATCGTCGCGAGGGCCGACGCCGTGAAGGCCCGTCCCGTCCTGGCCGAGGCGCGATCGGTCGCCTCACGCGGGCTCAACCCGCGTTCGCGCTCTTCGAGGTAGCGCGAGATGATCAGGATCGAGAACTCGGCGCACAGGGCGATGACGAGGGGGGCGCCGACCGTCGTGAGGGGGCTGAGCGTGATGTTCAGCGCCGACACCAGGACCGCCGCGCCACCGACGGCGAGCAGCACCGGGATCATGGCCAGCAGGGCCAGCGCCAGGTTGCGGAACCGCAGCACGAGCAGCGCCATGACGACCAGCAACGTGATGTAGGTCAGGGCCAGGCGGTTCGCCTTCAGGTTGTCGAACAGGGCGACGCCGGTCCGGGCCAGGCCGGCCGGGGTGGCCGTCGCGTCCGAGGGCAGCAGAGCACGCCCCGATGGCGGTGTGGCGATGTTGGTCTCGAGGCGGCGGACCAGGCCGGCCCTTTCCTCCAGGGATGACGGCCCCACGCTGAAGGTCACCTGGAGAGCGTTGCCGTCCGCGCTGACGAGCAGCTTCTTGATGTCCGGCGGCGCCAAGGTGTACGCGGCGAGCATCTCCTGGCCGGTCGGGGGCAGCGGTGTGGCACCCGGGATGTCGATCAGGTACGACAGGTTCGAGACCAGGCTGGCACTGGCCACCAGGACCTTTTCGTCTTTCGCAGCGTTCAGCTCGAAGTCGTTCACGAACGTGGCCATCTGGTCGGTGAAGACGCCGTTGGTCGGAGCCCGTGTCGTCTCGACGAACAGCCCGAGGGTGGTCGAGAAGCGGATCTGGTGCTCGAGGGCCCGGGCGTTCTTGATCGTCGTGCTGCTCTGGTTGGCCCAGTTGATCGGGTCGCTCTCGATCTTCGCGTTGCGCTCCATCAGCAGGCCGGCGACGGGGAGCACCGCGGCCAGCACGATGAGCGGGACCACGGCCTTCTGGGGCAGCGAACCGAGCCAGACCACGAAGCGCTCGATCGGCCCGCTCTTGAGGGGCTTGGCCCTGGGCCGGCGGCGCTCTCGCAGGCCGAGGGCCCCGCAGGTGACCACGACGCCCGCGAGGAGCAGGGCGACGATGCCGATGGCGAGCAGCACGCCGAAGTCCCGGATCATCGGGACCCGCGAGATCAACATCACGAGGAAGGCGCCGATGCCCACGACGGTGGCCAGCAGCAGGGGCGGCAACAGCCCGACCATGGCGCGCTCGAAGGCCCCCTCACCGGCGCCGAGCTCCTCCTCGACGCGGTTGTGCACCTGGATGGCGAAGTCGATGCCGATGCCGATGAGGATGGGAAGGCCCGAGATGGTCACGAGCGACAGGTCCGTCCCGGTGAAGCCGAAGGCGCCGAAGCCCCACACGACGCCCACGACCACGACGCCGAGGGGCAGGAACCGCCAGCGCACGCCGAACGTGAGGCCGAGCACCACGATGAGCACGGCGATGGCGAAGGCGCCCAGCGTGAACATCCCGCCCTGGAGGTAGTTGTTGATGTCGGCCAGGAAGGTCGGGGTGCCGGTGACCGTGATCTGGGCGTTGTCCCACGTGAGGCCCTTGAAGGCGTCCTTGACCAGGGTGCTGCCCTTGGACAGGTCGTCGATCGACGCGTTGCCCTTGAGGAACGTCACGAACAGGATGTGGGTGCCGTCGGGGACGAAGGCCTGCAGCGACTTGCGCACGGCCAGCTGGGCGGCCGGCGGAGCCGTCACGGTCGTGCCATCGGCGCCGAGCTGGAAGCCGGCGTTGTCGTACAGGAGGAAGCGCACCCAGTCCGGGTTGTCGAGGGACTGGTTGCCGGCGCTGAGGCCACGGGCCAGCGTCAGCTTCCCGTCCTCGTCCCGGATGGCCTTCTTGGCCGGGTCGGTCTCCCGGGCGGCGGCGTCGGCCAGCACCTGGGTGGCGACCCCCTGGGCGGCGAGGTCCTGGCTCCACCCGAGGATCTCGAGGGGGCTGGCGATGGCGAACACCTCGCTCTGACCGTGGAGCTTGGCCTCCACGGCCTGCATCTGGCTGATGTTGCGGGCCGTCATCACGTCGGCCACCGCCTTGCCCGGCTGGGCGGTGAACATGGCGATCATCGCCTCACCGCCGAAGAGGTTCTGGTAGCGCTTGTTGTCGATGGCGGTGCGGGTGTTCGAGTCGACGTAGCTGTCCTGGCCGGTGGCGAACTTGAGGCCGCCGGCGCCGATCGCCAGGACCACCGTCACGACCACCGCACCCAGCAGGACCAGCCCGGCCCGCCGGCCGAGCAGTGATCCGATGCGCCGCCAGAAGGTGTTCATGCGAGCCCCCTTCACTTGGCGCGCCGAACCGGCGCTCCGCAGCGAACCTAGGCCCTCGCAGGGCCCGCAACGAGAGGACAAAGGTCCCTCGTGGAGCTTCCAACGGTCGCCAATCGAGCGGGCGAGGCTCTCAGAGGACGCGGCGCCCCGTGATCTGGTGCGGGGTCACCCGCACCCAGCGGTCCCGCCACACCTGGTGGGCCCACGGTACGAGGTCCACCAGCTCGAGCGTCTCGGCCTCGGCCCACTGCGTGACCTCCTCGGCGCGCCCCTTGACCAGCACGCTCCACCCCTTGCGGGTCGACGCGTCCCACTCGTCGACCTCGAAGGCGACCACCTGGTGGGCGATCGCGGCCTGGAGCTTCTGACCGTCGAGGGTCCGAAAGACCACGGCGCCGTCGACGAACGCGTAGTTGACGGGGATGACGACCGGTTCACCGTCGACGACGAAGGCGAGGCGCCCGATCGGTGTCGCCTCGAGCAGCGAAGCGCACTGCACCGGTCCGAGCACCTCCAACCCCGTGCCGTCCGTCCTGCCCGCCGAGCCCTCGTCCACGTTCCCTCCCCTTCCCGCGGCCGACGATAGTGGTCCTCTGTCCCGGCCCGGACACGACGAGTGGCCCGTCCTGTCGACGCCCCGGAGCGCGAGGATGCACCGAACGCACGAAGGAGCAGGACGTGGCCGAACGGTTCGTGACCATCGATGGCAACGAGGCGGCCGCCCGGGTGGCCCACCTGGTGAGCGAGGTGATCGCCGTCTACCCGATCACCCCGGCGTCCACCATGGGCGAGCTGGCCGACGCCTGGTCGCTGGCCGGCGAGACCAACATCTGGGGCGTCGTGCCCCAGATCGTCGAGATGCAGAGCGAGGGCGGGGCGGCCGGGGCGCTGCACGGCGCGTTGCAGGCAGGAGCCCTGGCGACCACGTTCACGGCGTCGCAGGGCCTCCTGCTCATGATCCCGAACATGTACAAGATCGCCGGCGAGCTCACCCCGGCCGTCATCCACGTCGCCGCCCGCTCGCTGGCCACCCACGCGCTCAGCATCTTCGGTGACCACAGCGACGTGATGGCCGTGCGCCAGACGGGGTTCGCACTGCTCTCGTCGGGGTCGGTCCAGGAGGCCCAGGACCTGGCGCTGGTGGCCCACGCGGCAACGCTGTCGTCGCGCGTGCCGTTCCTGCACTTCTTCGACGGCTTCCGCACCTCCCACGAGGTGGCCAAGATCGCCGAGGTCGACGACGACCTCATCCGGGCCATGATCGACGACGACCTGGTCGCCGCCCACCGAGGGCGGGCCCTCAACCCGAACCACCCGGTGCTGCGCGGCTCGGCCCAGAACCCCGACGTGTTCTTCCAGGCCCGCGAGGCCGCGAACCCGTTCCACCTCGCCGTGCCCGGTCTCGTGCAGGCCGAGATGGACCGCTTCGCCCGTCTCACCGGCCGGTCCTACCGGCTCTTCGACTACTGGGGAGCCCCGGACGCCGAGCGGGTCCTGGTGCTCATGGGATCGGGGATCGGGCCGTGCCGCGAGGTCGTGGACGCCCTCGTCGCCAACGGTGAACGGGTGGGCGTGCTGGCGGTCCGCCTGTACCGCCCCTTCGACGTCGCGGCGTTCGCCGCCGCCCTCCCGGCGACCGCCACGGCCGTGGCCGTGCTCGACCGGACCAAGGAGCCGGGGTCGGTCGGCGAGCCCCTGTACCTCGACGTCCTGGCCGCGCTGGCCGAGACCCGCGGGCGCCAGGCCCCGAGCGTCATCGGTGGCCGCTACGGGTTGTCGTCGAAGGAGTTCACGCCGGCGATGGTCCTCGCGGTGCTCGACGAGCTCGCCCAGCCCGAGCCGCACAACCACTTCACCGTGGGGATCGTCGACGACGTCACCCACACCAGCCTCGAGGTCGACGAGGACCGCTGGCACGAGTCCGACGACGTCGTGCGGGCGGTGTTCTTCGGGCTCGGCAGCGACGGCACCGTCGGCGCCAACAAGAACTCCGTGAAGATCATCGGCGACTGCACGCCGTTGTTCGCCCAGGGCTACTTCGTCTACGACTCGAAGAAGTCCGGTTCGATGACGGTGTCGCACCTGCGCTTCGGCCCCGAGCCGATCCGCTCCTCCTACCTGGTCCGGGAGGCCGGGTTCGTCGCCTGCCACAACTTCGGGTTCCTCGAACGGGTCGACGTCCTGCGCTACGCCCGCCCGGGTGCGACGTTGCTGGTGAACAGCCCGTTCGGCGCCGACGAGGTGTGGGACCGCCTCCCGGTCGAGGTCCAGCGCGACATCATCGACAAGGCGCTCGAGCTCTACGTGGTCGACGGGGACCGGGTGGCGAGCGAGTCCGGGCTCGGCGGGCGGGTGAACACCGTGCTGCAGACCTGCTTCTTCGTCCTGTCGGGGGTGCTGCCGAGCGACGAGGCGATCGCGGCGATCAAGGACGCCATCCGCACGTCCTACGCCAAGCGTGGCGACGTCGTGCTGCACCGCAACTTCGCCGCCGTCGACGCCTCGATCGCCGCCCTGCGCCGCGTCGAGGTCCCGGCGGCCGTTCGGGGCACGCGCCACATGATCGCACCGGTCCCGGCCGAGGCGCCCGACTTCGTGCAACGGGTGACGGCCATGATCCTGGCCGGGAGGGGCGACCTCCTCCCGGTGAGCGCCCTGCCCGTCGACGGCACCTTCCCCACCGGGACCGCCCGTTGGGAGCGACGCAGCATCGCGGCCGAGATCCCGATCTGGGACCCCGACATCTGCATCGACTGCGGACGCTGCGCCCTCGTGTGTCCGCACGCCGCCATCCGGATGAAGGTCTTCGAACCTGATGCGCTGGCCGCCGCGCCCGCCGGGTTCCCCAGCCGGCCGTGGTCGGGCGACGAGGGCGGCGCCATGACGATCCAGGTGGCTCCCGACGACTGCACCGGCTGCGGCGTGTGCGTCAGCGTGTGCCCGGCCAAGAGCAAGTCGATGGTGAAGCACAAGGCGATCGACATGGAGCCCAAGCTCGACCACCTCGAGGTGGAGCGGGAGCGCTTCGAGTTCTTCCTCGGCCTCCCCGAGGCCGACCGGGCCCGGCTGCGACTCGACTCGATCAAGGGCTCACAGCTCGCCGAGCCGCTCTTCGAGTTCTCCGGGGCCTGCTCGGGCTGCGGCGAGACGCCGTACCTGAAGCTGCTCACCCAGTTGTTCGGCGACCGGATCGTGGTGGCCAACGCCACCGGGTGCTCCTCCATCTACGGCGGGAGCCTCCCGACGACCCCCTGGTCGACGAACGCCGATGGCCGGGGGCCGGCCTGGGCGAACTCGCTGTTCGAGGACAACGCGGAGTTCGGTCTCGGGATGCGCCTGGCCCTCGACCACCACGAGGCCAGCGCCCGCCAGCTGCTCGCCGGCCTGGCTCCCCGCGTCGGCCCCCTCGCGGTCGAGATCCTCGATTCCCCCCAGGCCGGCGAGGCCGACATCGCCGAGCAGCGCCGCCGGGTGGACGTGCTGCGGGCCCGGCTCGGCACGATCGACGACGAGGCGGCCACCCGGCTGGCGCCCCTCGTCGACCACCTCGTGCGGACCGGCGTGTGGATCGTCGGCGGTGACGGCTGGGCCTACGACATCGGCTTCGGGGGGCTCGACCACGTCCTGGCCACGGGCCGCGACGTGAACGTGCTGGTGCTCGACACCGAGGTGTACTCCAACACCGGCGGGCAGACCTCGAAGGCGACGCCGAGGGCGGCCATCGCGAAGTTCTCGGCCGGCGGGAAGACCACGGCCAAGAAGGACCTCGGGATGATCGCCATGGCCTACGGCAACGTCTACGTGGCTCAGGTCGCGATGGGGGCGAACATGACCCAGGTGGTGAAGGCGTTCGCCGAGGCCGAGGCCCACCGCGGCCCCTCGCTGATCATCGCCTACAGCCCGTGCATCGCGCACGGCATCGACATGGGCGAGATGATGAACCACCAGAAGATGGCCGCCGAGAGCGGCTACTGGCCGCTGTACCGCTTCGACCCGGGACGCGAGGCCGTGGCCGGCCAGCACGGCTTCCACCTCGACTCGTCGCGCCCGAAGATCGCGTTCCGGGACTTCGCCATGAGCGAGGCCCGCTTCGCCATGTTGGGGCGGGCCAACCCCACGGTGTCGGAACGGCTGCTGACCGAGGCCCAGAGCGACATCGACGACCGCTGGAACCTCTACGAGCAGATGGTCAACATCGAGCGCACCAGCGGGGAGGCAGGCTCATGAGCGTCGATCTGCGCACGCGGTACCTGGGACTCGACCTCGCCCACCCGGTGGTCGCGTCCTCGTCACCGCTGACCGGCGACCTGGACGGCCTGGCGCGCCTGCAGGCCGCGGGTGCCGCCGCCGTGGTGCTGCCGTCGCTGTTCGAGGAGCAGATCGACCACGAGTCGTTGGCCGTCCACGACAGCCTCGAGATCGGGACCGGGTCCAACGCCGAGTCGGCCGGTGGCTACTTCCCCGAGCTCGACACCTACAACACCGGTCCCGACCGCTACCTCGACACCTTGCGCGCCGCGAAGCAGGAGCTGGCGATCCCCGTGGTGGCCAGCCTGAACGGGTCGTCGCGCGGCGGTTGGACCACGTACGCCCGGCTGCTCCAGGACGCCGGGGCCGACGCGCTCGAGCTGAACGTCTACCTCGTGGCCGCCGACATGAACGCGACCTCGGCCGAGGTCGAGGACACCTACCTGCGGCTCGTGGCTGCCGTCCGCGGGGTCGTGACCGTGCCCCTCGCGGTCAAGGTCGGGCCGTTCTTCTCCTCGATGGCCAACATGGCCAAGCGCCTCGTCGACGCCGGCGCCGACGGTCTCGTGCTCTTCAACCGCTTCTACCAGCCCGACATCGATCTCGAGGAGCTCCAGGTCGTGCCGAACCTCGTGCTCAGCACCTCGGCCGAGCTGCGCCTGGTGCTGCGCTGGATGGCCATCCTGCGCGGCCGGCTCCCGGCCTCGCTGGCCGCCACCACCGGGGTCCACGACGCCCTCGACGTCGTGAAGCTGATCCTGGCCGGCGCCGACGTGACCATGATGGCCTCGGCCCTGCTGGCCCACGGCCCGGACCACCTCGCGACCGTGGTGGAGGGCGTGCGGAGCTGGTTCGACGAGCAGGGCTACGAGTCGCTGACGCAGGCTCGCGGGAGCCTCAGCCAGGCCTCGTCGCCGGACCCGGCCGCCTTCGAGCGGGCCAACTACATGAAGGCCCTCGTCACCTACTCCTCCAGCCGCCGGTAGGGGTGGGCCCGCGACGCGCGCCGCGAAACCGAGCCCGGTAGCGTCGAGGCGACGCCGCGACCCCGGGGGAGACCGTGAAGTCGATCTGGTGCCACGGGAGCATGGACGACGCCCCGGTGGCCGCCCTCGCTGCGGCCGACCTCGCTGCGGCTGACCTGGCCGCCTGACCCGGCCGGCCACGACGTGCAACCGGCCATCATCCTGGCGGTGTTCCCGGTGATCTTCCTCGGCGAGCTCCCGGACAAGACGATGTTCGCCAGCCTCGTGCTCGCCACGAAGGGGCGGCCCGGGTTCGTCTGGCTCGGCGCCGCCGCCGCCTTCGTGGTGCACGTGATCATCGCCACCACCGTCGGGGTCTGGCTCGTCGCGCTCCTGCCCGCGCGAGCCGTCGACGGCCTCGTCGCGCTCTTCTTCCTCCTCGGGGCGGTCTACGCCTTCGTCGAAGGCGCCCGCGACGAGGCCGAGCTGATCGAGCGGGAGGTGGCCGCCCACCGCATCGTGACCACGGCCTTCATCGTGATCTTCCTGGCCGAGTGGGGCGACCTGACCCAGATCCTCACCGCCAACCTCGCCGTGCACTACCACGCGGCGCTGTCGGTCGGGGTCGGGGCGGTCGCCGCGCTGTGGTCGGTCTCGGCCTTGGCCGTCATGGGCGGCAGCGGCCTGATCCGCTTCGTGGACGTGGTGGTGGTGCGCCGCCTGACCGGAGTCGTGCTGCTCGTCCTGGCCGCCGTCACCGCCTGGTCGGCCCTGGGCTGAGCGGCCCT
>Ga0209048_10004288_pt1 | contig 13667 bp, 7 predicted proteins | sample FrelakmetCRP12CR_FD_187146 | JGI IMG/M metagenome (GOLD analysis project Ga0209048, IMG submission 187146) | Freshwater lake sediment microbial communities from the University of Notre Dame, USA, for methane emissions studies - CRP12 CR (SPAdes)... | ecosystem: Environmental > Aquatic >... | reverse complement strand
ATCCCGGCGACGGCGCGGAGGTGGTCCGAGGTCAAGTCGGGATCGTCGATCGCGCGTTCGATCAGCTCGAGTGCGGCCAGGATCTCGATCAGCCGAGCGTAATGGTAGAGGAACGACGAGGTGGCCGTGCCGTGGAAGCGGTAGCGGTATTCTTTGAGCTCCAGGTCGGCCAGGGGAACGCCCATGTGGGTGCAGACGTTGAGCCGGGCGAGCGGGCCCACGCGGTAGAGTCCCTGGGAGAGGCCCAGGGGCTTGTAATACGGGGACTTGAGGTAGGAGTCGGGCTGGACCGCCTCGCCGATGTATTGCTGGTAGAGGGCAGGATCGACCTGGTCGGCGACGATCTCTCCGTCGGAGTTGACGAACCGGAGATTGCCGTCGTAATGCTCCCAGTTGCCCTCCTCGGTGACCAGGCCCATGAACAGCGAGGGGAAGTCGCCGAAGCTGATGGCCTCTTCGTGGAACCGGTCAAAAATGGTCTTGAAGCGGCGGAGGGCGAGCTGGGCGGTCTCGAACGCTTCGGGCAAGCGGTCGCGGATCTGATCGCGGCCCTCGCGGGGCAGGGCCGCGCGGACGCCGCCGGGCACCGACCAGGCCGGATGAATTTTCTTGCCCCCCAGGAGCTCGATGATCTCCTGGCCGAACTGCCGCAAGCGAATGCCCCGGCGCGCGAAGTCGGGATCGGCGGCGATCAGGCCGAAGATGTTCCGCCGGGCCGGGTCGCCATCCATGCCGAGGATCAGGTCGGGCCCGCTGAGGTGGAAGAACGACAGCGCGTGGGACTGGACGATCTGACCCAGGTTCATGAGCCGGCGGAGCTTGCTCGCGGCCGGCGGGATGGTGACGGCGAGGATCTGGTCGCCGGCCTTGGCCGAGGCCAGCAAGTGGCTGACCGGGCAGATCCCGCAGATCCGGGCCGTGATCCCGGGCATCTCCCAGAGGGGACGCCCTTCGCAGAATTTCTCGAACCCGCGGAACTCGGCCACGTGGAAGCGGGCGTCGCTCACCTTGCCGGCGTCGTCGAGCTGAATCGTGATCTTGGCGTGACCTTCGATCCGCGTCACGGGATCGATCAAGATTTGCTGTGCCATCGGTCTGGACTACTTCCTTTCAGCCGAACTTGAGGTCGGCGCCGGCGAGCTGGGCGGCGTGCTGGCCGATCAGTTGCTCGAGCACCTCTCGGATCCGCGAGGCGGGCGGGGGGCATCCCGGAATGTACACATCCACCGGCACGACGGCATGGACCGGGACCACCCGGTCCAGCAGCTGCGGCAGCACCCCCGGGCACTTGGGGACCTGGGCTTCCATGTCGCCGTTGTCGATGTAGGACCGGCGAAGGACGATCTCAGCGCCTCCCAGCGGGTTGCGCATCGCCGTGACGTTGCCGGTCACGGCGCAGTCGCCGAAGGAGACGAGGATCGCCGTCCGCGCACGGACCATCTTGACGAACTCGAGGTGGTCCTGGTTGGCCACGGCGCCTTCCAGGAGTGTCACATCGACCCGCTCGGGGAAGACCTTGGTGTCGATCAGGGGGGTGTAGACGATATCGACAATCTTTGCCAGTTCCATCAAGAACTCGTCGAGGTCGAGGAACGACATGTGGCAGCCGGAGCAGCCCCCCAGCCACATGGTCGCGAGCTTCAGATGTTCCATTGCTTCTTCTCCCGGGCGTTGATCAGGAACGCGAGCATCGACCGGTCGCGTTCCAGCTCGGCGACCGTGGAGCCCTGGCGGAAGATGGCCCCGGTGGGACAGGCCTGCATGCACTTGCCGCAGGACGTGCAGGTCGGCGATGTTCCCCAGGGCTGATGCATGTCGGTGATGACGCGGGCGTTCACGCCGCGATGCGCGACGTCCCAGGTGTGGGCGCCTTCGATCTGGTCGCAGACCCGCACGCATCGGGTGCAGAGGACGCAGCGGTTGTGGTCGATGCCGAACCGCTCGTGGCTGATGTCGACCGGCAGCTTGGGGTACAGATAGTCGAACCGCACGTGGTCCATGCCGACCCGCACCGCCAGGTCCTGGAGCTCGCAGTGACCGTTGGCCACGCACACCGCGCAGACGTGGTTGCGCTCGGCGAACAGGAGCTCGATGATCATCCGCCGGAAGTTACGCAGCCGTTCCGTGCTGGTCCGCACCTTCATCTCCTCGAAGACCTGCGTGGTGCAGGCCGGCAGCAATCGGGCCGGATCGCCGACCTCGACCAGGCACATCCGGCAGGCGCCCACGTCGGAGACACCCTCGAGATGGCAGAGGGTCGGAATCGAGATTCCCACCTCGTTCGCGGCCTCGAGAATCGTCTGGTCGCCGCGCGCGTTGATGAGTCTGCCGTCGATCGACAGGGTCTTGACCGTTGCCATGATCACCGCCTTCGCCAGTCAGTCACAAGGGAAACGGGTCGCCCGGGCGCAGGGTCGAGCGCACGGCCGCTCACGTCGCGGGCGACGGCGCTCTCGCGTCGTCGCGAAGCAGCGCCTGGTATTCGTTGGGGAAGTAACGCAGGGTGCTCAACACGGGATTGGGCGCCGACTGTCCCAGGCCGCAGAGGCTGGTGAGCTTGACCATCTCGCAGAGCGACTCGAGCCGGGCCAGGTCGTCGGCCGTCGCCTTTCGCTCGCTGATCCTGGCCAGCAGCCGGTAAAGCTGGACCGTCCCCGCGCGGCAGGGAATGCACTTGCCGCACGACTCGTCCATGCAAAACTCCATGAAGAACTTGGCAACATCGACCATGTTGGTGGTCTGGTCCATGACGATCATCCCTCCGGACCCCATGATCGAGCCCAGGTGCACCAGCGAATCGTAATCGACCGGGGTATCCAGCGCCTCCGCGGGGATGCAGCCGCCGGAGGGGCCGCCGGTCTGCACGGCCTTGATCTTGCCCCCGTCCGGCGCTCCGCCGCCAATCGTTTCGACGATCTCCCGGAGCGTGGTGCCCATGGGGACCTCGACCAGCCCGGTGTTGCGGATCTTGCCGGCCAGGGCGAAAACTTTCGTCCCCTTGCTCTTCTCGGTGCCGATCGCGGCAAACCAGTCGGGCCCGTTGCGGATGATGACGGGGATATTGGCGAAGGTCTCGACGTTGTTGATCAGGGTCGGATTGCCCCAGAGCCCCGACCCGGCCGGGTAGGGAGGGCGGGGCCGGGGGGTTCCGCGACGGCCCTCGATCGAGGCGATCAGCGCCGTCTCCTCGCCGCAGACGAAGGCGCCGGCCCCGATCCGCAGATCGACCCGGAAGTTAAACGGAGACTCGAAGATCTGCGTCCCCAGCAGCCCCAGCCGCCGCGCCTGGCGGATCCCGGTCTCGAGCCGGCGGATGGCCAGGGGATACTCGCCGCGGACGTAGATGTAGCCCAGTTCGGCCCCGACCGCGTAGGCGGCGATGGCCATGCCCTCGAGGACCCGGTGAGGGTCGCTCTCGAGCACGCTACGGTCCATGAAAGCGCCGAGGTCGCCCTCGTCGGCATTGCAGACGACGTACTTGTGGTGCCCCTGGTTCTTGGCGACCATCCCCCACTTCAGTCCCGTGGGATACCCGGCGCCTCCCCGGCCCCTCAGGCCGCTCTTGGTCACGGCGTCGATCACCTCGGCGGGGTTCATCTCCCGAACCACTTCGTACAGCGAGCGATAGCCCCCGGCCGCGATGTAAGATTCGATGCGCTCGGGCTCGATCTCGCCGCTATACTCCAGCACGATCGGCTTCTGGCGAGCGAAAAACGGCCGGCCGGGATCACCGCGACGGGCGGTAACCGCGCCGCCGTTCAGCCCAGTGACGATGGAGGGGGCCTGATCGGGGCTGACCCGCTCGTACAGGCTGCCTTCGGGATCGAGCTGGACCAGGGGGCCTTCGCAACAGAGCTTCATGCAGCCCACGGCGCAAACCTGGACCGTTGCGCCCAGGTTCGCGTGCTCGACGGCCTCCTCCAGCCGCTTCTGCACGTCGTGAGCACCGGACGAGAGGCAACCGGCCGCCGTGCAGACGCGAATCCTGATCGGCTTTCGCGCCGCCAGCTCCTTCTCGCCGATCTCCTGGAGTTCAACCAGGTCCATGTTTCAGCCATCCTTTCATCCACCCCTCAGCCGTCGCGGGCTCGACCGTGCCGCGGACCTCGCCGTCGAAGACCACCACCGGCGCCAGCCCGCAGGCGCCCAGACAACGGGCGGTCTCGACCGAGATGAACTTGCCGTTTCCCCCGGAGTCTTGGTTCTCCCGGGCCGCGCACTCGCGCACGGTGGCCAAGAGCGTCTCGGCCCCTTTCACGTAGCAGGCAGTACCCATGCACACGACGCAGGTGTGTGCACATTTGGGTGTGAACGTGAAGAAGTGGTAGAACGTCGCGACGCCGTAGACCCGGCTGGGAGGAAGCTTCAGGCCATGAGCGACGTAAAGCAGGATGTCGTCCTGAAGGTAGCCAAAGAGTTCCTGCGCGGTGTGCAATACCTCGATCAGGGCGTCAGGCTGGAACCGCTGCCGCTTCATGCTCGCGTCGAGCATCTTGAAGCGGTTATCGCCGCTGGGATGAGCCTCGCCCTTCTCCGCACCCGGGGACTTCTGCTGGATCTCGGCCATGGTCGCACGTCGCCTCCACGGTGAGGGTCGCGCCCGGCGTGTGGCGGCCGGGAGGATGGTCGCGATGCGCCTGGGCACTGCGGGAGGATACCTCAGTTTGATCCAGGACGCGACCTGAATCAAGAGGATGGCCGCCGTACAATTGGTCAAGAACCCTAGAGTTCTTGACCAATTGTACGGGGGCTTAACGTGGAGAGCGATCGGTGATCCACCCGCGAAGTTCCAAGACGGCTCACCCGACCATTCCGATTCTAACTTCTAGAGGAACCGGGGCCCGCCAAATCAAGAAAAGGAAAGATCAGAAGCCTTGACGAATGAGTTTTATAAAGCAAGAGATAAGAGGCATGGAATGAGCCATCCCGCGCGTCACCTCCGCCTGATCACTCGACGGACTGCAAGAGCTTCGCATCGGGTGCAGGCGGGTGAGCCGTGCCAGGGTGGGCTGTGTGATTGACAAGATGTCCGGCCTCCACGTCACGGAAGGAGCAACCGGCCGCCGCCGCAAAAGCCAACTCAATTCCAGCAACGGTCACCGCGCGGGTGACTGCTCATTGCATGAAGTGTTTGGGGAGCGATATCCCGTTCGGGGTTCAGGTCAACGATGACCGGATTGAGTTCGAAGAGGAACCCTCCGATGAGTCAGATCCAGCGTTCGAGCAGGCCGAGTGCTCCGGCAGTCGGTCTTCGCCTCTATCGCGCCCAGTTGCCGTCGGTCCGATCCGTCGGGTGGCGGATCAACGGTCATCCAGCGAGGCTCTTGATCTGGTCGGCCGACGAGTGGGAACGTCTCGAGGAGCGGCCGCCAGACGCCCAGTTTCATCCCTTCGGGGTCTGGTGCGCGTTGCGACTCGAATGAGTCGCGGCAGGCTCACGGCTTCTGTTCCGGTCGTTCGGTTCGGGGCCCAAGTCGCAGCAAGACCTCGGTGCCAAGCGGCGGGACGCGTGCGGTGTCGGCTGAGAAGACGCGATCGGCGTCGCTGGCCGAGCTGGCAAGAGGCAGATCAAGGAGGGCGCTGCCGAAGTTGGCGACAGTGATCAGATCGCCCTCGTCGGCGGCGTAGACCGTCTTTTTCGTGACCGGGTCGGTGAACAGTTCGCTGCCGGCGAAGACCCAGTGCTCCGCCAGGGGCTTCCTGGTTTTCTCGTCCTTGACCCAGTTGCGGGCATCGGAGCGGTTCAGCTTGCCGTCGGCCTTCCAGATCAGCTCGATGGCGATCGGAGTTCCTGTAGGAGGATCGAATTTGGGCTCGAAGCGAACCGGATGGCCAGGCTCGGCGCCGGTCAGGAGCAGCCCGGCGTGGATCTGCCGCGGCTGAGCGTCGGTCGCCAGGATGGCCTCGTGCTCCTTCGTTCCCTTCAAGCAGACCAGGTGTTCCAGCGGTCCTTCGCGGAGCACGACCTTCGCCCGGACGATGAGCTGCCTTTTTCCTGGGTCGAACCAGAGGCTGCGTCCCAGGGGCTTCCAGTCAGGGCTCGGCTCCAGCGCGTTCGCGGTAGGGAGCTGCCCGGGCTTGACTTCCGGCGGTTCGTCACCGGCCAACCAGACGATGGCACAAGAGAGCAGCAATGCCATGGAAATCTCGCGGCTGCCGACCGGTGGGGCCTTGGACCGGTCGTGATGAAGGAGACGGCCCTGATCGTGCGGGCCGATATGCGTAGCATGGTCCAAGTTGCGGGCGGGATCAAGTCGTCTTGGGACATCGGCAATGAAAAGAGCCGTCGGGGTAGGTCCACGGCGGCCTGGTCGCGTGAAGAGGTTTGCGCTCGATTGCCTTGGGCTCTCGGATCAGAGGGCCGTGGACGGAATCCCCAGCTTCTCTTCTTCCTCCTCGAGGATGATGATGCGGGGCGTGACCATGAGCATCAGGCTGGTGCTTTGCCGACCGATGCCGACGTTGCGGAACAAGCGGTCGATCCAGGGGGTCTTGGAGAGCACCGGCACGCCGTACTCGAGACGCTGTTCGTTGAGACGCTTCACACCGCCGAGCAGAACCGTGCCGCCGTCCGGGACGGTGACGGTGGTCGTGACGACAGTCGTGTTGGTCTGTGGGAGCTGGAGGGTTGCGTTGATCGTCGCCGCACCACCGCCCAGGCCGCTGCCGCCGACGGCGGCCGGAACCTGAATCGTGGTGAAGCCGTCGATCGTGTTGAAGGTTGGGGTGAGAGTCATTCGCACGTACCGCCGGTCGGCAGAGACCACCGGCGTCACGGTCAGGATGACACCGTTGGGCAGCGGTGACGGTGTCGGCACGAAGGCCACCGATCCGGGGCCGACGATAGGGGTCAGCGCCGAGATGTACCATTGCAGCTCGGCGTTGATGATCGTGGCGAAGGCTCCGTTGAAGGTGGTGACCTTGGGAGCCTGGAGGACGTTGCTGCGGGTGTCGCCCTGGGCGGCCGTGATGAAGAGGTAGACTTCCAGGTCGCTCAGGAAGGCAAGGCCCAGCGTGGCCCCCGCGCCCTGGGTCGCGTTCGTGGGAGCGATCAGGTTGGCGTTGGTGTTATTGAACGGAATCTGGAGGTTGTTGGCGAAGTTGTACAAGCCTCCTCCCGCGGTGCCCACGACGAGCGGTTGCTTGTTGCCCAGGGCATGGTCGCGGATTGGGTTGACCAGGTAGACCGGGGTCGTGCCGGTACCGCCGGTGGTGCCGCCACCGAGTCCGCCACCGCCGGTGGTGCCGCCGAGTCCGCCACCCGCACCGCCGCCGAGTCCGCCACCCGCACCGCCGCCGCCGAGTCCGCCACCCGCACCGCCGCCCGTGGTGCCGCCACCGAGTCCGCCGCCGCCCGTGGTGCCGCCAAGTCCACCGCCGCCGGTGGTGCCGCCGACTCCGCCGCCGGTGGTGCCGCCGACTCCGCCGGTGGTGCCGCCGAGGGTAGCGATGTTGCCGATCGAACCGGGTCCGGTGAGCGGGTACGCCCAGCTGCTATGTTTGCCGACGCTGTCGGAATGGATCGAAAAGTCGAAGTCGACACCGATCTGCTCGAAGAAGTTGTCGCTGACGGTAATGAACCGGACCTCGATGGCGACCTGGAGGTCCTGAAGCCGGCGCAGTTGGCGGAGCAGGTCGGCGATCTGCTCGTGGACCTCGGCCGTGTGGCGGATGATCAGGCTGATGCTGAGGAAGAAGGGGATGATCGAGCCGGGCGGACGCTGTTGCTCATCGATGCCTCCGCCTGCGCCTCCTCCCCCTGCTGGGCCACCGAACCCTTGGCCGAGGCCATAGGCCGGGGAGGTGTCCTGGCACGAGCTGTCCTGCACCCGCCATGTGCCCGGGGCGATCGACGTCGTGATGAGCTGGATCAGCGGCGTCATGTCCACGTTGGGACGATCGCCCTTGGTCACGTTCATGTCGCTCGACGTGGTGCCCGCCTGTCCCGTGTTGGCCATGGCGCCCACCTGTCCCATCGCGCCGCCGCCGTCGGCCGGGTTGGGGCCCGCGGTGAGCTGGCTGGCAACCGCGGCCAGTGGGTTTTGCTGGGCCTTGTTCACAGGCATGATCAGGTCGCCGACGTAGTACGTCTTGGGAAACATCTGGGAGGTCGCGGCCTGAGGGCTGGTGATCAGCAGGACCTCATCCTCAACCTTGTAGGTCAGGCCCAGCGGGCGAAGCAAGAGCTTCAGCGCCGTCTTGAGCTGGACGTTGTTCACGGTCAGCGAAACGGGCGCCGCGGAGGTCAAGCCCTCGTCGCTGAGAGCCTTGGGATCGAGCACGACGTTCAGCCCGGTGTAGTTCTGAAGGAAGGTGATGGCCTCGCTCAGCGGCTGCTTGTCCACGTTGAGCGAGATCGTGTCCTTGAGCTTGGCCTCGATCGCCAGGACCTTGGGATCCTTCTTGATCTCGAGCCTGGCGTTCATCCGCAGCCGTTCGCGGGTCAGGTCCTTGAAGTTCTTGGCGTACTTGATCGAGTTGATCTGAACTTCGGGATCGGCCACGCCCGCCAGGTCAACCTCCTGGAAGGCTACCAGAGCTCCCTCTTCCTTGGCCGAGCGGGTCTCCAGGTCTTGCTTGTAGTGGCGCTCCGTCTTGGCCTTGAAGACAAGCATCGTGGCGGCCACCTCGTTGGGGTCGATCTCGGCGGCTTTCTTGGCGTAGGCCTCGCACTCGGCGTAGTTGCCCTCGGCATAGGCCCCCTGTGCCTTGTCCATGAAATCCTTCATGCGGGACTTCTTGGCCTTGTCGGCCTCGAGGATGCGCAGCCGCTTGAGCTCAATCTCGCCGCGCTGTCGCTTGTCCAGCATCTTGACCTCGAAGGCGAGCTTGTCCTTCTTGGCCAGCTCGAGTGCGACCTCGAGGCGGCGGACCATTGGCCGCATCAGGTTGGGCGAGAGGCCGGAGGCCTTGACGGCCTTCATGGTTTGCTCATAGATGCCGATGGCCTTGTCGGGATCGGTTTCCTGGAGCCGCCGGGCCTCGGCGATCTTGGTGCCGACCTCGGCATTGAGCTTCTGGGCGGCAAGCGCTTCGGCGTCAGGGATCACCGAGGTTTTGTCTCCCACGACGGCCTTGCCCTTGGGGAAGCCGGTCCTGTCGTCAGCCGACAGCTTCTTGAGCAGTTCCTGCACCTTGGCCTGGAGGCTCTCGTCGAGCGAAGCACCGGCGGCGGCAACCTCGACCAGGAGGGCGCGGGCCCGAACGTTGTCGCCGCTCCGCATTGCCGAGAGTGCCGATTCGTAGAGGCTGAGCGCTCCGCCCTGTTCGGCCAGTCCGATCTGAGCCAGCAATTCGTCGGCTTGGCTGTCGACGCCGAACTTGCCGGTCCTGGCCTCCTCGGCCATCTGCCTGGCTGCCGGATAGTTGCCGCTTGTGTAGAGTGCTTTTGCCGAGGCGAGCATCTGCTGGCCCTTGCCGGCGGGCGATGGTTCGGGCGCGCCGGGCGCGGGGGCTTGGTCATTGGGCTGGTCGGCGGGCGCCAGCGCGACGGGCGCATCGCCCTCGCCAGGCGCCGCGGGCCTGGGCGGGCTGGCCCGGGCAGCAGTGGCGGGCTTATCAGGGTTCGGCGAGGCGTTCGCGTCGGGTGCCGCGAGCAGCGGTTCCGTGCCCGGTTCGCCGCCGGAGCTCTTCAAGATCGCCGCGTCAACCGCCGGCGCCGTGGCGATGGCGGCACTCGCGGACGCCGGGCTATTCGCGAACGCCGGGCCTGCTCCGTCGCGAAGCTTTTCAGACTCGGCAAACTTGGCAGTCGCCTTGACCTGGTCACCCTTCTCCAGCAAATCGTTGGCCTCGTGCTCGGCCACGACGCTCGGCTGCTCGGCGGTCGGGTTGGCGGCCGGCGAGCTTGGCCCCCCCGTGCGGACCCGGGCCATGGCGATGTCGTGCAGCACCGACTCGGCGCGATCCGCCGTGAGCGCCGGCACGACGTTCATCCGCTGGGCCTGTCGCGCCTTGGTCTCAGCCTCGTCGAGCTTGCCAACCTTCACCAACTGGCGCGATTCCTGGACCAGCACATCGTAGACGCCCTGGCTCGGTTGTTCCCTGGGGGTGGTATTGCGGATCTTGTCCCGCTTGCGGAGAGCTCGCGCCGCCGCGGCGACCTTGTCCGGGTTCTCGCCGAAGAGGCTGTAGCTCAGGTTCCAGCTCTTGACCTCCTGAGCGATTGCCTCGGCCTGATCGACCTCATGGTTGGCCAGAGCGGCACGTGCCTCACGGAGCAAGGCATGGGCAGTCTCGCGATTGTGAGGCAGGGATTGAGCCGGCTTGCTTGTGCTGGCGACGTTCCCGGGCCGATCCTTGTTCAGGTCGTTGCGGACCCTGGTCGGGGTGTCGTCGAACAGGCCCCACTTGACGTCGATGGCCTCGGCCTCGGCGAGCTTCTTCTCGGCCACCTCAAAATTGCCCTGGGCCATCTGTTCTCTGGCCTCGTGGAGCAGCCACCTGGCGCGTTGCTTGACGTCGGGGGTGATGGCCACATCACCGGCCCCGCCGCGGGTGGGGTCCCCGGACTGGATTACCGTTGCGGGTGATTGGACCGCCGGCGCCGTGGCGATGGCGGCACTCGCGGACGCCGGGCTATTCGCGGACGCCGGGCCTGCTCCGTCGGTTGCGGTCGGCCCGCCCGCGATCGTCGCCTGGACCTTGGAGAGTTCCTTGAGGTACGCATCCAGCGTGGTTCGTTCGTCTTGCTGGAGCTGATCCCGGTACATCTGGGCCGCATCAAGATATTTCGCGGCCAGCTCGAAATTCCCGCTATTGAACAGCCGGGACCCGGCCTCGAGATACCTGATCGGCGGCACAGGCGCGGGCTTGCGAGCCGCCGTGGCGGGCGATGGGGCCGCGTCCTCGGGAGATGCACCCTCCGTGGCCGCTCCCCATGCGCCGATGATCAAGATGACAGTGAGCGTACTGAGCCTTCCCAACGCGACCTCCTTGCACCGCCCCGAGGACAACCGCCCACATCCCTGATGGCGGTCCGATTCCATTGCCCACGGCGGGAGACATTATCCGGTGCTTACGACCCTACCACTCCGACGCCGCGGAATGGCCGCTTCGCCCATCCGAATCTTTGGCGGCGTCGAGATGCAGAATCGAGCAGGCGCGCCGAGAACGGGGAGAAGCCTAGGTGTGGCGGTGTGTACCCGCTGGGCCATTTCAGGTCAAGGCGAATGGTGAGAAAAACTCAGAATCTCGCATTGTGCGTGTCCCGAGGCGTGGTGCGTTGAATCTCTTCGAAGCCAGAATCGTCGGATCGGTGCGGCAATCCGTATGCTCGGATCCTCCCCCGGCTCGTGCGTCTGGCGATCCTGGAACGCGCAACAAGAAACCCCCACTGCAATTGTGGGGGTCTGGGCCTCTCAGGCGGATGTCAGATGGAGAATCAGGACAAGCCCCAGGGCTCTGCAAGCCGCTTAACGTCGGCCGCCACCCATCATTCCCCCCCCATATCCGCCCATCATGCCGCCGTAGCCAGAGCCCATGGAACTCTCGCGTTTCTTGTTGGAATCCTTGATCTCGCGAGCATAGTTTCGCTCCATGTCCTTGCGAACCTCGTTGTTGATGTCTTCGGCCTGGCTGCGGGCCAGGACGCTGCCGTCAGGCCGGAGCAGGAGCGTCAGGGCAGGGCGATCCAGGGCGCCTCCCGCAAAGCCGGAGGGTAAGGGCTGCTGTCCTCCCGCCGCGTCGAGCACGATCTGGTGCGTGTTGAAATCGACCGGCTTGATCTTCTTGCCCGTGCCCTCGGAGGTGGGAATATCCGCACTGCTGACCTCGCCGATGACCTCGCCAGGGCTGGCCGCGAATTTGCGTGGAATCGTCACCCCGTCCTTATGGTCGAACCGGATGACCTGGAAGTTCACCTTGATGTCGGACTTGGCGGCCGGCAAAGTGCCCATGGCGAAAGCCGAAACGTCGGCCGGCATGTCGACCTCGTCGGTCGGCTCACTCCAGGGGCCGAAGAGCTCCGTAGCCTTGGTATCGACACCCGGGCTCACGTCATCGCGGTTGTGGTTCGGGTTGAAAACGACGATGCGCACGTGATAACGGTAACTGTTGTCCGGAACAGGGGTAAAGTCGAGAGCGCGGACCATGACGCGCTTCTCTTCAGATTTCCAGAAGGTGCCCGCGTCGCCGCCAGCGGCCGTACCACCCATCATACTCATGCCACCCATGCCGCCGCCCATCTTTCCGCCCATCATCCCGCGGCTCATGCTGCCGCCCATCATCCCGCCCATGCCGCCCATAGGAGGTGGCGGGGCCGCGATCTCCTTTTTTTCCTTGGGGACGAGGCTGGCGAGATGAACCTTCTCCCACAAGCCCGCCTTCAGGAAAGGCAGGGGATCATTCAGGTTGTCGGGGCGGACCGTGGCTGGCGTCAGCTCTTCGTCCTCCTCGGGAAGGTTATCGAGCACCTTGAGGTTCTCCTCGGCGTCAACCTTCTCCCATGGCGACCATGAGCCGTCTTTCTGGCGTGATTGCCGCTCGAGATCCAGCCGGGCGTAGTGCGGGTTGGCCACGGCCGGGTTCTTGAGCGCCGTGCGGTAGTTGGTGACCAGCTTGCCGTGGTCGAGAACTCCGGTGATTGCGACCCAGCGCAGGCCTTTGGTAACCTCCTTGAACTGCTGCTGCGGCTGGTTTTCGGTCTTGGCCTGATTGTCCTTGGCGGGGGGAGTCTCGTCATTGCCGGCGAGCTTGGCGGCCATTTCTTTCTTCTTCTGTTCGACTTCCTGCTGCTGTTCCTTCTCGAGATCCTGGCTCTTGCGGCTCGCCTTGCGGCTGCCACGCCCGCCCATGCCGCCCATCATGCCGCCCATGGCACCGCCGGCCCGCCGCCGCGCTCGGCCTCGTCTCGGCTCGTCCTTGGGGACGTCCTTCTTCTCGGTATCGGGGATCCGGTTGCCCTGCTCGTCGAGCGCGAAGAGCAGCGCGCCTCCGCGTCCCGGGTACGCATAAAGATCGGTGGGGGCGATGAGCACGGGAGTGTCGCGGATCAGGCCCGCGCCAGGCTCGGGAGTCACCCACTCGCGCTCCGGCTTGTAGTTATCGGCGACGAGTACGGTCTTGGCGGTATCCTGAACCTCCTTGGAGAAGTTGGTTGCTTTGATATTCCCGTTCTCGAGCACCTTGATGATGTCGTCTCGTTCCTGGCGACGGTTGATGTTGGTGTCGGCGGCCTCGGCCGATTTCTTGACCTGATCAGGCGTGAGTTCGATGGACTTCTTGGACAGGGCCGCTCCAAGACAGACCACGAACAGCAGCGATGTCAATGCCACCGCGGCCTTGTCGCCGTAAAGCAAGCCGGCTTCTTTCAGTTTCTCGACTGTGGGATTGGCCATGCGGGCGTCTCCTGTTCGTTTCGTCTACACGCTAGCTCGGAGAGGCAAAAAACTCATGTTTCCCGGCGCTTCCATGGGTATGCAGCCTCGAGGACCACAACCAAGAGCGAGCCGAGCTCGCTCAGGTCTTCGGGATTCCCGGATTTGTCCCCGCTGATTTTGCCGGTTCGGCCTTGGCAGGCTCAACCCCCTTCGCCGCCTGGGTTTTCGCTGGCTCGGTTTTGGCGTCGCCGGTCTTGGCCGCCGCAGGTCCGGCGGGCTCGGTCTTAGAGGGAGTTTGGGAAGTTAAGTGGCCTGGACAGGATTGCTGAAATAGTCACGATCGCCGGC
>Ga0209048_10004287_pt1 | contig 13668 bp, 15 predicted proteins | sample FrelakmetCRP12CR_FD_187146 | JGI IMG/M metagenome (GOLD analysis project Ga0209048, IMG submission 187146) | Freshwater lake sediment microbial communities from the University of Notre Dame, USA, for methane emissions studies - CRP12 CR (SPAdes)... | ecosystem: Environmental > Aquatic >... | reverse complement strand
CGGGCAGCACCCGACGCAGTTCCTCGTCGGCGTCGACCGGCGCGGCACCCGGGCGGGTGGACTCCCCGCCGACGTCGAGCAGATCGGCCCCCTGGCCCGCCAATGACGCCCCGTGGGCGATCGCCGACTCCGCGTCGAGGAAGCGGCCGCCGTCGGAGAAGGAGTCAGGGGTGACGTTGACGATCCCCATCACCGCGGGTCGGTCCCCGCAGACGGTCGGCCAGGCGAACATGAGTGCGCAGGATATCGGGATCCGCGCCGTCGGCGCGGGCCCGGAATGCCCGGTTTGGAAGGCTTAGAGGCGGTTTCCGGGGTAGGTGATGAGGCTCATCGCCTCGGCGCGGGTGGCGGCGTTGCTCTTGAACAGGCCCCGCACCGCCGAGGTGATGGTCAGCGAACCGGGCTTCTTCACACCCCGCATCGACATACAGAAGTGCTCGGCCTCGATGAGCACGAGCGCGCCACGGGGGTTCAGCGTCTCCACCAGGGCGTCGGCGATCTGGGCCGTCAGGCGCTCCTGCACCTGCGGACGCTTCGCGAAGCCGTCGACCAGGCGGGCGATCTTCGAGAGACCGGTGATGCGGCCGTCGTCACCCGGGATGTAGGCCACGTGGGCCCGGCCCGCGAACGGGATCAGGTGGTGCTCGCACATCGAGTGCACCGCGATGTCACGCACCATGACCATCTCGTCGTGGTCGGCCTCGAAGGTGACGGTGAGATGCTCCGCCGGGTCCTCGTGGAGACCACTGAAGATCTCCTCGTACATCTTCGCGATGCGGCGGGGCGTGTCGAGGAGCCCGTCACGTTCGGGGTCCTCCCCGAACGCCTCGAGGATGTCGCGCACGGCGCGTTCGATGCGCTCGCGGTCGACGGGGGAACCGATCGGGCTGTCGGTCACGCGGCACCTCCAGGGTGCGTCGGGGAGATCGGGGAGATCGGCGGGTTCGGGGCCGGGGACGCCGCCGACAGGGTGGCGCGACCGCCACCGGTGCCGGCGCTGTCGAAGTGGCGCACGTCGGAGAACAACTCCTGCACGCGCTCGGCCTCGAGCGTTTCGTGCTCCATGAGTTCGGCGGCGATGCGGTCGAGCACGTCACGGTTCTCGGCGAGCACGCTGCGCGCCGCGGTGTGCGCGGACTCGATGAGGGCGCGCACCTCGGTGTCGATGCTCGACGCGACGTCGTCGGAGTAGTCGGGCGTGGAGGTGAAGTCGCGCCCGAGGAACACCTCGCCCTGCGGGTGACCGAAGCGCATCGGGCCGAGGTGGTCGCTCATGCCGTACTCGGTGACCATCTGTCGCGCGATCGTGGTCGCGCGGTCGATGTCGTTCTGCGCGCCCGTGGTGGGTTCGGTGAAGATGAGCTCTTCCGCGGTACGGCCGCCGAGCAGCATCGCGAGCTCGTCGACGAGCTCGCTGCGCGTGACGAGGAACTTGTCCTCGGTGGGCAGGGTGAGCGTGTAGCCGAGCGCGCGCCCGCGGGGGATGATCGAGATCTTGTGCACCGGGTCGGTGTTCGGCAGTGCGTGCGCAACCAGCGCGTGCCCACCCTCGTGGTAGGCGATGACGCGCTTCTCGCGCTCCGAGATGAGTCGGCTGCGCCGCTCGGGGCCGGCCATCACCCGGTCGATGGCCTCTTCGAGCTGCGGCAGACCGACGAGGTCGAGGTCGTGCCGAGCCGAGAGCAGCGCCGCCTCGTTCATGAGGTTCGCGAGGTCCGCCCCGGTGAATCCCGGTGTGCGTCGCGCGATGACGTCGAGGTCGACGCCCGGCGCCAACGGCTTGGACTTCCCGTGCACGCGGAGGATCGCCTTGCGCCCCTCGAGGTCGGGCCGATCGACCACGATCTGACGGTCGAAGCGCCCGGGCCGCAGCAGCGCGGGGTCGAGGATGTCGGGACGGTTGGTGGACGCGAGGAGGATCACGCCGGCCTTCTGGTCGAAGCCGTCCATCTCCACGAGCAACTGGTTGAGCGTCTGCTCGCGCTCGTCGTGACCACCACCGACGCCCGCGCCGCGCTGGCGGCCGACCGCGTCGATCTCGTCGACGAACACGATCGCCGGGGCCGCGGCCTTCGCCTGCTCGAACAGGTCGCGCACCCGCGATGCGCCGACCCCCACGAACATCTCGACGAAGTCGGACCCCGAGATCGAGAAGAACGGCACCCCGGCCTCACCGGCCACCGCCTTGGCGAGCAGCGTCTTGCCGGTGCCGGGCGGGCCGAAGAGCAACACGCCCTTCGGAATCTTCGCGCCCATCTTCTGGAACTTGGCCGGCGACGCGAGGAAGTCCTTGATCTCCTGGAGCTCCTCGACCGCCTCGTCGAGGCCGGCCACGTCGGCGAAGGTCACCTTGGGCTGGTCCTTGGTCATGACCTTGGCTCGCGACTTGCCGAAGCCCATGATCCCGCGGCTGCCGCCCTGGAACTGACCGAGCACCCACATCAGCAGGAACGCGAGCAGCACGAACGGCAGCAGCGTGTAGAGGAGCCCGACCCACACGCTCTGCGTCTGGTGGTCGGTGTGCAGCTCCGACACCTTGGCGTTCACGAGGTCCTGGGTGATGCGCGCCGTGTACGACGACGGGAAGTCGACGGTGTACTTGGTGCCGTCCTTCAGGGTGCCGCTGACCGAGTGGTCCTGGTCGTGGATGGTGGCCGTCTTCACCTTGCCCGCGGCGACCTTGCTGGTGAAGGTGTCGAGCGACAGGTTCTTGGAGTCGTCGGTCCCGAGCAGCGCGCGCGCCACGAAGAAGGCGACGATGGCCAGGATCACCACGCCGATGACGGCGCTGCGACGCTTCTTGCTCAAGAGGGGACTCCGGCTCCTTGACGGGCGGCCGACCCAATGTAGTTGCTGCCCCGGGCCCCCTCTTCCGAGGGTGCCGCGCTCCGGATCTGCCGGCGTGCCGGGCTATTCGCCGGCGTACTCCGCCAGGTAGGGCAGGTTGCGCCAGCGTTCGCCGACGTCGAGTCCGTAGCCGATCACGAACGACGGCGGGATCGTGAAGCCGGTGTAGCGCAGGTCGAGCTCCGCCCGCTGCAGGCCTTCCTTCACCAGCAGCGCGCACACCTCCATCGACGCGGGCCCGCGGGCAATGAGGTTCTTCCGCAGGTAGTCGAGCGTGAGCCCGGAGTCGACGATGTCCTCGACGATCAGCACGTGGCGATCGGTGAGGTCGAGGTCGAGGTCCTTGATGATGCGCACCACACCGCTCGACTTGGTGGCGGAGCCGTACGACGAGACGGCCATGAAGTCGAACTCCACGGGCAGGTCGATCGCCCGCGAGAGATCGCTCATGAACATGAAGGCGCCTTTGAGCACGCCCACGAGCAGCGGCGGTCGACCCTCGTAGTCGCGGGTGATCTCCTCACCGAGCTCACGGATGCGCGCCTGCAGCGCGTCCTCGCTGATGACGATCCGGCCCACTTCGTCGTACTGCCGGCCTGACGCTCGGCTTTCAGTCACCCGTCATCCTCTCGCGACACGTCGCTGGAACCTACCGCGTGACCACGAGAACGCCCCGGGTCCGCCGCACTGCCCGCCCACCGGCGAGTTCGGCGGCCCGCACGGTGCCGTCGACGACCGCGAGCACACGGGCGATCTCGTCGGCCGAGGGCGGCGGCGCACCCAGCCAATTCCGCAATGCGCGGCGAGCGAGCACGGGGGGCAGGGCGCGCAGGGACGCGACGTCGGCCCGGCCGTCGTCACCCGGCCACGCCGCGACCGCAAGACCGTCGAGGAACTCCGTCTCTTCGCGGAGCAACGCGGCTTGCCGCGCCAGCACCGGCGTGAGGTCGCGTCCGGCGACACGCTCGAGCAGCGGCAACACCTCGTGACGGATGACGACGCGCCGGAATCCGGGATCGTGGTTCATCGGATCGTCGAACACGGGAAGCCCGAGACGGGAGCACAGCGCGCGCGTGTCGGCGCGTCGCCAACCGAGCAGCGGTCGCGCGATCCGACCGCGGGTCGCGGGCATACCGGCGAGTCCCGCGGTCGCGGCGCCGCGCAGCACATTGAGCAACACCGTCTCGGCCTGGTCGTCGGCAGTGTGGCCAACCAACACCGTCGATGCGCCGGCGTCGGCACGGGCAGCTTCGAGCGCGGCGTAGCGCGCGTCGCGTGCGCGCGCCTCGAGGTTGGGACCGGGGTCGATCGTGACCCGCACCGCACGAAACCCGGTGCCGAGCCGCGCCGCGACCGCGGCAACCACGTCGGCTTCTTCTGCGCTCCCCGCCCGCAACCCGTGGTCGACGTGCACGGCGACCGGCGCGAGACCCGCGTCGGCCGCGAGCGCGAGCAACGCGGTGGAGTCGGCGCCACCGGAGCAGCCGACGACGACGGGGGGCGGCGCGTCACACTCGAACGGACACTCGAACTGCACGCCGTCTCCGATCGGCACGCCGTCTCCGACCCGGCCGATGTCAGCTCGCGTCGACGCGGGCGAGCCAGTCGCGCGGGTGGGCGAGCTCCTCCACGGTGGGCAGGAACTCCGGGCCCCGCCACGCGGCGTCGATGCCGCGGGGCCCGGCGATCTGCTCCACCTCCGCGATGAACGTCTCGCCCACCTCGTACTGGCGCATCTTCGACTCGAGCCCCACGAGCTTCTGCACGACCGCGCTCATGCCGCCACTCTGCCGGCGGGCCTGCAACACGCGCGCCATGCGCGCCTGGCCGGCGACGTGTTCCTTGCCCAGCTTGTTCATCACGCTGTTGCCGTGTCCTTCGAGCAACGACATCAGCGCCTGCACCTCGGCGAGCGCGCCCCGCTGTTCGTCGGACGCGAGGAGCGCAACCAACCCACCGTCGTCGAGTGGGTTGCGCCCGTTGCGGAATTCGTCGGCCGCGCGCGACAGCGCGTGCACCAACCGCTTCGGGTCGGGGTCGATCGACGAGAGCGCGCGTTCGACGAGGCCGAGGTAATAGGGCTTCATCCACGGCACCGCGGTGAACTGGGCGCGGTGGGTGACCTCGTGGATCGCGATCCACAGGCGGAAGTCGCGCGGACGGAACGCGTAGCGCTTCTCGAGCGCCAGCACGTTGCCACCCACGTAGTACACCGCGTCGGCCGCGTCGTCGTCGACGACGAGCAGGTCGTACTGCCCCAGGACGCGCTGGGCGAGATACCCGAGGAGCACGCCGGTCTCGGTGCCCGCGACGCGCCGCCCGAACGGGGCAACGCGGCTGTTCACCATGCGCGCGCCCACGCGGGCCGTGAGCGGCGCGAGGAGTTGCTGCATCGACGCGATGTTGGCGTCGACCCACGAAGCGCGGTCGACGACCTCGGCCTGGGCCGTGCCCGGCGCGCGGAGCCCGGTGTGCTCGGCCACCAGCTGCTCGGCCTGCTCGGTGACCGCGGCGAAGTCGTCGCGTAGGGACTCGGCGAGATACGAGGACGCAAGAGAGTCGCGACCGGCAAAGCGCCGGGCGACCTTCGCGGCGAGACCCCAGTCGATGGGATCCGGGCGGGGCGCCGCTCCCGCGGTCGGGTTCGCGAGCGCTCCGGCCGGTGCCGTCATGACTGGGGGCGGCCCCGGTACTTCGGACGCATCACCCGGACGTAGTACCCGGCCGCCGTGACGATCAGCCAGAGGATCATGCTCACCGCGAGGATGATGCCGATCCAGTAGAACCACTTGAACTGCTGATCGGCGACGACGACGCCGGTGGACGCGCCGGCCGGGGCGGCGGCCAGCACGAGCACGGCCATTGACGCGGAGAGCGCCAGCGTCACGAGCGACAGGATGCGGGTGCGGACGGACTTCACGCTACGGCCTCACTCATCGACGGGCAGATGCCCGCATCCTAGAGGTATCTCCGGCTGCTCGGCCTACTCCGGCGGGGACTGTTCCCCGAGAGCCTCGGCGATGCGGCGCTTCAGATCCGGCGGGACCTCTTCCCGGCACTTGCGGGACACGACCTGACGCAGCTCGATCTCGAAGGTGTAGCCCTGCGCGCACGGCGGGCACTTGTCGAGGTGACGGCGGATCGACCAGCGGCGCCACACGGTCAGCTCACCGTCGAGATAGGTGTAGACGCGGTAGATCGCCTTCTCGCAGTCCATCGCTCGCTTCTACCCCCTCGCGGCGGTCTCGGGGGCCGGCGCCGGTGCCGGGCCTTCCTGACCATCCTGGCCGTCGTGGATGTCCTCGCCGTTCGTGGTCGGGAGCAATCCGCGCTCGCGACCGAACTCCCACAACTGCTTTTGGAGCGCCTTTCTTCCGCGATGGAGGCGACTCATGACCGTTCCGATGGGAACGTCCATGATCTCGGCGATCTCCTTGTAGGAGAAACCCTCGACATCGGCGAGGAGCACGGCCATCCGGAACTGCTCCGGCAGGGACTCCAGCGCCGCCTTCACCAGTTCGTCGGGGATGGCGTCGAGCACCTCGCTCTCGGGCGAGCGCTGGGCCTCGACCGCCTCGAGGCCGCCCAGGCGCCGGTACAGGAAGAAGTCCTCGGTGTCGTCGAGGTCGACCTGCTCGGGGCGCCGCTTCTTCGCGCGGTAGGTGTTGATGAAGGTGTTGGTGAGGATCTTGTAGAGCCAGGCCTTGAGGTTCGTGCCGTCCTGGAACCCACCGAAGCCGCGGTAGGCGCGCAGGTACGTCTCCTGCACCAGATCCTCGGCGTCGGAGGGATTGCGCGTCATGCGCAGCGCCGCGCTGTAGAGCGCGGACATATAGGGCATTGCGAGCTCGGCGAACCGGGCCTGATCGGCCATGGGGTCAGGCTAGCCAGCCCAGCGGCCGGCCGGCCGCCTGGCGGTGGCGCGCGGGCAGCTCAGTCGCTGGTAGAGGACGAGCCGGTCTCGAGGTCGTCGAGGCGGCGGGCCATGGCCCCGAGGAGCTGCTGCGACAGCTCCGGCACCTCGGCGAGCAGGCCGGCGAACTCGCGCTGACCGATCACCTCGATGCGGACGGGCGTCTTGGCGATGACGGTGGCCGTGCGGGGCCGGTGGTCGAGCAGCGCGATCTCGCCGATGTAGGAGCCCGCGCCTCGCGTGGCGACCACGCGACCGCCCTGGTTCACCTCGATCTCGCCGTCGAGCACGATGATGAACTCATGGCCCGGCGCACCCTCCTTGGTGAGGACGGTGCCCTCGGGCTCCTCCAGGTACGTCGCGAGCTGCGAGATCATCTTGAGCTCCTTCTTCGAGAGCCCTTGGAACAGCGGCACCTCGGCCAGCTGCGCTTCGATCCGGTCGTGACGGTCCATCATTTCTCCTTTGTCCCCCCGAAAGCGCCGTCAGTCTGCCCCAAATCGCGCGCTTCCCGCGGCGTTCGGGAGATGGGCGCTTCCGGAGCGGTCAGCTGGCGTCGAGCTCGGCCGCCATCCCCGACGGCAGGTGCAGCACGCACACGTACTCGTACGTTCCCGGATCCGGGACGGAGTACGTGTAGCTGCGCGCCGCGAGCGGCGCGCCGGTCGCCCCGGTGTTCGGCGGCAACCAGCCGGTGTTGAGGTAGACGCCGGCGGTGAGCGTCTGCGGCGACGGGCCCGGTTGCGGCTGCTGCACGTCGGGGACGAGGGGGTTCTGGGGCACCAACGTTCCACCGAAGCTGGCCGTGTGCGGCGCCTGCGAGTCGTTCACGAAGGTCACGGAGTCACCAGCCTTGACCTTGGTGGGGGTCGGGGAAAAGGCGAGGACGTCGGTGTGCGCGGTCGATGCGCCCATCAGCACCCTCCACGTGGTGCTGCCATCTCCGTTCTTCGTGCCCTTGGCCTTGGTGGCAGTGAGCCTCCGCTTCGCCGCGCGTCCCTCGGCGAGGAATCTGACCCGCTGCCTCCTGGCCGCGCTGTTCACCTCGGCCTGCGTGTTGATGTCGGCGGCGCCCACGGTGACGGTGCCCACCATGTTCGGGTGCAACACGCAGTAGTACGTGTAGTCACCGGCCTTGGAGAAGCTCATCGAGAAGGTCGCGCCGCTCGTCTGCGTGGGGAGAGGCAGCACGCCCGAGTTCACGAGGGTGGAGCCGTCGTAGTCGGTGCCGGTGCCCGAACCCACGAACAACGACGGGTCGGTCTCCGCGCTCGGCACTGCCGCGCCGGGGGGCACGAAGGTCACCGAGTGCGGCTCGGGTCCGTCGAACCGCCACGTGACCTTCTCCCCCGCGATCACGCTGACCTTCTCCGGGAGGAACTCGAGCACCGCGATGTTGGGGTCCCGCGGGTCGTTCAACCCCGCCCGGAGCTGGAGCTCGGAAGGTGCCTCGGCCGCGCCGTGCGCCGAGGCCGAGACCGGCGCGGACACCGCGACAACCAGCGCGCACAGCGCGACGACGGTGAACGCCGCGGCGACGCGCGCGCGTGGAGTACGAGGCGATCGCATCGTGCAAAGCCCTCCTGGCCGACGGTACCGAGAGCGAGAAGCTACCGCTCGCGTCAGCTGATCGCGGTGAGGTTGCTGGCGACCGGCCCGCGGTGGCCGTCGATGCACACGCAGTCACGGCCCGCGTCCTTGGCCGCGAACAACGCACGGTCGGCACGGTGTACGAGGTCGTCGAGGTCGTCGGCGTCGTCGGAGTGGGCGATGCCGAAGCTCGCGGTCACCGCTGGCGCGTCACCGGCACGCGTCACCCGGCGCAGTTCCGCCCGCACCCGCTGCATCGCCTCGATCGCCTCGGCGGTCTCCGCGCCTTGCAGCACGACGGCGAATTCTTCGCCGCCGTAACGGCACGCCAGGTCGCCCTCGCGCACCTCGGAACGGAGGATCTCGGCGAACATACGCAGCGCGCGGTCGCCCGCCTCGTGGCCGTAGGTGTCGTTGAGCGACTTGAAGCGGTCGAGGTCGGCGAGCACCACGGAGAACGATCGCCCCGATGCCCGCAGCGATCGGACGCGGTTCTCGAAGCTCCGTCGGTTCACCAGGCCGGTGAGGCCGTCGGTCGAGGCCTGCAGTTGCGACTCCGCCATGATGCGCAGCATGCCGATCCGGTTGCCCGCGTGGTTGGCGAGCACCTGGAGGGCCGCGACCGCATCTTCGCCGAGGGGCACGTCGGCGTCACCGACCGTGTGGAGCACACCCACGGTGCGACCCATGATCGACACCGGGACGCACGTCGCGGAACACCGACCTACTTCACGGTCGCGCAGCCGCGGGCACGCGTCGAGCGCCTCGCTGTCGGGGAAGACCAACGTCTGCGCGCGACGCGCAGCCACGCACTCGGACGGCGATCGCACCTGGCAGCCGGGCGCGGCACCGTCGGGTGCGACCTCGAGCACGCGTGCGAGGTGGGCCTGACTGTTGTCGGCGAGCAGCAACTCGGCCGCCGCGCCGGGAGCCGCCTCGCGCACGGCCCGCTCGATGGTGTCGAGGGCGGCGGGCTCGTCGCCCGCCATCTCGAGCGCGCGGGAGAGACGGCTGTCGAACTCACGCCGGCGCGCCTCGGCGGCCATCTCGCGGCCCTGCCGCGCCTTCTCGAGTCCGATCTCCAGACCACGACGGCGCATCACCGTCCCGAAGCCCACGACGAGCGGCCCACCGACGATCACGGCGGCAATCGCACACCAGAACGCGGTGACCGCCACGGGACTGCCCGCAAGGGCTGCGCCCACCGCGCCACCGATCGCGCCGGTCAGGAGGAAGAGCGCGAGCAGACCCGAGGTGACGCCCCGTGCACCTCGGTGCACGTCGTCACGCGCGGCGGCATGGTCCGCCTCGGTGTAGCGGTCGTCTTCGTACATCGTGCGCCCCTGGCTCCGTGTCCGCCCGTGGACCCGGGCGGCGCGTGAGCACGTGAGCGTTCATCGGCCCGACGACCCGCGGCCTTGAAGGAATTGGATCAGGGGCCGGGGCCTGGGCGTGCGCCGGGGCGTGGGCCAGGGCGAGGTCCGGGCGGTCAGGGAGCCGCACGCGGGCTGCTGGCCGGTCGCGAGCAACTCGATCTCCACGCTGCTGCCACCCGCGCCGGCCTCGACGAATTCTTCGCCGACCGACTGTGGGCCGCGCTCGGGCTCCCCGCGGATGCCGGGAGCACCGCCACCAGCGCAGGCGCGCGCGTCGTGAAATTGCTGGGCGACGAAGCGATGTTCGTGGCGGCCAGTCCCGCGGAGGCGGTGGCGATCGCGTGTGCGCTCGTGGCCGCTCCCGACCTCCCCGAGCTACGCATCGGCCTGGCCACGGGCGCGGTGCTCACACGAGGTGGCGACGTGTTCGGTTCCACGGTCAACCTCGCGGCGCGGCTGGTGGAACTCGCTGTACCAGGTCAGGTACTCGCGGACCCGGTCACCGCACGGGGGTTGCTCGACCTCGACGGCGTGGCAGTGACCTCCATCGGGCCGCGCCACGTCTCCGGTTTCGAGCACGACATCGAGGTGCACCCGCTCACGCTCGAGTGAGCGCGTGCACCTCGTCGCGTTCAGTCCGCGATCAGCTGAGCTCGAGGTCGTCCCACTCGACCTCGGTGCACATGCGGTGGTACTCAGGCCCGTACCACGGCGCGTTCACCTGCATGCGGCCGTACTCGTTGATGTAGTAGTTCTCCTGCGGCGCGCCCTCTTCCTGGAGGAGCAGCAGGGTCGACGCCTCGATGTCGAGCGCCTTGTTGTAGCGCTCGAACGCCTCCGACTTGACGTCCACGCGGGTCTTGCCCTCCTGGAGCGCATGAGTGATGCACTGCGCGGCGTAGGACGCCCAGATCACATACCACACCGGCAGCCCCGTGCCCCCCGAGAGCGGCTGTGAGTTGGGGCCGTACAGCATGAACATGTTCGGGAACTTCGGCACCATCATGCTGATGTACGCACGCGGGCCGTCCTCCGACCAGAAGTCGTGGATGCTGGTGCCGTCGACGCCGAGGTAGTCGGCCGGCCAGAGGTACTTCATCACCTCGAAGCCGGTCGCGGTGATCACCGCGTCGACCTCGTGCACCTCGCCGTCCTCGGTCTCGATCCCCTTCGGCGTGAAGCGAGCGATCGGGCTCGTCACGAGGTCGACGTTGTCGCGGGTGAGCGATTTGTACCAGCCGTTGTCGACGACCGGGCGGCGCGAGAACGGCGCGTAGTCGGGCACCAACTGCTCGATGAGCTCCTCGTCACCGTTCACCTGCGCCTTGATGTACGCGGTGAGGTCGGAGCGGAGCTGGTCGTTCATCGGGTTCCACTTGCCACCCTTCGCGACCCACTCCTCGTCGGGGAGGATGAAGCCGTGGGTGCCGAACAGCCCGGCGATGGCCATGTAGCGCCACCAGTTCCAGAACCCCGGGAAATTGTCGAGGAGCCACACGATCTCGGGCTCCATGGGCGCGCCGTACTTGTCGCGCGGGCTGATCCACTGCGGCGTGCGCTGGAACACGTCGACGTGCGCAGCCTGTTCCGCGACGGGTGCGAGCAGCTGCACGCCGGTGGATCCGTTGCCGATCACCGCGACACGCTTCCCGCTGAAGTCGACGCCGTCGGGCCAACGCGCCGGGTGCAGGATGTCGCCTTCGAAGCTGTCCTGTCCCTCGAAGCTCGGGAACTTCGGGTTGGCGAACGTGCCCACACCGTTGATGATGAAATTGGCCTCGATGGTCTGCGGGCCCTCCGGTGAGTCGTACTCGACGATCCACTTGTCGCGCTCCGCGTCGAAGGTGGCCTTGGTGACGTCGCAACCGAACTTGGTGTGCTCGTACGGCCCGAACTTCTTCGACACACCCTCGAGGTACTCGCGCACCTCGGCGCCGCGGCCGAAGTACTCGCTCCAGCGGTAGTCCTTCTCGAACGCGAACTCGTAGGTGATCGAGATCGTGTCGACCCGGATGTCGGGGTAGCGGTTGACGCTCCACGTGCCGCCCGGCTCCGGTCGCCGCTCGAGGATCGTGTAGGGAAGGCCGAGGTTCGTGAGCTGCACGCCGGTGGCCAGACCGCTGAAGCCACTGCCGATCACCACGACCATGAAGTCGTCGGGGATCGCCGGCTTCTCGCCGTCCCACTCGATCATGAGCGGGAAGTCCTTGAAGGCCGCGAGCTCACGACGCGCGTTGAACTCCAGGTCGCCCATCTCCTCCTTGGTGGCGAGGTTCATGAGCGTGCGCAGTTCGGCCTCGTCGGGCTCGGCCGGCCGCTCGGTGCTCGCATTGGCCTCGAGCCAGGCGGCCGCCTTGGAGATCAGGAGCTCACGTTGGGCCTCGTCGAGCTCCACTGCCTTGGGGAGCGCGGCGATCTCCGGGTCGTGGGTGTTCTGGTAGAGCGCGACGCGGACGGCGTTGAGATCGGCGAGCTCGACGGCTCGACGGATGAACGCGCGGTCGACGGCGGGCTCGGCGGCGTGGGCGGACATGTGACCTCCGGCGAAATCTGACGCCCCTTCAGAAATGGGCGCGCGCCACAGGATGGCACGGCGACCGCCCCGCGTGCACGGCGGAGCGGGGCCCGTGGCCCGTCAGCCGGCCAGGAACGCCGACCCGCGCCCGTAGGCGATGCTGGTGGCCACGCCACCGTCGGCCCGGAGCACCACGTGGTGCCGACCGGTCCGGCGCGCCAGCGCCCGGGCCCGTGCCTTCGCCAGCGCCTTCGTGGCCGACGACGACGCCGGGCGGGTGAGACCCGACCGGACGTTCACCCAGACGTCGCCGTCCTTCACCGTGTGGATCAACAGCTTGCGCGTCATGTGCGCCCCCTTCGGCCCGCGAATCGGTACAGGGTGACGCTACGAACGGTGCGGGTGCCGGGGATTGCCCGGGCGGGAACGGCCGGTCGCGGAATGCTGACCGCGATCTGTCAATCGCAGAGTCAGTCGAATTTGGACAGGTCGAGCTTCATGCCGTCGACGCTGCCGGCGCCGTCGACCTGGATCACCTGGCCCGACACGATGCGGGCGCCCGGGCTGCAGAAGTACATGACCATGTTGGCGATGTCGGCGCCGTGGCCGAGCAGACCCACGGGGTTGTTGGCGCGCGGTGCCTCCGAACCGTCGTCGTCAGGGGTGGAGCCGGGCACCGCCTCCGAGAATCGCTTCACCCCCTCGGTGTTGCCGATCGCACCGGGACCGACCGCGTTGACCCGGATGCCGTACCGGCCCCACTCGACCGCGCACGTGCGGGTGAGCGAGTCGACCCCGGCCTTCGCCGCGGCGACGTGCGCCTGCAGCGACGCGCCGCGCAGCTCGAACGGCGCGGTGATGTTGACGATGTTGCCGCCGTGGTCGCGCAGCCACACCTCGAACGCGGCCTTCGACACGTTGTAGGTGCCCAGCAGGTCGATGTCGACCACCGACTTGAAGCCGTTCGGCGAGATGTTGGCCATCAGCGCGGGGAAGTTGCCCGCCGCGTTGTTCACGACGACGTCGAGGCGGCCGTAGTGCGCGACGATCCCCTCGACCGCTGCGCGCACCGCCGCCGCGTCGCGCACGTCGCACGAGGAGACCCACGCGTCGATGCCCTCGGCGCGCAGTTCCTCGGCCGCCGCGTCGAGCACCTCCTGCTTGCGGCTCGCGATCGCGATGCGGGCACCGTGCTCACCGAAGGACCGGCAGATCTCCTTGCCGATGCCCGTGGCACCACCGGTGACGAAGACCACCTGGCCCGCGAAGAGATCGGAACGGAACGGGGACGACGGCGCAGCAACCATGGTCGGGAGCTTGGCACCCGGCTCGCGGTGCGCGCCAGGCACCGTACGCCAGTGTCGGTGCTGAACGTCAGTGGGTGTCGCCGAGGGCGAGCAGCGGGTCGATCGGCAGGCCACGGAGCC